>Ga0210396_10006467_pt1 | contig 11226 bp, 8 predicted proteins | sample IncBWH17OmetaG_FD_155466 | JGI IMG/M metagenome (GOLD analysis project Ga0210396, IMG submission 155466) | Forest soil microbial communities from Barre Woods Harvard Forest LTER site, Petersham, Massachusetts, United States - Inc-BW-H-17-O ...
TTGCCGAGGCCGGCCCCCGTCCCTGCCGAGCCCGAGGAGGAGCCACCGGAGAGCTGTGTGCCCGAGCCTTCCTGGCCGCTGGAGCCGCCTTTCCCCGATTCAGCTTCTTCAGAAGCCTTTTCTTCAAGAGGGCCGCCCTGCGGTTCGCCTTCTTCGCCGCCCTTGCCTTCTTCGCCACCTTTGTTCGAGCCTTCCCCAATCCGGAAGGCGCCGATCCCGTTCGGTGTGCCGACTCCCGTGGGCCCGTCGTAGCCGGTGGTGGCGTTGCAGATCCAAGCGCCCTGGCCACAGTCCAGCGGAGAGCTGAGCGACCCTTTGCAGGTGGTGTAGCGGTCGTCGCACTCTCCATCGCCTCCAGTGGTCACGTCGTGCAACAGGGGCGAGCCGAGGTGTGAATAGATCGTGCGGGCCGGGTAGGCCACTCCGTGGGCCCCGCCGGCGAGCGCGATCATCGAGGCGACGATCGGCGAGGCCACGCTCGTGCCGCCGATCGCCGCCCAGTGCAGCACCATGAGCCCTTCTTCGGTTGGGTAGGGCGTCGAGTCATAGACGTTCACGCCCGTCGTGGGGTCGGCGTCGGCGGAGACGTCGGCGTTGGCGCGACGTTCTTCGCAACCGACCTGCGCCCAGTCGCTGACCTGGCGCTGCCAGCTCGGCGCGCGCAGCGAGCTGCTGCAGCCCGAGCCGCCGGCCCCTTCGGAGTTCCACGCCGACTCGCTTTCCCACACGCCGCCGGCGCCAAGATCCAGACGAGTGCCGCCCACGCTGATCACGTGGGGCGAGGAGGCTGGGTAGTCGGCGCCGTCGAAATAGGGTGGGCTGGGTTCACCGAGAAGATCCCAGTTCAGGTACCCGTCATCGCCCGCGGCCGCGGTGATCGCGATGCCCGGATGGTTGAAAGCCTGGTCGTCGCTCGGGCCTTCCTGGCCGCCCCAGGAGTTGGATATCTCCGTCGCGTGGAGCGCCACGGCCCGGTCCTCGGCGGTCTCGAGCCCAGGAGAGCCCGGTTCGGAGTATTCGGGGCTGCTCGCCTCCACCAGCAGGATGTGACAGTTGCGGCACACCGCATGGGCGACCTCGATGTCGGTGGCGGTCTCGAGCGCCCATCCCTCCGCTTCTTCTGCCTCGGCCCGCTGGCGACCGGTGCCGAGCGCAAACGCTTCGAGTTCGGCTTTGGTTTTCGGGAAGGGCAGAGCGGAGGGCGCTTCGCCACCGCTTTCGCCTACCTTCTGAAAGCAACCGTCGGCGGTCGTGCAGGGCGGCAGCCCGAATTCGGTCGAGTACACGTTCAGATCCGCTTCGGCATTGAGATCGTTGTACGCGTCGACGAGCGCAATCGTCTGCGGTTCGGAGGCCGGCGCTTCAGGCTGTTCGCCGGGAAAGTACGCGCTGCGGATTTCTTCCGGGCTCAGGCAGCTCGCCGCATAGGCGATGGCGCATTCAGAGGCTTTCGCGAGGCCCGTGTGAGGACTGCTCACGCTCCCCTGGAGGTGGACCCGCGCTCGTGCCGCCGCGGTCCTGGGTTCCAGCCCGAGCACCAGACAGCTCGCCGCTCCCGGAGCTGGCGCCGAGCACGCACGACGCACCACGTAGTCGGACTGGGGCAGGGGCGCCGGCCTTGCCGCCAGGGCGCTCTGTGAGCCGAGCGCCGCCAGCAGGCAGGCCACGACCGTGCTTGAGCATGCTCGCCACACACCCCCATGTTGGCAGCCACAGCCGTCTTTCTCCAACACCGGGCGCTCGGGTGCCGGGCGGCGAGGGCGAAGCGCTGTGTTCGGTTCGAGCGAAGGGCTGCGTTCGGCTCAGGTGCTCAAGTGCTCAGGTGCGCTCACGCGAACAGTCGCGATCCCACCCAGTCGGCCGGTCCGCGGGAGCCAGGAGGCGCAAAGAAGTAGCCACCACCCACCGGGGAGATGTAGTCGACCATCGGCTCTTCCGCCAGCCGCTGCTGGATCGTCGCGAACTGCCGCTTCACATCCTGGTTGAAGGCCACGAACACGAGTCCCTGGTCGAGATCGCCGGCCGGGTCCATGCCGCGGTCGTAGTTGTAGCCACGACGCACGATCCGCTGGTCGGCGGTTGGCGGCGTGCGTGGGTTGGCCAGCCTGATGTGGGCGTTCAGGGGTATCCGCTTGCCCTTGGGGTCGAGCTCGTAGCGCGGATCCTCGAACTCGTCGGCGCCGCCGAGCGGCGCGCCCGTCACGCGGTCACGGCCGATCATGTTCTGCTGCTCGAACATTCCCACTCGATCCCAGAACTCCACATGCATCCGGATCGTGCGCACCACCTGGTAGGTTCCGCCCGCCGTCCACGCCGGCTCTCCCGGTCCGCGCTGCACCCAGATCAGCGAGTTCATCAAGCGCGCGTCGCCGGTGTCGGGATTGGCGGTTCCGTCACGGAAGGCGAACAGGTTGCGCGGGTTGCTGCTCGCGCTGGGTCCGCGCCGAGCGCTCTGGAATCCGTCGATGCTCCAGCGCGGCGTCAGGCGTCCGGCCACCGTCCGCATCAGCTCGCGCACTGTGTGCACCACCGTGTCGCGGTGCTCGGCGCAGACCTGTAGCAGCACGTCGCCGTGGGTGCGCTGGGGGTCGAGCTCGTCGTTTGGGAAGTTGGGCATCGGCTGAAGCCGCGCCGGTCTGCGAGTGCCCAGGCCGTAGCGATCGTCGAACAGCGAGGCTCCGAGGGCGATCGTCACCGTCAGCCCATCCGGCATGTCGAGCGGGCCGAGGATCCCGGAGTCCGGGGGAGGATCGTCGAGCTCCTGCGCGCCGACGGCTTCCCCCTGAGTCAGCCCACGTGCCCGCGCTGAGAGCGTCTGCAAGGTCTCCGCGAGCAACTGCCGGTTGGGTGCGATCGAGTCGAGCGCCACGAACGTCGCCTGCGCCTGTGGCCGTGAGAGGACGCCGGCCTGGTGAGGGCCGTCGAACGGCACCCTCCTCAGCAGTTCGGCCTGCAGCGCCGCCTGGGAGGGATCCTCGGGGCCGGCTGCGCTCGCCCCGGAGCGAAGCTCCGCCTCTCCGAGCGCGCCGGCGAGCGCCCCGACCCCGCCGGCCCCGACCACTGCCATCGAGCGCTTCATGAACTGACGGCGGTCTAGCGCAGTCATGGCGTGCCCGCCGCCGCCCGGCCCGGCAGCTTGGGTATCGGGCTCGGAGCTTCTGTCTCGAGCGTCCCCGGAAGCAGCTCGAGCGCCCCAAGCGCCCCGGCGAGCGTCCCGTCGATCAGCTCGCGCTCACGCATCGTCAGCTGTGCGAGCGTCGGCCAGCCGCGGTGATCGCGGCGAATCCGCTCGATCGCGGCGCTCAGCAGCAGCAGCTCGCTGCGTACCACCGCTTCGGTGTTGTCGCGCCCCTGCAGCAGCGGCTCCAGTGTGTGGAAGACCTCCTGCGTCGCCGCCAGGCCAGCCGCGGTTCCCAGGACGCCCTCGCCGCTCCACGGCACGCTCACCCCGCTGAGCAGGTCGCGCTGTGCGTCCTCAAGGATCTCGTGCGCGCGCGTGGCGTATTCAAGCGGGGATATCTGCACACTCGGCAGGACTCGACGCAGGTGGGCCAGGTCACGGGTGAGCCTCACCGCGAAGGGCTCGAGCGATCGTGCCCGTGCACCGGTCCACAGGCCCATCTCGATCCGATGCAGCCCTGTGAAGCGAGGGTCGCCGCTGCCACGCGGCAGGCCGCCGGGGACGCCGTCGATCGCTTCGTTGAGCGTGCCAAACAGCCCATAGACGGCTCCCAGGTGCAGGTAGGCGCTCCATGTCGCTCGCCAGGCCGACTGCGCTCCCGTGCGCGATCCGCGTGCAAGCGCTTGCGCCAGCCGATTCGCGTCTCGCTGCGCGACGGTGGTCCAGCGCTCCGCGTAGACCTTGTAGCTGGCGACCGGCTTGACGAACGCCCGAGCGGGCAGCGGCGAGAGGTCGGACACCATTTCTCCACGGGTGTTCACGCCCTGGTCCTCCAGGTCCGCGATCTGCGTTCCATAGACGCTGGCCGGAATGCTGGACCCGTACACCTTGCTCACGCGCACGCCGAGCGGGTTGGGTGCGACCGCGCGAGAGGCCAGTGTGAGGACACCGGCGTGCCCGGAGGAGCGATGTGTCGCTCCACCCGGGCTGAGGGCTGCGCCAACAAGCAGCAGAACCGCAGCCGGGAAAGCCAGCATCGCTGCGCGGCGCGCGAGGCGTGAACGTGCGACCCGTTCGATCACGGCAGTCACCGTAGAGCGCTGCCGCCTGCGAGCTTGTTACCAAAACGTGGTGGTCTCGTTTTCACTTTGTGAAGTAAGCATCCCGGCGGAGTTACACAATCGCAACGGTTCCGTGACGGGTTGTTGACACTCACGGTTTTGCAGGGCTCCACGATGGGCTCGCGCTCCATTCACGGGTGGCCGGGGCGCGCTGGGAGATCGCCGCCCATCAGTCCGAAAGGAGAAGCTGCGTTGCGCACTGGCAAAAAGCTCATGGCAGGCGGTGTGGGGATCGTGGTCGCGGGGGCTGCCGCGCTTGGCATCTCGATGTCAAGCGCCTCCCCTACGCCGACCACCGCGGAATCGACCACGCCCATCAAGCACGTTGTGGTGATCTTCGATGAGAACATCTCGTTCGATCACTATTTCGGCACCTACCCGCACGCGACCAACCCAGCCGGCGAGCCGTCCTTCATCCCGCTCCCCGGAACTCCTGGAGTGAACGGGTTGAACAATGGACTGCTCACGAACAACCCCAACGGGGATCAGCCGCAACGTCTTGACCCCAGCCAGGCTCTCACCTGCGACCAGAACCACGGCTATTCCGCCGAGCAGGAAGCCTACGACGCAGGTCTCATGGACAAGTTCGTCCAGAAGACGACCGGCAGCGGATGCACCCAGAGCACGACGCCTGACAGCAGCAGCTATGGGCCGAACGGGATCGTGATGGACTACTACGACGGCAACACGGTCACAGGTCTGTGGAATCTCGCCCAGCACTTCTCGCTGAACGACAACTCCTACAGCTCGCAGTTCGGTCCCTCGACCCCGGGCGCTCTCAACCTCATCTCCGGTCAGACCAACGGCGCCGTGGCGCACGGCGGAGTGTCCTCCAACGTCGCCAATGGAACGCTGTTCGGCGACGGCGAGCCGCTTTACGACCAGTGCAGCAATGCCAGCACCCCACTCAACGGCGACGGCACACCCGGTGGAGTGACCGTTTCGATGACCGGCCAGAACGTCGGCGATCTGATGAACGCCAAGGACGTCACCTGGGGCTGGTTCCAGGGTGGCTTCGCGCCCACCGAAGTCAAGTCCGGTAGAGCGATCTGCGGGGCGACGCACAAGAACATCGGCGGCGCCACGGTGACCGACTACGTCGAGCACCACGAGCCGTTCCAGTACTACGCGGACACCTCCAACCCCGATCACGTGGCACCGAGCTCGATCTCCCAGGTCGGTCTCAGCGATCCGTCGGGGACACCGGTCGACGAAGCGGTCAACCATCAGTACGACCTCTCGCTGTTCGGCCAGGCGCTCAGTCAAGGCGACCTGCCACAGGTCTCGTTCCTGAAGCCGCCGGCCTACCAGAACGGTCACGCCGGCAACTCGGACCCGCTCGACGAACAGCGCTTTCTGGTTGACACGATCGATCAGATCGAGCAGTCGAGCTACTGGGCGAACACTGCGATCGTGGTTGCCTACGACGACTCCGATGGCTGGTATGACCACCAGATGGGATCGATCGTGCGGCCCTCACAGGACACCGTGGATGCGCTCAACGGCCCCGGTATGTGCGGAACCGCCGCCACACCCCCCGCTCAGAACGATCGCTGCGGTGTCGGTCCGCGCATGCCACTGATGGTGATCTCGCCGTGGGCGCGCCCCAACTTCGTGGACGGCACGTTCACCGAGCAGGCGTCGATCACGCAGTTCATCGAGGACAACTGGAACCTCGGGCGCATCGGCGGCGGCTCAGCCGACGCCACGGCGGGCACGCTCGACAACATGCTCGACTTCAACACGAGCGATCCACGCTCACCGGCGGTGATCCTGAATGACACCACCGGCGAGGTCGAGAGCACGATCCCGCCCGCGGGGTCCGGCTCGCCGGGAGAGGGTCCCGCCGGTCCTGCTGGACCCGCAGGCCCAGCAGGACCCGCAGGCCCGGCAGGACCGTCTGGACCTCAGGGTCCGGCGGGCGCCTCGGGTCAGCCGGGTCCCCGAGGCCCTGCAGGACCACAGGGACCTCCCGGCAAGACACCTACCGTCACCTGCAAGGTAAGCGGCAAAGGCGACAAGCTGAAGGTGACCTGCTCACAGGTGGGCAGCGCCGCAAGCACACACGCTGTCGTCTCGTTGGTGCGCAAGCACGCGACCGTCGCCCGCGGCGCCGGCCGGCTGGGCTCGGCGATCGTGTTGCGTCACAGCAAGCGCCTGCACGGCTCCTACACCCTGTTCGTGGACATACCGGGTGATACGAGCATTTCAAAGGTGGTACGCCTGTAGCGAAGGAGCGCATCCAGGTTCCACGGCCCGAGGGCGCCCTGTGACGGGGCGCCCTCGGTCGTTGTGGACAGTAAGCCGAGTTGTGCAGGACAGTAAGCCGAGTTGTGCAGGACAGCAAAGTCGAGTCTTTGTGGACCATAGGCCGAGTCGTGCTCTACGCTCAGGCCAGTGCCGCGCATATTCAGTTTCCTGCTGACTCCCGAGCCGCCCTCACGGCGTGTCGGCATGCTCGTGGCAGTGGCGCTCGTGGCGCTCTGCACGCTGCTGATCTATCCGCTCAAGCAGGCCGCGCCGGTGGTCTCGCTCGGAGTCGTCTACATGCTTGCGGTGGTGATCGTGTCGGTCACCTGGGGTGTGTGGCTGGGGGTCGCTGCCTCGTTGCTGAGCGCTCTGGCGTTCAATTACTTTCACCTTCCACCCGGCGGTCAGCTCACTATCCGAGACTCGGAGAACTGGGTGGCGCTGATCGCCTTCGTGATCGTCGCGATGCTCGCCAGTTCGGTGGCCGAGGTGACGCGCGCCCGTTCGCGCGAGGCCTCCGAGCGGCGACGCGAGGCCGATCTAGCCGCCGAGATGGCGCGTCTGCTGCTCGGCGGCAGACGGCTCTCCGAGGATCTGCCAACGGCCGCCGCGCGTCTCTCGCAGGTGCTCGAGCTGCCCTCCGCCGCGATCGAGCTGGAGGCGCTCGAGGGCGACGAGCGGCGGGTGGCCTTCCCGCTGCGTGAGGGTCCTCGGAGGCTCGGGACGCTGCTCGTGCCCTCGGACACCCCGGAGGGCACGCTACGCCGCCTGCAGGAGCGCGTCGTGCCGGCGCTGGAGTCGCTGCTCAGCGCGGCGCTGGAGCGCGAGTCGCTGCTGTCCGATGTGGTCGAGACGGCTGCCCTGCGCCGCGCCGACGTGATCAAGACGGCGCTGTTGCGAGCCGTCTCGCACGACCTGCGCTCGCCGCTCACCGCGATATCGGCCGCTGCGGACGCGGTCGGATCGGCCTCGCTGTCAGAGCAGGAGCGTCGCGAGATGGCGGCGATAATCCAGCAGGAGACCCAACGGCTCTCGCGGCTGGTCGACAATCTGCTCGACCTCTCGCGCCTGGAAGCGGGCGCGGCGGAGCCACGCGCGGTGTGGACCTCGATCGAGGAGGTGATCCGTGCCGCGCTTGCCGACCTGACCCCCGGCGAGCAGGACTTCGGGCTCTCGATCGACCGCGATCTGCCGCTCGTCAGCGTCGATCCAGTCCAGATGGAGCGAGCGTTTGTGAACGTTCTCGAGAACGCGCGCCGTCACTCCGGTGGTCATCCCGTGTCGGTAAGGGCCAGAGCCGTGCGCAGTCTTGCGAGCGCTCCCACGGACGCGGTTGAGGCCGACGATCAGGGGCCGAGCTACCTGCAAGCGAGCCGGGATGGCCCCGCCGGTGACCGGCTGGTGGTACGGATCGTCGACCGCGGGCCCGGCATACCGCCGGCGCAGCTGGAGCGGGTGTTCGAGCCCTTCTACCGTGCTGGGACATCGCAGGGAGGGCACCGCGGCTCGGGCCTCGGTCTGGCGATCGCTCGCGGCTTCACCGAATCCAACGGTGGGCGGCTGCACGTGGAGTCGCTGCCGGGACAGGGCGCCACGTTCGTGTTCGAGCTGCCGCTGGCGCCGCCGCAACCGTTCATCGCCCAAGAGGACGACGAGCAGGCGCCGGCAAGCGTCGGGCGCCTGCGTTGATGGCACAGGACCAGCCCGCTTCGGCCCAGCGGATACTCGTGGTCGACGACGAGCCGCAGATCCTGCGCGCTCTTCGTGTCGTGCTCCGCGACGCCGGCTTCGAGGTCGTGCCCGCCGAAACGGCGGCCGAAGCGCTGGATCGCGCCGCGGTGCGCCCGCCCGAGGCGGCGATCATCGATCTGATGCTTCCCGACCTCGATGGCATCGAGGTCACCCGCCGTCTGCGCGAGTGGAGTGAGATCCCGATCCTTGTGCTGTCCGCGGTCGGCGAGGAGGATCAGAAGGTGCGGGCGCTGCAGGCAGGCGCCGATGACTACGTGACCAAGCCGTTCGGCTCCCGCGAGCTCGTCGCGCGCCTGCAGGCCGCGCTGCGCCGTGGGGGTCGCACCGAGGAGGAGCCGCGAATCGTGGCGGGCGACCTGGAGATAGATCTCGCCGCGCGCACTGTCAGGCGCGCAGGAGAGTCGGTTCACCTGACGCCGATCGAGTTCGACCTGTTGCGGGTGCTGGCACGCAACCGCGGGCGCTTGATGACACATCGTGCGCTGCTGAAGGAAGTGTGGGGGCCCGAGTACGTGGAGGACGTGCAAACGCTTCGCACCCACATCGCCCGTCTGCGGGGCAAGGTCGAGCCCGAGGGCCAATCGCCGCGCTGCATCGTCACCGACCCCGGCGTGGGGTATCGCTTCTCCAGATAGTCGAGCGCGTACGTGATCCCGGTGACGAAGGGAACGTGCGAACTCGATTGACGACCGGGTACACGCGCGAGCTGACGGCGACTCGTAACGGAATCGTTATACACAGGGGTGAAATCGTCATGAGGCTGTGACGACAGACCTTTCATAGTGGCCTCATGGACGTTGTGGCCATAGCTCTCGGGATCGCGATGTTCGCGCTCCTGATCCTGCTCGTCACGGGAATCGACCGGATATGAGTCTCGTGGTCGGAGACCTGATCGCGCACATGAGTGGCGCTGACGTGTTCGGCCTCGTGGTCACAGTGCTCATCATCGGCTACCTCTTCTATGCGCTGATCCGTGGAGAGAAGCTGTGACGTTCGCCGGTTGGTCGACGATCGTTCTGTTCGCGGTGATCCTGACCGTGCTCGCCATGCCGCTCGGCGGCTACATGGCGAAGGTGTACACCGGCCAGCGGGTATTTCTGACACCGCTGTTTGCGTGGCCCGAGCGGTTCCTCTACGGACTCCTGCGGGTGGATCCCAAGCGTGAGCAGGACTGGAAGGCCTATGCGAAGAGCCTGTTGATCTTCTCGCTCGTCGGCTGGCTGCTGCTGTATCTGATATTGCGCACGCAGGATGCGTTCTTCGTGCCCCATTCGCTGAACCCGCTGGGATACCACTCGGCGCCCTGGAACGTCACGTTCAACACCGTCTCGTCGTTCTTGACGAACACGAACTGGCAGTACTACAGCGGCGAGACGACGATGAGCTACTTCAGCCAGATGATTGGTTTGACGGTCCAGAACTGGCTGTCGGCGGGGATCGGCATCGTCGTTGCGGTCGCCCTGATTCGCGGGATCGTCGGGCGCAGCGGCAAGAGTCTTGGCAACTTCTGGCAGGACCTGGTGCGCACGATCCTGTACGTGCTCACGCCGCTCTCGGTCATCGCGGCAATCGTGCTCGTCTCCCAGGGCGTGATCCAGAACTTCACCACCTACCTGACGGCTCACACGATCACAGGCCTTACCCAGTCGATCGCGATGGGGCCCGTCGCCTCGCAGGAGGCGATCAAGCTGCTCGGAACCAACGGCGGCGGATTCTTCAACGTCAACTCCGCGCACCCGTTCGAGAACCCGACGGCTTTCACCAACCTCTTCGAGATGCTGCTCGTACTGATCATTCCCGCGGCACTGGTGTTCACGTATGGGCGGATGACGGGCAATCGTCGCCAGGGCTATGCGATCTACGGGGCGATGATGGTCATGTTCCTCGGTGCCGTGGCAGTCGCGTACATCGCCGAGGCGCATGGCTCGCCCGCGCAGCACGCCGCCGGCCTGCACACCGGCGTCATCTCCGGCTCCACCGGTGGAAACATGGAAGGAAAGGAGCAGCGCTTCGGGATCGCCGGGTCGGCGTTGTTCAACGTCGTCACGACCGTCACCTCGTGTGGTGCGGTCAACAGCGCACTCGAGTCCTTCACAGGTATCGGGGGGGCTGTGCCATTCGCCAACCTGTCCGCCAGCGAGACGATCTTCGGAGGCGTCGGCACAGGCCTGTACTCGATCCTGCTGTACGTGCTCCTGGCTGTGTTCATCGGCGGCCTGATGGTTGGACGCACACCCGAGTGGCTGGGCAAGAAGCTCGAGGCGAGGGAGATAAAGCTCGCGGGCCTGGGCATTTTGGTGACACCGCTGGCCGCGCTGTTCTGCACCGCGATGGCCACCGCAACCAGCTCGGGGCGCGCGTCGATCTCCAAAGCGGCGACCGGGCCAAACGGGTTCTCCGAGACCTTCTACGCCTACCTCTCTCAGGCAAACAACAACGGCTCGGCATTCGCCGGCTACACCGGCTTCATCCAGCCCAATGCGGGCAACGTCGGCTCCCACGGAGTCACGTTCGCGGATCTGCTCGGCGGCTTTGACATGATCTTCGCGCGCTACGCGCCGATCCTGTTCGCGCTCGCCGTCGCAGGCGCCCTTGCGGGCAAGAGGGTTACGCCGGCAGGCCTCGGCACGATGCGCACCGACAATCCTACGTTCCTGGTGCTGCTGATCGGCGTGATCATCTTCGTCGGTGCGCTGACGTTCTTCCCCGCCCTGCTGCTCGGACCGATCGTGCAGGGCCTGACGGGACACCTCTACTGACATGCGCCGCGAAGTCATCACCTCGATCCTCGCCGCCGTCGTGTTCACGGTTCTGCTCGGAGTCCTCTACCCGCTGCTCATCACCGGCGTCAGCCAGGTGACGTTCCACGGGAACGCCAACGGGCAGCAGATTCACCTGAACGGCAGGCTCGTCGGCTCCCGGATCATAGGTCAAAGCTTCTCTTCTCCCGTGATCGGCAAGGACGGCAAGCCCAAGGAAGAA
>Ga0210396_10006468_pt1 | contig 11222 bp, 7 predicted proteins | sample IncBWH17OmetaG_FD_155466 | JGI IMG/M metagenome (GOLD analysis project Ga0210396, IMG submission 155466) | Forest soil microbial communities from Barre Woods Harvard Forest LTER site, Petersham, Massachusetts, United States - Inc-BW-H-17-O ...
ACCGCATTTGCAATCCGGGGTCGCAACCGATTGTAAGGAAACAGCAGCCATAGGATAGCCCAGAGGAGACCCAGCAATCCGGTACAAGGAACGCAGCGTGCCAGCCGAATCGCGCCGTTGCCGCATCAATCAAAACCGGGCCGACGAAGGCAGCTGCATTAGAACCGGAGTTGAAAAGGCCTGTGGCGAGCGCACGTTCATCCGGTGCGAACCACTCTGTGACCGCTTTGACCGCGGCGGGAAAATTACCGGATTCTCCGAGACCGAGAATGGCGCGTGCAACGCACAACCCAGCCACGCTATTTACCAGCGATGTGCCGACCGAGGCACAGCCCCAGATCAAAATGGCCAACGCGTATCCGAAGCGCGTTCCCATCTTATCCATGATGCGGCCGGCAAACAGAAAGCCGAATCCGTAAGCGATCTGAAAAGTAATCACTACGCGGCCGTAGTTCATGTCGTACACTGACTGATGTGTAGGGTTGAAGCCAACAACCCAGCCCATGAAATGCAGATGAAGCAGAGGCTCGATCAATGAAAAGACCGAGCGGTCCATATAGTTGATTGTGGTTGCCAAAAACAGGAGGAAGCAAACGAGCCATCGGATGGACAGGTTATTCGGCTGTTCGAAGGCGTATTGCGCCGCAGTTTTATTCTGACTCGGCATGACTGCTGAACTCCCGCCCCGATTTCTGGTCATGCCTGTACCTGACTAATTGAAGGCGAGTGTGCGAGCCTGCCGCGCGCTCGCTCTTGCCAATTCCAGAGTGCGCATTACATTCAGAGCATCCTGCGGCTTCACTTCCAGCTCACTTTTGCCGAGCATCGCATCGCGCACGTTCGCATAGAAACGACGATAATCTCCTAGTTCCGTCTGTACCTTCGTCTTCAGCAGCTTCGCTGGCTCGTCCAATTTCGGCGCAAGGGTTAGTTCGCCCCACAGATCCTCAGGTTCAGCGTGCCATTCGCCCTCACCCCAGCGCGGCAACTTCGCACCGGCCAGAAGCACAGGCTCCTGTAAATCAACGCCCAGTTTCCTGTAGCTTCCAGCGGTTCCATGCGCCAGAAACCGGGGTGCTGGGTCGGCGGCCAGCAGGGTGGCACGGCACCAATAAATCAGCCGGTCATACTGGAGTGCGATGTCAAAGGCATCCTCGATCAATGTGTCATCTCGATCCCTGCGAATAGTCGCAGTCACTGTCTTTGGCGGACCAAACAATGCGAATGCCTGGTCGATCAAATGCGGCCCCAGGTCGAACAGAACTCCGTTCGACTCGCTTTCCTTTTCCTTCCATGTTCCCTCGCGCAAGATCGGCCTATAGCGATCGAAGTGCGATTCGATAGAGATCACGCGTCCCAGCTTTTGCTGCTGGAGCAATTTCTTCAAGGTAAGAAAGTCGCCGTCCCAGCGACGATTCTGGAATGGAGCGAGGATCAATCGAGTGGCGCGTGCCAGCTCGATCAGTTCCTGAGCCTCCTGGCTGGTTCGGGCAAGCGGCTTGTCAACCACCACGTGCTTACCAGCCTCCAGACTCTTGCGAGCCACTTCGTAGTGAGAGTCATTCGGGGTCGCGACGCAAACAAGGTCGATCTGAGGATTGTCCAGCAGTTCTTCAACAGAACGGACAATGGTAGCGGAAGGATACGCATGTGCTGCCTGGTCCCCACTCCGTTGGACAATGGTCGATAGAGTCAGTCCCGGCACCGCTGCAACGAACGGGCAGTGGAACACGCGGCCTGCCACTCCGAAACCCACGACACCTACCTGAATTGTTTCTGCCACGTTGTGATCTCCTTATGTCCACTTCAGCGATAATTTGTGTCCTGGAATTTCGTCATGTCTATGGCGTCAGGCAGCACGCCGATGGTCACAATGGCATAGATGAAGACCTTGTTCCCCGGATCCAGATGGCCTCCAAAGGCCTTCCCCGCGGTTGCTAGAGTCATGTGTGCGTGTATTTTTCCGCGAACAATATATCCGTTCATCCCGATGATATCGGCGGAAGCAGTCGGATCTTTCTCGACCATCACTTTGTTGGGCAGCGTGCGATTGCTAACGTGATGGATAGCATAATTTCGCAGCGCACCGATACCTGAAAGAATCACGCCGTTGTCGATGTGTTCCTGCTGGATCATCTGCTCCATTCCGGCGAGGAGGTCGGTATCGTACTTGAAGCGGAGCACGACAATTCGGTCGAACTGCGAAGTGACCGCGATCCCATCCGGTACCTTGTCGCTGTTGGGCTTCGCGTCGTCAGCCGGGTTGGCGGAGGCGTGAGTTTCCTCGGTGCGAGTAACTTGGGCGGACATATCCATCGCGGCAAAAACGAGCAAGAGCAATGCGAGGTTCTTCATCATTTGCCTTTCCCCTCTACTCGCTTACCTTAACGACGAAATAGTTAAAGTGGGTGTTGGCCGGTGCTTTCACCTGGTGTGGCAACTTTGGCGGAATGGCGATGACGTCACCAGGGCCGATGCTGCGCTCCTCGCCACCTTGAATCCCAGAACCTCGGATCTCATTGGGTGCGGTGTTCTTTGGGTCTATGATCTTTCCGCCGCAAACGAGCGTTGCGGTGCCGCTCTCGACAAATACGATGTCCGATTCGGTCGCGTGATATTCCGCCTCGCCCGGTCCCTCGCGATGCACAACCAGATAGCGGTGATTGCTTTCCTTCCCGATCTCCTGGCTCTTGAACTTATACGCGTTCATTTGGGGAGCTAGTGCATTCGCCATGCTGTCTATGTTGGAATGCGACCAGAAGTGGAAGCTTGGAGGAGCGCCAGCCTGCGCGTACGCGATGCCAATGGCGAGAAAAGTGACAAACAATACTCGTTTCATAACTCTCCTGTGTGACGAGCGGCAACGAACTACTTTTGAGGGAGTGGATCAAACAGATGGTTCCCGGCGGGAAATGGCGTCATTGCCAGGCGGCACGCAGGACCTTCACCGACGGGCTCAGCGCGATGCCATCGCGTCGATAGCGCGTAGATGATGTCTCCCTGCGAGGCGACGAAAGGGGACTCACCTTCTATAGAAAACTTCAGTTGTCCGCGCATGATCACCCAGATTTCCGGGAAATCGTGAAAGTGTCCTCGGTCTCCTGGCGTGTGCTTAGCGTCCGCGGCGTATCCGCAGATGATGTTGGCATGTGCGCGGTTCCTCATGATGACCAGGTCTTCCCAGTCGCGCTGCGTGCCGTGCTCCTGAATCATCTGGTCCAGATTGAAGAAGAGGCGATCCGGTTTCCCGCCCGGGTTTGGAACGTCGTATGGATTGGCCTCTGTGGATAGCCGCATTGGAATGTATTCCATACCGGCCGCTGGATTCGCAGGCTTCTCCGCGAATATGGCGCTTGCCTCCCGCAGCGTCACCTGTACGCGGATAGCCGGCTCATTTCCGAGCACCTCTAGGGAATGCAACATGCGCTCGGGAGCGAATACGAGAGATCCCTTCTCAGCTACAAAGGTCTGTGTCTTGCCGGGAGGATCGTCGATAGTAAAACGAATCGTGCCTTCTTCCACGTACCAATATTCCGGCGAGTCCGCGTGGAGATAAGGCGACACCACCGAACCGGGCGCCGCCGCGATTACTTCCACGCGGTTGTAATAATCCTCAACAACCGATTCGGTCCAATTCGTCTCGCCATGATGTTTCGCCTTTAATTCAGCCAAGCGAACCAGGGGTTTCATCGGCGCGACGTAAGGTGCAGGCTTCAGCGGTTTTGGAAAGTAGTAGACCTGCTGCGACTGGTTTTGGGCGGCAACACCAGACGTGCGCAGAAGAACCGTTGTTAACAGCAGAGCGAACCATGGAATGCGTGCTACCCAACGCAATGATTTATGCCGCTTCATGGCTTGGCCTCATAGCTGACATAGGCGAAGTGTTGGGAATCAGGCGACCATGAGTTGATGTTGATACTTCCCTGACCGCCGATGATGTGGGCCAGCAGCTTGCTGGGAGCAGGACGCACGTCGTTTCCGGGCAGCGACCTCAATCGAAGCACAACATTTTGGTTGTACGGATGATTGGTGAGGTTGTAGTGACTAATCGTTTCGCCCGGATGGTTCTTGATCCATTGCGCCATGGGTGCGTCGACTCTCACGTTCGGTTTATACGAAGCAAAGACCAACCATCTACCATCCGGCGAAGGATGCGGCCACCAATTCTGCGTCTTATCGGTCGTGATCTCTCGGGCAAGCTTGTCTCCTGGTCCGGCTCCATCCGCCGGCATCCTCCAGATCTGAAATGAGCCGGTCCGGTCAGAGTTGAAGTAAATCCACTTCCCATCGGCAGTGAAGTCGGGAACGTCGTTCGCCACGTCACCCAATTGCATCAAGGACTCTTCGCCACTGCCGTCCGGTTTGATACGGTAAATTCCATAGCTAGTGTCGGGCTTGCGGCTGCCACCAATAATCCACTGACTATCCGGCGACCAAACGTGGAAATAAAAGAGTTGATCTTTCGGCGTTATAGTGTGCCGATCCGCCCCGGTTGCAGTCGAAAGAAATACTTGCGTGCCACCTGCAAAGTTCATCGCCAGCCATTTGCCGTCGGGTGAAAAGCCGTGGTCGTGTTTGATTCTGACCTGGCCGATGTCAACGATTTCAGGCTTTCCGCCCGACACGGGGATGCGGTAGAGCTGCTGATCAGGTCCGCCTTCGAAGAAGAGGTACTTGCCGTCCCTCGAGTAGTACGGCCCCTCGTAGAAACCGTTAGAGGAATAGATCTCTCGGCTAGTTCTGGTTTTCAGATCGTAGATCTTGATGTGAGAGTACGTGCCAGGCACGTTTGCCGGTGCCGTAGCCCCTGGCACAGTTTCCGGCTTCGACTGTTCGCTTGCGATTGATGCAAAAGCAACGGCAAGAAACGTTGCAAGGAGCCGCGAGGGAAGTTTCCAACGGCGTTGAAACAAGAACGGACCTGGCATGTGCCTTATCATTAATTTCTGATCTCCGGTTTCGCATTGAAGCAAAAGCACAATCTTCCACTCAATATTGCAGGCGCAGCGCGAATTGGATCTGACGCGGTGTGTAGGCGGGGCTGGTCTGAGTAATCTGTCCAAAGGATCCATTCCCCAGTGTTTCGTTTCCGACATTTGTATTGGGGATTGAGAAGTTCGGCGTATTCGAAAGGTTGAAGGCTTCGGCGCGGAATTCCAGATTGAACCGTTCTTTCAATGGGAAGAGTTTGAAGATCGACAGATCGGCGTGCCGGTAGTGTGGACCGTAGAGCTGATTGCGCGCTTCCGTACCTACAGTTCCCAGTGCTTGAGGCGCGAATGCCGCCGTATTGAAGAATTCGTGGTTCGACGGGTGTGAGAGCTTCGGAGAAGAGATCATGTCGGGCCGATCGGCGGCGATGCCAAACTTTGGATTGGCGCGGTCTGCATAACCGCCATCCGATGTCCCGTTCACTACAGAGAACGTGGTACCCGTTTCCCAAATTGTGATGGTGTTCAGCTGCCATCCTTTGAGGGCAGTCCCTTTGAAGCCGGTGAACTGGTGACCAAAGGGAATCTGGTAATCGCCCGATACTGCAATGCGATGGCGAATATCATCATCGGAGTTTCCGTAGTCAAGTTGCCGAATCCGGGTCGGGTCCGCTGCGTCCCATCCCTCGTAGGCTGACTGCGAAACATCGATCTTGTCATTAAGCGCGTGCGACCAGGTGTAATTGGCGTCGAAAGCCAACCCCTTGGTAAAGCGGCGCTGGAACGAAACTTGCAGGCCGTTGTAGTTGGAGACACCCTCGCTCATCAGATACGGCACGGCATTGACGTTGGGCAGCAAATTGTACAGCGGCCGGTTCAGCGTGCCCGGGTTCGGCGCCGGAACATTTACGTCCTGTGTGTTCAGCCCGATGTGGGAACCCACGTTGCCCACATAACCCACCGTCAGGACATTCGCCCCAAACTGGCGCTCCACTTCCAGGTTGTACTGCTGGAAGATGGACGGCCTGAACTTCGGATCTTCCGCCTGGAAGGTGATCGAAGGACTGTTGACTGTCTGCGGTGCGGGTAGCGGCAGACCCTGATCAAATGTGACCTGCTGTCCCTGTGCAGCACTGCACGGGGGTGTGATCGATGATGCCAGCGATGGGCTGACCGTGGTCTGAATGGTGTATGCCAGTGATGATTCGCAACTCGGAGCGTAGACCGAGGTGAAGGGCGCATTCTTCAAATTGGCATGGGAGCCGATGTTCATCGGAAGAAAGGTCAGGCCGTAACCACCGCGGACCACTAGTCCGGGAAGAATGGTTTCCGCGAAGCCAAACCGGGGCGCCACGTTAGAGTAGGTCGTCTTGATATTCAGTGTGTTGGATACACCGTTGACGCCTGCTACCTGCAGAGCCGAACCGACCGTTGCCGGGGAAGACGCAAGCGCCTGCGTGTAATCGAAGTTGGAGATGTGGTTGTGCGCTTCTGTATACGGAGTGTAGATGTCGTAACGCAGCCCATAGAGTAACGTGAGATTATGATTCACCCGCCAGCTATCCTGAGCGAATGCGCTCGGTTCCCAGCTTCGATAGTCCGGCGTATCGATGTCGATGTAGCGGTTCGAACTGGCGAATGCGCCAACTAGCGTCGAGGCTAGCTCGTTTTGCAAGCCCCGAGCTGTACTGAAACCCTTGGTATCACTGGTTAGCCCGAATACGAATTGTCCGAGTATTGCTTTGCTCTGCAAGTTGCGAGCCTGGCGACGAATCAACCCGCCACCTACTTTGACCGAATGGTTTCCGTGTGTATAGCTCAAATCGCCGAAATATTGGAATGTATTGTCGAGGTCCTGCAACGGATCTTGGTAACCATCGCCGATGTCTGGGAAGCTGTTGATGCTCAGTGGCGTCAGACCTGTCGCCTCAGGCGAATAGTTCATGTTCGGGCCAAAGCCGAATTGAGTATCGGTGTTCTGACCGTAATTGAGAGGCAACGTTTGGTTGTTGATCCTGGTATACCCGGCCTTCAGGTCGAGCACCAGATTCGCGTTCAAAACGTGCGTATAACTTAATATCCACTGCTGCGCGGCATCGATCGAGGGACCGGAGTAGTTGGTACGATTCCCGCCGGCCTGAATTCCGTTGTAGGCCGGCAAAGCCGCCGGCGTGTAGGTATTGTAGTTGTTGAATGTGTAATGCACATAGAAAAGATTGCTGGCGTTGAAGTTCTCGTCGACGCGAATGTCGAACGTATCTGCAAATTGTGTCTTGTTTGGATTGATGGAGAAATTGTTGGAAATCGCGTTCGCGCCACCGACATTGGGCGGGGGCAACAGCATCAGATATTGAAGTGCTATCGGATCGATAGGATACGGCGCCGTTCCATTACCGGAGGCAACCAGTGCCTGCGGAGAACCGCCGTTGAGGCTGTGAATGTTGTTGTACTCAGCAAGTGTCGGAACGGTGCTGGTATACGTAATGTTGCCGGTTACCAGGCGCAGACCCTCATAATCGCCGAAAAAGAACGTTTTGTCCTTGATAAGGCGGCCACCGAAGCTGCCGCCAAATTGATTTTGCCGCAACTCCGGCTTGGCCGCGGTAGGAACAGCGAAGAAGCTGCGACCGTCGAAAATATCGTTGCGGAAATATTCATAAACAGTTCCGTGAAAATCATTGCCACCGGATTTGGTGGAAATGTTGATGACACCGCCTGCAGTCCGGCCGGCCTCGGGCGCATACATATTGGTTTCCACCGAGATCTGCTGGATTCCCTCCACCGAAGGCTCCGCTCCGATGGTTCCGATGATCCGCTCGTTATCGTCGATCCCGTCAATGGCGAAATTGTTCATGATCGTATCCTGGCCATTGACGGACGTGGCGCTCGTGGGACGCCGATCATCTGCACGCGCCCCGCTATCCAGGCCATTACCTAGTCCTTCATTGGCACCGGGCACAACTTGGGCAAGCTGCACAAAGTCGCGGCCGTTAAGGGGAAGATCCTGCACCGATTTTTCGGTCACCGTTGAGCTGACCGTGGCGCTGTCTGCCTGCAGCAGCGGCGTCTGCGCGGTTACTTCGACGGTTGCGGCGCCCGATCCGATTTGAAGGTGAGCGTCAGAGCGAGCTCGGTCGCCGGCTTCCACTGCGATATTCGATAGCAGGAAATCCTGAAACCCTGACTCCGTCACGCGGATGGAGTAGTGCCCTGGCTGAAGAAGTGTGAACGCGAATTCGCCTTCGGGCCCAGTCTGAACTGTGCGCTTCTCGTTCGTTGCAAGATTCGTCAGAATCACCGTCGCATTGGGAATGACCGCTCCGGTCGTGTCACTGGCGGTTCCGAGAATGTCAGCTGTAGTCAGCTGACCGAAGCTCGGAACTGTCGATGCGAAAAGTGCCGTCAGGAGAATCGTTCCGAACCAGCGGCGAATCAAGGTTGCTGGGATGGAACGTCGGGGAACAATTGGTTTGGCCATCTTTGGCTCCTCATTCCCGGGATTTGCCCCGGAGTGTCCGGCTTGTGCCCTTTCGATTTCGAGTGCTCGAGAAAGGGCCCGTCCAGACCGCTCACGACACTAGGGCGAGATCGCAAGAATTGTCCTTAAAGAAACCTAAGAAGAGCCAAAAAAACATAAATGGCAGCAGTTTCTGTTATTCATGCGTGGTTGGGAGGAACTCAAACTGCCGATTCATCGATACTCAGACGGTCGCGAACGCCGGTCGGTTCTGTCTTGAGTGTTGAGTCCAAGATCCGAGGCGAGTGCAATGTATGAGTGTGCTTGAAGTTCAAGCAAGCATGTCCAGAGAGTTGGAAGAACGGGTTGCTGGGGTGGGCGACGAATGGTTCGAAATCCGGGCGGGATGCGATGGCACTTGTTGGATTCGCCGCCCGAGTCCTAGCCGATATCCCCGAAGGTGATGGCCCTTCGCTCACGACCCAGTAGCGTCATGACGATGGCAAGGATGAATACAAAGGCTGCGGTTATTGACATCGAGACGGCATACGGATGCCCCTGGGCGAATGCCGCTTCTAGATACACGACACCACTCGACAATAGAACGCCGAGCTGGTTGCCCAATCCTGGCAGCGTTCCTCGAACTGAATCGGGGCTCAGTTCCGCCACCTGAGCCGGCACTACGCCCCATGCGCCCTGCACGCAAAACTGCATCAGGATCGCGCCCAAAACCAGCAGAGGCAGCGTGTGCGCAAACGCCCAAAGTGGAATCACAGCAATAGCTCCGCCCATAGCTACAATCATTGCGGGGCGGCGTCCGATCCGATCGGAGAACCACCCGATGGAGAGCCCACCGAGCACTGCGCCTACCATCGACACTGCAGTCAGCAATGCCTTTTCTTTGCCAGCGATGCCCCAGTCCTTCTCGAGAAAGGTGGGGTAGAGATCCTGCGTGCCGTGCGAACTCATATGCATGGCCATCATGAACAGCGTGAAATAAATAAGTAGTTTCCAGTGCGAAGCAAGCGACCGTCCCACCGCCCCTAAACTTGTATTCCGGTTTTGTCGCCAGACATCCGATTCGCGTACGCGCCATGCGACAAATCCCGCCGCCATCAACGCGGGCAAGCTCCCCAGAAAGAACAGAGGCCGCCAACCGTAGGACGGTTCAATCAGAAAATATGCTGCACTTGCAACAAGAAAGCCGATCGAATACCCCTGCTGCAGAATGCCGGAAAGTATTCCGCGACTCGCTGAAGGCACCTTCTCCATCGCGAGGGAGACGCCGACGCCCCACTGGCCGCCCATGATGATTCCGAAAATAGCCCGAATCAGCAGGAATTGCAGAAAGGTATGTGCGAATCCAGTCGCCAACTCTACGAGGGCAAAGATAGAAAGGTTCGCGATCATGGCTGGCTTGCGCCCAAAGCGGTCCGAGACTCCGCCAAACAGAAAGGCGCCCACCGGACGCAGTGCCAAAGTCGCCGTCAGTGCCAGAGTCATGTGCCTGACGTCTTGCCCGAATTCGCGTCCAATTGCCGTCAATGACAGCACCACAAGAAAGAAGTCCAGCGCATCGAGGGTCCAGCCCGAAAGTCCGGCGATGAAGGCTCCGATCCAGGGTTCGAGCCGCGCAGTCGGCGGAAATGTCACGGACTCATCCAGGGAAAGGGGCGTATTGGCAGAACTGGACACGCTGGAGCGGTAAACGTGATGTCGCGGTGGAGTTGACACGGATCTCCTAGGTTCCCGCATCAGTGCGTTCGCGGGTCACTCTCACAATGTCAATCACTCTAGGCAATAATCGGCAGGTAGGTCTTCAAGGAATTCCAAAAACATCTAAATGGCCCGCCAAACGGCCTTTGTCTGCCCAAATCAGGCGCATAACTCCCGCGGCGAGCCAGAATCGTAACCACAAAGGATGAAGTCGCAGTGGATTCCTACTGCATGCGATGGATCAGCGCTTGAAATGCCGGTTCTCCGCGCAGAGGATCCAGCGCCGGATCGACCCTGCCGTAGACCATGGGCACGGAGTGATCGTCCACGGCTTGTCCAAGCGCCGCGATTGCTTCGGACTTCTGCCCTAGCCCAATCAGCACCAGTGCGCGACTGATTGGCGGAACATAATGGGAAGTGGCACGCCGGTTCAAATCATCCAGGGCCTTTAAAGCGGCCGCCCGATTCCCGTCACTTGCTTCGGCATCTCCGAGGAGCCCCTCAACCCATGGATCTTCGTCTCCAGAGAGCGCCAACGCCTGGCTCAGATCTCGAATCGCGGCATCGTGGTCTCCAGTGGCCATTTCGACTATGCCGAGCCGCGCGCGGGCGCGAACGAAATTTGGATCGAGCTCCAGCACCCAGTGTAGATCCCGTGCCGCCCCCACATAATCTCTGGAGAGATATTCAACCCAGCCAAGATTCGTTCCGATGATCAGCGACAACGGATCGAGTTTCTGCGCCAGGTGAATCTCGTACAGAGCCTGCGGAAATCTGCCCATTGAAGCAAGATTCAGCGCGTACCAGTGGTGCGCCGTAGCGTAGTTCGGATTCAGTTCGATTGACCTTTCGAATTCACGTTCAGCTGCCGAAAAGTCCCAGTCCGTATAGAAGTAGATCATTCCCAGGGATGCGTGAGGTTCAGCCAGGGTGGGGTCCAGTTGGATGGCAGAGAGCGCCGCCGAACGCTCATCCGCATTCGCTGACCGAACTGGTTCTATTGAGAATGACGCAAGCAAGGCGTAGGAATCAGCGAGCCCCGCATACGCCAGTGCATAGTTTGGATCGGCTGCAATAGCCTGTCGGAAATAGTCGACGCTCTTGTTCAACCCGTCCAC
>Ga0210396_10006469_pt1 | contig 11221 bp, 14 predicted proteins | sample IncBWH17OmetaG_FD_155466 | JGI IMG/M metagenome (GOLD analysis project Ga0210396, IMG submission 155466) | Forest soil microbial communities from Barre Woods Harvard Forest LTER site, Petersham, Massachusetts, United States - Inc-BW-H-17-O ...
ATATTATTCACGCGATCCAGTCCATCGATCCCAATTTGCCCATTCAACTGGACCTCGACGAACAAATTCAGTCGGAGGAAAGGAAGCAAGCGCGTCAGCGCATTGCCGATCTGCAACGAAGAGTCGGATCCCAGGCGCCGGTTCGGACTGTTGTCGGTCCCATCAAGGAGGCGCTGCTTGAGGCTGCTCGGCAGTTCGACGCTGACGCGCTGATCATCGGAAGAAGTCCTCTGTCGGGCACTCACGGCCGCTTACGGGATTTGACCTACGCCGTCGTACGGGACTCGCCATTTCCAGTTCTTAGCATCTGACTGCAAGCAGTCGATGCCGATTGCGTCTTGACTGGCCGCTTCAGTTTGCCGTTCAGGGTTCTGGATATAGACATTGGCATCTTCCCGAATCGATTTCCCGCAGTAGTTGCAGTACATACCTGCCTCCCTGAACTAGCATACGGGTTTTGGATCGAAAACGTTCCCGGTAAGACTTTGATCTGGCTCACAATTTACTCAAGGCCGCGTCCAACGTAGTGGCGCCGCCAGCATTGATTTCGGAGCCACGTGCTACAGCCGGAACAAATAGCGAGAAATGGTCGTACATCCAAGAGCAACGCATCAGCAGGATTGGAGAACTCATGCGGCTTAGAGAAGGCATCCGTTACGCGCTCAGGCAGTTCGCCCATGCTCCCGGGTTCACCACCACGGGCATTCTCACGCTGGCACTGGGAATTGGAGCCACCACGGCAATCTTCACGCTGGTGCATGCCGTGTTGCTGAAATCCTTGCCGGTCGCCAAGCCCAGTGAGCTCTACAGAGTTGGCGACGTCGAGAATTGCTGCGTGAATGGTGGTCTGCAAGATGATTGGTCGCTTTTCTCCTACGACAAGTACAGGACGTTCCGCGAGGGGACGTCGGGTTTTGTAGAACTCGCGGGTTTCCAGGCTGGGCGTGGCCTGATCGGAGTGCGCCGCAACGGGAGCAACCAGCCGGCAGAATCGCAACGCAGCGAGTACGTTTCAGGAAACTATTTTTCTATGTTTGGTATCGGCCCTTACGCCGGACGCGTGATTAACGCCCATGATGATCGCAAGGGAGCAGAACCCGTGGCGGTCATGAGTTATCGTGTCTGGCAGCAGAAGTATGGACAAGATCCCTCGGTGATCGGCGGAAGTTTTACCATGAACGGCCAACCCTTTACCGTCGTAGGAATCGCGCCGCCCGGCTTCTTTGGTGACCGACTGGAGAGTTCGCCCGCGTTCTGGATTCCGCTGGCGACCGAGCCGTTGATCAACGGACCAAGCAGTATTTTAGATTTCCCCGAGCAGGACTGGCTCAATGTGATCGGACGCCTTGCGCCAGGCGCAAACGTTAAAAGCATCGAGGCCCGTATGCAGGTAGAGTTGCGGCAATGGCTCCTGAGCCCTGTGAGTAAGCTCCAACCCGGGGAACAGGATATGGTCGCAAAGCAGGTCCTCCATCTGTCGCCTGGCGGCGGCGGTGTCCAGATGATGCGCGACGAATACGAGAGCGGACTGCACTTGCTCATGGGGATTTCGGGTTTCGTGCTCTTGATTGCGTGCGCCAACGTGGCCAATCTCACACTGGTACGCGCCACAACCCGGAAGCAGCAGACTTCGATCCGCGCTGCGCTGGGTGCGCCACGATCCCGGCAAATTGGACAAGCACTCACCGAGAGCATTCTGCTGGCCTTGCTGGGCGGAGTCGCTGGAGTCGGGCTTGCATTCGCCGGCACGCGGCTCATTCTTCACTTGGCGTTTCAAAAAACATACGTTCCCATCCAGGCCACGCCATCGTTGCCAGTGCTGGCTTTCACGTTCGCCATCGCCCTGCTGACTGGAATTCTTTTTGGTGTCGCTCCCGCGTGGATGACCGCGAAAGCGAATCCGGCCGATGCATTGCGCGGCGCCAACCGTTCGACGGGACAGAGCGTTGGCTGGACGCAAAAGTCGCTCGTAGTAGCCCAGGCGGCTTTGTCTCTGGTGTTGCTATGCGCCGCAGGTTTGCTGACTCAGAGCCTGAGAAACATGCAGCATCAGCACTTCGGATTCGAGACTACGAATCGCTACATCTCGCATATCGATCCGCAGATGGCGGGATACAAACCAGATCAACTGGCCGCGCTCTACCGCCAACTTCACGATACCCTGGCAGCGATTCCGGGCGTGCGCAGCGTTAGTTTTTCTCTGTACACCCCGATGGAAGGAAACAACTGGGGTGAAACTGTTTACATCGAGGGGCAAGCTCCCCCGCCGCCGGACAGCGACCAGAACGGCGCATCTTGGTTGCGTGTGTCTGATGGTTACTTCGAGACGATCGGCACCAAAATTGTGCAGGGCCGTCCCATCACCGACAGGGACACGGCCACTTCCCAACGTATAGCCGTGGTGAACCAGACCTTTGTCAACCACTTCTTCAAGGATGGAAACGCGATTGGACAACACTTCGGCAATTTGGAACCTAGATACGCCGGCAACTTCGAAATTGTTGGCGTGACCGAGAACACCCGCTACCAGGGCCCAACCGGTAAGATTCGTCCGACGTTCTTTCTGCCTGCTGCGCAGAGCTTTGCCTACGAAAATCCGCGTTTTATCACCTTCGAGAACCGCACTCACTACCTGAACGCAGTCGCGCTCGAAACAGCGGGTAATGTGCCGGGACTGGAGCTGCAGGTGCGACAGGCTTTGGCACAGGTAAATCCTGACCTGGCCGTGATCGACTTTGTCAGCTTTGCTGAGCAGGTTGAGAATAACTTCAGCCAACAACAGATGATCGCAAAGCTGACCTCCTTGTTCGGATTGCTCGCACTGGCACTGGCTTCGGTGGGGCTCTATGGAGTCACAGCCTATTCGGTCGAACGCCGCACCAGCGAGATTGGAATCCGCATGGCACTCGGCGCGGACCGGCTTAATGTCTTAAAGCTGGTGCTGCGCGGAGCATTCCTGCAGGTTGGAATTGGGCTGGCCATTGGCATTCCGGCGACCATCCTGGGAGGGCGGGCAATGGCGGAGCAACTCTTTGGCGTCAAGCCTTATGACCCAAATATTTTGCTCGTTACAACCGCAGTGCTGACTTTCGCGGCATTCACCGCGGCAGTCCTGCCGGCTCGGCGGGCAGCGTCCATCGAGCCGATTCACGCGCTGCGGACGGAATGAGCAATCGGCAGCAGCTCACTCTCCCCGGTAAGGTTCTTTCAGATACCGGTTAGCATTTTCTGCTAGCGTCGTCGTGGAGTTCACAGCTACGACTGCTTGATATCTCTTCACCGCAAGATCACGCTTGGCCAACAGATCGTACATCTCGCCGGCCGCCAGATTCGCCTTCTGCAGGACTTCGGGATCGGGTTGCGAAGCCTCATTCACCTGTTCATACGTCAGCACCGCCTCTGCATAGTTCTTCTCGCTTTTCAACACATCCCCAAGGCTCAACGCGGCAATTTCATAATGCAAGCCGTCATAAAATCCCTGCCGCCCCGCTTGCCAAACTTGACTGCGACGTAGTCGACCCAGGGGTTGCGTCAGGAGAGAGGTGAGCACCGACCCGGCAAATTGAAGCCGAGAAAACAGCTAGGGCGCACACTATTAGAGATGTTCCTGAGCGCATGCTACGACCTCCGTCAGGTGTCGTACTGTCGCATAATTTGTTCTCTGACTTGCATCCACCGACCGCGAAGGCGGATGTAACAGACCACCCTGGCTTCCCACCGGCAGCGCGCCCCGCGCGATTGGTCGAATGACTTGGGGTTACTTGGGGTATATCTAGGAGGAGATTGCGAACGGCTTGTCGCTACCCACCGCCATGACATTCGGTCCGGATGGAAACCATTAAACGCGTACGAAGGATTTGGCCCCAGGAAAAGCGCGCAACGTGACCGCCTACTGACCACCCCGTGGATTGTTGTATTTGTTCTTGCCATCGACTCGCAGGATCTTTCCCGTCTTCGGCGTCGGGAAAGGGTTCCCGGTCGTGTTCTCGAGCACATAGAGCCGGCCTTTCCGGTCGAAGGCGAGTCCCAGAATGTCGCTCAAATTAATATAGACGGTGGTGAGGTGCCCCCCGGGCGTAATTCTCATGATCTTCGACGAGCCATCCTTGATGGGAAACGTGTCCAGGTTCCCGACCAAGAAATCATGGCCGTCGAAAGCAAGGGCGGTGGGCACGATGTGGCCCTGGATACTCGAGATATCCAAGACCCTGCGGACTTGTCCACCTCGAGATGGCATCGAGTTCCCCGTGATTCGGCTCGATCGCGTAGAAAACCCCATGGACCGCGATCATGCTGTACCACGTGCCATCGGGTTCGAAGTTACTAATCCCAATAATATCGCTAGGATTAATCGGAATTGTGCGATACTGATGGAGAATAAACTGAAAACGGGGACATATTGTCGTTGCGACGATTAATTCGCCATGTCATCCTGGGGGCGGCGATAACTCGTATAAAAGCACGTTGGTAACTCAATAATGTATTACAAGTCTATCCACTTCTGGCCGAATGGGGAGTACGCTATGTCGTGCAAATCATGCTCGTCAAATAGCCAGGCCCAGTTTGGTTCGGAGATCATGATCCACTTTTCCGGCCTCGCAAACCTGAATAAGCCCGCCGTGATGGTCTTTCCGAAGATTGCGGTTTGCTTAGAGTGCGGTTTTGCGGAGTTCACCATTCCTGAAGCTGAGCTGCGCCAACTGGGGAAACGTGGCACGGCATCTACTGCTGCATAATCGCTCGTTCGCTTCTGGCGAGCACAGTCGGCGGCCCGAGCGCCACTCCACTGCTGACAAACTGCCCGCCCTCTCGCACCGCTTCCATAGCAACTAGCAGTTCCCTTCCTGCATGCGCCTTTATGACGTAGCCGGTCGCCCCAAAGCTCATCGCCTCTTCGATTACATCAGGAGAGGATTCCTGGCTGACGAACAGTATCTTGGATTGAGGCGAGAGCTTGCGAATTTGGCGGGCGGCCTCGATGCCGTTCAAATTTGGAAGACCAATGTCCAGGAGGATTAAGTCCGGTTGCAGCTCCGCCGCTTTACCTACCGCTTCTAGCCCGTCTGACACTTCGCCGATAACCTGAAATTCGCTCTTTTCCAGGGTCGCATGGATGAATTGCCGAAAAGGCTCGAAATCCTCGACCAGCAAAACCTGAACTAATGTCGGACAGGACATATCAGCTCCTTGCACCGGCCAGTTTTTGGTCTGATTTTGCAAGAACCGTCACCCGGCTGGGCGCGGCGGAAAGTTGCTAGAAGAGACTCTTGAGCGTTTGTGTAACACGCTAGTCATGAATCATGACAGCTTCAGTCCCCTGCCGCAAGTAGCATAATTACTAGCTCGTTGGAGAAAAAGTGCTGGGAAACGTAATCTCGGCAGCAAAATCGGCGTGAACGGAAGTCACGTAGCGGCACAGGACGGTGGTCGCCTCAAGACATCGGGCTGCTACTTTGAGAAGATTAATCTGCCCCTCAGTGCTGGCAGCGGTCCGCAGAATACTTTCGACGGCTGCGTCGTTCGCGGAGATTTTAACCAGGATGGACATATTAACCTTGAAGCGCGTACACGGGACAGCTCGTCAATCCAGTCGCGGCTGTAAATCCGAAACGCATCTGGGAACCGCACAGGCCGCTCACGTCGAATCGACTAGCGACGATGGCGGCAGTATCGCCGGTGAACGTGGTCGTACCGTAAGTGGTCTGATTGCATTTCAAGTCCAAACGGCCGCAGGCGTTCAAATTTACACAGTGCGTCCGAACGGCAACTGCTTGCAGCAGATCACGTATCTCAGCGGCGATGCCGTTGCCCAGCTTGGTCGCCAGACGGACGCCAGATCGTCTTTGAGCACGACGCGCCCGGTGCTTGCAGTAACGTTGCGATCATGAATGCGGATGGCAGCGGCTCGATTGAGTTTCCTGCTCCGAATGTTTGGTGAGGACGATCCAACTTTCACCCCCGACGGGATAAGGATCATATTCCATCGTTTCGATCCCGTGGCCAACGACGAAGCATTTTGGAGTATGGACCTCAACGGGAATGACCGGCGACGCATTGGTCCATGCTGCGCTGATCCTACTGTTTCTCCCGACGGGAAAAAGCTCAGTTTCGTCGGCTTTAATGGGGACCCAACCGGAGCGGCTCTCTTCACATCCAGCGTCGACGGGACTAACGTGTTCCAAGTCACCCCATTCAGTTTCGACATCGCTGCTAAGCAGGATTGGGCACCTGACGGCCAGCATCTTGTCTTCAGTATTGATGGAGACGTTCCTATCCCAGGAGTCTCAACAAACATCGTGACCATCCGCCCCGACGGAACGCAACTTCGTTTCGTAACGAACTATCACGGTGGCGACGTCAACGCTTTCGTGGGCTCGTATTCTCCCGACGGGCACTGGATCAACTTCCGCCTCAACGATCATGGCCTCTTCGGCCTCTACAAGATCCATCCCGACGGCACTCATCTGAAGGCAATCCTTCCCCTCTCTGACTTCAGGCCGCGATTCATTGCCTGGGGTCCCCGACCAAGTCACGCAGATGAGGAAGACGACGAGAAAGAATAGAAATGCACTTCAAAGCGAATAGGAACGCTTGATGGAAATATCGACGTACAGAGAAAAAATGGGACTTCCTACGGGAAGTCCCTTCAGCGTCATATCAGGTTTGTGGCGAATCGCGGATTCTCCGGTGAACAAGCAGAATCGCGGCGACCGCAGGTTGGTTCTTTTCGCAGTCAAGATCTTTGCAACTTAGTAGAAAACGAGTTTGACGCGGCGGACTGCATACGGGAGTCGTTCTTCTCGGCGTAACCAGTCTGTGCGGGATAACTGTCGACATATCTCTATTACACTCGTTAACCTTTGACGGGGTTTTGGGTCGGGCAGAGGAGAGATCCCACAGGCTCCCAAAGCAGAAAAGTTCGAAAATCGTTTGCTAGTGGTTGTCGGTGCTGATAAATAAAGTTATAACGCAGGCGTTCAGGACAGCTGCTCACGCCGCGACTTCACCTCCAAAGCACGGTTCTCCTGCTGCCGACAGACTCTTCAGGTGTCAGCTATGAGTGTTCCGCAATCACTGGTAGTATCCTGGAAGTGAGGTAGAACGCAATGGCTTTGGCGATTAAAACGCTCACAGCGAAGCACGCCTACGGGGATATAACCACAGCTTTTACAGACGATGCCCGCCCTGGAACAATGGAGAACTGTCCAACCTGTGGCGCACAGTTTGTCTTGTACTATGGGCAGCGGTTAGAGATAGACGCCGCCATAGCGTGGCTGCAGGGAGTGTTGCGTGGCATCTGCCCGGCTCACAATGGTTGGTTGGCAGTAGACGAACAGCCTCCAGTTCCCCGCGAGGATCACCGAAGAAGAATCGAGCGTGCGATTGCGATACTTCGACAGCATGTGGCTGCAGAAGGAGCGGCTGCAGCTCGGACACTTGGGGATGAAAGAGATCGCCTGATTCTTTCAGCCACACGGAAAGAAGCCGAGATTAGGGAGCTGAGAGAAGAGTTGTGAGCGCTAACTAGATGCCGAAGATGCTGATGATTGGGTCGTGACCCTGTTGATGGCTCTCGGAGCAGAATAGCGGACTACGAAGGAAAACTTCTGTCGGCTGCACAGCGAATGGTGAACTTTAGCATACCTGCCTCATCATTCTCCACGCTGGAACGCTGGAGGTAAGTCCTTTATCTTTAGCGGGAGCATTGCTTGAGCGCTGACCTGCCTTGGGCGCAGGGGTCGTAGGCTCAAATCCTATCGCCCCGAGCAATACAATCCAAAGAACTTGCGAGTTCTTCGCTCCGGTCGCGGAGTATATGGCAGGGTAGCTGCCGAATGCAAGAGAAAACTCGTCAAATGGGTGAAGTTTCACCAATGTGCCCATAGTCACATTCGCGCGCTGAAGTAGCGACTATAAATAAAACAGTGGAACCACAGCAGGGAGTTGAAACTTCCCGCCTGACTGCGCACCAGATCTCCAGCGCTCTTCCCCCATCCCTGAGTTGATTTCGACATTGGAGACGATCTGCCATAATCCTTCCATGTGTGGGCGATACCGGCTATCCCGAAGGAAGGAATTACGCGAGCGCTTCGACGCCTACGGCGAATATGATGACGCCCCGCGCTGTAACATTGCCCCGTCGCAACCAGTACAATCGATCCGCCAGGAGCCTTCCACTCGACGGCGGAGCTTCTCAACCATGCGGTGGGGCTTATTCCCTCTTCCTGTTGGGCGAAGGACTCGACCGTCGGCTTTAGGACGATCAATGCGAGATCCGAAACCGTCACTACCATGACTTCGTTCCGGGACCTGTTCAAGTCGCAACGGTGTCTGATTCCTGCAGACGGATTCTACGAGTGGGTGAGGAACGGCAAGAGCAAGCAACCCTACTACTTCACTACTTCGAGGTAGGCGATGGGATGTTTTCGCATTCGCTGGGCTATGGGACTGGTGGACTGATCCGCGAGGAGAAGTGGTTGAGAGCTGCACGATTCTGACGACCACCCCAAATCCTCTCTTGGTGTGAGTTAAGTGGAAGGTCGCGCAGCAATATTCTTAGAGCAGTCACGCTGTCGTAACCAACCTTCCATGAGATAGAGGGGGCGTCGGAGACAGCGAGCATGGCTCCCCGATTCAGTGTCGATAGATATCGTCACCTTGCCTCTGCTGTTCACGCTCGCCAGTGGTTGATCATGCGCGAGCAAATTGGCCTAAGTCCCAACACGCTCGACGCATACGCTCGCGCAATCGACTCTTACTATTTCTTCCTTGAAAGTCACGAGCATACCTGTGAGACGAGCAATCGACGAGATGTCGCCAGTTGGATTAGCGAATTGAGAGCCAGGGGTCTGGCCAATGCGACATTGATTCAGAGGGTCACCGCACTTCGCTTGTTTTTTGAGTATCTCGTGGAGGAAGGATTGCGCCCTGGCAATCCAGTGTCCCGCGCGGGGGGACATAAGTTCCGATGGCACCGATCTTGGCCCTTCGGGCCGCAAATGGACGTAGAGCGAGAGTCAACGACATTCTCCAATGAGAGTGAATTCAAGAAGCCTATTGTCACCAAGGGCTGAGTATTCTATCGCCTTCACGTTTTGCTCTCCTTGTGCCCCGAGGCAGATTTTTTCAGAAGCTCAGCCACAGTGTTCTGTATCTCTCGTGATAGCGACTCATCCGATACGGCGCGGGCCAGAGACATTGCTCCTACAAGCGCGCTGAAAGTCAAGATCGCTCTCGACCTTGCCGCGCGCTTGTCCTTGCCCGGCAGCAACCCGGCAATCAACTCAAGGTCGTTCCTGACTTGTTCAGAGGTAAGCGCGCGAGTCCGCTTATCGCTGCGAGCGATCTCGGGCGCCAGCGCGCTGAAGGCACAGCCCGAGCCTGGATTCTTGCGGTGCGCATCGCTCAAGTAGTCGTCGATAAGCGTCTCGACGGATAGCGGCTGCCCACCGGATTCAGCGGCTTCCTTTTGGCGCTGCCAAATACCGAACGCAGCGCTGACTGCCTCGGCCACCAGTTCGTCACGCGAGTCGAAGTGCTTGTAGAAGCCGCCCACCGTCAGGCCGGCTTCCTTCATCAACTCCGCAATTCCGAATTCCGCGAGGCCCTGTTCGCGAAATCTCTTTGAGGCAATGGCAACGATGCGCTTATGAGTTTTCTCCTTTTGGGCCTTGGAATAGCCCATATGAACCTCCTCCAAAATAATCTGCGACCAAATCAGGATTACGAATCTAATCCTGTAATGAGGATTATAGCAGTAATCCACAGTGCTCGACGAAGGCCAATGGCTCAACCAATTCGGGATCTGCTGGTGGTCTCGATCGACATTAATTATCTCCGGGGTTGCGGCCTAGCGGCGCAGGTCAGGAGTGACATGGAAAAGGGAGAAGCGATATGCGTGCAATGAGAGCGGAGCAATTTAGCGGTTATGAAGCGTTGAAGCTCGTAGAGCTTCCAAAACCAACGGTCACAGACGGGAAGGTACTGGTGCGAATCACGGCAGCCGGCGTCACGCCGCTCGACCATACGATTCTCTTCGGAAATTTTCACATCCCGGAGGTGCCGCTAGTCCTGGGCAACGAGGGAGCGGGCGTGGTGGAGGAGGGAGGCGGAACGGATTTTCCCGTCGGCTCACGCGTGATGTTCTGGGGCGGCTACGGCGCTTTTGAAGACGGAACCTACTGCGAGTGGATTGCTGTAGGGAAGGAAGATCTCTGCCTACTACCGGACAGTATCGATGACGTAAGCGCCGCAGGCATTCCGGTCGCGTATCTCACCGCGCAAGTGGCGCTTACCCTCGCCGGTTTTCGTCCCGGTAAAACCGTTCTGGCACCGGCGATCGGGGGATCAGTCGGCAACGCGGTGACGCAATTGGCGCGCGCTCTGGGAGCAAAACACGCCATATCGAGCACGACCAACCATGCGAAAGCCGAGCAGGCGAAAGCGCTCGGATTCGATGAAGTCATCGATACTTCCTTGGAGAAGTTAGGTGACGGCGTGCGTCGTATCACCGACGGCTACGGTGCAGATATTGTGATCGATGGGATCGGCGGTGAAGTCTTGAGCGAGGCGCTCAAAGCGCTCGCGTTGGGAGGAAGCCTCACAACACTGGGATATTCCGCAAGCCGTAAGACAACCATTGACGTGACAGATCTCATCGTGCCGCAAGCCAGCATCCGGAGTCTCAATATGTTTCGTCAGCCGCAGGCGACCGTTACGGACGCGTGGAACGCAATTGTGTCTCTGCTTCAATCCGGTGCGATCAAACCGATCGTGGCTAAGACCTTTCCTCTGGCAGAAGCGGCTGAGGCTCTGCGTTATCTCGTTGAAGGCCGCCCCTTCGGGAGGGTAGTTCTTACAGTCTGACGACAATTGATAGGGGGAAAACATAACCGGTATCCCGCTCTGCAATTAGCGAAGGGTTCGCACTCCGCGCAGGCGTAGTGCGAACACAAGTTGTTAAATCAACCCAACTACGCTCGGACGAGCTTACTCAGACAGAGGAATCAATGACAACAATAAAGGCGATTCGGCTGGCTTCGCTGGTCACGGCAATCAATGTCCTGGTCGCGAGCGGCTTTTCCATCGCGGCGATCATCCGTCCGCAATACCTGGTCCCTGCCGAATCCGTTCCAACGGAGGCGTCGTTGCTATTGGCGATGTACGCGGCGGCGCGCACAATTCCTCTGGCTTTGTTCGCATTGGGGGCGATCTACAAGCA
>Ga0210396_10006470_pt1 | contig 11220 bp, 8 predicted proteins | sample IncBWH17OmetaG_FD_155466 | JGI IMG/M metagenome (GOLD analysis project Ga0210396, IMG submission 155466) | Forest soil microbial communities from Barre Woods Harvard Forest LTER site, Petersham, Massachusetts, United States - Inc-BW-H-17-O ...
TCGGCATCGCCCTTCTGGCCCAGCCGGCACTCCCCGAGCGCCAGGTTGTAGCCCGCAGCCGCCTGCGCCGGATCGGCATCGAAGACACGCTTCCACAGCCGCACCGCCGTGGCATAGTCTCCGGTTTCTGCGAACAGTACCGCCACATCGCCGCGCGCCGTGCCATCATCAGGATCGGCCGCCAGCGCCGCGCGGTACTCGCGGTCCGCCGCGTGGATGTCGCCTGACTCCTGCTCCAGGAAGCCCAGCTCCGTATGCAGCTCTGGGTCCTTCACCGTTGCCGCTTCCAGCGCCTCGGCCTTTCGTAACAGAGTCAGTGCCGTTTGCCCGCTCGCGCGGTCCCTGCTCTTCGCCACCTGCGCATACGCCAACCCCAGTTCGCGATCCGTCGCTTTCTCCTCGCCGATCGGAACCAGCGCCCGGCTCCTGCTTGCACGTTCTGCTGTCAGTCGCGGGGTACGCGCAGCTGCGTTTGCAATTTGAATGCGATGGTCTGTCACCTGCTCGTGCGCAATGTCCTCGCTCGCGCTGCGTGGCATGTGGCACGTTGCACAATCCTGCTGCTCTGGATGATGCGTCGTTCGATACTTCGCCCCCGTGTGGCAACTCAGGCATTTCGCGCGGTAGTATGCAGTCCGCTCGGCCGGCGCTTCTGTCGTCTCGCTTGCGTGCGGATCGTGGCACGTCGTGCACGTCATCGTGTCACCGCTCGCCCGCTTGCATGCGCTTTCGAGCAGCGCCTCATACTGCGACGTCGCCCTTCCCTCCGGCCCCACCTCGCCCTGGTGTACGAAATACGCCACGCTGTCGAAGAGCGACTCGCCCGGCCGGTAGGTCGCCAGCGAATGCCCCAGCCGGTACGCTGCCGTCTCGCCTTCGAGGTGACACTGCAGGCACACAGAGTCCCGCCGCGCCGCGTCCAGCTTCGACGGATTCAGCACCGGCGCCTTACCCTTCGTCCGTAGATGCTCCGTCGCATCGCCATGGCAGGACGCGCAGCCAATCCCGCCATGCGCAAACGGCGCCGCCGCGAAATGATTGCGCGCCCCCGGCAACGCCTCCGCCACGCCGCTCACATGGCAGTGCAGGCAGTTCGCATCCACCGGCAGGGTCAGCGGCATCTCGTGCGCGTTCAGAAAATTCGGCGCCATGTCCCACATGCGCTTCTTCGCGTACCAGTTCACCGGCGTCTCAAACCAGTAGCCGTCGCGCTCAAACAGGTACGTCCGCCCGCGTGTATTCGATCCGATAAAGTACGCGAGCTTCACCTCGCCACTCAGATAGCCCCCCGGAACCGTCTCGGGTCGCGCATAGCTCAGCCAGCCCGCACCATCGCGCTCAAAGATCCTGTAGTGCACCCCGGAAGCCGCATGGGTAAAGTTCCCCTCCATCAGCCCATCCAGCGCCGCGCCGCTCGCCCGCGCCATCGGCGTCGCTTCATAATGTTCGTAAATGGTGCGATGGCAACCCGCGCATGCAGTATCCGCATTCGGCGCGGCAGAGCGCGAAGCAGGAGTCTGCGCGCTCACCATATAAGGCAGCAGCGTACACACGGCTCCCCCCATGACCGCCCACCGCGTAAGCCGGTGCCACCCCTCCCCCGCTGCCCCCATGCCACTTCAGACTAGTCGCTTGGATAAAAGGCGCGCAGTGCTTTCCCGCGCTGTCTTGCACCGTTCATGACGCTCTCATCTTCGAGGTATCCAATCGAATAACACCTGCCGCCCGGCTACACTCGTTTTAAGGAGATCGCCATGCCGTCTGCCGCAAAATCCAAGACCACCTCCTCCAGACCGAAACCATCGGCCGCGGCGCAGCCCAACTCGACACCGTTAGATCAGCACGAACTGGATCTCATGGACGCCTACTGGCGCGCGGCCAACTATCTCTCCGTCGGCCAGATTTATCTGCGCGACAATCCCCTGCTCCGCCGCCCGCTCACCCCCGACGACATCAAGCCGCGCCTCTTGGGCCACTTCGGCACCACCCCCGGGCTCAACTTCATCTATCTCCACCTCAACCGCATCATCCGCCACCAGCACGCCAACGCCATGGTCGTCGTCGGCCCCGGTCACGGCGCTCCCGGCATCATCGCCAACACCTATCTCGAAGGCACCTACACCGAGGTCTATCCGGACATCGAACGCAATCACGACGGCCTCAAGCGTCTCTTCCGCCAGTTCTCCTGGCCCTACGGCATCCCCTCGCACAACGCCGCAAATGTTCCGGGATCTATTCACGAAGGCGGCGAACTCGGCTACTCGCTCCTTCACGCCTGCGGCGCTGCCTTCGACAACCCCGATCTGCTCGTTACCTGCATCGTCGGCGACGGCGAGGCCGAGACCGGTGCCCTCGCCGCCTCCTGGCACTCCAACAAGTTCCTCAATCCCATCACAGACGGCGCCGTTCTTCCCATCCTTCACCTCAACGGCTACAAGATCGCGAACCCCACCATCCTCGCTCGCATCGAGCCAGACGAGCTGAAGTCTCTCTTCGAGGGCTACGGCTACACCCCTTACTACCTCGAAGGCGATGACCCGGCCGAGATGCACCGCCGCATGGCCGAGACCCTCGACATCATATATGCAGAGATCCGTCGCATCCAGAAGCACGCCCGGGAGCAGAAAGACGCCACCCGCCCGCGCTGGCCCATGCTCATTCTGCGCACCCCGAAGGGCTGGACCGGCCCCAAAATCGTCGACGGCAAACAGGTGGAAGGCAGCTGGCGCGCCCATCAAGTGCCACTTGAAGAAGTCCGCACAAACCCTGAGCACCTCAAGCTGCTCGTCGAGTGGATGCAGTCCTATAAACCCGGGGAGCTTTTCGACGAAAATGGCACCCTGCGCGAGTCCATCGGCGCCGTTGCCCCACGCGGGCTCGAGCGCATGAGCGTCAACCCACACACCAACGGCGGTCTGCTGCTCCAGCCGCTCGACATGCCGGACTTCCGCAACTTCGCCGTCAAGGTCGAAAAACCCGGCGCAACTGAAGACTCCGCCACCACCATCCTCGGCAACATGCTCGAAGAGGTCATGCGCCGCAACCTCGCCACTCGCAACTTCCGCATGTTCGCCCCGGACGAAAACGCCTCCAACCGCCTTCAGGCCGTCTACAAGGCCAGCGGCAAACGCTGGGAGGCGCGCTACCTGCCGGTCGACGAAAACCTCTCCGTCGACGGCCGCGTCATGGAAGTCCTCTCAGAGCATCTCTGCGAAGGCTGGCTCGAGGGCTACCTGCTCACCGGACGCCACGGCTTCTTCTCCTGCTATGTGGCCTTCATCCACATCATCGACTCGATGTTCAACCAGCACGCCAAGTGGCTCAAGGCCTGCCACAAGCTGCCCTGGCGCAAGCCCATCGCCTCGCTCAACTACCTGCTCACCTCGCACGTCTGGCGGCAGGACCACAACGGCTTCTCGCACCAGGACCCCGGCTTCATCGACCATGTCGCCAACAAGAAGGCCGACACTGTTCGCATTTACCTTCCGCCGGACGCGAACACGCTGCTCTCCGTCGCCGACCACTGCCTCCGCTCGCGCAACTACATCAACCTCACCATCTGCGGTAAGCAGCCTTCGCCGCAGTGGCTCCCTATCGAAGCCGCCGTGCAGCATTGCATCGCCGGCGTCGGCGAATGGAAGTGGGCCTCCAATTCGGATGATCCGGAAGTCGTCATGGCCTGCGCCGGCGACGTCCCCACGCTCGAAACCATGGCTGCCGTCACCGTGCTGCGCGACTGGGCGCCCGACCTCCGCGTCCGCGTCGTCAATGTCGTCGACCTCTTCACGCTCGAGACCTTCGACCAGCATCCGCACGGCATCGAGCACGAGGCTTTCGACCGCCTCTTCACCGTGGACAAGCCAGTGATCTTCGCCTTCCACGGCTACCCCACAGTCGTTCACAAGCTCACCTACAAGCGGCACAACCACAATGGATTTCACATCCACGGCTACAAAGAGGAAGGCACCACCACCACGCCCTTCGACATGACGGTGCTCAACGAGCTTGACCGTTACAGCCTCGCGCTCGACGCTGTAAGGTACGTCCCGCGCCTCAAGGACCGCTTCCCCGAGTTCCGCCAGCGCCACTCCGAGATGATGGAGAAACACAAGCTCTACGTCTCCGAGCACGGCGAAGACATGCCCGAAGTCCGCAACTGGAAATGGAGTAAGTAGCGAGCTGTCTCAAGGAGAACCGTCCTGAAGGCTTACGTCGTTGAGCATGCCGGGGGCCCATTCACCGAAACCGATCTGCCTCGTCCTGAACCAGAGGCCACGCAGGTCCTGGTACGCGTCCACGCAAGCGGCGTCAATCCGCTCGATACCAAGATCCGTGCCGGGAAGGCAGGCCACGCCCACCAGCGACTGCCCGCGGTACTTGGTCTCGACCTGGCGGGTGTCGTGGAAGAAACAGGCTCTGCCGTCTCCGCATTTCATCCGGGCGATGACGTATACGGCATGGTCGGCGGCGTGGGCGGCCTGCAGGGAACGCTCGCCGAATATGTCGCAGCCGATGCCGAGCTGATTGCGCTCAAACCGAAGTCGCTCTCCATGCGCGAAGCCGCTGCGCTTCCGCTCATCACCATCACCGCATGGGAAGGCCTCGTCGATCGAGCCAAAGTGCATGGCGGTCAAAAGGTTCTGATACATGCCGGAGCAGGCGGCGTCGGACACGTAGCCGTACAAATCGCAAAAGCTCTGGGCGCAGAGGTCTTCGCCACAGTCTCGCCGGAGAAGCGAACGATTGCGGAAGGCTTCGGTGCCATCGCGATCGACTATCGTGCTCTCTCGCCCGAACAATACGTGGCTTTGCACACGAATGGAGAAGGCTTCGACGTCATCTACGACACCGTCGGAGGTGCCACCATCGACGCATCGTTCGCCGCGGTGAAGCGTTACACCGGGCACGTCGTAAGCTGTCTCGGTTGGAGCACCCACTCGCTTGCACCGCTCTCATTTCGCAGCGCAACCTACTCCGGCGTCTTTACTCTCTTTCCCCTGCTTAGCGGCATCGGCCGCGCACGCCACGGAGAGATTCTGCGCGAAGCAGCCGCCCTGGCCGACGCAGGCAGGTTGAAACCCCTGCTCAACGATCAGCGTTTCTCTCCTGCCACCATCGCGGCCGCACACGCGCTGGTCGAATCGGGCGCCGTCGGCAAAGTAGTAGTGGAATTCTAGGGTCACCACGCCTGCCCTCATTTCCCGCAGCTGCAAACCGCCATCACTTCTCAGCAGACTTCGCAGCATCACGCTCTGCCTGCTGCACAACGACCGGCACAAGCTCACCCATCTCCGGAGGAAGCCGCACCGCCAGGTACATTAGATCGGGCGTCTCACCCACCAGCATCGCCACGCCGCGGATCGGATCGGTATTTTTCAGCAACCACGATCGCGTCCCCAGCCCCTCTGCTTCTGGCGGAGTCTGATATTCGACGAGCTCTCTGCTTAGATACGTCAGCTTGTCGCTCGGGTAAGGACCAGACGGAAACGAACTTGCCGGTTCAATGCCTTCGTCAATCACTTTTTGTAAAAACTTGCGGTAACCAGGGAAAACGCGCGCGATCATCCTCGCAACGTCAAATCTTCCTGATGTGTCTCCGTATAGGAATGAAGCTTCAATCGCTGGCCCGGTAAATCCTTTCCACTTTGTCGTTGACAGTACATCCGCAGCACGAATCGGATTGGGGCTCACATACAAAGCCTCGCCATTCGACCCATACGTCCCGAGGCAATACCACCCGCGCGGAGCTAGGACACCAGAACCCTTCTCCGCCTTGTAGTAAGCGAGTCTTCCGGCCATCTCAGCGGTAATCGGCGCAACCTTGTTTTCGCCGGTCGGTGCTTGCACCGGCCCCATCTGGCCATCCGATTTGCATCCGACGAACGGAACGCTCACCGCGATTCTTTGTGCGGCCGCCACCGGCATTGCAGACGCTATGCAAACCAAAGATGTACGGAGAATGACCCTTACCAGAAGACCATCTAGCATCGCGTGCTCACCTTCTTATCTTTCTTCCGTGGAGTCAAGACACGAAACTCTCCGTCCGGTCAATTAGTCCCGCATCCAATCCAGAATGATTCTCCGCATCGGCCACGCCACGACGGCGGCGCCTCCCGCCGGACAGGATGCCTGGCAGGCATTCGTGAAGACCCAGCAGCCACCGCCGTTGAGCACTCCCGGCACGCTGGCTGGCTGCATCACTCAGCCGGCCCACGCCGCGCTTTCCGGACGACTCGCAACCGCCCTGGACCCGGGCGTCTTCGGCGCTCTCCCCGCTGAGGTCATCGACGCCATCGGCGGCCACGATGCCGGCTGGGCTGAGCCGGATCTCGCCGCACTCGAATGCGTCGGTGAAAAGCAGCCGCACTCCTTCCTCGCGTATCCGGTCGAAGATGCAGTCAATGCATGGCGCAAGTCGATTCGCGAAGCGGAAGCTCGCTCCGCTCTCGCAGGCATCCTCACCAGCCGCCACTTCTGCCTGCTCGCGCCGCGCGACAGCGATCCTCATCACGCCGCGTTCGCCGAGCAGGAGAACGAACGTCGCGCCCCGCACGAGGCCGCATCTTCCATTCCTTCCAGCGACCTCGACCGCTACACCGCAGCCCTCGGCTTCTGCGATCTGCTCTCGCTCTATCTCTGTTCCGGCCTCACGGGTGCCGTGCGGATCCCGCTCGCCCATCCGTCCGATCCCGCGTCGCAGCACACCAGTGTGACCGTCTTTTTCGCCGGCGAGACTCTCCGCTTCGACCGGACGGACACCCGGCCAATCATGGCGCCCGGCACGCTGCTGCATGCGGACGGCTGGATCGCCTACGCACCAAACGTCCTTGCCAGCCAGCGCTTCTACTGGAACATCGCCTGAGCGGCCAAGCCCGCATGTCCACCGCAGCGGACCATCACCACCCCCATCTCGCCATCAAGCAGGCACGCCCGAGCCAGCAGACGACTTGAACGCCACTCGTCATGGACCCTTCTTATGCAAGAATCGGTGGACGGAATTGCGAAACTCGGCATTCCGTGGAAACCTGCCCGGCCATGCGCTTCGCACGTCATTTCGCCGTCGTCATCTGCGCCACCATCCTGGCATCCTTGCCCGCCGCCGCTTCCAATCTGGTTACGGGCAATGGCTTTGGCTTCGCAGTGGTGTCACCAGACACTGCCAGCGTGACCAGCTTCTACGCCCATCCGTACAGCTTTGTTCGACCCGACCCGCAGAATGCTCTGAGTGAAGGGATCCCGACCGCCAACTTCATCAAGAGCCTTCGCTGGAGCGACGGAAGCGCGCACAGCGAGTCGGCGGAATACGAAGAGGATTCAAACGTCATCCATGCGCGCAGTAGTGCCGGCGAGGGCTTCATCTTCATGCCCTTCGGTCTCGAGCACAGCGCTCTCGTCCTGAGCTGGGAGCCCAGCGTCGCCAATACATCGCGTGGCGCTTTGACTGTGGAGTGGAACCGGCCGGTCAGCTCTCAAGAAGTCATCCGCATATCTGGCACCGACGTGCGGCTGTTGAAGTTTGACGGCATCCAGGAATCGCTGCTGCTCATTCCGCTGGACCACATACCGCTAGACCAGAAGCCGCTGGAACCAGCGACAAAGCAACAGGATCTGACCGGCAGCCACGCATGGGCGCTGATCTCTCTCGAAAGCGACGGCGAATTGGAACCCGCGCTTCGAGACTTTCTCCATTGGCGCGCCGGACTCGCGCCCCGGGAGCTGGTGAAGCGGGAGATTGCAGCGATGGAGCGCTGGCGCGCCAAACCGGCTGTCCAATTCACCGGCGATAAGGAACGTCACCTGTGGCGTCAAAGTGAGGTCATGCTCCGCATGGCGCAAAGCCGGGAGCCAAACCGTCCCGGCCGGCACAGCAATGGTTTCATTGTTGCCAGCCTGCCCGATGGCGCATGGTTCGTCCCCTGGGTGCGCGACATGGCGTATGCCGCGGTTGCGCTCGCTCGGATGGGACATCGGCAAGAGGCGCGTGCCGCGCTGCTGGCTTACTTCAACGCCCAGCCCACAGGAAAGATGCGCAGCGAAACCGCTGGCGCCGATTACCAGATCTCGGTCGTCCGTTATTTCGGTGACGGCTCGGAAGAGCCCTTCTTTACTAACGAGGGCAACACCAATATCGAGTTTGACAATTGGGGACTCGCCCTGTGGGTGCTGGGTGATTACATGCGGCAATACAACGATGCCGCGTTGCTTGCGACTCCGTCCTACCGCGGCCAGGTCTACAAAAGCGCCAGGGATTTTGTCGTAAAGCCCCTACTGGCCAACCTGGAAACGCATGACCACGGCCTGATCGTCGATGCCGACACTTCGATTTGGGAAGAGCATCAGAAAGACAAGAAGCACTTCGCCTTCTCTACCGCTGCAGCGATCGTGGGCCTCAAAGAATTCGCGGAGATAGCGCGCCGTGAGGGTGATGAAGCAACGCGAACCGATCTGCTTGAGAAGATCGCACAACTGCAGCGCGGATTCGATTCCGCCTTCATCCGGGATGGAAAGCTGCGCGGCACCCTCGAAGAGGGCGTGAAGAACGACATCGACGGCGCATTGCTCGCCATCATCAACTTCGGCATCGTCACCGATCCCGCAGTCGTGCGCGACACAGTCCAACGGATGGAGCTTCTGAAGGTGGTTTCGGGTGGCTATCGGCGGGTCCGCAGCACCTACACAGATCCCTCCATCTATGAGTACTGGTACGAGAGGCAGGAGTTTCTGTTTGTGGACTTCAGCCTGGCGGAGGTCTACCGTCGCCTGGGAAGGAATGGCGAAGCCGCCGCAATCCTCCAGCGCATCGTCGACAAATCGGCTGCCGACCACAACGTCATCCCGGAAATGTATGTCGCCGTGCCCTGCAAGTTGTTTCCCGGAAAGATAGGCGATCCCACCGGAGCGATGCCGATGGCTGGATACGGCGCCGGGGCTTATATCCTTGACCTTCTGCAGCGCGAAACCTCGGGCCTCCGCTCCTAAATGGCTCATCGAGTGCCCAAAAAGGGGTACTGGCCAACGCAGCGTTCTCCCCTACAATGCAATAATCGAAATGAGCTGAGGCGATCCCCATTCGCCCCGCCCATTCAGCATTCCAATCTCCCCCGGAGGCCTGCACTGCGGCACCGCACCCTACTCGCGATTGCAGCCCTCACCCTCGCATCCTTCGCTACCGCAGCCCGCGCGCAGGACTCCGCCGCCACCGCAAATCCGGCCTTTCTCACGAGCCTCACTTCCACGTCCGATGCGGCCACGCCGCAACCAGCATCGCCTGCCGATCCCGCATCGTCCACAGCAGCTCCCCTGGTCCCGGCCGTACTGGCCCCTGCTACACCGGCTTCGGCTATTCAATCCATCACGCCGGCCGGAGAGCCCCCCATCCGCGCCATTCCGGATGAGGACAACCCCGCGGCCCAGGCCAGCGACCCCGATTTCCGCGCCGCCCTTGACGCAGCCGTCCCGGTCGAGCCCGCCGCCTACGCCACCGAGCCCTACCGTCTCCGCCTGCACAACCTGCACACGCTTGAGGACATCGACATCGTCTACCGCATCGGCGACAACTATCAGCCCGATGCCGTCGCGCGACTCAACTACTTTCTCCGCGACCACAACACCCAGGACGTCATCGCCTACGATCCGCGCGAATTCGATCTCCTGCACAACATCCTGCGCCGCCTCGGCCGCCCCAGCGCCACCATCGAGATCGTGTGCGGCTATCGCACCCAGGAGACCAACGCCATCCTCCGTGCCTCCAGCCAGGGCGTCGCCGAGCACTCGCAGCACATCCTCGGCCACGCCATCGACATCCGCATCCCCGGCTCCACTACGCCGCGCATTCGCAATGCCGCGCTCTCGCTCAACGAGGGCGGCGTGGGCTACTACCCGACCTCGCACTTCGTACACGTCGACGTAGGCGCGATCCGTACCTGGACCTACTCCCCGCGCCGCCATCGCCGCAGCCACCTCCGCCGCACCAGCGCCCATCATCGCCAGATCGCCGCGCGCTCGCACCACAGCAGCCGCACCACCGGCATGTAAGCCGCGCACGCACCGCCGTGCGAACAACCGGATTTCTACGCCGCAACTGAGAAGCAACAGTCATCTCTCGCTATTCCATCTGCCCGATCACGCTGAACTTCCGCGTGCTCCCATCCGGAAACATCAGGTCGTACTCCCGCGTGAACTCATGCGTTGGCTTCTGCTTGTCGCTGACCAGCTTCGCCTTGTAGTCGCCCAGCGCTACAACTCCCTTCTGCAAAATCGTCTCGCTCCGCAGCTCGTATTTCTTCCCATCGACGACAGCGTCCAGCACCTGCGTAGCCCGACAGCTTGAGCTTCCCTTTGACACCTCGCCACAATCGCTCCCGATCCGGCTCGCCGTCACATGTACCCCCAGCGTGTAGTCCGCAGCAGCCTGCCCCAACAGCGGCGCAGCCGCCAGCAACATCGTCACCACCCCGCCGAGACAGCTATAAAATTTAAGACCGCTCACAAAATTAGATCGAATCATGAACGCCTCCGGTCAACCGACTCCCCAGCGATTTCGACTCGACCCATTCTCCACAACTCTCAAACTTCCGCCACTTCCCCGTTCGCGGAGTCAGGCAAACACCCACCCGCGGCGGTCATCGAAAGATCGTTATCAAGGTCGCTAGCAGCGCCCTAAACACTACGGCCCAATCTCAATCTCCACCGCATCGCCGTCACGAAGTTCGAAGAAGTCACGCATCCGCACGTCGCACGCGATCTCAACAATCGTCTTCGGATGGTGCCCGCGTCCTTCCTCGTTCGCATCGGTGCGCAGCAGAAAGGCACGCCGTCCGTCCTGATCGCGGGCCGTACGAATGACGCACGGCACTATGCTCACCGAGACGGTCCCGCCATACTCGCTTGCCTCCAGCCGCATCACGCGCCCGGACAGCGAGTAGGGCGCCGGCAGCCGCACATTCAGCGTCCCTGGATAGAACGCCATCCCTGTCTTGCGCAGATAGTGGTCCCGCAGTGTCTCAATCCAGTATGAGAAATTCCCCATCCCGGAGACGACTTCACCCCGCAAAATCAAGCCCGTCCTCCATCAAACAAGAAACGAAATGCCCCCGAGAGAGCAGCATCCTGTCGCCAGGCACCACTAATCTGCACGAATCCCCAGAATGGAGCAACGCACTCCATCTCATTACCCCGACCGAACCTGGTTCTTGCGATGCGAGAACCGCGCAGTCGAAG
>Ga0210396_10006471_pt1 | contig 11220 bp, 11 predicted proteins | sample IncBWH17OmetaG_FD_155466 | JGI IMG/M metagenome (GOLD analysis project Ga0210396, IMG submission 155466) | Forest soil microbial communities from Barre Woods Harvard Forest LTER site, Petersham, Massachusetts, United States - Inc-BW-H-17-O ...
TGCCGGGGCGGTGCCTTCCGCTGCGACACTGGATGCTCGGGAGCAGCCATGCCCTGCGGGACTTGGCCGCTGCTGGCAGTCGCTAGGGCGAGCGATAGGCCCCAGCAATATAAGAACCGATTTGTGACCGCCATAAACTTACACTACCTACCTGTAAGTACAACAAAAAGATGGTGCGCCCTGAGAGATTCGAACTCCCGACCTTCTGGTTCGTAGCCAGACGCTCTATCCAGCTGAGCTAAGGGCGCAGGTTTTGCTTTGGCAGGAAGAACTTGCCCAAAGATTATAGCGGAAGTCGTTCCTTGTCGCGACGTCGCTCGGGGCCGTCGTGAATCTACCCACGATAGCGGCCTCGATCTATTGCCGCCGCGCCGCTGCCGGTAAGGTCTTTCGCCTACCACGCTGCCGGAACGACTCAGATGTCCAATCGTTTGGCCCTTTCCACAAGCCTTCGGCCCCCGCGTTGCGCCGCGTCCCGCGCCCGAAGTAATTCTTTCCCGGCCCGAGCAATTCCTACAAAGCGAGCCAGAGAACGCACCTGTATTTTGAGTGGCTTAGAGACGGCACGCTATGTGCTTATGTAGAGACCAGACGAAGTGGCGCGCAACGGGGCGTTCCAACGACGACTTCGGCCAGAGGTTTTCTTGGGCGCCCCTTGCATTCAGTTTCTCCCCCACAGCCTTCCCCCAACCCCTCGTCCGCGCTGGCTTTTAGGCCAGCGCTATGTTTTCTCGGACGTCCACTCCAGCCTGACGCAGGAGTCGAGCCACAGCCTCCGTCTTAAGGCGGGAAGCATCAAACTCCACCCGTACCGTCCGCTCTGCCTCGTTGAAATCCACACGCCGTACGCCGTAGACTTCGCGCATGCCATCAATGGCCCGCAATTCATTCTCGCCGGGCGCGGTGCCGTAGCGAAAAACCACGTCCAGATAAGTCATGGGATAATCCTTGCTCCGATCAATGCAGACGACCAGGCTGTCCGCCGGGCCTGAATCCAATATAAAGCATTGTCCATCGAAGCATGTAGCCATGAAGATTAGCTGACGTCTGCGTCTCTGGCCGGTCCCAGACCTCATGTCCACAAATCCATCAGACCAAGCTTCCACGCTCGAACGCGACCCGGTCTGCGGAATGAATGTAAATCCCGCAACCGCCAAGCATGTCTACGGAGACGGGGAAAAGAACTACTTCTTCTGCTCCGCACCGTGTGTGGACAAATTCAAAGCGGAGCCGGCGAAATATCTCAGCACGACTGTACCTGGGCGCGACTCCGGTCCCACAATGATCGGCGCCTCGAAATCAGCCCTCTTCACGGATCATCACGGGGAAAGCTCGGCGCAAACCAGTCGCCAGGCCCAGCCCTCACCGCGCCCGGCCGCTGCAGCCACGACATACGTCTGTCCCATGTGTCCCCAGGTACGCGCAAATGAGCCCAGCGCTTGCCCTTCATGCGGAATGGCGCTCGAACCGGAAGTCCCGGCAGCCTCCGCGCGCACCGAGTACACCTGCCCCATGCATCCGGAGATCGTGCGGCCCTCGCCCGGTTCCTGTCCGATCTGCGGCATGGCGCTCGAGCCGCGCACGGTTACCGCTGTCGCCGAAGACAATCCCGAACTGCGCAGCATGACGCGCCGCTTCTGGGTGAGCCTTGCGCTCACCGCTCCCCTGATGTTGATCGACATGTACCAGATGATGCCAAACTGGCCGGCCGTGCAGGCAACGTCCCAGTCCGGATCGCTCTCCTGGGTCGAGTTGGCGTTGGCCACGCCCGTTGTACTCTGGGCAGGTTGGCCGTTCTTCCAGCGTTTCTGGACTTCGCTGGTTAATCGCAGCCCCAATATGTTCACGCTGATCGGCATGGGCACGGGCGTTGCCTACCTCTACAGCGTCGCCGCCACGTTTGCCCCCGGCTTTTTTCCTGTGACTCCGCCCAACCTGCGCGGCTATCCCGGTCTATATTTTGAGGCTGCTGCCGCCATCACCACTCTGGTCTTGCTCGGGCAAGTCCTCGAACTGCGCGCCCGCAGCCGAACCAGCGCAGCCATTCGTGCGCTCCTCGATCTCAGCCCCCGAACCGCACGCCTGCTCAACTCTGACGGCAGCGAGAAGGATGTTCCGCTCGAGCAAGTCAAGCCCGGAGACCGCCTGCGCGTGCGCCCAGGAGAAAAAGTACCGGTCGATGGCGTTCTGCTCGAAGGCCGCAGCTCGATCGACGAGTCCATGATTAGCGGGGAATCCCTCCCCGTCGAGAAATTGCCAGACAGCAAAGTCATCGGCGCGACGATCAACGGCACTGGCTCCTTCGTCATGCGCGCTGTGCGCGTAGGCAGCGACACATTGCTGGCGCGCATCGTGCAACTGGTCGGCCAGGCCCAGCGCAGCCGCGCTCCCATCCAGCAACTCGCCGACCGCATCGCTACATGGTTCGTGCCTGCAGTAGTCGCTGTTGCGGTGGGCACCTTCCTCGCATGGTTGTCGCTCGGTCCGCAGCCGCGTCTCGCGCACGCGCTCGTGAATGCCGTCGCCGTACTCATCATCGCGTGCCCCTGCGCCCTGGGACTCGCCACACCCATGGCAATCATGGTCGGTGTAGGCCGAGGTGCGCGCGCCGGCGTGCTCATCAAGAACGCTGAGGCTCTGGAGATCCTCGAAAAAGTCGACACTCTCGTCCTCGACAAAACCGGAACGCTGACCGAAGGCAAGCCGACAGTCGTAGGCTGCTCGCAGGCGCTGTCAGACGAGCCCGAACTGCTGCGTCTCGCCGCCAGCCTCGAGGTTGCCAGCGAACATCCCTTAGCATCGGCGGTTGTCAATGCCGCAGCCAAACGCGGCCTGAAGCTTTCTCAGCCTGAAGAGATCACTTCCGTCACCGGCAAGGGCATCCAGGGCATCGTCGGGGGAAAGCGAGTCGCGGTCGGCAATCTCGCTCTGATGGTTGAGCTCGGCGTAAAACCTGGCGCGGGTCTCAGTTACGGCAAGGTGCCAGGCAGCACACCTATTTTCGTGGCCATCGATGGCAAGTACGTCGGCAACCTCTCCGTCGCTGATGGGGTAAAGGAATCCACGCCCGATGCGCTTCGCACCCTCAAGGCTCTGGGCGTCCGCATCGTGATGCTTACCGGTGACAACAAAGAAGTTGCGCAGGCAATCGCCCAGAAACTCGATATCGAAGAATTCGAAGCCGAAGTATTGCCAGAAACGAAGTTGGAAATCGTCCGCAGACTGCGGGGGCAGGGAAGAGTAGTCGCGATGGCCGGCGACGGCATCAACGACGCCCCCGCGCTCGCCCAAGCCGATGTCGGCATCGCCATGGGCACCGGCACCGACGTAGCCATGGAAAGCGGCAGCATCACGCTGGTCAAAGGCGATCTTACTGGCATCCTGCGCGCCCGCAAGTTAAGCCAAGCCACCATGCGCAACATCCGGCAGAACCTATTCTTCGCCTTCGCCTACAACGCAATCGGCGTGCCCATCGCCGCGGGAGTGCTGTACCCGTTCTTTGGCCTTCTCCTCAGTCCCATCATCGCCGCCGCCGCCATGAGCTTCAGCTCAGTCTCCGTAATCGCCAACGCTCTGCGCCTGCGAAACGTGAAATTGTGAACTGTGCGAGTCGGACACTGATTGTGTGGATCGGATACTCCTGTCCGACGCTTTTGACTTTGATTTTGCCCTGCAGTTCCTGCGAACCCGAAGAAATCTGTGACTGTTGGCGACTCCCAAAACACTTTATAGTCTCCCCAGAAAGTCGATGACCTCCGGCTCCGTCCAGTCCACAGCGCCAATGAACTTGCGCCTGACTACGCCGTTCCGGTCGATCACATAGGTCTCGGGAAACTTGAAGGTTCCGTACAATTCGTTGCTCTTCTGGCTTGCATCCCGCACCGAGAGCAGATTCACATTGTGGTCTCGCAGAAACCGCCGATAGTCATTTTCATCAGCGTCAACGCTCACCGCCAGTACGGTTACGCCCTTCGATTTCAACCGTTCCTGCATCTGCACCAGCGAAGGCATTTCCTCGATACAGGGCGGGCACCAGGTCGCCCAGAAATTCAATACCACCACCTGCCCCTTCAACTGGCTTAGCGTAACCGTCCGGTCAGAGTCGTGCACCGTGAAATCGGGCGCTGCCGAGCCGATTCGTGACGGACGCGACCCGCTCCAGCAGCCGGACAGCGTCAGCAGCGCTGCGAGCCAGACCAAGCGCTGCGCATTAGCGCCCGCCAAACAAAAGATGCATCGCACCCAGCTATAATAATTGATTCGGCGTATGCCTGCGACAGACTCAGCTTCGGCCCGCCCCACCGTGTCAGTAATAGTGCCGGCTCGCAACGAAGAAGCCTGCCTCGGTGCCTGCCTGCAGTCACTCGTGTCCCAGAATAACGCCACCCAGAACGGCGTCGTGCCTCTCGAAATCATCGTGGTCGACGATCACTCCACCGACCGCACGCGCGCCATCGCTTCCTCGTTCTCAGAACAGCAGGTGCGAGTCATTGAAGCCGGCCCTCTCCCCGCAGGTTGGACCGGCAAGAACAACGCTGTCACTGCTGGAGCCAAAGCGGCCCGCGGCGAATGGCTGCTGTTCACCGACGCCGACACCATCCACCTGCCAGGCTCCCTAGCCCGCAGCCTCGAAGAGGCCAAACGCCGCGGAGCGGCTTTGCTCTCCTACTCGCCCGAACAGATTGTGAGAACTCCGTGGGAGAAGGCCGTCATGCCCGTGATCTTCGCCGAACTGGCCGTAAGCTTCCGGCCATCTCAGGTGAGCGACCCCAACTCTCCAGCCGCGGCCGCCAACGGCCAGTACATCCTGATCACGCGCGAAGCCTACGACGCCGTCGGCGGACACGCCGCCATCGCTGGCAACCTGCTCGAAGATGTAGCTCTCGCCCGCGCCGTGAAACAATCAGGCAGAAACATATCCTTCCGCTACGGCGGTGATGCCGTTCGCACCCGCATGTACCGCAATTTCACGCAGCTCCGCGAAGGCTGGACCAAGAACCTCGCGCTGTTATTCCCCGCACCCACGCGGCTGGCAGCGCTCCGCGGCATCGAGTTTGTCCTCATACTAGCCAGCTTTGCCATCAGCCTCGCCACCGCTCTACGCGGACACTGGAATCCCGCCGCTCTAGCGGGGCTGTTGGGCGTGATCCTGTATGTCTTGTTCCTCTCGCGAATCCGCCGGGCGCATTTCGCCTGGGATGCAAATGTCTCTGCTTTGTTCGGCCTTCCTCTTTTCTCTTATCTGTTGCTGCGTTCGGCGAGGGCGCACGCCAGCGGCAGTGTCCCCTGGAAGGGCCGCACATATTCTGACGAAGGGTGTTTACTGGCAACCGGCCACTGACAACTGGCCACTGGTTCTTATGGTTTATCTCACGCGCAAAGCCGAGTTCTCCGCATCGCACTTTTACCACAATCCGGCGTTCGCTCCGGAAGAAAACCGCCGCATCTTCGGCAAATGCAACAACCCGAACGGCCACGGCCACAACTACACGCTAGAAATCACGGTAAAAGGCGAAGTCGACCCACGCTCCGGCTTCGTAGTCGACCTCAAACAACTCAAAGAAGTCATGCACCGCGAAGTGCTCGACGCCATGGACCACCGTTTCCTGAACAAAGAGGTCCCGGAATTTCTGCATCAGATCCCCACCACGGAAAACTTAGCCATCGTCATCTGGCAGCGCCTGGCATCCAAACTGGAGCGCGCAAAACTGCACCGGGTGCGGGTTTACGAAACCCCAGACCTGTTTGTTGATTTCTACGGGGAAGCATGAGCCGATGACGAGGTCATAAAATGAAAGCCCACCTCTCACGCCGCTATCTCTTTTCCGCCTCGCACCGCCTGCACAGCGAAGCCATGTCGGAAAAGGAGAACCGGTCAACCTACGGCAAGTGCAACAACCCGTACGGCCACGGCCACAACTACGTCGTAGAAGTCACGGTGAGCGGACCCGTCGATGAGCAGACCGGCATGGTCTGCAACCTGACCGATCTCGATGCCTTCATCGAAAGGGAAGTGCTCGCTCGCTACGGCCACGAGAATTTGAATACGATGAAAGAGTTCACCAAAGAGGTCCCTACCACTGAAAATCTTTGCATCCAGATTTACGAAATAGTGCACCGTGGCTTCCTCTTCGCGCATCTGGAAAAGGTAAGACTGGAAGAGACGATGATGAATTCCTTCGAGTACGCGGGCGAATCGCAACCGCTCCGATAATTGGGCGAACGAAAAAATAACGGGATGAACCTCACCATGAAAACCACAGAACAGCCAACCATAACCAGCGCCAGCTTCGAAGACCTGGTCCAGGAGATGCTAGTCCGCCTCGGCGAAGATCCGCAACGCGAGGGCCTCCAGCAAACTCCCCACCGCGTTCGCAAGTCCCTGCAATTCCTCACCCGCGGCTATACCGAAGATCCCGAGGCCCTGCTCAAAGGCGCGCTCTTCACCGTCACCTACGACGAAATGGTGATCGTCAAAGACATTGAAATGTTCAGCCTCTGCGAGCATCACCTGCTGCCGTTCTTCGGCAAAGTGCACGTAGCCTACATCCCCAACGGCAAGGTGATCGGACTAAGCAAAGTCCCGCGCCTCATCGAACTCTTTTCCCGCCGCCTGCAGATTCAGGAACGCCTCACCACCCAAATCGCCGAGACCATCCAAAAAGTAATCGAGCCGCAAGGCGTAGGCGTAGTCATCGAAGCTCGCCATCTCTGCATGATGATGCGCGGCGTGGAAAAGCAGCACTCCGCCGCCGTAACGTCCTCCATGCTGGGCTGCTTCCGCAACGAAGAAGAAACCCGTTCCGAATTCCTTTCGCTGATTCGCCAGCGTTCTAACGGCATGTAGCGCTGGTGAAGGTTGTCCGGATGCACGGACCGTGTGGGTCGGACACTCCTGTCCGACGCTCTTGATGTTGCCCTTGATTGTCGATTGACTCAAACGGACCCAACCATGAAACAACCCGGCGTGCTCGTCGCTCTTGCAGGAACCATCGTCCTGGCCTCAACTGCGCTGCTCTCCGGCGGAAAGGCAGCAACGCCACCAGCGGATAATCCAACATGGCCAACCAAAGGCTGGGCAAGCGCGAGCCCCGCCAGCGTCGGACTGGATGAGCAAGTTCTCCTCAGGCTGGATAAAGACATGGCCTCGGGAAAATATTCGCAGATGATGGACAGCTTTGCCGTCTTCCGCTGCGGCAAGCAGGTTTTCAATCGCACCTACCCGCATGACTACGCGAAAATCTATGCCAAGGAGGCCGGGGAACGCGGCCCGTGGAACATGCGTCTTACCGGGCGGTACAACTATTTCGATCCCTACTGGCACCCTTATTATCACGGCACAGATCTGCACACCATGCAATCGATCAGCAAGACGGTGACTTCCGTGATTATTGGCGTGGCTTTACAACGTGGTGACTTCAAAGCCGGTCTGGATACGCCAGTATTGAAATACTTCGACACATCCAAAGTGAAAAATGTGGACGATCGCAAGCGCCGCATCGCCTTGCGCGATCTGCTGACCATGACGGCGGGTTTCGATTGGGACGATGATGGTTTCTACGCCGGCGATCCACGAAACGACACGAGCATGATGGAAGTCAGTGATGACTGGGTGCAGTACGCGATCGACAAGCCCATGGCCGCCGAACCGGGTACGGTCTGGAACTACAATAGCGGCGCTACCATGCTGCTCGCCTACATCTTTCAGAAAGAAACCGGTCGGGACCTTGACGACTACGGCCAGACATATCTGTTCGCACCGCTGGGGATCAGGCACGAATGGAAGCGCACCTACCTGGGAGTCGTGGACGCCGAAGGGGGCCTCTATCTGAACGACAGCGACCTGGCGAAGATTGGTTACTTGTATCTGCACGATGGCATGTGGGACGGCCAGCGGATCGTTTCCAGTGAATGGGTGAAAGAATCTTTGACGCCCTACTTCCAAACCAAAGCCGAGCCGCAGTTCAAGGCTGGATTCAAGTACGGATTCCAGTGGTGGTTGTTCAAACTGCCGGATTCCACAGAGTACGTCTGGATGGCTCGCGGGGTCGGCGATGAGCACCTGATGGTGTTTCTCAACGAGGGTCTGATTGTGACCTTTACCATGTGGGACATTCTCCCCAGTTCGACCGGTACGGATCCGACCCCGTCTGACTTTCTACCCCTCGTGAAGACGAAGACTTGCGGCGCCCAATGACGCTGCCACCAAATAGAATCCAATAACAAAACAGATCTACCCTGTGTCCCCCCGTGCCCCCTGTGTTAAGAATTTATTTCACCCCTCCACCGCTCCGGAGTTTACACAAATAAAAAGTAAGACTAAGATTGCGCTCGCCGATCACACCATACAGGAGGAACCATGCGAAAACAGTTAGTGCTCGCGGCCGCACTCTTGGCCACAACGATCTTCAGCTTCCCAGCCCACGCCCAAGACGCCATGAAGCAAGCCGCCGTAAAGCCCGCTGACAGTCCGTCGCAGGCCGTGCTCGCGGCCTGGAACGACATTGGCCGCAAACTAATCGCCATGGCAGAAGATTTCCCCGAGGACAAATACGACTTCAAGCCCACGCCCGCCCAGCGCAGCTTCGCCGAACAACTCCTCCACGCCGCCAACACAAACTATTTTTTCACCAATCTAGCCTTGGGACAGAAGCCTCCGGCCGAAGAAGATCCCAAACGCACTGACTACAAGACCAAGGCTGACGTAGCCGCCTTCGTGAAAAAAGCCTTCGCCGACGGCGCCGCAGCCATCAAAGCCAAAGGCGACAAGGGAATGTCCAACCTCGTCACTGATCCCTTCGCCAAGCAGCAGGTCCGCGTCTCCGACCTGGCCTACGGTTTCATCGAGCACTCCGGCGAACACTACGGCCAACTGGTCGTCTACTACCGGCTGTCAGGACTAGTCCCCCCAGAGTCGCGCCCCAAGAAGTAGCCACGCAATCAAGCCCTCAAAAAATAGGCCCTGTCATCCTCAGGCCCGCGCACTTTGCGGGCCGAAGGACCCATGCAACTTGCCGCTATCTCTACTGCCGCCGGCGTCTTACTGGTATGCATACGGATACCGCCGCGACCGCTCCGGAAACAGCTTGATGATCAACGCCCCGGAAATAAATCCGCCGATGTGTGCCCAGAACGCCACTCCACCCATGTTCTGCCTGTGGATGGCCAGCATCGTCGCCGTCCCACTCAGGAAATTCAAAAAAAACCAGTAGATCAGAATGATCCACGCCGGCACCCACACCACCAGAATCAGTAACTCAAAAAACCACGTCAACACACGCGCCCGCGGATACAAAACGAAATAAGCTCCCAGCACCCCCGCGATTGCTCCACTCGCTCCCACCGTCGGCGCCGTCGAGTGGAGGTTCACCGCGACTTGGGTGGCCATGGCAATCAATCCGGTGAGCATGTAAAACACCAGATACTTGAAATGTCCCAAGTAGTCCTCCACGTTGTCGCCAAAAATATAGAGAAACCACATATTCCCAATCACGTGTGGCCACGACCCATGCAAGAACATCGAGGTGAAGAAGGGAAGCACGATCGCCGGCAGAGGATACCGGGGCGAACCTGCAAGAAACAAACCCAGATGCGACGGCACCACGCCAAACTGACGAATCAGCAACTCTAGGCTCCGAGGATCCAGCGTGAACTCAAGAAGAAAAATCAGCAGATTCAGCCCAATCAAAAAGTAGTTCACCCAGGGAGTGCTGTAGCGAGGCTGGTCGTCACGAAGAGGAAGCATAAGAAGTCTGTTAACGTTGTAATTAAGGAATTTGGTAAATGAAAATCGCCGCGATCCAGCCTGCGCTTTTCAATTACTAGATTACCCGATTACCAAATTACAAATCTTCCGTGAATGGCGTAATCATCGTCGACAAGCCCGCCGGTTGGACCTCGCACGACGTGGTCAACCGCATGCGCCGCATTCTTGGGCAGCGCTCCGTAGGCCATCTCGGCACCCTCGACCCGCTCGCCACTGGCGTCCTCCCGCTCGTCACCGGCAGCCTCACTCGCTTGGCACAGTTCTACACCGCATCCGAGAAAGCCTATGAAGGCGTGATCCGCTTCGGCTTCGCCACCAACACCTATGACGCCGATGGCGAACCCCTGAGCGATCCGCATCCCGTCACCTTCAGCCTCGAGCAACTCCAGAAACTAGCCGCCGGATTCCTCGGCCTCATCGAGCAAGTCCCGCCGCCATTCTCCGCCAAGAAAATACACGGCGTCCCAGCCTACAAACTGGCAAGAAAGCAAAAAGAAGTGGTTCTAGAGCCAGTCCAGGTCGAGATAAAAGAATTCGTCATTCTCTCAGTCGATGGCGACCGCGCCCACTTCCGGGCCCGCGTCGCCTCGGGCACCTACATGCGTTCTGTAGCCCACGAAATGGGCCAGAAGCTCGGCTCCGGAGCCCATCTCGAATCCCTCCGCCGCACCTCCGTCGCCGAATTCGATATCACCCAGGCTCACACCCTCGAAGAAATTGAAGGACAAATGAAGGGCAACCAAGAGGGACAACAAGAGAGGAAGCATGAGAGGGAAGAAGCAAGACAAGTAAGAATCAAGCCTCGTTATTCAAAGGCGGCGGCAACAATCAACCCTTGTCATTCCGAAGCGGCGCCAGCCGAAGAGGAACCTGCTGTTTCCCGCCAGGAAGGTATAGCGGCCTTCTTCATCCATCCCCGCCAACTCTTGCCGCAACTTCCGTCCATCACCGCCGACGAAGCCACTGCCGCCCGCATTCGCACTGGCCGTCCCGTCAACCTGCCCGAGCTTTCCCGAGCCCGCCAGGTCAAAGTCTTCCAAGGCCAAAGCGACCTCATAGCCATAGCCACCCGAGTAGCGGGAACCCTTTTCCATCCCAAAATCGTATTCCCAGGGCAATAGCGCGCACATGTGAAATGTCGAGGGAGCAGTGGGCAGGACGATGGACCCTGTGTCAATGTCCGATAACAGGTATTATGTAAACCAAGCTAGAGAGAGGTTGGCGCCGTCGCTGGTTGTCCTTACTGATAGCTGAGAGCTGACAGCTGACAGCTGACAGCCGCTGCTGCCACTACATCTTATACTTCCCCAAATCCTCGTCGTTCAGCCCTTCCAGATACTTCCGCAGTTCCTCGGCGGTAACGCGATCCGACATATTCGCCGCCTGCTTGGAGTTCTTCAGCACCACTTCATCCACAAATATCGGACAATCCACCCGCAGCGCCAGCGCCAGCG
>Ga0210396_10006476_pt1 | contig 11216 bp, 10 predicted proteins | sample IncBWH17OmetaG_FD_155466 | JGI IMG/M metagenome (GOLD analysis project Ga0210396, IMG submission 155466) | Forest soil microbial communities from Barre Woods Harvard Forest LTER site, Petersham, Massachusetts, United States - Inc-BW-H-17-O ...
GCTCGATTTCCGACTGCACGCTGGGCGACAATTTTCCTTCTAAATACATGCAAATCAGATGGATGGTATCCCTACAACTCATACGAACTCTCCCCCAGCCCCAACGTGGGTGGCACGTTCGGCTGCGGAAGATTAGTGCATTTGTTACGCCAAAGGAAACAGATATTTACAGAGGTGCAAAGTCGCTGAAACTAAAGAGCTTGATTTTTAAATAGTAACTACCGGCGTGGACGCAGGGAAAGTCAATGGAAAACTTTACCAATTCGGGGGCTAGATGGCCATTTCGGGACCTAGGCTAGTGACGGTGAGCTTTAGCGAATGGGGGTGATTACCATTTGCTTCAGCGCGGCAATGCGATTTTCGAGAGGCGGGTGGGTGCTGAACAGGCTGGAGAGCGTGCCGCTACCGAAGAAAGGCTTCACGATGCAGAGGGCCGAGGTCGAAGGAGAAATCGCCGATGTGGGGATGCGCTTGTTGTAGGCCCCCAGCTTCTCGAGCGCGCTAATCAAGCCGTATTGCTGGCCGACCATGTTCACGCCGGTTTCGTCGGCAGCGTATTCACGGGTGCGGGACAAGAAGAGTTGAAGAAGGAGCGCCGCGAAGGGAGCCAGAAAGATCATTAAGAGCGCGGAGAAGCCGCCACCTTCGCGATCATTATCGCGGTTGCCGCCATAACCGCCAAAGATCATGGCCCAACGGCCCATCTGAGCCATGTAAGTAATGGCACCAGCGATGGTGGCCGCGATGGAGCTGGTCAGGATGTCGTAATTGCGGACGTGGGAAAGTTCGTGAGCGATCACGCCTTCGAGTTCGTCGTCATTCATGACTTGCAGCAAGCCCTCGGTCACAGCGACCGAGGCGTGCTTAGGGCTGCGGCCAGTGGCAAAGGCGTTGGGTGCGGCATCGGGCACGACATACAGCGCGGGAACGGGAATATGGGCCTTGGCGGCCAGGCGCTCCATTACCTGATATAGACGAGGCAGTTGCTCGCGAGTAACCGGTTGAGCGCCACTGGAACGCAGCGCGATCTTGTCTGAGAAGAAGTAGGAAACGAAATTCATGACCACAGCAATGACCAGGGCGATCTGAAGACCGCCGCGCCCGCCGATAGCGCCTCCGACGATGACCAGGAGAACGCTCATGACGATGAGCAGTACGCCGGTGCGAAGAACTTTCATTTGGGGAAACCCTTTCTGGCGGCAGAAAACCCAGTCTAAAAGTTGGTACAGAGAGCGTCAAGCCGCTGCGCTCTCTGTATACGTTTGCGGCAGGCAGTTATTTCGTGGCTGCGGCTGCCGGCTTCTTGGCGGTGACGCGCTCGAATCGCATCTGATCTTTCTGGCCATCGCGATCGACACGGATCTGGTCGCCGGGCAGAACAGCCCCTTCGAGGATCTGCAGAGCCAAAGGATCCTGAATCAGGCGCTGAATCGTGCGACGAAGCGGGCGTGCGCCATAGGCCGGATCGTAACCTTCGCGCAGGAGCAGTTGCTTGGCTGCCGGAGTGAGCTCCAACGTGATCTGGCGTTCGGCGAGCAGCTTGTCGACGCTCTTGAGCATGAGATCGACGATGCGCTCCAATTGCTCTTTGCCGAGCGGATTGAAGATCACGATTTCGTCGATGCGGTTGATGAATTCGGGCCGGAATGAGGCACGAAGCGCATCCATCGCTTCTTTGCGCGCCTTTTCCGGATCTCTCGCCGAGATTTCGGAGATGGCGTGGGAGCCGACGTTGGAGGTCATGATCAAAACCGTGTTGCGAAAATCGACGGTGCGACCTTGACCATCGGTGAGGCGTCCATCTTCGAGAATTTGCAAGAGCACGTTGAATACATCGGGATGCGCCTTTTCGATTTCGTCGAAGAGCACGACGGAATAAGGATGACGACGCACTTGCTCGGTGAGCTGGCCGCCTTCTTCATAGCCGACGTAACCTGGAGGCGCGCCGATGAGCCGTGACACGCTGTGCTTCTCCATGTATTCAGACATGTCTATGCGAATCATTAATTTTTCGTCGTCGAACAGAAATTCGGCGAGGGCGCGGGCGAGCTCGGTTTTGCCGACGCCGGTTGGGCCGAGGAAAATAAATGAGCCGATGGGGCGCTTGGAATCGGAAAGTCCGGCACGGCTGCGACGGACAGCGTTGGCGACGCGAGATAGGGCTTCATCCTGGCCGACGACGCGCTGACGAAGACGCTCTTCCATGTGAACGAGTTTCTGGACTTCGCCTTCGAGTAAGCGGCCGACGGGAATGCCAGTCCATTTCGCAACCAGCTTGGCGATATCTTCTTCGTCGACTTCCTCCTTGAGCATGTGCGAGTCTTTTTGCAATTCCGCCAAACGTGCCTGAGCTTGCTGCAGCTCTTTCTCGATCTGAGCGATTTTCCCGTAGCGGATTTCGGCAACTCTGGCCAAATCGCCGGCGCGTTCATAGCGATCGGCTTCGGCCTTGAGGGTTTCGATCTGCTCTTTCAACTTGCGCGTCTTGGTAATCGCTTCCTTTTCGGCTTGCCAGCGCGCTTTTCGGCCACTGGAATCTTCGCGAAGTTTGGCCAGTTCCTTTTCAATCTGAGTGCGGCGCTCAATGGAGTGAGGATCGGTTTCCTTGAGCAGCGCTTGGCGTTCGATTTCAAGTTGCAGGATGCGACGCTCGATTTCATCGATTTCCGTCGGCAGAGAATCGATCTGCATGCGTAGACTGGCGGCTGCTTCGTCGATCAAGTCGATCGCTTTGTCGGGCAGGAAGCGATCGGAGATGTAACGATGCGAAAGCGTGGCCGCCGCGATGATTGCCGAATCCTTGATGCGAACGCCATGGTGCACCTCGTAGCGATCTTTCAGGCCGCGAAGGATAGCGATGGTGTCTTCGACAGTAGGCTCGTTGACGAGCACAGGCTGGAAGCGGCGTTCGAGCGCGGGATCTTTTTCAATGTGTTTTTTGTATTCGTCGAGAGTAGTGGCACCGATGGCACGCAACTCGCCGCGGGCGAGGGCGGGCTTCAACATGTTGGAAGCATCCATGGCACCTTCGGCAGCACCGGCACCGACCAGGGTGTGCAACTCGTCGATGAACAGAATGATCTGGCCTTCGGCCTCGGTGATTTCTTTGAGGACGGCTTTTAGACGATCTTCGAATTCACCACGATACTTGGCGCCAGCAACGAGAGCTGCGAGGTCGAGCGCGACAAGCTTTTTAGTCTTGAGAACGTCGGGAACGTCGCCGGAAATAATGCGCTGTGCGAGACCTTCGACTATGGCGGTTTTGCCTACGCCCGGTTCGCCAATCAGAACGGGATTATTTTTGGTGCGGCGCGCGAGGATCTGCATGACGCGACGAATTTCTTCATCGCGACCAATGACTGGATCGAGCTTGGAGCGGCGGGCGAGATCAGTAAGATCGCGGGCGTACTTCTCGAGAGCGGCATAGGTGCTTTCGGGATTCTGCGAAGTTACGCGCTGACTGCCGCGCACTCCGGCAAGCGCTTGGAGGATAGCTTCGTGGGAGGCGCCATTCTTCTGGAGGAGTTTGCCCGCGGGATCGCGTTCTTCACCAGCGATGGCCAGAAACAAGTGCTCCGTGGAGACGTATTCATCTTTAAATTTGGTTGCTTCGTCGAAGGCGCGCTCTAAGACCTGGTTCAGAGCGCGGCTCATGTGTTGCTGACCGTATCCTTGAACCTTAGGGAGGCGATTGATTTCGCGCTCCACTTCCTGAGAAAGCATTTCGCTGCGGATACCCAGTCGGGCGAGTAGCGGCGACACCACGCCATCCTGTTGCTGGATGAGGGAGGCGAGGAGATGCAACGGCTCGATAGCCTGATTTTCATGCGCGGCGGCAACCTCTTGCGCTTTAGCGATGGCCTCTTGGGCCTTCACGGTCATTTTGTCGAAACTCAACATAGTTCCCTCACATTGTTGAACTAAAAAAGAAAGGGCCGGTTGGAAGTCCCGGCCCCATCATGCTATCGCACTGCCGTTGCGCAACAGGTTAATTTGCGAATTACCTGCCCGCGGCGGCGATTGCCGGTGTTTCCACGTTCACTTTGATCTGCTTCGGTTTTGCTTCCTCGCGCTTCGGAATGGCCAGAGTCAGCACACCGTTTTTGTAATCCGCCTTAATGGCCTCACTATTCACGGTGTTCGCGAGAGAGAAGCTACGGCTGAAGGAGCCATAGGTACGCTCCTCGCGCAGATAGTTCTTCTCGTCGACCTTCTTCTCGAACTTACGGTCGCCGCGAATGGTCAGGATATTGTTCTCGACGCGAATGTCGAGATCTTCGGGGCGAACATCCGGTAGATCAGCCTTCACGACGAGTTCCTGCTCCGTCTCGTAGATATCGACAGCAGGAACCCAAGTAGTGATGCTGGCTTCGTCGGAAGAGTTCCCGAAAGCCTGACTAAAAAGACGATTCACCTGGTGTTGCAGAGTAGAAGCGCCGGAGCAAGGTTCAAAGTGGTTGATAATAGCGCTCATAGGAGCGTCCTCCATATATTATTGTAACGACATGATATAATATTAGCCTATTATTGTCAATATCCGGTTTGCGCTGGGCGATGCGGCCAGTAAGTTTATGTAAATGGCCAGCTTACGTCGGCATCAAACGACACTACAGTCAATAATAAGCGTCGAATTTTTATGAGGAGGAGCCTCAGCTGCGCCTTATCTGGCTGTCCTTGTTATAGTTATGGTCATGCGTGTTGATGATTTCGACTATGAGTTGCCTGCAGAGCGAATAGCACAACATCCAGCCCGGAAACGAGACGAGTCGCGGATGCTGGTCGTTGATCGCGCGAGCGGCGCCTTTCGAGACGATCAATTTCGAACGCTGCCTGAACTGCTGCGCGGTGATGAGCTATTCGTCTTCAATAATGTGCGGGTTATTCCGGCGCGGCTGTTTGGGCACCGCCTGGGAGTCCACGCGCAGCCGCCTTCGAAGAAAACGAAACGAGAGCACCTGACAGGTGAGATGGAAGTTTTTCTAACGCGAAAGATCGATGCGGAAGTTTGGGAGGCACTGGTGCGGCCCGGGCGAAAACTGCCGGTGGGAGAGCGCGTGGCGTTTGGCGAAGGAGAATTGGAGGCAGAAATTCTGACGCGCAGAGAGTTGGGTTTGCGCACCGTACGTTTTCACGCGAGAGACGGAAAGACGACGGAAGAGCACCTGGAAAGGTTGGGGCATGTGCCGTTGCCTCCGTACATCACACGTGCGGATGAGAACTCGGACAAAGAACGCTATCAAACGGTGTTCGCGCGGAGGCCGGGAGCGGTTGCCGCACCGACGGCAGGTCTGCACTTCACGCAGGAAATTTTGGAACGAATTCGCGCGCGCGGTTGCGAGATGTGCCAGATCACCCTGAATGTGGGTCTAGGAACATTTCAGCCTGTGCATACGGGAACCTTAGAAGAGCACAAAATTCATACGGAAGCGTACGAGATTGGTGAGGAAGCGGCAGGAAGAATTAATGCAGCGAAGAAAGAGCGGCGGCCGATATTGGCCGTGGGAACGACAGTGGTGCGAGCGTTGGAAGACGCGGCGCAACGGGTAGACGCCGCGAAAAACTCAGTGGCTGCGGGAACAGATGAGGCCAAGATATTTATATTGCCGGGCCACGAATTTCGAATAGTGGACGCGATGCTAACGAATTTCCATTTACCGAAATCGACTCTGCTGGCACTGGTTTCAGCGTTTGCAGGCCGGGGAAAAATACTTGCGGCATACCGTCACGCGGTAGAAGCGCAGTATCGTTTTTACAGCTACGGGGATTGCATGTTGATTCGCTAAGGCTGGCTAGCGAAGCGGTTCGAGAGGAAGTGAGCGGAGAAACGCCGTGAGCCGCACAAAATTTTCGCTGACTGCCAAAACAGGGTTTTGCCAAGTCAAAAGTTCACGCGAAAGAAGGAAGAGGAGGGAAGCCGCTAACGGGAACAGCTTCCCTCGTGAGCAATCGGAAGAGTTCACAAGGGACCTCTTATTGGGTGATGACGAAGGCGCTCTTCTGTCCTTCGAAGCGGAGTTCGATTACGCGGCCATCCGCATCAGCAACGATTGCGGTGTAGGGAGACTTGGTGTCGCGATCTTCCCAACGGCCTTCGGCTTCGGCGACGGTCTTCTTGCCATTAACGAGGACCAAGTGATTGCCATCAATCATCGCGCGATAATCGCCAACCTTCACATCGGATTTGCCGACATGAACGGGATGAGTGACAGTCAGGCTCTTGGCCATGGGCTTCGCGACGAGTGCGGTAGAAAATGCGAGAACCGATACGAGAGCCAGAGTCTTCAGTGCGGAATGCGTTTTCATTGTGTCAACCTTTCAATAGAGCGAGTCAGCCGGAACCACGAAAGCTGCAGAGAAAGTTGACACACAGACAGGGGAAGAGTAGCCTCACATCGAAGGCACCTCTTCTTCCTGGTTCACAAGCCCGGAAAGACTGCGTGTCAAAGGCCCCGCGGCTGCCACCGCGGGGTTAATTCTGCTCGATCGCTAAACCATCCCGAACAGCTTCCTAAAGCCAGCTGCACTCGTATAGACGAAAACAACTATGCGGATGTTTCGCGGGATTGCAAAAATAATTCGTAACATTTTTACATACTGAGCTCAGAACAATATGAGACAGGAGCGCCTTTGGCTTGTGCAGTACGAGTCGGCTTCATCTATACTCTTGAGACGGCTCGGAAGCCTTGATGCGAACCCTAGTTCTTAGTGATCTCCACGCCAATTTGACAGCATTGCAAGCCGCACTGAACGCGGCCGATGGCCATTGGGACCGCGTGGTGTGTCTAGGTGATGTGGTGGGGTACGGGCCGGATCCCAACGAGGTGGCAACCACGATACGCGAGATGGGCGCAACGACAATTCGCGGTAATCATGACAAAGCGGTTGCAGACCTGATGCCGACGGACGATTTCAATCCAGTGGCGAAAATGGCGGTGAACTGGACGCGTTCGCAACTTTCGAACGGAAATCTGGATTGGCTGGCTTCGCTTCCGCACGGACCGCTGGAAGCGGAAGGATTGGTGCTGGTGCATGGCGCGTTTCAGGACGAAGATGAATATGTGTTCACGCCAGCGCAGGCATTGGAAGGATTGTTGGATGCGGCATTGCCGCTGACCTTCTACGGGCACACGCATCATCAAGGCGGATTTTCGTATCAAGACTCGGAATTGGAAGTGTTGCAGTTGCATCCGCGGTCGAGCGAGACGCGCTGCGCGTTGCGCGTGGAAGAGCAGAAACGATATCTGCTGAATCCGGGATCGATTGGTCAGCCCCGCGACGGAGATCCGCGATGCGGATTCGCGATTGCGGACCTGTCAAATCATGTCGTGGAGTTTTGGAGAGTGCCTTACGATATTAGTGTGGTGCAAGAACGGATGCGGGCAGCGCGTTTACCCGAACCATTAGCGCATCGTCTGTCTGTAGGACGTTAGATACTGCGGGAGTTTGCGCGCGGGCAACAAGGATGCCACCAGAGACATTGCAAAATCCGGACGCTGAAAAGAGCTCGAGATTTTCTCCGGCCACGATCCTGATTGCAGCTATCGTGGTGGTAGCGATCGCGTTGAGTGTGTGGTTCCTGCTGAAGCCCCCTGCCGATCAGGGCACAATCGTGGTGCAAACCACGGTGCCACTGAAGATGGGCAAGGCCGAACTGGAATATGCCAAAAACATCAAAGTGGAAAATCTGGCGCTGAGCCGGGCAGAGAACTTTCTGCATCAGGAAGTGACCACACTGGCCGGGGAAGTGGTGAACGGCGGATCGCAGTCTCTGCTTGGCGTGATGCTGACAATTGAGTTTCACGACAGCATGGATCAAATTGTCCTCCGCGAGACGCGGAGTGTGCTGGGAGTGCGTGCCACGGCACTGGCGCCTGGCGAGCGCCGGCCATTTGAAATTGCCTTCGACAACATTCCCGCCTCGTGGAACATGCAAAAACCGACCTTGCGAATCGCGCGCCTGCAACTTCCCAACGCAAGATAACGACGATAACTAGCTAGTTAGTTTAGAATATGGATATGCAACTAGCTCAGGAGCTGCGTGCCAGCCTCTCGGAATTCCTTGCGCAGGGCAGCATCGAGATCCTGGAAACAGGCGGCCGGATTTTGCCTGCGGGAGCGCTGTCGTGGGAAGTGCGGGGAGCAGATGAGAAGCCGCTACTGCACCTGTGGGCCGAAAACTGCAACGTAACGAGAAGAGTACTGGCGATTGCAGGTCAGTCGCCGGATTGTCTAGCGCTGGCGGTGGAGCGTTTTGGCAGAACGAAACCGGATCGCCTGGTCATCGTGCGGACGGACTACACCCGGAGCCCGCGCGAGCTGTCGCGGGCGGAATTTTGCGAACAACTGCGGCGGATCCTGGCGGAGCAGTTTCCCGACGAGACACTCGAGAAAATTTCTATCAACGCAGATTTAGAGCACAGCCTGTCACGCGTGTATGCGCGGGGAGTGTCCCGGCGAGGCAGTGCCAGCTTCGCGTTTATGGCGGTGCGGGACGGTGAGGCGCCAGATGCGATTGAGAGCAGTCTGACCTATGCGCTGCTGTGGTTGGACCGCGCCAGGCAAAGTGTAGGGGGAAGCGGGATATCGGCGTTGCGAGTGATTGTGCCAAAGGGTACATCGGCGGTGTTGGCGTACCGGTTGGGAGCGTTGGATCCGCGGGTCGCGATTCAGATCTATGAACTGGATGCATTGAGCGAGACACTGGAGAGAGTGAATCCGTGCGCAGAAGGAAATGTGTCTACGTGGTTGGTACCACACCGGGAATCGCAATTGCTGTTGGATCGAGCGAAGGAAGCTTTGGCGCCGGTCATTGCGTTGGCGCCGCGTGAGATTCGAACGCATGCTTCACTGCAAAACCAGGAAGTGCATTTGCGATTTCTGGGACTGGGATTCGCGCGTTGGCACGAAGGGCGGATTGGATTCGGCATTGATGGCCTGTTCAAGGAATTAACGAAGGTCACGGAACGTGTTTTGCAGGAGTTAGCGATAAAGCTGAAAACGTATCGAAATCCGCTGGCGAGTGATTTGCGGCACGGATTGTATCGAGCACAGGCCGAGCGATGGATGCAAGCAATGGTTTTAGAGGACGTGACGAGGATTGATGTGACGCTGGATCCGGGGCACGTGTACGAACAGGTGTTCGCGCATGGCGCGGGACAGCATGGAATCATAGATCTGCTATGCGTAACGCGATCGCGCAGGTTGGCACTGCTGGAGTTGAAGGCTACGGAAAATGTAAATTTGCCGCTGCAGGCTGCTGACTACTACTCACGAATTCGTGCTCATGTGGCGCACGGCGAACTCGGGCGTTACGGATACTTTCACGGTTTAGAATTGCAGGCGGCGCCTCCGATTGTGTATCTGGTCGGGCCGGCGCTGCGCTTTCATCCGAGCACCGACGGTTTGCTGCGGTATCTGAATCCAGAGTTAGAAGTGATTCGCATTGGGCTTTCAGAGAGCTGGCGACGCGGCCTGCGCGTGATGATGCGGCAGTAAATTTCAAGAGGCCGGGCTTTTGTCAGCAACATTCATTTGCATGTAGGTGGAACTGCGGTAGAATCTCCAGCCTCCGCGTGAGGAAGCAGGAAAAGTGAACTTTTCGTTGACCATTCGGCAAGCTGACAAAATCTCGCTGGTTGAAGTTACCGGACGTTTGACATCGTTTGAAGCGACCGCATTTCGTAATGCGATCCACCAATTGCTTAGCAAGGGCCACACCAGCATTTTGTTGAACCTAACGGGATTGGAATATCTGGATAGCTCGGGAGTGGGAGAGTTGGTTCGCAATTATCTGTCGGTAGTGAAAAAAGGCGGCACCATGAAGGTGGTGGGGCTAGCGCCAAAAGTGGAAGAAATATTAAAGGTCACGCAGCTGTATCAAGTCTTCCCGGAATTCCCCGATGAAGCGTCGGCGCTGCAGAGCTTCCCAAGCAAGGTGTAGAGCGATCTACCTGAAACCACCTGCCTGGCCAATTAACGAGCTTAAAAAAAAGGGCCTGTAAAAGGAGAGAAGCAGCTAGGGGGTTGCCCTAACTGCTTCCCGGGGTGTGTCCTCGAAGTGGTATTACAGAGTTAGATGGTGGGCTGGTGGAAAAGGTTTCCAGAATCTTCAGTAAAGCGATTATCCACGCAGTCGAGAAACGCCGTGCGGTAAGCTTCAATAAAACAAGTACTTACGCCAGCGTTCGTCACGGTGACCAATCAAGCGCATCAGTTGCCGCGAAGTATGCAGAGTGAAGGGCCGTGGCTTGCGGGCAAGTTTCAGGCCAGCTTCCTCGGGAGTGCGGTCGCCTTTGGTGTTGTTGCAGCGATAGCAGCAGGCCACCAAGTTCTCCCAGGAAGAACGTCCGCCCCGCGATCGAGGCATGACGTGGTCGAGAGTAAGTTCTGAACTGGGGAAAATCTTGCCGCAGAACTGGCAGGTGTTGCGATCGCGAAGCAAAATGTTTTTGCGCGAAAGTGCGCGACTCTGTTGCGGGATGTGGCGATAAGCAAGAAGCCGGATAACGGATGGCACGCGGTGAGAGTTAGCCGCGGAATGAACTTCAGCGTTATGCATTTCCTCGGCTTGGGCCACACCTTTTAGAAGAAGCACCATAGCGCGGCGTACCGCGGTGACGTTAATCGGTTCGTACGTGGCGTTGAGAACCAGGACTGGCTCTTGCATCAGGGAAGCACGGCGGGGTGGGGCAAGAGGAACGTGGCGTCCAAGATTCCCCGAAGCGCCGGGCGCAAGCACCCCACCCGCTTCGGGGGCATATCGCCCCCGGGGATCGACCGCCTCTGGTCGTCTTGCGCTCATCGCGCACCCCTACAGGTTATCGCTCTCCGCTGCGAAGCTAATCGGACGTACGGCGCGGGCAATGGTAAGACCCACAACCGAAACAGCTCCAGCTCCGCGTAGTGCACGGGAGCAGGCATCTAACGTTGCTCCCGTAGTCATAACATCATCTAAAAGCAAGACCCGCAAATTGTCAACTCGCAGGCCCTTTTGTATAGCAAAAGCGCCACGTACCGCCTCCCACCGCTCGTCGATGCGAAGCAAATGCTGCTCGGGGCGGGGTCGCTCTCGCACCAGCAAAACTGGGCGGTACGGAAGCTTGAGCAGTCGGGCGAGCGGGCGGCCGAAGAGGTCAACCTGATTGAAGCCACGTTCCTTTTGTCGGAAGCGATGCAGGGGGACGGGGACAATTACGTCGGCGTTGAGCAGGCCGGGT
>Ga0210396_10006477_pt1 | contig 11216 bp, 7 predicted proteins | sample IncBWH17OmetaG_FD_155466 | JGI IMG/M metagenome (GOLD analysis project Ga0210396, IMG submission 155466) | Forest soil microbial communities from Barre Woods Harvard Forest LTER site, Petersham, Massachusetts, United States - Inc-BW-H-17-O ...
CGGCGGGATGGTGTAGGCATCTCGAATATCATGAGCCGGGCCGAACTCTATAATGGCAAGGTCGAGATCGACAGCGCTCCGGGAAAGGGATGCCGGCTGGAAGTGATCCTCAATTCGAAGGCGTTGCCGGAGCAGGCCAAGGAGGAATGAGCAATAAATCGGTTGCAGTGAGAATCTTAAGGGAGGCTGGAAGCCAGCGGGTTCTGCCGGCAGGGATTCCGGCCGGGGGGGTATCCGGCGCGGAAAGGCGTGAAAGGATTCGTTACAGAAGCGGGCTATTACTTCCTCTGTGCCGAATACAGAACGGAAATTGCTTTGCCAGCACATTCAGGCGTTTCAACGTCTCTTCATCTGGAGGAGCGAGCTGCGGAATTTCATCCAGCTCTCTTTTTGCGCGGGGATGTCTGACAATTTTAGCGGTCGGTACGGCGGTCAGCGGTGAGCTAACGGAAGCGGTGACGATGTTCGGCTTCATCTGGGAGGTGTTAAAGTTTATAAATATTGGTTTATAACACTTCTTCCTATGCAAGCAACTCTTCATCAGGTACTGATCAAAGGCGGGCAATTACAACAATATGAAGGTACGAAGGAAACTTGAACGTATCGCAATGAAACGTGCTTTTTTTGTTAGAAAAAAAATAATTTCAGGTATACGGGTGCGTAAATTTCACACAAATTAAAATTAAATCGGTTTAGCAACGGGCGTTAGTTTGTAGCTATACTGTCGCGTGTAGCCCGACGGGCTGTTCAGCAGCAGCATTTGTGTCGTATGGCCGGTGCTATCGGTGAAAGAAACGGTTTTCGTTTCCAGGAAAGCGCTGTCCGCAGCGATGCGGAGACCCGTTCCCTGGCGGCCGGTGATCGTCAGCCAGCGTGTCTCGCGGGTATCGGTAGCCGGAGTAAGTGGGCGATGGACGATCGCGGGCGGAATGGGGGCGGCCGGGGTGGAGGATGAGGCGAGAGGAGCGGACGATGGCGGAACAGCCGGATCGGCGGCGCCGAACCAGGTGACGGTATCGAGTCCGGCCGGCAGAAGCCAGCGCATCCCAAAACCGGGTAGGACCGGTAAATGTACCGAATCGGGGATATGTTGCGCCGTATCGGCTTCCAGGACCTGGTTGACGAGCATGTCGCCCGCCGCGTTGATGGTATAGCTCAAATGGAGCAGGGACGCTGTTTCGGGCATAGTATATTCCGCCCTGACGATCACGAGCTGGGGACCCGTGCTGGTGGAGAACAGCTGCAGGCGCGGGGGGATGGTGGGCCAGAGGGCCGGTTGTACGCCCGCCGTATCGTCCATGAGCAGGACATGACCGGCTTCGTAATGCAGGAGCCAGCCGGTTTGTTTATCGAACCCGATGAAGGTACCGGGAGCAGTAATGGTAAAGACGTTGTTGGAATCGCTGAAGGTTAGATCCCCTGCCGGCGCGATCGCCGGATCGCCATGCCAGGGCCGGAGCGGCAGGAGCCGCACGAAGGTGGAGTGCGGACGACGGCAGGTCACCCGGAGCCAGGCTTCCTCGTTACCAGGGGACAACTTCACCGGCAGGCGAAGGAGTGTCGGGTGATGGGGAATAAGGGAAACATTAGGAAAAATTCCTTTTTGACCGGGAAGACCGTTTAGCAATACCTGCCATTCGAGTCGTATATTTGTAGGTACCTTCGCTTCCGTGCTTATGCTGATCTTCATTGGACCGGCGGCGGTAGTGGGGAGCAGGTCGATGCGGAACTGCGCGGTGTCGATAGCCGGGGATGGCGTAAAAGATACTGTATCCTGCCGGAAGGCGCAGCAAAGCATTCCAAACAGAAATAAGAATAGCCCGTAGCTCAGCGGCACGTAGGTTGAGGGCTTCTTCATAAGCAGTTTTGTAGGCCAACGCTAATTTCTGACCTGAAGGTCGGGATGGCCGTCTCCCAATGATAAGAAAAAAGAAAGTAGTAATTTAGGCTAAAACGTTTTAGTTCTTTTCTTATCTTTATAGTCCAATACCCCATACACATGAAGAAAGTCTCCATTAGCGATATCGCCAGAAAAGCCGGCGTATCGGTCTCTACCGTTTCGTTTGTGATGAATGACAAAGCGGTGAAAATGCGTATCAGCCGCGAGGTGATCGAGAAAGTTGAAAACGTCGCGAGGGAGATGGGTTATCGTCCTAACCAGCTCGCCCGGGGACTGCGGACAGGAAAGACCAAGACCATTGGTCTCATCGTGGAAAATATCGCCAACGCCTTTTTTGCCACTCTGGCCAAATCGATCGAAGACGAGGCGAAGAGATACGATTATAAGGTAGTGTATTGCAGCACCGATAACGACGAAGAGAAAGCGCGCGATCTCATCAATATGTTATCCCAGCGTCAGGTGGATGGGTATATCATCACCCCCACGCTGAATCTGTCGGAGGACATCCGCCGGCTGCAGGCGGAGAATAAACCGGTGGTATTGATCGACCGGTATTTCCCGCAATACGAGGAGATCCCGGCCGTGCTGGTGGACAACTATGAAGGGGTGTCGCGGGGGATGGAATATCTCTATGGCAAAGGGTACCGGAAGATTGCGCTGGTCACCATCGAAACGGAGATGGCGCATATGAAGGACCGGCTCCGGGCCTACAGCGATGTGCTGGACCGGCATAGCGTTCAGTGTGAAGACCGGCTGGTGAAGATCGTGCCCTATAGCAGCGATCATGAAGCGGCGTTGAATGAAGTGATACAATTGTTGTCTTCCGCGGGCGGAACCGTAGATGCCGTCTTTTTTCTTACCAATTATCTGGGGGTTTTGGGGATCGAAGCGATCAAGAAATTACAGATAAAAGTTCCCGAGCAGCTGGCGGTGCTGTGTTTCGATGACAACGATATCTTCCGGCTCTATACTCCTACGATCTCAGTGATCCGTCAGCCCATCGAAGCCATTGGTCAGAAGGCCGTGAGTACGCTCATGGACCGGTTAAAACATACCGGTGAGGAGGCATATCCCTTACATGCTCCGATCCGGCTGGAGGCGGACCTTGTCAAGCGTGAATCTGTTTAGCAAGATTTAGCTAAAAAAGTATTATATAGTATTATATATTTATACTTAAGATGTCAGACGCTACGATCCATAACGATCACTTGCTGCTTCAACAAATTGCGGAACGCAACGAGCTCGCCTTCAAGACCCTTTTCGATGCTTACAAAGACCGGCTCTACCATTATATACATGGTATGGTCAAATCGAAAGAGGTGGCCGAGGAGATCGTGATGGATGTTTTTCTCAAGCTTTGGCTGGGCAAAGAGCTGGTCAACCAAATCGAGAACTTCGATGCTTTTCTTTTCCGGGTGGCGTATAATAAATCGATAGATTTCCTGCGCAGTGCGGCCCGTGATCCACGTTTCAGGGATCTGTTGTGGGAAGAGATGCAATTGGCCGGCGGGATGTATGCGGATCAGCCGCTCCTCACCCGGGAATATGAAGCGAAGGTGCGGGAAGCTGTCGGTTTGTTGACGCCGCAGCGCCGGCTGGTCTATGTCCTCAGCAGGGAAAAAGGGCTTTCGCATGTCGACATTGCCCGGAAGCTTCAGTTATCCAAACATACGGTCAGCAATCATATCGTCGAAGCGCAGAAATTCATCCGGTCCTACCTTATCCGGCATATGGATGTTGCGCTGGTGATGGCCTATATGGTTTATCCCGGTATCTAGGTATTCTTGCGCTATTTCCCATAAAGATTAAAAAAAGATTAAAAGCGGTTAGTTGTTGCGCTTAAAATGGTCGTCTTCCTACCATATGGGAAATCTATCCACGCGAAACGAGCGACTGAGCCAACTGCTGGAGCGTTACAGGGCTAACAACTGTACGCGGGAGGAATTGGAGGAGCTGTTCGGGTTGGTTAGGGGAAGCGACGAACAGGCGTTACTGGTCCAGTTGCATGGACATTGGGAGAGTGCGAAAGCGGCGGCGCCGGCAGCGAACACGGACTGGGATGGCTTGTTCCAGCGGATGATGGAGCAGGGACGGGAGATCGAACAAGGGCGAACGCCGGCGGTTATCCGGCGGGGTTTGCGGTCCAATACGCGGCGGCGGCGGTGGCTGGTCGCGGCGGCCGGGATCTTTTTTCTGGCGGGTGGTGGTGCCCTGCTTCGTGTTTTGCATCGGCCGGCTGCCCCGGTAGCGCGGGCGGCGGTCCGTAGCGCCCGGCGGTTCAAGAATGATGTGCAGCCTGGCGGCAACAAGGCCATTCTAACGCTGGCGGATGGTTCTTCGATCGTCCTTGACAGTGCCGGCAACGGTATGTTGACGGTACAGGGCAATACGAAGATCTTAAAACTGGCCAGCGGCAGCCTGGCGTATCGATCGAGCCGGCACGGGGCCGCAGATGCGGCGACGGGGCCGGTATACAATACCATTTCTACTCCACGAGGCGGACAATACCAGATCGTATTGCCGGACGGCACCAAGGTTTGGCTGGATGCAGGCAGTAGCCTGCGGTTCCCCACGACGTTCTCTAATGATCATGATCCCAGCCGGCGGGAGGTGCAACTCACGGGCGAAGCCTATTTCGACGTCGCCGCCAATCCGCAAAAACCTTTCCGGGTGAGTGTATTCCGGGGTGAACCCGGCCGGGGCGGGGAGGTCCAGCATGTGGAGGTACTGGGCACGCAATTCAATATCATGGCCTATGCCGATGAGGCATCGATAAAGACGACCCTGGTCGATGGGGCCGTGCGGGTAGGTGCGGCCGCGGGCGCCGACGTGCAGCTAAGACCCAACGAACAGGCGCAACTGGATCTTTTGCTTCGTGGCGGCCTTACGGTTATCAGTGATGCCGATGTCGATGCCGCGGTCGCCTGGAAGAACGGCTATTTCGATTTCAACAAAGCCAATATAGAGACGATCATGCGTCAGCTGGCGCGTTGGTACGATGTCGATGTCAGTTTCCGCGGCGGCGGGAGCCGGGACCGGCTATTCTTTGGGGGGATACAGCGGAACCTGCCGTTGACATCTGTGTTCCGGATCCTCGAGCGGAGCGGCGTACAATTCTCCATAGATGGGAAAAAGGTAGTTGTCGACCTATAGATGTTATAGACCTGTAAAAAAAGTTTCATTTTCTAACCAAACACTGTAAGAACATGTATTTGACTGCTATTCGAAAGCTGATGCCTCAGCGGAGGGATCTGCTGGTGGCGGCTATGAGAGTAACCAAGCTGATTGCGATCATAGTCCTGGGTGCCGGGCTGCAGGCCAGCGCCGGTGTCTATTCCCAGAACATCACTTATTCAGGAAAGAATGTGTCTCTGGAGAAGATCTTTTCCATTATCAACAAACAATCCGGTTACCTCGTCTTTTGCGATTACAGCATCATCAAGGAAGCCAGGAAGGTCAGCATCAATGTGCGGGACGCCTCCGTACAGGACGTCCTTACTGAATGTCTCAAAGATCAACCCCTGGCATATGAGATCGTGGACAAGACGATCGTGATCGAACGAAAAAAAGAAATAGCCGTGACGGCTACACCCGTGCCGCCGCCCATCGATGTGCGGGGGCGCGTCACCAATGAAAAAGGGGAGCCTGTGCCCGGCGCGACGGTCGCCGTCAAAGGTTCCGGCAAGGTCGTTGCCACCAACGATAACGGGGAGTTCGAGCTGCATGGCATCAATGAGAATGCCACGCTGGAGATCTCCAGTATCGGTTATGAAAAACAAGAGTTCAAGGTCAACGGACAGACCTCGTTGTCCATCCAGCTGAAAGTCGGCGCCGCGGCCATGGGAGAACTGGTGGTAACGGCATTGGGTATCTCCAAGGAAGAACGGAAGCTGACCTACGCGGTCACGACGGTGGGCGGTGATCAGCTGAACAAGGCCCGTGAATCGAATGTGGCCCTGTCGCTGGGTGGCCAGGTGGCCGGTCTGACGGTGCATGGTTCCAATGGCGGTCCCGGCAGCAGCGCCCGCATCCTGCTTCGGGGTATGCCGAGCATGAACTCGGGCGGTTCTCCATTATTTATTATCAACGGCGTTCCGATGGACAATGCCCAGCGCGGCGCGGCCGGGGAATGGGGCGGTTCGGACAACGGTGACGGGATCGGGAACATCAACCCTGACGATATCGAGACCATGACGGTCCTGAAAGGGCAGGCGGCTTCCGCACTGTATGGCGCCCGGGCGTCTAACGGGGTCATCATCATCACCACCAAGAGCAGCAAGAAAGGCCAGGCGTTGATCGAATACAACGGCAATGCCCAGTGGGACCGCGCGATGAACAATACCGACTATCAATACCAGTACGGCCAGGGGCTGGAAGGCGCCAAACCGGTAACGACCGCGGGCGCGCAGAGCAGCAACCGGTTTGCCTGGGGGGCGAAGCTGGACGGTTCACCAACGATCCAGTATAACGGGCAGAACTATGCTTATTCGCCGTTCAAGGACAATATCAAAAATTTCTATCGGACGGGGCCCACGCTCACGAATACCGTCTCCGTAGGTCATGGTACCGATCGCGGTAATTTCCGGTTGTCCGCTTCCACGATGGACAACAGCTCGATCGTCCGTAACAGTGGTATCGACCGGAAGAACATCACGCTGAATGCCACACAGAAGATCACGGATAAGCTGAGCGCCACCGTCTTCGCCGATTATATCGACGAGCAGGACAGGAACCGGCCGCAGCTCAGCGACGGTCCGGGCAACCCCAATAACTTCCAGTTCCTGGCGCCCAACGTGGACGAGCGGATCTTCCAGCCCGGCCAGGACGCCAACGGCAACGAAGTTGTTTTCAGCGATGACAACTATGTCACCAATCCCTGGTTCGTGGTCCGCAACTGGATCAACAGCACGAGCCGTCACCGGTTGATCACCGCGGTTTCCGCCAAATATAATTTCCTCGACTGGCTGTATGCGATGGGCCGGGTAGGATATGATAAAGAGGACGATCGCATCTTCAATGTAACGCCCACGGGTACGAACTATTCGTTCAACAGCGCCGGGCAGTCCGGTCAGTTCAATGGGCTGACCGATGTCAACACGTCCGAGCTGAACCTCGATGGGCTGGTAGGCGCTTCGCACAACCTGACCAAGGACCTGCATCTCGATGCTACGGCCGGTGTCAACTTCCGGACCAACGACTACGAGTATGTGCAGATCAACGGTTCGCAGTTCATCATCCCCTTCCTGTATACCCCCAGCAACGTGCTGAGCTTCGGCCGGAGCTATTACTACTACAAGAAGGAGATCCACAGCGCTTATTACTCCCTGGATTTCAACTGGAAGGACCTGATCCTTCTGAGCACCACGGGACGGTATGACGCGTTCTCGACCCTGCCCGCCAACAACCGGGGTATCTTCACCCCGAGTGTATCGGCCGGGTTCAATTTCTCCCGGTACGTGCAGACCACGCCGATCAACTATGGCAAACTGCGTGCGGCATACGCGCAAACCAGCGGCGAGCCCATCGGCGGGCCGAACAATACCAACAGCGGCGCATACCAGGACCAGTTGTATTATGGTGTAGGCAATGCCTTTAACGGCACGCCGGTAGGTACGTTGAACGGCGCGGCCGGCAGCGTGGAGAACAATTTGCCTACGGTACCCAACCTCTATCTGAAACCCTTTACGCTTTCGGAATTGGAAGTGGGTTTCGAGTTGAAGCTGTTCAACAGCCGTCTCGGCATCGATGCCGACTATTTCACGCGGAAGACCAAGCATGAGATCCAGAACTCCACGCTGAGTGAGGCCACGGGCTATAACAGCACCATTGTGGGCACGGGCTCTACCCAGAACAAGGGTCTCGAATTACAGCTCACCGGCAACCCGGTGAAGACCCGGATGTTCTCCTGGAATATCTCCTTCAACTTCACGCATGTCACGAACAAGATCCTGCAGACCGATGAGGCCGGTAACAACCTCACCGAAGGCGCGTATCGGCCGTTGAATGCCAACACCGCCTTTATCAAGGGCTTGTCCGGGCCGCAGATCATCGCCTACGATTATACGTATGATTCCAAACGCAATATCGTCGTAGATGGCAGCGGTCTGCCGATCTCCGGTGGTAAGCTCGTTCCTTTCGGCGGCGTACTGCCGACCTATTACGGCGGTTTGCGTAACGATTTCTCGTATGGGAACATCACTTTGGGCTTCCTGATCGATTACAATTATGGCAACAAGATCCTTTCCGCCACGAGCTACTACACCATCTACCGTGGTCTGAACAAGATGACGCTGGTGGGGCGCGACGGCATCACTACCGGGGTTACGACCACCGGCGCGGCCAACAACGTGACGGCTACGGCGCAGGATTATTATCAGCGTATCGCGTCGATCTCGCGTAACAGCGTGTTGAACGGCGATTACATCAAGCTTCGGCAGGTCACCCTGGGATATAATTTTACTCAAAAGATGTTGGGTAATATCCCGCTGTTCGAGTCCATCAATGTCTCGCTGGTGGGTCGCAATCTGTGGATCATCTCGAAGAAGTCGCCGAATATCGATCCCGAGTCCAATTTTGCTACAAGCGTGAAATATGCAGGCATCGAAGGAACGAGCCTGCCCAGCGCACGGACATTCGGTATCAATGCTAACTTCAAATTCAAAAAATAGTCATCATGTCTAAAAAGATATTGCTTTATATAAGTTTGGCGTCTTTGGTGATCGCGGGAGGCTGTACCAAGAACTTCAATGCGATCAACACCGACCCCACGCAGGCCGATGCCGCGCAGTACGATCCGAACCTGCTCTTATCTTCGCAGCAGATCGAATATTTCAATGGCACCACGGGTTATAGCGGCGCATTGCTGCTGCAAAGCATGTGGGTCCAGATCTTTGCTTCCGCCGCATATCCCAGCTACTATAGCAACGGGGACAAATATGTCGCTTCGGGCAACCTGACCAGTTATGACGCGAGTCTGTGGACGCATTGCTATAACTCGGCCAGCTATGCCTACGAATGTCAGAACCTCGCCAAGGCCAAAGGAGAGACCAATCTCATGGGGATCTCGCTGATCATGGAGCTACTGGACATCATGAACGTTACGGATACCTATGGCGATTGCCCGTTCTCACAAGCCCTGCAGGGGAAGACCTCGGTGAACCTGCCGGTGTATGATGCGCAGCAGGATATCTATACCTCGATGCTGAGTAAGCTGGATTCGGTGATCCCCACGCTGGATGCATCGAAAGTACTTCCGACCAACGATCTGTTCCCTTATAAGGGAAGTGTGGCCGGCTGGAAAAAGTTCGGCTACTCGCTGATGCTGCGGATGGCCATGCGGCTGACGAAAATAGACGCTGCCACTGCGCAGAAATATGCCGAGAAGGCCTATGCCGGCGGTACCTTCGCCAGCACGGCGGACGATGCCTGGACGGCATTCGATCACGCGGATGGCTATAATAACAATAATTCCAGCGCCTGGCAGACCACGGAGGATTTCTCCGAAGTCAAATGGGGGCAGAACCTGATCGCTTATCTCAAGGCGACCGGTGATCCCCGGCTGGGCGTGATCGCCGAGGTGCCGGATACCGGCGCCAAGAAAGCCGGTACTGAATCCCTGGCGGGGGACAATACGTTTGCCAACCAGCTGGGAATGCCCAACGGTTATGATCAGAACGGCGGTGCTACCGATATCAGCAAGGCTCCGGGGTATCCCGGGGGGACGGGTACAGGCAGCAACTATTATGCTACCGGTAAATACTCTCGTCCGGCTATCGGCGAATACATTGCCTACAATCTCCCGGCCTTTGCGATCAACTATTCCGAAACGGAGCTGTTGCTGGCGGAAGCCGCCGCCCGTGGCTGGAGTGTAGGGTCATCGGCGAGTGTGCACTTTGCCAATGGCCTGGCAGGAGCGTTGGTGGAATATGCCACGCTGAGCGCCTATGGGAAATTAGACTCCACGTCTATAGCCAACTATGTGGCGGCGCATCCGCTGGATATCTCTTCGCAGACCAATAGCATCAACCAGATCAATATGCAATACTGGGTGACTACCGGGACCTTGTGGGATTTCAACGAAGCATGGAGCAACTGGCGCCGCTCTGGTGTTCCCGCCCTGACCCCGGTGAACTACCAGGGGAATTTCACGCAGGGAACGGTCCCGAGACGTCAGACGTACCCGACCAGCGAGGCTTCCACGAATCCGACCAATTACCAGGCGGCGGTGAGCCGGCTTTCGGGCGGCGACCTGTACAGCTCGCACGTTTGGTGGGATAAATAAGACGCCATCGTAATAATTTATATATTAAATTTGATAGACAAGACTACTTCTATAGGTAGTCTTGTCTCGCTTATGTACAGACCATTATTGCTGCTTATCCTGCTGCCCTATGGATTGTGGGCGCAGGTTCCGTTATTTCAGTTGCTGCCCGCTTCGGCCACCGGCATCCATTTCAGCAACGACATCAAGGAGACGGAAGAGTTGAATGTGCTGAACTACGAATATTTTTACAATGGCGGCGGTGTAGCCGCCGGTGATATCAATAACGACGGGCTGGTCGATCTTCTTTTTACGGCCAACAGCAAGCCCTGCAAATTGTATCTCAACCTGGGCGGATTCAAATTCAAGGATATCACCAAAGAAGCCGGGCTGGAAGGCCGGCCGAACAGCTGGAAGACCGGCGTGACCATGGCGGACGTCAATGGGGATGGGTTGCTGGATATCTATATCTGTTATTCCGGGAAAAATGCGTCGCAACGCGGGAACCAGCTTTTTATCAACCAGGGCAATTTGCACTTCAAAGAATCGGCGGCGGAATATGGGTTGAACGATTCCGGCTATTGTACGCAGGCTGCCTTTTTCGACTATGATGGTGACGGCGATCTGGACATGTTCCTGCTGAGGCATAGCGTCAAAAAGATCGACAATATGGAATTGGCCAGTCATCGAGACGAGCTGGACCCGTTGGCCGGGGACAAGCTCTATGAGAACCGGGGCGGACACTTTGTCGATGTGTCGAAGAAGGCGGGGCTCCGGCAGAGTCCGTTGACCTACGGGTTGGGTATAGCTATTGCCGATATTAATAAGGATGGGCGACCGGATGTCTATGTTACCAACGACTACAATGAGCCCGACTATCTCTACATCAACAATGGTGACGGCACTTTTACCGATGCCGCAGCCACGAGCTTTCGCCATCTGGCGCAGTTCTCGATGGGCGTGGATATCGCCGATATCAACAACGACGCCTTGCCGGATGTGGTGAACCTGGATATGCTGCCCGAGGACAACCGGCGGCAGAAGCTGTTACAGCTG
>Ga0210396_10006479_pt1 | contig 11215 bp, 11 predicted proteins | sample IncBWH17OmetaG_FD_155466 | JGI IMG/M metagenome (GOLD analysis project Ga0210396, IMG submission 155466) | Forest soil microbial communities from Barre Woods Harvard Forest LTER site, Petersham, Massachusetts, United States - Inc-BW-H-17-O ...
GCGAAAGCTGCCGAAGCAAATGACATGAGCAACAAGGTAACTGCGAGAATGCGTTTCATAGTCTCTCCTATAGTGGGGGATTCCCCGGAGACAGTTTAGTCATGGATGCAAGCGGAAGGTAGGTTTCTGGTAAGGGAAGGACTTTCGCACCAGCGGAGGGGCGGAAAATCCTCAACACAGGGGACCACAGGGTAGTACGAGCGCGCTGCTGATCAGTGGATGGTTTTCGTCTTGCGCGACATGTAGTCCATCAGCAGATATTGGCCGAGCGTGTAGGGTGTGGTGAAGTAGGCTTTGCCGCGGCACATCTCGGTGACCTTCTGGACGAACTGCACTAAGCCATAATCGGAGGCGAGCATGAAGGTGTTGATGAGAACGCCGGCGCGCTTGCACTTCGAAACTTCTTCCAGGGTCTGGCTGACGACCAGAGGGTCGAGGCCGAAGGCATTTTTGTAGACGCGTCCGTCTTCGAGGGTGAGGGCGGAAGGTTTGCCGTCGGTGATCATGACGATCTGCTTCATGTCTTTGCGTTGGCGCTGCAAAATTCGTTGCGCCATGCGGAGGCCTTCGCGCGTGTTGGTGTAATAGGGGCCGACCTGGACGCGGGCGAGTTCGCTTAAGGGAACTTCTTCCGCGGAATCGTGGAAGAGGACGAGGCTTAGCGTGTCGCCGGGATATTGCGTTCGAATGAGATGGGAGAGGGCCATGGCGACGCGTTTGGCGGGGGTGAAGCGGTCTTCACCATAGAGGATCATGCTGTGGCTGCAATCGAGAAGGACGACGGTGGCGCAGGAGCTGTGATATTCGCACTGGTGGACCATCAGGTCGGAGTAGGTCATCTCGATGGGGACTTTGGCGCCTTCGCGGCGGACGGCGTTGAAGAGCGTTGCGGAGATGTCCATGTTGAGAGTGTCGCCGAATTCGTAGGGGCGGGAGACGCCGCCGGATTCGACGCCGGTGGAAAGGTCGCGGGTGTCGTGGCGGCCGAAGCTGCTGCGGCCGAGTGAGCCTAGCAAGTCCTGAAGAGTTTTGAATCCCAGGAAATCGATCGTTTTGTCGGTGATTTCGAAGCGCGCTTCGGGCTGGCGTTCGTGTGGCTGGCCGAGTTGGCCGCGCGCGGAGGTTTGCGGTGGCGGGGTGACTTGCGGAGGCTGCTGGGGGTTGATGAAGCCTTCGTTGGCGAGGCGCTCGGTGAGTTTGTCCAGGAGATCCTTGATCGCCTGGCCGTTCATAGCGTTGGGATCGTTCAACATTTCGCGGAGTTCGTCGGACATGGCGTTTTCGGGGAGCAGGTCGCCCTCCTGGAGGGCGCGGAGGATGGCTTCGCGGAGCGCTTCCATGGAGCGCTCGGTGTCCATTTGAGAGACGCCGTAGAATTGGGATTCGAAGCCGCTCTGCAGGAAGAAGTCGCCGAGGCGCTTGATGAGTTCTTCGAGGTCGATGGCGTCGGCGGGTTCGCCGGTGTATTTGCCGTAGCGGATGAATTTCATGGGCACAGCCTTAGTGAGTTCACAGTTGACAGTCGACAGTTGACAGTGAAGAAAAAGAAAATGAGTGCACCGTTTGAGGTGAAGCGGGAATTCTGGCAGGCGGAGTGAACGGTAGAGAGAAGAAAAGCGGGAGGTACGCTCCCGCACTTCAAAGACGCGGCGCGAATGGGCTTGGTGGACATTCGTTAGTTGAATTGGCGGCGGGGGCCGCGGTTTGGGGATTCGCGCGGGTCGCGCGGTTCGGGCTGCTTGGGCTTTTCGGCGTAGTAACCGCGTTCTTCGCTGCGGCCGATGCGGCGATGGGCCCACAGGCCTTCGAGGATCATTTCGGCGGCGGCAGCGGCGGTGCCGGGGTCCTTACGGTTTTCGACGCCGAGCTTGCCGACGTGCTCCATGAGGCCCTGGATTTTCGAAAGCTGCTGGTGGCGATCGTTGGTCGTGGCTAATTCGGGGAGCTTCAATTCACCGCCGAGTTCGAACCATTGAATGACGGGCTGGAAGTCCACGCCGGGGAAGTGTTTGCTGAAGACGCGGCCGACGGAGGTGCGAATGAGTTCGCGGGCGATGGTGTCGGCGCCTTTGAGTTCGCCTTCGTATTCAAGTTCCATTTTTCCAGTGATGGCGGGGAGAGCGGCGTACACGTCGGCGACGCGAGCGACTACGTTTTTCTCTCCGGTTCGCGCGGCACGCTGTTCCGCGCTGCTGACGAGACTTTCGAGCGTGGTGATGGGTAGACGCTGGCTGACGCCGGAGCGGCGGTCGACGCGTTTGTCCTCGCGGGCCTGGAAGGCGATTTCCTCGACAACTTGGCGAAGATAGTGTGGGACGTCGATTTTTTTCCCGGAGTCGCGACCGACCCAGGCCTCTTGTGCGGTGATGGCCATGCCCTCGTCAACGGTCGCGGGGTAGTGAGTACGGATTTCGGCGCCGATGCGGTCTTTGAGCGGGGTGATGATTTTTCCACGCGCGGTGTAATCCTCGGGATTGGCGGTGAAGACGAGAAGCACGTCGAGGGGAAGACGCAAGGGATAGCCCTTAATCTGGATGTCGCCTTCTTGCATGATGTTGAAAAGGCCGACCTGAATTTTTCCGGCGAGATCGGGAAGTTCGTTGATAGCGAAAATGCCGCGATTGGCGCGGGGGAGCAGGCCGTAGTGGATGGTAAGTTCGTCGGAGAGGTCGCGGCCGCCGCGCGCGGCGCGGATGGGGTCCACGTCGCCGATGATATCGGCCATGGTGACGTCCGGAGTTGCAAGCTTTTCGACGAAGCGATTGTCGCGGGGCATCCAGGCGATAGGAGTGTTATCGCCTTCGGCGGCGATTTTTTCGCGGCAGGCGCGGCAGATGGGATTCAATGGATCGTCGTTGATCTCGCAGCCGGCCACGACGGGCATTTCGGGATCGAGCAAGTTGATGAGCCCGCGCAGAATGCGGCTCTTGGCCTGGCCGCGCAAGCCGAGCAAGATGAAATTATGGCGAGAGAGCAGAGCATTGACGATCTGCGGGATTACAGTGTCTTCGTAGCCGTGAACGCCAGGAAAGAGGGTCTCGTCTTTTTCAATGGCGCGCAACAGATTGCGGCGGATTTCATCCTTGACGGAGCGCGAGGCTCCGCGAGGATCGAAGTCGGGAATACGTTTGAGCTCGCCGATGGTGCGCGGTTTGGAGTGTCCCGAAGATTGCATGGATATGCTGGCCGTCATTAGTTCCCGTTCCGCGATCCGGCGAAGCCGGATCGCACCTTACCACATCAATTCAAACCGTGACCGTTGCCACCGGCGCGCTGACGCATTGCATCTGCCTTCTGTAGATGCGGAGCCCACTCGCGAAGGTACGCCACGAGGCGCTCCTGGCGGTCGGCCTCGGTGCGCAGCTCGAGAATTTGCTGCTTCCAGAGTAGTTCCATCGGCAGCGTGGCGGCAACGAGATACGAGAGGCCGTCCGCGGGGGCGCTTTCGAAATGTTTCGGATAGTCGTCGAAGATGAGCGTGTGGCAGGCTTCGAACAATTCCACGAGTTCGTGATGGACGCGCGGATCGGCCGGGGATTCACGGTCTTCGAGGTAGTCCACGTCGCCTTCGAGAATCGGGCTTTCCGTGAATAGATGCACAGCGCGGAAAGGGGAACGGCCGGTCGTGAGGATGTCCATACGGCCGTCGCTGTAGCGCTTCACGACGTCCACGATTTCGGCGGTGCAGCCGACGCGAGTGACGCCGTTGGGGAGCGCGAGGAGCATGCCAAATTCAGAGTTGTCTTCGAGGCAGTCCTTCACCATCTGGCGGTAGCGCGGCTCGAAAATGTGCAAGGGAAGCTCAGCGCCGGGGAGAAGAACGACGTTCAGAGGAAACAGCGGAATGCGATCAGGCCGCATGGGTCCCGGACTAATCATACCAGAGCGAGAGGCAGGATGATTGCTGAGGATTAGCGCGGCTGGAGCTTCCAGACGATTTGGCGCAGCATTCCGGGGAAGATGGCGGCATCCTTGGCGGAGAGGTTCAGGCGGCGGATCAGGCGGCGGACTTTTTCGTCGGCGATGGCGGAGGGGCGCTGATTGAGGTAGCCGCTGGCGCGGAGAGCTTCGAGCAGGACCTGGGTGATGCGTTCGAGATCGCGCGCGGCAGCGCGTTTTTCCTTTTTCGGTTGGCGCGGGGGCTTGGAATCGCGGATGAGTTCGTAGAGGCAGATGGCGACTGCTTGGCCCAGATTGAGGGAACGATGTTCTTCGCGAGTGGGAATGCGCATGAGCCACTGGCAATGGCTGAGGTCTTCATTGGAGAGGCCGACCTTTTCCGAGCCGAAGAGAAGAGCAACGCGGGTGGAGAGGAGATCGCGGCGGATGAGGCGCGCGCCGGGTTCGAGCCGGCGAAGAGGATGCTGCAACGCGCGGCGGCCAACGGCAGTAGTGCCGACGACGAGCGTGCAATCGGCGATAGCGTCCGCGACGGACTGGAATTCCTTGGCGTCGGCGAGAAGTTTGGATGCGCCGACGGCGGAACGGGCTTCGCGGAAAGCTAGTTCGTAGGGGCTGACGACGCGGAGTTGGGAAAAGCCGAAGTTGCTCATGGCGCGAGCGGCGGCGCCGATGTTGAGGGGATTTCGCGTGGCGACTAGGACGACGCAGAGATTGCTGAGTTTTAGTTGAACGGGCACGGTTAGGCGCCTAGCCGAGATCGGTGAGGAGGGCTTCCATTTCGGAGCGGGCGTGCTGGTCGCCTTTCCTGGCGGCAGCGGCGATGCCGTTCGAAAGAACTTGCTTGGCTTCGGCGGGGCGGGCTTCCCGGGCGAGGAGTTGGCCGTACATCAGATAGGCGGGGATGTAATCGGCATTGTGGTTGAGTAGCGCGCGGAAATGAAGGTCGGCTGCTGCGGCGTCGCCGCTGTTCATGCATTCCATGGCCAGGCCGTAGCGGGAGAAGGCATCGTCGGGTTTCTGGGCGACGAACTCTTCGAGCATCTGGCGGCGGGTTTTCTTTTGTTCGGGCATTGGGTCGTCCCGTATTATACGGGAGCGGGAGAGAGCCACCAAACTCGTGCAGAGACGGGGAAACGAATGAAGCGGAAAAACGTAGAGAGTCGTGACCGGGGGGCTGGGTTGCCAGGGAGGCCGGTGAGCGCGTCGCGGTCGGAGATGACGGAGATCGTTTTGCCGGCGATGACGAATCCGCTAGGGAAACTTTTGGGCGGACAGGTGATGCATCTTGTGGACATGGCGGCAGCGCTGGCGGCGCACCGGCATTCGAACAGCTACGTGGTGACGGCGTCGGTGGACTACATTGATTTTCGGAACCCAGTGAATCTGGGTGAAATTGTGAATCTGAAGTCGCAAGTCAACCGGGTTTTTCATACTTCGATGGAGGTTGGTGTCGAGGTGTTTTCCGAGAATGCGATGACCGGAGAACGGAAGCACACGACTTCGGCGTACGTGACGTTCGTGGCGATTGACGAGCACACGAGCAAACCGAAACTGGTGCGGCCGCTCATTTTAAAGACGGCGGGGGAGAGGCGGCGATATCGCGAGGCGGCGGAGCGGCGGAAAACTAGGTTGGCGCTGCGGTTTGGGAAGTAGGCAGTCCTCAGTTTTCGGTATTCAGTGGGATAAGAAAATTGCTTTCGAGAAGTCCTTCCTTATTTGAATCGGCGTAATCGCCAGTGTGAGGAAAAGGTGTGGTTCCGAGGATCCCCGTCTGGGTCGATTCGCGAATCGTACTTAGGCTGGTTTTAGCTGATGCCGCCGACCCAGCGGGGTGCGGTGGTGGGCTGGGGGCTGCCGCCTTCGGGTTCTTCGGTGATGGCCAGCGCTTTTGTTTGGGCCATGTGCTCGGGCGGATTTGCTACGAGCAAAACGAGTTTTCCGTCGGCGTCCGGGCGAATGGTGAGTGAAGGAATGGGTTTGCCGCCGGGAAATTTGGGAATTAGCCACAGTTGCAGGACGCGGTTGCTGGATGGAATGGGAGTTTTCTGTCCGGTCAAGACGATGCCGAGCTGGGAATGCCAGGTGGCTTCGAGCGGCGGTGTTTGGGGATCCGTGGAAGCCAGAGCGATTTTCACGGAAGAGGGATCGGTGACAATGGTGGCTTCGCGTTTGGCGGCTTCCAATTGCGCTTCGAGGTCGCGGCGCTGCTGCAAAATGGCGGCGGCCTTTTGATTCGTAGCCTGGATGTCACGCTGCAAACGCTGGGCGTTCCAGGCGGAATAGATCGTTATCACAAAGAGAGCGGCGACGCCGGCCCACATCCAGAAGGGAATGGCGGACTTGGGAGATACGGATTGCTTTGCGGCTTGGGCTTCGGCGCGGACGGTTTGCAGGAGGCGGGCCTTGAGCATGTCGGAGGGCGCGGCTTCGGGCGCGAGGTACGCCAACTGGCTGACGAGCCAGCGGGCTTCGGCGAGGGCCTTGGCGCAATCGCTGCAGCCGGTGGCGAGATGGGCTTCGAGTGCGGCGGGTTCGGGGGCGTCCAGCGCGCCCAGCGCGTAGGATTCGAGCATTTCGCGGAATTTTGCACAGTCGCTCACGTGGTAGCCTGCAATTCTTCCTTCAAGCGCGACAAACCGTTGCGAATCCAGCTTTTTACTGTGCCGAGGGGTTCTTTCAAAGCCGCGGCAATTTCGGAGTGGCTTAGCCCTTCAAAGTAGGCCAGCTCGATGGCTTTTTTCTGCTGCGGGCTGAGCGAAGCCATTAGACCGCGAACTTTTTCGGCGCGTCGTTTTTCATCCAGTTGCTGCTCGTATTGCGGTACGGACGCAATAGGCGGCAATTCTTCGGTCTGGTCTTCGCGGCGGCGCTGGCGTTCGCTTTTCAGGCGCAGCGTGTCCAGCGCGCGGTTGCGAGCCAAAGTGAAGAGCCAGGGGACAAAGGGGCCACGCGAGACATCATACTGCGCGGCGTTGCGCCAGAGCTGCAGGAAGACGTCTTGAACGACTTCCTCGGCGGTGCCCGCTTGCTGGAGGATGCGCAGGACCAGGGAATAGATTGCGCGGGAGTGGCGGTCGTAGAGCTGCTCGAAGGCGCTCACATCTTTTTGAAGAAGCCGGTGCACGAGGGTCGCGTCGGGCGACACTTCGCGGTTCGCCGTTGGTATCAGAGCCGCCAGGAACACGGGGAGGCTTCTTGGTCTCCTAGTTCAATATACGGCGCAAGTCGGCAATTGGATGTAGCGCAATATGCAAACTCACTGAGCCAGCCGCTTGGCAACTTCTTCGGCGGTGGCCAGGGCTTGTTCTACGCAGGTGCCGATGGCGGGGCCGCGGAGGTAGTTGCCGGTTAGCCAAATGCCTGGATAGTTTTTTAGAAGAGTTGCGACGGCGGATAGACGGTCGGCGTGACCGAGGGAGTACTCGGGTAACGCGCGGGGCCAGATTGTGACGTTTGAAAAAATGGGCTCGCGTTGGATGGAGAGAATCGAAGAGATTTCACGATGGACGAGGGTTGCAAGATTTTCAGGGCTTAACTTTGCGGCGGCTGGGTCGGTGGTGCCGCCGACGAAGGAGGTAAGAAGAGCTTGGCCATCTGGGGCGCGGTTGGGAAAGAGGGAGGAATTCCAGACGGTGCCGAGGATGCGGAGACCGGCGGAACGTGGGACGAGGAAGCCGAAACCGTCCAAAGAGTGTGCGATAGCGGATTTCGGGTAGCCAAGGGAAACAACGGCGACGGCGGCGAATTCGACGGGGGAGAGGAGAGATTCGAAAGAGGAATCGAGATTGGCGAGGAGGTGGCCAGTTGTGTTGAGAGGTGTTGCAAGGATCAAAGTGCTGGCAGAGAGCGTATCTTCCTTGCCTTCGACTTCAAGACGGACAGTAAAGGACCCGTTTTCGTTTTTTGCCAGCTTCGCGACTCTCGCGTTGGTTTGCAGAGTTGGGCCGAGGTTCGAAGAAAGAGCGTGCACAAGAGATTCATTACCTTTGCGGAAGGCTTGCAGGGTGGGGCGTTCGCGGGGGCCTTTTTTGGATTTGGCGAGGCGGAGCATGCCGCGAACGATGCTGCCGGCGGATTTTTCAGCTTCATAGAGCTGGGGGAAGGCGCTGCGAACGCTGAGGCGTTCGGGATCGCCGGCGTAGACGCCGGAGACGAATGGGCCGACAAGGCGATCGAGGAGTTGGGCGGAGAATTTTCTCCGGGTGAATGCGGCGATGGATTCGTCGGCGTCAGGCGGGGTGCTTTTGCCGAAGATGTCGCGGAGGAGGGCCCATTTCGTGGAACCGTCGATCAGTGAACTCATGAAAAATGCGGGAGGGCTGAGAGGCACGGGGCGAAGTTTGCCCTCGATCAGGACGTAGCGCGGTGCGTGGGGCGGCGCTTCGAGGATTTCGGTGGAGATGCCCAGCTCGGCGCAAAGTTGGCGGAGCGCGGGCGTGCTGCTGAAACTTTGGGGTCCCAATTCCAGCAAGTAGCCGTCGCGCGTGATGGATTGAATGACGCCGCCGGGGCGGGGCGCGGCTTCGACGATCTGGGCGTCGATGTCGGATTTGCGGAGGGCGTAGGCGCAGACGAGGCCGGAGATTCCACCGCCGATCACCAGAGCTGGGACGTGACGGGTCACGGAGTTGTCAGCATCCTCGCGGAATCAGAGCGTTTTGGAAAAGAGCGGCTTGCTGCTGATGAGTTGCTGTTTTTCAAGATAGGGATCGAAGACCATGGCCAGATTGCGGATGAAGATGCGGCCCAGCCAGGTGGCGCGAATTTCGCCGCGATCGAGGAGCACGAGGCCGTCTTCGCGCGCGGGTTCGAGGCGGCGCAGCTCTTCTGAGAAATACTGATTGAAATCGATGCCGAACTCGCGCGAGATTTCGTCTTTGATCAGGATTGTGTGACAAAGCAGGCGGCTGATGACGGCGCGGCGGAGGCGATCTTCGTCGGAAAGATGGTAGCCGCGCATGGTGGCGATGCCGCGTTCGTTGACGGCTTTTTGCCAGGAAGGAATGTCGCGATGATTTTGGGCGTAAGCGCCCTGGAAGCCGCTGATGGCGGTGATGCCCATGCCGTAGAGGTCAGCGCCGGCTTTCGTGGTGTAGCCCTGAAAATTGCGGTGCAGGGTGCGGTTTTGTTGCGAGACGGCGAGCTCGTCGCCGGGCTTAGCGAAGTGGTCCATGCCGATGTAGAGATAGCCTGCTTCGAGAAGCTTGAGCAGGCCGGTGCGGAAGATTTCGAATTTTTCCATGCCTTCGGGGAGATGGGCGGCGAACGAACCTTGCTGTTTTTTGAGCCAAGGCACGTGCGCATAACTGAAGAGAGCGACGCGATCGGGAGCGAGTTCGAGAATTTGGTCCACGGTGTGAGCAAAGCGATCAGGCGTTTGGTAGGGTAGGCCGTAAATCAGGTCCACGTTGATGCTGTCAAATCCAAGGTCGCGCGCGGCGAAAAGCAGGTCGCGCGTCATTTCGAACGGCTGGATGCGGTGAATGGCTTTCTGCACATCGGCATGAAAATCCTGGATGCCCATGCTGAGGCGATTGAAACCGAGCTTGCGCAGCGTTTCCAGGTGTTCGCGGGAGGTGACGCGCGGGTCCACTTCGATACCGACCTCCGCGTCAGGGGCAATATGGAAATGCTCGCGCGTGAAGCCAAAGAGATCTTCAATTTGCGCAGGAGTCAAGTATGTGGGAGTGCCGCCGCCCCAATGAAATTGCACGACGGGGCGGTCCTTAGAGACGCTTTGGCTGACACGCTCAATCTCTTTTTTCAGGATGCCAAGATAGGGCGGCGCGACATTCTTGTCTTTTTCAATGACGACATTGCATGCACAAAAAAGGCAAAGGCTTTCACAGAAGGGAATATGCATGTAGAGAGAGACGGGTGTCTTGGCGCGGTCCGCCTCTTCGTGCACTTTCTCGAGATCGGCGGGACCGAAGTTGTCATTCCAGACCGGCGCGGTGGGATAACTGGTGTAACGCGGGCCAGGCCGATTGTAGCGCGCGAGGAATTCTTCGCCGACGTGCAGCTCTTCGCGCATTTGCTGCATATTTGGATGGCCAAGTGTCATGGCGGCGTCCCTCACCTTGCCTGGGCCGCGGGTCGGGCGTCTTGCAACCATACACCCTGGCCGGTTTCGACGAACAGTTTGGCGTTCTCGACGGGAGTGTTCTGCAAAATGCCGTGGCCGAGATTGAGAATGTGGCCCTGGCCGGCGAGAGAATCGATGGTGCTCAGGATCACGTCGCGAATCTTGTCTTGCGGGCCGAGAAGGATTGCGGGATCGACATTGCCCTGCAGCGCGATCTTCGGACCCAAAGTCTTTCGAACCTCCGCCAGATCCACGCGCCAATCGAGGCTGAGCACGTTCGCGCCGGAATGCGCAATGGCAGGCAGTAAATGCTGCGACGCCTTCGTGTAATAGATGACTGGAACCGAGGCGCCAAGTCCAGAGATGATTTCCTGCACGGCGGGCAGCGCGAATTCTCGATAGTCCTGCAAACTCAACTCGCCACACCAAGTGTCGAACAGCTGAACGGCGGAGGCGCCCGCGGCGATTTGCGCCTTGAGATAGGGAATCGTCGCCTGGGCGATGCGCTGGAGCAAGGTGCGAAACGTCTTTGGCTCGTGATACAGAAAACTTTTGACTGTCGCGAAGCCTTCCTTTGTTTTGCCTTCCACCATATAACACGCGAGGGTCCAGGGGGCGGCGGCAAAGCCCAAAACGGGAACTTCTGGTCCGACGGATTTGACGATGCGGCGGATGGCTTCGGGGAGGAACCCAGTTTCCGTTTCTGGGTCGAACATCTTGAGTTTGTCCACGTCCGCCTTGGAACGGACGGGATTTGGCAGGTTTGGCCCGGCGTCGCCCAGCTCCAGATGTAGGCCCATGGCCTCCGCCGGGATCAAAATGTCCGAGAAAACAATGATCGCGTCCACTCCTAACCTGCGAAAGGGTTGTAGCGAGACTTCGACGGCGAGTTGCGGGGTCTTGCAAACGTCGAGAAATGCGTGCTTTGCGCGAATTTCGCGATATTCGGGAAGGTAGCGGCCGGCCTGTCGCATCATCCAGACGGGAACGCGCGGGAGAGCCTCGCCGCGACATGCGCGAAGGAACAAGTCTTTTCGATGGGTTGCAGCAGCCTGTGTGGTCATGTCCCGCCTAGAGTGTCGCCCCTAGAGTGTCGCCCCTAGAGTGTCGCCCCTAGAGTGTCGCCCCTAGAGTGTCGCCCTTAGAGTGTCGACCCTAGAGTGTCGACCCTAGAGTGTAAGGATAGCAAATCCAGGCCGGTCTTGCCGAAACGGTCATGCGGCGATG
>Ga0210396_10006480_pt1 | contig 11215 bp, 12 predicted proteins | sample IncBWH17OmetaG_FD_155466 | JGI IMG/M metagenome (GOLD analysis project Ga0210396, IMG submission 155466) | Forest soil microbial communities from Barre Woods Harvard Forest LTER site, Petersham, Massachusetts, United States - Inc-BW-H-17-O ...
AACCTCGCGACTAGGCGTGACGTGAGCAGGCAGGGAGCGGGCCTAGCGACCGAACATTCCATAATGAGAGCTGACGGCCATGAAAAACAGCAGAGGTACGGATAGGAATAAATTCGTTCGCGACGCCAAGAATGCCTGCCGGGCGAGAACTGCGGCGTTGGTTGGTGGCGTCCCCGCCAGAGTCCCGCGAATGATCTTCTTTTGGTTGGGCCAGATGATCCCCCAAACGTTGAACAGCATAACGATCCCGAAGCCGCCACCGACGCCGATAGAGAGCACGTGATTGTCATCCTGACCCACCGGCGTGTAGTTCACGAACAACCAGGCTCCGGCAATCGCAACCACGGCGACGATGACGCCGAGAACATATCCGGTCGGCGCTTGCTTGATAACGGCAAAGAGAATCGCCCAAGCCGCAATCCAGATGAGCAGGAAGAGGCCAATTGTGCTCAATGGGCTGACCCCCATGCGCGCGGCGTCCGGTCCAACATAGACTTGCCCCCAGTACCAGAAACCGACGAAAACCGTGAGCAGCGCGCTCCAGCGGAACCAGTTCAGGGCGGGCAGGGTCAGGTATTGAAACACCTTCGGCTTCATGCCAGCGTCCACCTGCTTCATGAAAGGGACGTTGACCAGATTGAAAAAGTAAAGCAACCCGACCCAGGTGATCCCCGCAATGAAGTGAAACCAGCGCAGAATGAGCGCCAGGGCTTCTGTGCCCGTGTGCGTGGGCATTACCCATGAGGCTGCGAAAGCGATCAGATGTTGCATCGATATTCCTCCGCCATTCGTGAAGTGCGGCCAAAAATTGCGCTGCTGAACCGTCCAATGACATCGGTTGCGAGCGTTGAAGAATCGACTTCCTGTTTTCAGCTTACTTGCAGCGCACGAATGTTTGCATTTTGCTGTATTTATGTCAACCAGCGAGGCGGCTTGAAAAGTCGAGGGCGAGGACGTATTGTACCGAGAGTTGCTTTGGAGTGCGCTGGCGGAGCGGATGGGCGCTTACGCATCCCGAGCTTTCCCCCTGTTCCTGAGTGCCGCGTTGGCTGCGGCCTGAGGATCTGACCGTGTGCTGTTCAGAAAGCTTTCGCGGTTGAGAAAGCTAAGGAGATCGGCATGGAAAACAAGCCGGCGCAAAATATTCAGGACACCTTCCTCAACACCGCTCGCAAGGAAAGACTGAATATCACCATCTACCTGTTGAGCGGAGTCAAGCTCACCGGACGCATCCGTTCGTTTGACAAATATTCCGTCGTGCTCGAGACCAACAATCAGGAGCAGTTGATCTTCAAGCATGCCATTTCGACGGTAGCCATGGGAAGGGTAGCGCATGGCCACGGCGATAAGCCCACCATGGTTCCACCGCCCGCAGGCCCCGCTACCGACTCTGGTCCAGCACCCAGCGCCTCCGGTACGGACGGATAAGGCAGACAATTTTTGCGCAGTTCAGAGTCCAGAGTGTCAGGCAAGGTTCGGCGCCCGAGGGGTGCCTCGATTTCGACGGCTGCAAATCGTGCTCCGACGGAACGCGCGTTCCTGGTCGGAATTGACTACCGCGTACGCTCGCGTGTCGGGTTAGTCGCCAAGAGCGCGAAAAGCTCGATGACCAGCGGTGCGCAGGCGGCGCGAGACAGCGCCAGCAGTGTGCCCGGAGCGTCGAAGGCGCCTCGCATCCCCGAGTTCAGCGCGGAAGAGTCGCTGGAGGAGTTGCGCTCCCTGGCGACCAGCGCGGGCGCGCAAATTGCCGGAGAGTTCCTGCAACATCGCGATAAGCCCGATCCGGCCACGCTGATTGGGAAAGGCAAACTGGAAGAGATTGCCGGGGCCGCGGCCTCGGTCTCTGCAGATCTTCTTTTGTTTGACCACGACCTCACTGCATCCCAGCAGCGAAATATTGAGAAGGTTGTCAACACGCGGGTCATTGATCGCACGCAACTCATCCTCGATATTTTTGCCAAGCACGCCCGTACCCGCGAAGGCCAGCTGCAGGTGGAACTGGCACAACTTGAGTACATGCTGCCGCGACTCGGAGGCCGCGGCATTGAAATGTCGCAACTCGGCGGCGGGATTGGCACACGCGGTCCCGGTGAAACCCAACTCGAGACCGACCGCCGGAAAATCTACCGTCGCATTCGGCACGTCAAGGAACAAATAGAAAATGTCCGGCGCATTCGGACCCAACAGCGGCAGCGCCGAGAATCGGTTCCGGTGGCGCTGATCGCTTTGGTGGGCTACACCAACGCCGGAAAATCCACATTGTTCAATACGCTGACCCAGGCGGCCGTGCTGGAATCGCCGAAAATGTTCGCGACTTTGGATCCAACGATTCGAGGGGTTACCCTGCCTTCGCGCCGCCAGGTGTTGCTGTCTGACACTGTAGGATTCATTCGGAATCTGCCGCACACGCTGGTTTCCGCCTTTCGGGCGACGTTGGAAGAGGTGCAGCGGGCAGCGCTGATCTTGCAAGTTTCCGACGCGAGCAGCCCTCTTTCCGCCGAGCAGGATGCGCAAGTGGAAAAGGTGCTGAAGGAACTGGAGGCGGAAAAGAAACCGCGCCTGCGGGTGATGAACAAGATTGACTTGCTACCTCCACGACAGCGTGATAGCTTGCGGGACGAGGCCAATACGGTTCACGTCTCGGCCGCCAAAGGCATCGGCATGAGCACGCTTCTGGACCGGATTGACCAGATGCTGCAGGGAGACGCGTTGAGTCGGGTCCATTTGCGCGTGCCGCAAAAAGAAGGAAAGACGTTGGCGCTGCTAGAGGCGCGAGCCCGGATTTATTCGCGCAACTATAAAGACGGGCTGGTGGAGTTGGAAGTCGAAGCGCCGGAGTCGGTGGTGAGGCGGGTGCGGGAGTGGACGGTGGAAGGGTAGCTGCGAGCTCCGACCTGTCCTCGAAACTAAACGGTCCCAATCAGATGTCTTTTCCCCAAGATTTGGTTGTAGAGTACGCTTCTTGGATTGTGGTTTGGGGCCAACCCGTAGTAGAGGATACCGATGTCTTTTGTCACCATCTTCCGCAGCCGCGTCTCCGCAAAATTCTCATCTGGAGGCTCCCCGGCGTAATGCAACCTCATGCGGGGCGGTCGAGACGACGGCTCCGCCCAGGCTGGTTTGTCTCCAGCCAAACGAAAACTGCCAGTTCTGCGATGTCGGATAGATATCCTCGGAGGTGAAGCCAATCAGGATCTGCTTTGGGTTGTAGGTATGTTCGGGGACGGTGTTTCGCACACTGGCGACGAGTCGCTCCGCCATGAGCTGTCGACGGGAGTCGTCTCGCGTCGCGGGATCCACTGGAATGCTATTCACGACTGCGATTTCCAAGTTATATTTTTGACGGTAGTACTGAATCAGCGGCTCAAGTCGCTGGCGTGGGAAATTGCCGATGGGAACAAAATAAATATTGCTGCCTTCCGTTTTGGGCGCCAGCGACACTGACGCGTTTGCGGGTTGCGACGACAGTCTCGAGTAGCCCGCCCAGCGCACAAGACAAGCGCGAACCAAGCAGGCCAACATGGTTCATAGACGACTCAGAGCGACTCCTTCAGCCAGACACTTGGGATTAGAGCACGAGATGGGGAAGGGGGCTTGGCAGAGGCGTTTAGGCAGGTTACCAAAGGTCTAATGGACGGACAGGAGGGAAGCCACTCTCCACTGGCTTAGGCGATCGGCAGATATTTAAATGGGCCGGCAACCAAGAAGCGGTGACAGTCCTTGGCTATCGGCCCATTCGATCCTGAATTGGATCGGAGGTGATACCTCTATGCTAGACCCCCCATCCCAGAAGTCAAGCATTCTTTACTTAAAATGCGCTAAGCCCTTGACAAGCAGGCAAAATACGTGCGCGGAATAGCTTCTAGTCGCTTCTCGGACGGACACTCGCGTTGACACTAAGCCTTTAGAGTGTTAGGTTTAATGGTTTCTTAAAGCCCTCTTTCGCTCGGGATTTTATCAAGCACGAGATTTTATCAAACTCAAGACATGGACGAGACGCTCAGGCAAGTAGGGGAATTACTGCTCGGATCAATCCCGACCATTATTTTTATGGTGCTGCTCTATGGGATTTATAGCGCGCTTGTCCACAAGCCGTTGGTCAAGGTGCTCGCTGAGCGGCGCAGTAAGACCGAAGGAGCGATTGAAAAGGCACGCGCGGATATTGCAGCCGCCGAAGCGCGAACTGCGGAATACGAACAGCGCTTGCGTGAAGCTCGCATCGCGGTTTTCAAAAATCAGGAAGCGCTACGTCAGCAGGCGTTGCAGGTGCGGGCTGCAGCCGTCGCCGAGGCGAGGAACAGGGCGCAGGGCCAGGTTGAACAGGCGCGAGCAGCCATCGAGAAGGACAAAGTGGCAGCGCAAGCGGGTTTGGAGGCGGAAAGCGGAAAGCTCGCCGCTGAAATCATCCGGATTGTTTTGCGGCCCGCGGTAACGCCAGCTCCTGCGGGTGAAGGACAAGGACGATGAGACGAGCGCGAACTCGGAGATGTTCATGGTTCGGCGGACACGCACCGACGTTTGTGTTGCGCTCGGCCTTGGCCGCATTCCTGCTCTTGACCTTCGCGCCGACAGAACGCGCAAAGGCTTTGGTGTACTTCTCGGCCGTCTCTTACCAGCAGTCGAACGAGCCCTCGCACAAGAATCATTCTTTGAGCCAGCAACTGGTGAAAGAATCGCGTGAAGCCGCTGGTGAGGACGATGAAGCGCAGTACAAACACTCTCCGTCGGTGCAGTGGGTTGCAAAACTAACTGGCTGGAGTTTGGAGCACGCGTACTGGGTTTGCGTGCTGTTGAACTTTCTGGTGATTGCGGCGGCCATTTTCTGGCTATCGAAGAAAAATCTGCCGAGACTGTTCCGCAATCGCACGGCTTCCATCCAGAAGGCGATGGAAGAGGCGCGAAAAGCAAGTGAAGATGCCAACCGCAGGCTGGCGGAGATTGAAGCGCGGCTTTCGAGGCTTGATGCGGAAATCAGCGGAATGCGCGTTGCTGCGGAGCAGGAAGCCGCAGCCGAAGAACAGAGGATTAAGGCTGCTGCGGCTGAAGACGCCCGCAAAATCGTGGAGTCGGCAGAGCAGGAAATCGCGGCCGCGGCCAAGGCAGCCCGTCGCGAACTGACGGCCTACGCGGCTGACCTGGCGGTATCGCTTGCGAAAAAGCAAATTCATGTGGACGCTGCTACCGATCAGGCGCTGCTGCGCAACTTTGCCCAACAACTCTCGGTCAACGGCGGCGATGCCCGGAAAGGCGGGCAATAGAGCATGGCTTCCGTGACCAACACCTATGCGCGCGCCTTCGCAGACGCCGTCTTTGATGGCCATCATGATCCTGACAAGACTTTGCACGAGGCGCAAGCCGTAGCCGAATTAGTGGCTGGGAGCAGGGAACTGCGGGCAGTGTGGGAGGCTCCGTCAATCACGGCGGAGCAGAAGAGGGCTGTGCTCGATGCCATTGTGGCCCGGCAAGGAATCTCGCGTACAGTGCGGAATTTTGTGGCGGTGCTGATCGATCATCGGCGCATAACCTTCCTGGGACCGATCGTGAAACAGTTTGAGCAGGAGCTAAATCAGCGCATGGGATTCACCGAGGCGGAAATAACCAGCGCCCACGACCTCAACCCAGCCAACCGGCAATCTCTCGAAGTACAGATGGAAAGGTTGACGGGGAAAAAAGTGCGGGCACGTTACTCGCGCGATGAGTCCATACTCGGCGGCGCCGTCGTAAAGATCGGCAGCACGATCTACGACGGTTCGGTGAGGGGACAGTTGGAGAGGATAAAACAAGCACTCAGCAATTAGTACTCAGCATTTAGCCGCTGTGCATTGCGGAGAAACTAATGGACTGAATGCTGAGTGCTAAATGCTCGTCCACAACTAAGAAATTGAAACGAACTCTATGGCACAAATCAGAGCAAACGAGATCACACAGCTGATCCGGCAACAAATCGAGAACTACGAATCCAAAATTGCGGTGGATGAAGTAGGCACGGTCATCACCTTGGGTGACGGCATTGCCCGCGTCTACGGCCTCGACAAAGTTATGGCCGGAGAGCTGCTTTCCTTTCCCCATAACGTCGCTGGCATCGCTATGAATCTGGAGGAAGACCAGGTCGGTGTCGTGCTCCTTGGCGAGTACACCGAGATCAAAGAGGGTGACGAGGTCAAGCGTACGGGGCGCATCATGAGCGTGCCCGTTGGGGACGCATTGGTCGGCCGCGTGGTGAATTCGCTGGGGCAGCCTATCGACGACAAAGGGCCCATCGCTACCGACCAGTTCATCGCATTGGAACGTCTGGCGCCGGGAGTCATTGATCGGCAACCGGTCCGCGAGCCGATGGCCACGGGGCTGAAGGCCATCGATAGCATGATTCCGATCGGCCGAGGCCAGCGCGAGTTGATCATTGGTGACCGCCAAACCGGCAAGACCGCGGTGGCGCTCGATACCATCATCAACAACAAAGGCAACGACTTGATTTGCATCTATAACGCCGTCGGACAGAAACGGTCTTCCATCGCGCAGGTGGTAAAGATCCTCACTGACTATGGCGCAATGGATTACACGATCGTTGTGGCGGCGTCCGCTTCCGAACCCGCCCCCATGCAGTACATCTCGCCTTATGCGGCTTGTGCAATGGGTGAGTATTTCCGGGATAACGGAAAGCATGCTTTGGTGATTTACGACGACCTGTCGAAGCACGCGGCGTCGTATCGGGAAATCTCGCTACTGTTGCGGCGTCCGCCGGGTCGCGAAGCCTATCCCGGAGATGTTTTCTATCTTCACTCACGCTTACTGGAGCGTGCGTCGAAACTGAGCGACAAGATGGGTGGAGGATCACTCACTGCGTTGCCGATTATTGAAACCCAAGCGGGCGACGTTTCTGCATACATCCCGACCAACGTTATTTCGATCACAGATGGCCAGATCTTCCTGGAAACGGACTTGTTTAATAGCGGCGTGCGGCCAGCCGTGAACGTTGGCATCTCTGTAAGCCGCGTGGGCGGCAGCGCCCAGATCAAGGCCATGCGGCAGGTGGCTGGAAGTATGAAGCTCGAGCTCGCGCAATATCGAGAACTGGCGGCGTTTGCGCAGTTTGGTAGCGATCTCGATAAAGCAACGCAGAACCAGCTCAATCGCGGACAACGTCTGGTCGAAGTTCTCAAGCAGAAGCAGTTCTCGCCCTTGCCATTTTCCAAACAAATTCTGATCATCTTTGCGGGCACGAGCGGTTTCCTCGATGACCTTCCGGTAGACCAGGTGCGGGACTTCGAAGCCGAACTATATGAATATGTGGAGGCGACCAATCCCGGCCTCCTGCGCACCATCATGGAGAAAAAGACCCTCGACGACAACTTGAAAGCCCAGATGAGCGAAATAATTAAAGAGTGCAAAGAGACGTTTGTTGCGGAGAGACAAGCGGTAGCAAAGTAAGCTGTGTAGAGACCTAGCTTGCTACGTTTCGCGTGGACCAAGAGGCAGCAAGCTGCGTCTCTACAGAACAACAACACATGGCTAACATTCTCGACATCCGGCGCCGTATCCGCAGTGTGACCAACACACGGCAGATCACCAAGGCCATGAAAATGGTCTCGGCGGCTAAACTGCGGCGCGCTCAGGAGCGGGCTCTGGCGGCGCGCCCTTATGCACAGATGTTGACCAACGTCTTGAAGTCGCTAGTGTCGCGAGCGGAAATCTATGATCCGGATACGGGTGAGCCGAAGCATCCCCTATTAGCGCAGCGTCCGGAAAACAACATCCTGCTGATCGTGGTTACGGGTGACAAAGGTCTCGCGGGCGCTTTCAACACAAATATCCTGAAAGCGGCATCGCGGTTTTTGGAATCGAAGGCGGGGAAGAACGTCGAAATCGAGGCCATCGGGCGCAAGGGCCGCGACTTTCTACGCCGTCGATACGCAGCCGCTCCTCCGAGAACAGCCGAGTCACAGGAATCGCCCCGAAGCACGCTGGTTGGTGAGCACGTCGGAGTGTTGGGCAAAGTTCAATACGGCATGGCTTCCGAGCTGGCCGAGCGCGCGATTGATCGCTATTGCAGACGCGAAATCGATGCAGTCTACGTGCTCTTCAACGAATTCAAATCGGTGATTTCGCAGCGGCTGATCGTCGAACGGGTTTTGCCGATTGAACAGGTCGGTGAGGTTAGCGTAGCCCAAGCCGAGGAAATGACGCTGAAAGAGAAGGAGCGGGCTCTCGAAGCGGCCAAGGGCGCGGGCGTCGGTATTCGTCCCGCTGACACGCGGGAAACTGACGCGGCTGCTGCAAAGTTCGCCACCGCTGCAGTGGACTATATTTACGAACAACCTCCCGAAACGTTGTTTCGATCGTTGTTGCCGAAGTTCGTAGTCATCCAAGTATTTCGTTCGCTGCTTGAATCGGTGGCAGCGGAACACGCGGCGCGTATGACCGCGATGGACGCGGCAACCAGCAACGCAACCGACATGATTGATTCGCTCACGCTGGCCATGAATCGGGCCCGTCAGGCGAAGATTACGAAAGAGATCATCGAGATTGTAAGCGGAGCAGCAGCAGCGGGCTAACTGTAGAAACGTTGCTTGCTACGTCTCGTTGTTGCCGCCGAACCCTCGAAAGCGACGTTTTTACGGAAGAAAGAACTAAAGATATGCCAGAAAATATTGGACACGTGATTCAAATCGCCGGCCCCGCCGTGGACGTGCAGTTTGCTGAAGCCACAATGCCGCCGATTTATCAGGCACTGCGCATTGTGAGCGACGGCTTCACCGTTCCCTTCCCGATCAATGTCATCGTCGAGGTACAGCAGCACCTGGGCGAAGGCCGGGTTCGCTGCGTCGCCATGGAAGCTACCGAGGGCATGGTACGTGGCATGAAAGCGATTGACCAGGGCGGACCGATCTCCGTGCCCGTGGGTCGTGGCACTCTCGGACGCGTGATGAACGTGATCGGCGAGCCGGTCGACCAACTCGGCCCCATCGCGCACACGATGACCATGCCCATCCATCGTCCAGCACCTTTGTTTGAAGACCAGGCAACGACGGCGGAGATGTTTGAGACCGGCGTCAAGGTCGTTGATCTCATTCAGCCCTTCCTGAAGGGCGGGAAAATCGGCCTGTTTGGCGGCGCCGGGGTAGGCAAAACCGTTTTCATTCAGGAACTCATCAACAACGTGGCTAAGCAACACGGCGGATTCTCTGTGTTTGCTGGAGTCGGCGAGCGCACGCGTGAAGGCAATGACCTGTGGCTGGAGATGAGTGAGTCCGGTGTCATCAAGCCGGGCGATCCCGAGCATTCGAAAGCCGCTCTCATCTACGGCCAGATGACCGAGCCACCCGGAGCTCGTTTGCGTGTAGCTCTGACCGGGCTAACGGTCGCTGAATACTTTCGCGACGTCGAAGGCGCCGACACGCTGTTGTTCATTGATAATATCTTCCGCTTCACCCAGGCGGGATCCGAGGTTTCAGCTCTCCTTGGCCGCATGCCCAGCGCCGTAGGCTACCAGCCTAATCTCGCAACCGAGATGGGCGAACTGCAGGAACGGATTACTTCGACGAAGAAGGGATCAGTTACGTCGGTGCAGGCGATTTACGTTCCCGCCGACGACTTGACCGATCCGGCACCAGCAACCACGTTTGCCCACCTGGATGCGACCACGGTGCTTTCACGTGCCTTGACCGAGATCGGAATTTATCCCGCGGTCGATCCCTTGGCTTCGACCTCGCGCATTCTCGATCCTCGCATCGTGGGCCAGGAGCATTACGATGTGGCGCAATCCGTCAAGAAGACTCTGCAAAGCTACAAAGACCTGCAGGACATCATCGCAATTCTCGGCATCGATGAGTTGAGTGAAGATCAGAAAGTCACGGTGGCGCGCGCACGCAAGATTCAAAAATTCCTATCGCAGCCGTTCCACGTGGCCGAACAGTTTACCGGCGCACCCGGCCGCTACGTGAAAGTCGCCGATACGGTGAAAGGCTTCAAGGAAATCAATGAAGGCAAGTACGACGACATTCCAGAACAAGCCTTCTACATGAAGGGCCAGATCGATGAAGTGCTGGAAGCGGCAGAAAAATTGAAGGCCGTAGCATAAAAGCAGTCGTTGGGCGTTTGTCCTGCGTCGTCGGCCAATAGCCGGCGGCGTTAGGTGTGCCAACGACCAACGGCGAACGACCCACGACCACATGGGCGACACTTTCCAACTCGAGATCGTCACTCCGGAGAAGATGGTTGTCCGCGATGTGGCGGAGGAAATGCAGATTCCCGGCAAGGACGGGTATCTCGGCATCCTGCCGGGACACGCCCCGCTGATTACCGAACTCGCAGTTGGCGAGATTTCCTACCTCAAGGACAATCGCACCCATCGCCTCTCGGTGGCGTGGGGATTCGCCGAGGTCCTGCCGGACAAGGTGACTATTCTGGCCGAGACCGCGGAGCGTGCCGACGAGATCGATCCAAAACGCGCCCAGGAGGCCAAACAGCGCGCGGAATCGCACCTCGGCGCATGCGACACAGAAGAAGATTTCAAGAGGGTCGCCGCCGACTTGAAGCGCGCAGACACTCGCCTTGAAGTGGCGAGCAAGCAGAACTGAAGTCTACACAATCCCACACCTCATTTAAGCCCGACCCCGTACAGATAGTCGTGTGTGTTGCCCGCAACCCACGGCAAGTTTACCTTGAAGGAAGAGAATAAGATCGCGCGATCCATGAAACTTACGAACACATCCCGCTGTGACGTCGCCGTGGTCACACGGAAAGTAAAAAGGCCGAAACACGGGTCCTGAAGTTCGTTTGAGCCGTAGAGGTAAGCAGCGTCAGCCACCGGCGTCAGACTTGCCTGGACCAGCGTCGTACCGCTGGTGTCCGTGACCGTGATCTAAGTATCGGCGCTGAGGACCATGGTCGCGTTGCTCAAGCCTGTAGTACCCGTCCGAACATTTCCCTGGCCAGTTTGCGCCCCTGTTTTCTGGTAATAAAATTGGCTTATAGGTTCCGGCGAAGGTTGGATCGAAATCCTTAGTGGCAGCCTTCTTCAGGCCCAGAATCGTGCCGTATCGGGTTGTCCACGGCGAAGATGCTGTTAGCTGTACCAAAAACGTAATCTGAGGTGCCGTTGCCCTCTGACATTACCAGGAAACTTCCCGAAGGATCCGTCTGAGAACTGCTCCCCGGGAAACCGCCTACATGAAAGGCGTTGCCCTACCCGGCCCCATAGGGCCAGTAAGACGTC
>Ga0210396_10006481_pt1 | contig 11213 bp, 9 predicted proteins | sample IncBWH17OmetaG_FD_155466 | JGI IMG/M metagenome (GOLD analysis project Ga0210396, IMG submission 155466) | Forest soil microbial communities from Barre Woods Harvard Forest LTER site, Petersham, Massachusetts, United States - Inc-BW-H-17-O ...
CGGTTCTCCATCCCGGCAACGTCGTCTTCGAGGCCGCGCAACTCCTCAGTGAGCCGGGTAATGCCGACATGGTCGGACTGGTCATGCTCGGCGAGTTCCTGGTGCTTGGCCGCGATCTGGTCGGCCAGCCGCGCCAGCCTGCGGTCGATCGCCGCGATCTCCTTTTCGGTGGCGCGCAACTCGGCTCCCGAAATCGCCTGCGGCCGCGAGGCGCTGGTGGCCGGGGCCGCGGCACGCTGTGGGGCCGCCTGCGCGGCGAGCCGCAGATACTCGTCGACACCACCGGGTAGGTGTCGCAGCCGGCCATCCAGAATCGCGTACTGCTGATCGGTGACGCGCTCCAGCAGGTAGCGGTCGTGTGAGACGACGATCAATGTGCCCGGCCAGGAGTCGAGCAGGTCTTCGGTGGCGGCCAGCATCTCGGTGTCCACATCGTTGGTGGGCTCGTCGAGCAGCAGCACATTGGGCTCGGCCAGCAGAGTGAGCATCAGCTGCAGCCGCCGGCGTTGCCCGCCGGAAAGCTCACCGACACGCGCCGATAGCTGGTCGCCGGCGAACCCCAGCCGCTCCAACAACTGCGCCGGAGTGACGTCACGGCCATCGACTTGATAGCCGCTGCGCAGCCGGCCTAGCACGTCGGCGACCCGTTCACCCGCCAGCGGCGCCAGCTCATCGCCTCGTTGGTCGAGTATTGCCAAGCGAACAGTCTTGCCGCGCTTAACTTTTCCGCTGTCGGGTTGCACCGCACCGGTGATCAGCCCCAGCAGGGTGGATTTGCCGGCGCCGTTGGCCCCGACGATGCCGCTGCGTTCACCGGGGCCGATTCGCCATTCGACATCGCGCAGCACGGGCTGGCCGTCGAACGAGACTGACACGTCAAGCAGGTCCACGACGTCCTTGCCAAGCCGCGCGATGGCAAGCTTCGCCAACTCGACGGTGTTGCGCAGCGGCGGCACATCGGCGATCAGCTGATTGGCCGCATCGATCCGGAATTTCGGTTTCGAGGTGCGCGCAGGGGGCCCGCGGCGAAGCCAGGCCAGTTCCTTGCGCATCAGGTTCTGCCGCTTGGCTTCGGCGGTGGCGGCGATCCGGTCCCGCTCGACTCGCTGCAACACGTAAGCGGCGTAGCCGCCCTCGAACGGCTCGACGATTCCGTCGTGCACCTCCCACGTCGTGGTCGCCACCTCGTCGAGGAACCACCGGTCGTGGGTCACCAGCAGCAGTCCGCCGATGGTGCGGGCCCAGCGCTGGCGCAGGTGATGGGCGAGCCAGGTAATGCCCTCGATGTCGAGGTGGTTGGTTGGCTCGTCCAGCGCGATCACATCCCAGTCGCCGACCAGCAGCGCGGCCAGCTGAACCCGTCGCCGCTGGCCACCGCTGAGCGTGCCAATCCTTGTGTCCCAACCGAGGTCGGCGACCAGTCCGCTGACCACGTCGCGGATGCGCGGATTACCGGCCCACTCGTGCTCGGGCCGTTCGCCGACCAGTGTCCATCCCACCGTGCTGGCCGAATCCAGGGTGTCCGCCTGGCTCAGCGCGCCGACCCGTAGACCGCTGCGCTGAGTCACCCGTCCGGAATCCGGAGCCACCCGACCGCTCAGCAAGCCCAGCAAACTGGACTTGCCGTCGCCGTTTCGTCCGACGACGCCGATGCGGTCGCCGTCGCTGACCCCGACGGTCATGGATTTGAAGACCACCTGAGTCGGGTATTCCAGGTGCACTGCCTCGGCGCCCAGCAGGTGTGCCACCGCCCCGACCTTACGTGGGCGGTCTGGCCGAGTCGGCCGGCGGACTAGGTCCGATTGTCCGGCTCGCCCCCTCGCCGCTGCGCGGCTGGGGGTGCCCCCACACCGGGCCGTCCCGGCCCGCATCGTCACCGGACTAGGCTGGCGAATGCGCTGGCAGCGTGACCAAAGCTGCGGGCCCACCCCCTGCGATGTGCCATGATGTGCAGGCTGTCAGGCCCACATGCAGCACAGGATCGTCTCAGTGGGAGGGAGCGGCGGCATGGATCTGAACTTCTCAGCGGTCACGCGACCGGTTGAGCGTCTGATGGCAACGGCACAGAACGGCCTGGAGGTCTTGCGGCTCGGGGGGCTGGAAACCGGCAATGCTCCGTCCCCGTCTCAGGTCGTGGAGAGCGTGCCGATGTACAAGCTTCGGCGGTACTTCCCACCGGACAGTCGGCCGGGGCACCCGCAGGCGGGCCCGCCGGTGCTGTTGGTGCACCCGATGATGATGTCGGCGAACATGTGGGATGTCACCCGGGAGGACGGGGCGGTCGGCATCTTGCACGCCGCCGGGTTGGATCCCTGGGTCATTGACTTCGGCTCACCCGACCAGATCGAGGGTGGTATGCGCCGGAATCTGGCCGACCACATCGTTGCGCTGAGCGAGGCGATTGACCTGACCGCAGAGATCACTGGCCAGGATGTGCACCTGGCCGGCTATTCGCAGGGGGGAATGTTCACCTACCAGGCGGCGGCCTACCGGCGCTCGAAAAGCATCGCCAGCATTGTGACATTCGGCTCTCCGGTAGACACCCTGGCGGCGCTGCCGATGGGGCTTCCGCCCAACTTGGCCCCGGGTATCGCCAATTTCATGGCCGACCACGTCTTCAACCGGCTTGATGTCCCAAGCTGGTTGGCGCGCACCGGCTTTCAAATGCTCGACCCGCTCAAGACTGCCAAAGCGCGAATCGACTTTGTGCGCCAGCTCCACGATCGCGAGGCACTGCTGCCGAGGGAAGCCCAACGAAGATTCCTGGAGTCGGAAGGCTGGATCGCCTGGTCCGGCCCGGCGATCTCCGAGCTGCTGAAGCAGTTCATCGCACACAACCGAATGATGACTGGCGGTTTCGCCATCAACGGTCAGCTGGTGACGCTGACCGATATCACTTGTCCCGTGCTGGCTTTCGTCGGCGAGGTTGACGACATCGGTCAGCCGGCCGCGGTGCGCGGTATCCGGCGCGCAGCGCCCAACGCAGAGGTATACGAGTACAGCCTGCGCACGGGTCACTTCGGTCTGGTCGTTGGATCCAAAGCCGCACACGAGACTTGGCCAACGGTTGCCGATTGGGTGCTGTGGATTTCGGGAGACGGAGACAAGCCCACAGACATCTTCCCGATGGCCGATCAGCCAGCCGAACGCACCGACCGCGGCGTCGCGCTCAGTTCCCGGCTGATGCACGGCCTGGGCGAGGCATCCGAGGTTGCAGTCACACTCGCCCGCGGAGCGGCCGACGCGGTCGTCACAGCGAACAAATCCATGCGCACGTTGGCCGTCGAAACCGTCCGAACCTTGCCCCGACTGGCCCGGCTCGGCCAGATCAACGATCACACCCGGATCTCGCTCGGACGGATCATCGGCGAACAGGCTCACGATGCGCCGAACGGCGAATTTCTGCTCTTCGACGGACGCGTGCACACCTACGAGGCGGTGAACCGGCGCATCGACAACGTCGTACGCGGTCTCATCGAGGTCGGGGTGCGCCAGGGTGAACACGTCGGCGTCTTGATGGAAACCCGGCCAAGCGCGCTGGTGGCCATCGCCGCGCTGTCGCGGTTGGGCGCCGTCGCGGTGCTGTTGAAGCCCGACGTCGACCTGGCCGCTGCGGTTCGACTCGGGGGAGTGACCGAGATCATCACCGACCCGCCCAACCTCGAGACCGCGCGGCAATTGCCCGGACAGATTCTGGTGCTCGGCGGTGGTGAATCCCGGGATCTGCATCTGCCCGAGGACGCCGGCGTCATCGACATGGAACAGATCGATCCCGATGTCGTCGAGCTCCCGGCTTGGTATCAGGCCAACCCGGGGTATGCGCGGGACCTGGCGTTCATCGCGTTCAGCACCGCGGGCGGACAGCTGGTCGCCAAGCAGATCACCAACTACCGCTGGGCGCTGTCGGCGTTCGGAACCGCCTCGACTGCGGCCCTGGACCGAAACGACACCGTGTACTGCCTGACGCCGCTGCATCACGAGTCCGCGCTATTGGTTAGCCTCGGCGGCGCGGTGGTCGGCGGCACCCGCATCGCGTTGTCTCGCGGGTTGCGCGCAGACCGATTCGTTGCCGAAGTGCGCCAGTACGGCGTCACCGTCGTCTCCTACACCTGGGCCATGCTCCGCGACGTCATCGACGACCCGAGCTTCGCGCTGCACGGCAATCACCCGGTGCGGTTGTTCATCGGCTCGGGTATGCCGACCGGGCTGTGGCAACGCGTCGTCGACGTGTTCGCGCCCGCGCATGTGGTCGAGTTCTTCGCCACCACCGACGGACACGCGGTGCTGGCCAACGTGTCCGGCGCCAAGATCGGCAGCCAGGGCCGGCCGTTGCCCGGCGCCGGCCACGTAGAACTGGGCGCCTACGACGCCGAGCATGACCTGATACTGGAAACCGAGCGCGGGTTAGTCCGGGTACCGGAAACCAACGAAGTCGGTGTACTGCTCGCCGAGCCGCGTGGGCCGATCGAACCGACCGCATCGGTAAAACGCGGTGTCTTCGCTCCCGCCGACACCTGGATCTCCACTGAATATCTGTTCCGCCGCGACGCCGACGGCGACTTTTGGCTGGTGGGCAGTCGCAGTTCGACGATCCGCACCGAACGCGGCGTCGTGTTCTGCGAACCGATCACCGACGCGCTCGGGCTGATTCCGGCGGTCGACCTCGCGGTCACCTACGGAGTGCCCAAGGACGGCCACCAAGTTGCGGTGACCGCGGTGACGTTACGGCCGGGTGCGACCATCACGGCGGCGGATCTCACCGAAGCGGTGGCAGCGATGCCGTTCGGGTTGGGACCCGACATCGTGCATGTGGTGGCGGAGATGACGCTGAGCGCCAGTTACCGTCCGACGGTCAGTCCCTTGCGGGCAGCGGGGATCCCCAAGGCGGGGCGGCACGCCTGGTATTTCGATGCTGACGCCAACCAGTTCCGGCGGTTGACGGGCCCGGCACGAACGGAACTGTCCGGTGCGCACTGACATTCGAGGCAGACATGGTTGACGAGACACTGCTGAGCATTCTGGTCTGCCCGGCCGACCGCGGCCCGCTGCTGCTGGTCGGCAAAGATGACCGGGAGTTGCTCTACAACCCGCGGCTGCGGCGTGCTTACCGCATCGAAGACGGCATCCCGGTGCTGCTGGTCGACGAGGCGATCGAGGTCAGCGACGACGAGCATGCCCAGCTCATGGCGCGGGCCACTCCGGCAAGTCCCCAGTGAGGTAACGCTGCAGGTTCGGGGCGATCGTCTCCACGATCTGGGTCGCGGGTAGTGACTTGAACGGCTCCAGGTCCAGAATGTAACGCGCCATCAGCACGCCCACCAGTTGCGACGCGACGAACTGGATGCGGATGATGCCGGTGCCTGGCGGATTGTCGACCCGGGACCCGACTTGCTCGGCGATTACGTCCTGGATGAACGAACGAAACAGGTTGACCTCCGACCCGGCCATGACCGACCTCAGCGTGGCGATGAACCCGGCGCCGATTTCGGAGTCCCACAGCGGCAACAACATTGACGGAATGGCGTGGCCAAGTTCCTCGACGGGCACTTGGCGCAACGGGCCGATGACGTCCATCGGGTCTATCTGGATGTGAACGGCGGCGGCGAACAGCTTTTCCTTGGTGCCGAAGTAGTGATGCACCAGTGCTGAATCGACGCCCGCCGCCGCGGCGACTGCGCGTATCGACGTATTCGCGATCCCGTTGCGGGCGAACAGTACTCGGGCACTGTTCAGGATTCGGTCTCGAGTGTCAGAACTCCCGGCGGGTCGCCCGGGCCGCCTGCGCCCGGTGTTGGTGGCCGTCACGTTACGGTGTCCGTCTGCGCAGGGTGGCGGCGGCCAGGCATAGCGCGGCGAGCGCAAACCCCAACACGACGATGATGTCGCGCACCGCGACGGACGTCAGCTCCGGATGCGCACCCACCTGTTGCAGTGCTTCCAGCGCGTAGCTGGCGGGTAGCGCATTGCTGAGCCACTGCAGCCAGTCTGGCATCAGCGCGCGCGGGACGATGATCCCGGCTAGCAACAGCTGCGGCACCATGACTAGCGGTATGAACTGCACGGCCTGAAACTCGGTGCGGGCGAACGCACTACAGAGCAGTCCGAGGCCGACACCGAGCACCGCGTTGACGACCGCGATCACGAAAACCCATACCGGGCTGCCCGCGGTGTCGAAGCCGAGGAGCCAAAACGACACGATGCACGCCAAAGTCGCCTGCGTCGCCGCGGCGATCGAGAACGCGGTGCCGTATGCGATCAGCAGGTCGAGCCGGCGCAACGGGGTGGTCAGGATTCGCTCCAATGTCCCCGATGCCCGTTCCCGCTGCATCGTGATCGCCGTGATGATGAACATCACGAAAAGCGGGAAGAGGCCGAGCAGGATCAAGCACGCATTGTTGAACGGCGTTGGCGCGCCCGGCCGGTGCGGCGCATTGTGGAACATGAAGTACATCAACGTGATAACCAGCACCGGCACTGCCAGAATCATCGCGATGCTGCGGTGATCGGCGGCCAGCTGGCGCAGGATCCGCGTCGTCGTGGCGGCGTAGCCCCGCAGTCCTAGCCGGCCTGGCGCATGGTGGTGCGCTTGATGATGGACAGAAACGCGTCCTCCAGTGACGTGCATCCGGTGTCCTCTCGTAGTTGGGTCTGCGTCGTGTGCGCGACCAAGTTGCCATCGCGCAGCAGCAGCAGGTCACCGCAGTGGTCGGCTTCGTCCATCACGTGACTGGAAACCAGCAGCGTCGTTCCAGCCCGAGCGAGGTCGGCGAACTGCTCCCAAAGGTCGACTCGCAGCACGGGGTCAAGCCCGACCGTCGGTTCGTCGAGAACGAGCAACTCGGGCTGGCAGACCAACGCACACGCCAACGACACCCTGGTGCGCTGACCACCGGAGAGATTGCCGCAATAGGCAGTGCTGTGATCGCTCAGCCCCACCCGATCAATCGCGGAGTCGGCGGCGCGGCTGTCAAAACCGTAAAGGGACGCAAAATAGCGGACGTTGTCCACGATCCGCAGGTCGTTGTAGATCGTCGGGTCCTGAGGCAGATATCCAATCCGGCGGCGCAGCGGTGCTGACCCGGCCGGCAGACCGAGCACCCGCACCGTGCCCGACGCGATGAGCTGGGTGCCGACAATGCAACGCATCAGCGTGGTCTTTCCGCAGCCCGACGGCCCGAGCAGTCCGGTAATGCTGCCACGGGCTATGCGAACCGAGAAGTCGTGCAGCGCTGGGCGTTTGCCGCGAATCACCCGCAAGTGGCTGATGTCGACGGCTGCGTCGTGGCCGTTCGAGAATAATTCATCGTGTGATGAAGTCATCATTCGATGAATATGCGCCTCTCCCGCCTGGCTGTCAAGAACCCCACGTCGATTGACCCGCAATGGCCACCTACAGCGGATCGTTGCTTCAGCCGACCCGACATACGCCGTGGGTCAGGCGCCAAAACGGAGGGTGATCACCAGGCCGATCAGCCCAAGCAAGCCGGCGACCAGCATCGCCGCCCGGGGATTGCCGAAGTTGAGCGTCCATCCCAGACCGTATCGGCGCGGAACCAGCAGCGCAGGGTCTTGCCGGCTGATGTAGAGCAGACCACCCCGCCAGGACTTGTCGTCGTCCCGGTGGGTCAGGCCGGTGTTCTCCTCGCCCTCGTCCCGCACGCGGTTGTTCTTGGCCAGCACGACGACGGCCACCACGACGGCGGCCAGGATCGGAACCACCATCACGAGCGGCGCCCATGAAGTGACGGTTCCGGTCCACATCAGCAGCGAAGATCCCAGCAATCCCACATCGATCATCGTGAGCAGCTCGAGCAGCGCCTGGCCGCTCAGCGACATGTAGTGCCGGTGCCAGCGCGCGGAACCCACCGGGCGCGCCGGGTCGATGTCGGCCCTGCTGCTGCGGAAGATGGCCACCGCGATACCCGTGAGCAGCGTCGTCACGCCGATCTGCGCGAACACCAGTGAGAACGCGGTGCCCACCGACTTGGCGGCCAACCGGTTGGGTACGCCGTTCGCGCCGTAGTGCACTACGAGCATCTCGGGCATCGAGGGGTAGCTGATCACGCCGATCACCAACGTGACGACCGTGACGATCAGCGCGGGTGCCAGCCAGAGCCAGGGAAACCGCGGTGGGTCGGTCCGCAGTCCGGTGTCCACCGCGATGCCTTGGTGCAGGCCCTCGTACCAACCCCCGGCCGCCTTCGCGGCCCGGATCTCGTGGTTGGCCAGGACGAAGCAGCCGTTCCAGAGGCCGACTAGCACCAGCACCGACAACGGCAGCAGCAACTTTTCGCCGGTCACCCAGTAGATGGCGACGCCGACCCCAGCGGCGACAACCCCACTGACGACTACCCGCCACCGGTAGATGCGGATCTGCCGGACCACCGCCGGATCGTTGGCACGCTGGGCCGGTATCCGGACCCCGAAGGGCACGGTCGGACTGTTGATCGAGGGCAGCAGCAGGGCGAGTACGAGCACCAGTGCCGACAACCCGGAGCTCAGGACGATGGCAACGGTCATGGTGCCTCCTTTGGCTGCGTGGTAGCGAATGAATCGAGCACGGACCGACAGATCGCGAGAGCCTCATCGGTCGGTAATCCTTTAGCGACGGCCTCGGCCAGCAGGGTCCGTGCCTTCGCGGCCCATTCCTCGCGGAACGGCGAATCCGCGACCGTCGACGTCACAACCGCGCCGGTCTTGCGGTTGAGCCGGATCAGGCCCTGCTGGCGCAGGAGGTCGTAGGCCTTGTTCACGGTGTGGAAGTTAATGCCGAAGTCCGCGGCGAGCGCCCTGGTGGCGGGCAGCGAACTACCCTCGGTCAACACGCCCTCGGCGATCGCCTCCACGATCCGGTCGCGAAGCTGCTGGTAGATCGGCACTTCGCTGGCCAAGTCGACGTTCAGGATCATGAAGTCCACCCCTTTGCTTTGCTCTATCAGTTATAGAACAAACTGCAGTTTCTGGCAATGAAACTCGGAGGCAGAATCTGTCCGATGGGCGCTGACCAACTCGTGGTCGACCCGGTCGCCGCAGCGCATCGACTACTCGGCGCCACCCTTACCGGTCGGGGCGTCACCGCCACGATCGTCGAGGCAGAGGCCTATGGCGGGGTGCCCGACGGTCCGTGGCCGGACGCCGCGGCGCACTCGTATCGCGGTCCTACCGGTCGCAGCGCGGTGATGTTCGGACCCCCGGGGCGGCTGTACACCTACCGCAGTCACGGCATCCACGTCTGCGCAAACGTGGTGTGCGCCTCTGACGGAGTTGCCGCCGCGGTGCTGCTGAGAGCGGCCGCGATCGAGACCGGACTCGACGTCGCCTCGTCGCGGCGCGGTGCATCGATCCGCACCATCGCGCTGGCACGCGGACCGGGGAATCTCTGCAGAGCATTGGGAATCACTATGGCCGACAACAACATCGACCTGTTTGACACCAACAGCCCGGTGCGGCTGAGGCTGAACGACACCCTTGACCCAGTTGCCGGGCCTCGCGTTGGCGTCAGCCAGGCTGCCGATCGGCCCTGGCGGCTGTGGTTACCGGGGCGAGCGGAGGTCTCGGCCTACCGACGGAGCCCACGAGCGCCGACGCCGGGCGCCAGCGATTAAGGCGCCGATCCGACGCGCCGTCCGGTCACCCACCGCGCCGCCGAGTCGGTGCGGGAAGATCTTTGACTGTGGGCGCTGAATCTTCCGGCTCGTCTGGCATCCTCGATGAGCTGCACTGGCGTGGACTGATCGCACAGTCCACCGATCTTGACGCGCTGGCCGCCGAGGCTGCCCGGGGTCCGATCACGCTGTACGGGGGGTTCGATCCCACCGCCCCAAGCCTGCACGCCGGACACCTGGTGCCGCTATTGGCGCTGCGGCGTTTCCAACGCGCCGGACACCGCCCGATCGTTCTGGCCGGCGGCGCGACCGGCATGATCGGCGACCCTCGCGAGACCGGCGAACGGGTGCTCAACGCCGCCGACACCGTCCAGGGATGGACTGAGCGGATTCGCGGACAGTTGGAGCGTTTCGTCGATTTCGACGACTCGCCAACGGGTGCCATTGTCGAAAACAACCTCGAGTGGACCAGGGCGATGTCAGCAATTGAGTTGCTGCGCGACGTCGGCAAGCATTTCTCGGTCAACGTGATGCTGGACCGAGACACGGTCCGGCGGCGCCTGGAGGGCGAGGGGATCTCCTACACGGAGTTCAGCTACATGCTGTTGCAGGCCAACGACTACGTCGAGCTTTACCAACGCCATCACTGTGTGCTGCAGATCGGCGGATCCGACCAGTGGGGCAACATCATCGCCGGGGTGCGCTTGGTGCGTCAGAAGCTGTCAGCCTGCGTGCATGCCCTCACCGTTCCGCTGGTGACCGCGGCCGACGGCACGAAGTTCGGCAAGTCCACGGGCGGCGGCAACGTGTGGTTGGACCCGGAGATGACGACTCCCTACGCCTGGTACCAGTACTTCGTCAACACCGCCGATACCGACGTCATCCGATACTTGCGCTGGTTCACCTTCCTGTCGGCCGACGAGCTGACCGAACTCGAAGAGGCGACGGCGTCACGGCCGCACGAACGTGCGGCACAACGACGGCTGGCGCGTGAACTCACGACGCTCGTGCATGGCCAGCAAGCCACCGAGGCCGTTGAACATGCAAGCCAAGCGTTGTTCGGGCGCGGGGAACTAACCCGGCTGGACGAGTCCACGCTCACGGCCGCGCTACGCGAGACGTCGGTAGCTGAGCTGAAGCCCGGTTCGCCGGACGGGATCATCGATCTGCTGGTCGCCAGTGGGCTGTCGCAGAGCAAAGGCGCCGCCCGACGCACGATCGCCGAGGGCGGCGTGTCCGTCAACAACACCAAGATCGAGGACGAGGAGTGGGCACCCCGACCGACCGACTTCCTGCATGGACGCTGGCTGGTCTTGCGTCGCGGCAAGCGGAATATCGCCGGGGTCGAGCGCGTTAACTGATCTTGCGCGAGCTGAAACACGCGGTCTAGCACGTTGTTTGACTCCACGTTTCCTGTCGCGTAACTTAGGCGAGTCGTTGCGACGCGGCCAGGCCGTAGAGCGCGACGATGTCCCAGAGGGAAAAACCACTTCGGTGGATCCCTCGACGTCCGCAAGCGAGTAACCGGCCAAGAGCCGTGGGACTTGTTGCGCGGTCGAAGGGGTGTTGTTTGAGAACTCAATAGTGTGTTTGGTGGTTTTGTTTTTG
>Ga0210396_10006482_pt1 | contig 11213 bp, 8 predicted proteins | sample IncBWH17OmetaG_FD_155466 | JGI IMG/M metagenome (GOLD analysis project Ga0210396, IMG submission 155466) | Forest soil microbial communities from Barre Woods Harvard Forest LTER site, Petersham, Massachusetts, United States - Inc-BW-H-17-O ...
GATGCCGTGATGCTGGCAGCGGCGGTTCCCGCGCGCGATGGCGACGAGATGTTGGAGCTTGGCGCGGGCGTGGGAACCGCGAGCCTGTGCCTTGCGAGCCGTGTGCGCTGTTCGGTCATAGGCATCGAAATCGACGAGGGGCTTGCCGAACTCGCCAATGAAAATGCCGCGGCGAATGGCATGGCGGACCGCGCGCGCTTCATCGCTGGCGACGCGCTCGCGCCGCCAACGGCTTTGCGCCGGGCCTTCGATCACGTCTTCTGCAACCCACCATTCCATGACGAGCGCGGCCGAGGTTCGCCGGATGTCGCACGCGCCCTTGCCAAACAGGATGTCGGAAGCCTAAAGCAATGGCTTAGCTCAGGCCGCAAACGCACTCATCCGAAAGGGACTTTCACCACCATTATCCGCGCTGACCGTCTCAATGAGGCGCTCGCCGTGCTATCCGCCACTGGTATCAGCATCCTGCCGCTCTGGCCCAGCCGCAGCGAGGCGGCCAAGCGCGTCATCCTGCAATGCCGACCGGGCTCGCGTGCGCCGATGGCGCTTCTGCCCGGCCTCGTGCTGCACGAAAACGGCGGCAATACGCCCGACGCGGAGGCCATTTTGCGTGGGCGTGCTTGCCTTGCCCGGCATTTCACCGGCCTGTAGCTTCCGCGCGCCATGGCACGCACCTTTCAAGACCTTATCCTCACGCTCCAGAATTTCTGGGCGAAGCAGGGCTGTCTCATCCTCCAACCTTACGACATGGAGATGGGCGCGGGCACCTTCCATCCGGCTACGACGCTGCGCGCTCTCGGCCCCAGGCCGTGGCGGGCGGCTTATGTCCAGCCTAGCCGCCGCCCCAAGGATGGCCGCTATGGCGAGAACCCGAACCGGCTCCAGCATTATTACCAGTATCAGGTGATCCTGAAGCCCGCGCCCGCCGATGTGCTCGACATCTATCTGGAGAGCATTCGCGCCATCGGCATCGACCCCGCGCGCCACGATATCCGCTTCGTCGAGGACGATTGGGAAAGCCCGACGCTGGGCGCCTGGGGCCTCGGCTGGGAAGTGTGGTGCGACGGCATGGAGATTACGCAGTTCACATATTTCCAGCAGGTCGGCGGCATCGATTGTGATCCGGTGAGTGCGGAGATAACTTACGGGCTGGAGCGGCTGGCCATGTATGTGCAGGGCGTGGAATTCGTTTACGACCTCGCCTTCAATGACAAGTTTCGCTACGGCGAAGTGTTCCATCAAAGCGAAGTGGAATTCTCCACCTACGATTTCGAACGCGCCGATACCGAATTGCTCAAGCACCATTTCGAGGATGCGGAGAAGGAATGCGCCGCACTGCTCGATGGGCGCAAGCTCGCGTTGCCCGCTTACGATCAATGCATTAAGGCGAGCCATGCATTCAATTTGCTCGATGCGCGTGGCGTGATTTCGGTGACGGAACGCGCATCCTATATCGGCCGCGTGCGCACGCTCGCGAAAGCGTGTTGTGAAGCGTGGCTCGCAAGCCCGATGGGTGACTATCAGCCGAGGTTTGGCTGATGCCCGATTTGCTGCTTGAACTGTTCAGCGAAGAAATTCCCGCGCGCATGCAGGAAGCCGCAGCGAAGGATCTGGAGCGGCTTATCGTCGGCGCGCTGTCGGATCGCGGCCTCATGTTCGACGGCGCGAAAGCGTTTTCCGGCCCGCGCAGGCTTGCGCTTTCCGTGCTCGGTTTACCTGCGAAGCAACCAGATGTGAGTGAAGAAAAGAAAGGCCCGCGCATCGGCGCGCCGGAGAAAGCGATTGAAGGGTTCTTGCGTTCTGCTGGCGTAACGCTCGATCAATGTGAGAAACGCAATGACGGCAAGGGCGAATTCTACGTCGCGGTGATCGCGCGCAAGGGCCGCGCGACGGCGGATGTGCTTGCCGAAGTGTTGCCTGACGTGTTTGCCAAATTGCCTTGGCCGAAATCGATGCGCTTTCCGGGCAGTATCGTGCGCTGGGTGCGGCCGCTGCATTCGATCCTCTGCACGTTTGACGGCGAAGTGGTGCCGTTCGAATTCGCAGGCGTGAAAAGCGGCAATACAACGCTTGGCCATCGTTTCCTTTCGCGCGGGCCTATCGAAGTGCGCCGCTTCGAGGATTACGAAGAGAAACTTCGCAAAGCACATGTGATCCTCGACACCGCCGAGCGCAAGGAGATCATTCTTCACGAGGTGAAACAGAAAGCATTCGCGCTCGGCCTCGAACTCATCGAGGACGAGGGGCTGCTCAACGAAGTCGCGGGCCTCGCCGAATGGCCGATCGTGCTCATCGGCAGGATCGAAGATCAGTTCATGGACGTGCCGCCGGAGATCCTGCAAACCTCCATGCGCACGCATCAGAAATATTTCGCGCTGCGCGATCCGAAAACAGGCAAACTCGCCAACCGCTTCGCGCTTGTCTCCAACATGGTCGCGGATGATGGCGGCAAAGAGATCGTCGCCGGCAACGAACGCGTCCTGCGCGCGCGCCTCTCCGATGCCAAATTCTTCTGGGATCAGGACCGCAAACGCACGCTCGAAAGCCGGGTAGATGATCTGAAGAACATCGTCTTCCATGCTAAGCTTGGCACGCAATATGAACGTGTCGAACGCATCGAGGCACTGGCAGGTGAGATCGCTGCAAAGATCGGCGCAGATGTCGAGAAATCCAGACGTGCTGCGCACCTCTGCAAAGCCGACCTCACAACGGGCGTTGTCGGAGAATTCCCCGAACTCCAAGGCGTGATGGGCCGTTACTACGCGCTGCATGACGGTGAAGATGCCGAAGTCGCAGACGCCATCCGCGACCACTATAAGCCTCAGGGGCCAGGCGATGTGGTGCCTGCAAGCAAAGTTTCTATCGCCGTTGCACTGGCGGACAAGTTGGATCAACTCGTTGGATTTTTCGGCATAGATGAGAAACCCACGGGTTCGAGTGACCCCTATGCAATCAGGCGTGCTGCGCTTGGGCTCATTCGAACAGTGCTGGAAAGAAATCTTCGAATTAGTATTTTGCGCGGAGAGCACGCACGTTCGCTGTATTCCCGCGTAGCAAAATCGATACAAGATGTCCGGAATCGAGCGTTGCTGGACCCTAATCGTGAGCTGATCCGTAACGTATCTGATCAAGTCGGGTCTGAAAGAATGGCAATTGCGCTTACGCAGCAACTTGATCCTGATGCGACTGCAACCAAGTTTTTGAACAATGTTTCAGGCTTGGGCGTTTTCATCGCTGATCGCCTCAAAGTCGCGTTGCGCGAAAAGGGCACAAGACACGATCTGATCGATGCTGTGTTCAGTCTTGGTGACGAGGATGACCTTGTTAGGCTTGTCGCGCGTGTTGAAGCTCTGCAAGGGTTTCTCAAAACCGAAGATGGAACTAATCTGCTCGCTGGTTACAAGCGCGCGGTGAATATCGTCAAGGCGGAAGAGAAGAAAGACGGTTTTGAATATGCCGGTCTGCCAGAAACGCCTACAAACGCGCCGCTGGAAGAACACGATCTTGCAACGGCGTTGCAAAAGATCGATTCCGATATTGGACTACTCATAAACGCCGAGAAATTTGTCGAGGCGATGAAACTTCTGGCCGGGTTGCGCAAGCCCGTCGATGCGTTCTTCGAGAAGGTGCGCGTGAATGACGAAGACAAGAACATTCGCGCGAACAGGTTGATGCTATTGTCACGCCTGCGCGCGACGCTGCATCTGGTTGCGGATTTTTCGAAGATTGAAGGGTAACGCACACGCGATGACCAAGTGGGTTTACAATTTCGGCGGCGGGTCGGCAGAAGGCGATGCCGCGATGAAGAATCTCCTCGGCGGCAAGGGCGCGAATTTGGCCGAGATGTGCAATCTCGGGCTGCCCGTGCCGCCCGGCTTCACGATCACGACTGAGGTATGCACGCATTATTATAGCCACGGCGAAACCTATCCCGCCGACCTGAAATCCGCCGTCGAGGCTGCACTTGCGCGCGTCGGTGAACTCGCCGACGGCACGCTCGGCGATGCGAAGCGTCCGCTGCTCGTCTCCGTGCGTTCCGGCGCACGCGTTTCGATGCCGGGTATGATGGACACGGTGCTCAATCTCGGCCTCAACGAACAAACGGTCGAGGGCCTTGCCGCACTCACGGGCAATGCACGGTTTGCCTATGATTCCTATCGCCGCTTCATCCAGATGTATTGCGTCGTCGTGCTCGGCATGGAGCATTCGCTGTTCGAGGAAATCCTCGAAACAGAGAAGGAGACGAAGGGCATCGAACTCGACACCGATCTCGATGCCGCCGATCTCAAACGCATCGCACAATTGTTCAAGGAGCGCGTGAAGAAGGATCTGGGCCGCGCATTCCCCGAAGATGTGCATGAGCAATTATGGGGCGCGATTGGTGCGGTGTTTAGTTCATGGCAATCGTCGCGCGCGAAAACCTATCGCCGCTTGCACGAGATTCCCGAAAATTGGGGCACCGCCGTCAATGTGCAGGCGATGGTGTTCGGCAATCGCGGCGATACGAGCGCCACGGGCGTCGCGTTCACACGCGATCCTTCCACGGGCGAAAAGCTGCTTTATGGCGAATTCCTCATCAACGCGCAGGGCGAGGATGTCGTGGCCGGCATCCGCACGCCGCAGCCGATCTCCAAAGTCGTGCGTGAGCGCGGCAAGGGCAAAAAACCTTCGATGGAAGAAGCGATGCCGGAGGCTTTTGCAGAGCTTTCGCGCATTGGCGCGCGCCTCGAAGCCCATTACCGCGATATGCAGGATGTCGAATTCACCGTGCAGGAAGGCAAGCTTTTCATGCTGCAGACGCGCGGCGGAAAACGCACGGCTGAGGCGGCGTTGAAAGTCGCCGTGGATATGGCGAGCGAAGGCCTCATCGACCGCAACGAAGCGGTTGCGCGCGTCGATCCGCATGCACTCGATCAATTGCTGCACCCGACGCTCGATCCCGACGCGCCGCGCGAACAGATCGCGGTTGGCCTTGCCGCATCGCCGGGCGCGGCCACGGGCGAGGTCGCATTCACGGCGGAGGAGGCGGAGAAACTCGCTGCCGACAGTCGCGATGTCATTCTCGTGCGCACCGAAACGAGCCCGGAAGATATTCACGGCATGCATGCGGCTCGCGGCATTCTCACGGCACGCGGCGGCATGACGAGCCATGCGGCCGTTGTGGCGCGCGGCATGGGTCGGCCATGCGTGTCCGGCGCGGGCGCGCTCAAGATCGATGCCACGAATGGTACGCTGAGTGTGGGCAATGTCGTCGTGAGGCGTGGCGACATCATCACGATCGACGGTACGAGCGGGCAGGTATTCAAGGGCCGCGTGGCGTTGCGCCAACCGGAGATGACATCGGATTTCATCACGCTCATGGGCTGGGCGGATTCGATCCGTACACTGAAAGTTCGCACGAATGCGGATACGCCTGCCGACGCGGAAGTGGCGCGGCGTTTCGGCGCCGAAGGCATCGGGCTTTGCCGTACTGAGCATATGTTCTTCGAAGCGAACCGCATCGTCGCCGTGCGCCAGATGATTTTGGCGGATGACGCGCGCGCGCGCGCGGCCGCGTTGGCCAAATTGCTCCCCATGCAGCGCAGCGATTTCGAAGCGATCTTCCGCGCGATGGAAGGATTGCCCATCACGATCCGTCTGCTCGATCCGCCGCTGCATGAATTCCTGCCGCAAAGCGACGAGGAAATTGCAGAGGTGGCGAAGGCCGCGGGCGGCGATCCCGCGAAGCTGCGCGCGCGTGCGATCAGCCTGCATGAGAGCAATCCCATGCTCGGTCATCGCGGTTGCCGCCTTGGCATCACTTATCCAGAAATCTACGAGATGCAGGCGCGCGCTATTCTAGAAGCAGCCCTCAATGTGGAAGAGGCGGGCGGCGCACCGGTGAAACTCGAGATCATGATCCCGCTTGTGGGATTCCTCACTGAACTGGAGATGCTGAAAAACCGCATCGCTGCGGTTGCCGAAGCGGTGAAGAAAGAACGCGGTCGTGCGCCGCATTATCTTATCGGCACGATGATCGAGCTTCCGCGCGCTGCATTACGCGCGGGCGAAATCGCGAAGGCCGCGGAATTCTTCTCCTTCGGCACGAACGATCTTACGCAAACGACATTGGGCGTGAGCCGCGATGATGCGGGCACGTTCCTCACCGAGTATCTTTCACGCGGCATTATTCCGCGCGATCCGTTTGTTACGATCGATGTCGATGGCGTCGGCGAACTCGTCGAAATCGCTGCGGAACGCGGGCGCTCCGTGCGACCAGATTTGAAACTTGGCATATGCGGCGAACATGGCGGCGACCCGGATTCCATCCGTTTTTGTCACAATGCGCATCTCGATTATGTGTCGTGTTCGCCGTTCCGCGTGCCCGTGGCGCGACTTGCTGCCGCACAGGCAGCCTTGGAATCTCCAAGAGATTTTGATTAACGCCGATTGAGCCGCATACGGAATATGCAGGAAAACCCTGGATTTTTCTGCTTTTTATATGACACGGCGTCAAGTTTCTATTCGATTTTTATTTGACCTATTTCAACCAGACTGGCACAAAATCATCCACGCGCGGCCCGCTCGTGCGTCGCAGGAAATCCAAGAGATCAATTCGAGAATGAAACGATTTCTCCCTGCCGCATTGTGCGTGGTGATCGGCGTCAGCGCCGCGACCTTCGCAGCTGACATGTACGAGACGCGCGATGCCGACGCGCCGCATGTAATTAATCTGCCCACGGAGCAAATCGTCCGTATACCGCTTATCGAGGCGGTGACGATCACACCGCAAGTCGAAACTCCTGCGATGCCGACCGCGCATGAGGAAGCGCTCGCGCAGCTTGCAACCGAACATCGCTGCCTGTCCGAAGTACTTTATTACGAAGCGCGCGGCGAAGGCACGGTGGGGCAAGAAGCTGTGGCCGAGGTCGTGTTCAATCGCCTGCGCGACCGCGCCTATCCGCATTCGATCTGCGGTATCGTCTATCAGGGGTCGCAGGTCCATTCCTGCCAGTTTGCGTTTGCCTGTGACGGGGAACGGAGGCAGCCGCACTCCGCTTCGGAATGGGCCGCAGCCGAGACGGTGGCGGCGCAAATCCTGACCGGGCAAATGCGGCTTGGCGGGCTTACGGGTGATGCACTCTACTTTCGCGCCGCCGGACAGGTGCTGGAGCCTGACGGCCTCGTGCGCACGATCCAGATCGGCAATCAGGTGTTCTTCCGTGACGCGCCCAAGAGCCGGGCAAGCTGAGGCCTGCAGCCTTTCCGATTTTTAATGCTCAGCTTGCAGCGTTTCTGCGCCTTGCCTAGTAAATAGGGCTCGAGCGAGGGCAGGCGGGCATGCCGGGCAATATTGGGCCGGAACTAACAGACAACCCGGACGGGAAGGCACCGCACGCAGAGCATACGCTGCGCCAATGGGCCTATGCCATCCTGGAAGAGGGCCAGCTCGAGGGTGTTTTCAGCCGCATCATCGAAGCGCTGCTCATCACGCTCATCATCGCGAATGTCGCCGCCGTCGCGCTCGAATCCGTAGCGTCGATCTATGCAAAATATCATATCTTCTTCAAGGAATTCGAGCGTTTCTCGGTCGGCGCCTATACTGTGGAATATCTCATACGCATTTGGTCCTCGGTGGAGGATCCGCGCATCGCCGCGCGAGGGCCGATCAAAGGCAGGCTCGCCTTCGCGATGCGGCCGTTGATGCTCATCGATCTGATGGCGTTCGCGCCGAGCTATCTCGGGTTCCTGTTCGCGGTCGATCTGCGCGTGCTGCGCATCTTCCGCCTGTTCCGGCTCGTGAAGTTGGCGCGTTATTCGCCCGCGCTGCCCGCGCTGCTCGGCGTGCTTTATGCGGAGCGCTCGTCGCTGTTCGCCTCCATGATCCTCACGCTCAGCGTGATGTGCGTGAGCGGTGAGCTTATGCATCTCGCGGAAGGCGCCGTTCAGCCCAGGACTTTCGGCAGCATGCCGGATGCAATGTATTGGGCGATCACAACGCTGACGACGGTGGGCTACGGCGACGAAGTTCCCATCACGCCGCTCGGCAAATTCATCGCCGGCGTGACGATGGTGACGGGCCTTTTGTTGTTCGCGCTGCCTATCGGCATCATCGCGAACGGCTTTGTGAACGATCTGCATCGCCGCCAATTCGCGATCACGTGGAGCATGCTGAAGCGCCAGCCTTTGTTTTCTGGCTTCGATGTGGAATCCGTCACCGAGATATTGGATTCCATGAGCGCGAAACTTGTGCGCGAGCATGCGCAATTGGCGCTGACGGGCCAGCTTGCAACGATGTTCTATCTCATCGTTTCGGGCCACGCGCGCGCGGAACATGAAGGCGAAGAGATCGATCTCGGCCCCGGCGATATCGTGGGCGAGGAAGCGATGCATGCGACGAGCCTCTATGCGCGCACCGTGACGGCGCGCACGGAGATGCGCCTCATCGTCTTGCCGGGCGAGGAACTTCGCCGCCTTGCAAGAAAATTTCCGCTGCTCGGCCGCCGCATAAGGCAGGAGGAACCCTGGTAATCCGCGGTTTTTCGCAATTTCGCACGAAGTTCGCATAAACCCCGCGCGTGAAAAGCTACGTTTCATTAGCGGTCGTTTGAAGGTTAATTGGTATTGCGCCGCGCGATACGCCAAGTTCCATGTGGGGCCCGAACGATTGGGGCGTGGCTATGAAACGGATTGCGATAAGCGCGTTGGGCTTTGGTGCGGTGTTGCTTGCAACGTCCGCGATGGCGGATGAGGGCATGTTCGATACGGCGTTCGGCACGCCGTTCATCGCCGCCAACGGCACGATGCTGACGCTCACGCCGTCCGAAGACGGTATGACATTGCGGACGGGTGACGCACATGGCATCGCCAAAACCGTTTCTTTCCAGTTCTACGACGATACTTCAGGGATAGTGACAGACGAAAACATGGGCGGCCGTTTCCGCATCGTGAATCATGCCATTTATATCCGCTTCGACGACGGCCGCCTGGAAAAGATCGCGCCATCCGTGACGGGCGAATTGCAGGTCTTCACGAAAGCGGCGGGCAGCAGCAATTTCGAATGCACGGCGTGGTATCCGCGAGGTCATCGGTTTTCCGCAAACGATATCGGTTGCGTGACGCCGCCCATGCCTGCGTCCGCGCTCAAATCGCCCGTGATACAGGCGAGCATTCCGAAATCCACGCTCGCGCCGTTGCAGGCCGTGGTCGTGAACGCATCGGTCGTGCACACGATCGATGAGCCGATGGTTGCGAATCCCGTCATATCGGGCAGTGCAGCTCTCGCGGCGCCCCAGAGCTTCGCACTGCCTCCGAAGCAGACTGTTACGGACGACATGCAACCCAATGTGAACGCCGCCGATTGCCTGAGCGTGGAGACGAACGGCACGCATTGGGGCTTCCGCAATCGCTGCGGGTTTGACGTGCAGTTCGCTTATTGCGTGGCGGGCAGCAATAGCCGGCTCACATCCTGCGCGGATGGCGCAGTCACGGGCAGCGTTTCGCCGCATGGTTTCGGCGCGCTCATGGCCGATACGAGCATCGGCGATAAATCGGCCGATCACGATTTTCGCTGGATCGCGTGCAATGGCGGTGCAGGCGAAGTGGTGCCGCATTTGGATCGCTCCGATCCGCCGCGCGGACGTTGTTTACGGTCGTCCTAACTTTTTATCGGAATCCAGATGTCGATACCGCCTTCGCCCGTGCGCGGATCGAAGGTTTCCTTGTGACGTTCGAGGCTAGGCGCATCGGCGGCGATCTTGTTGTGATCGGTCAGCCATGAATTCCAGATCTCGCGATAGGTGTTGCCGAGCAACGCCACATGCGCGCGATGTTCGAACACGGCATAGGTTTGCGGCGCGACGCTGATGCGGTGCAGCCCTTTCGGCGTTTCCGCATCGCGCGCGATTTCCACGGCACACGCATAATCGAACGTTCCCTCATCATCGAGGTTGAAGCTGAGGCCCACGGGTATCTCGCTCACTTTCTTTTCGATGAAGCCGTACATCGCCATGAATTTCTGCCATTGCAGCGGAATGAGATGCGGTTTGTCGAATGCCTGACGCTCCACAAGCCCGATAAAGGTCATCGCGCCGCGCGAAACGATTTTCGGTTCTTCCGGCATCGCGGGTTTTCCTTCCGTCAGTTCGATGGGTTGCACAAGCGGCAATGAGGATAGCGAGGCGTTGCGCTTCACCGTTTCCGGCGTCGTACCGAATTGATCGCGGAACGCACGCGTGAACGCTTCATGCGAGGCGTATCCGGACACGAGCGCGATGGAGAGGATGTCCGGCGCGCCGTCGGCAAGCGCGCGAGCCGCTTCCGTCAAGCGGCGGCCGCGCACATAGCTCATCACCGATTTGCCGGTCGTCGCCCCAAACGCGTGCGCGAGATGAAACGGCGACACGCCGCACGCCTCCGCAATCGAGCGCAGCGTCAAATCGCTTCCGAAATTCCGTTCGATAGTCCAAAGCGCTCTCGCGGTAAGCTGCATGTCTGCCTCTTTCTTCCAGCATGGGCAGAATAGCGTGAGGCCGGGTGCGCCGCTTGATCGAATTTGCGGGTTGCTTCTAGAACACCATATTTGCGAGCGCGCCTTGCAACGTTATGCCGGAGGAACCGACGGCACAGGCCGCTTCGCAACAACCGATGCTGCGCGAAAGCAGGCTTTCGAGCGCTTGTGCCGCCGCAATTTCCGCACGCAGACGGTCGCGTTGCGCCGTGGCGATCTCGCGCGCATCCGTGCAGCTTTGCGTATTGCGGTCGAGAAGCGAAAGCAGCACACGCACTTCCGGAACGGAGAAACGCAAGCTGCGCAGGTTTCGCACCATGGAAAGCCGTTTCAGATGATTCTCGTCATAGAGACGACGTCCGGCCTGTGTGCGCGGCGCATGCGGCAGCAGCGCGATGCGTTCGTAATAACGGATTGTCTGCACCGAACTGCCCGCGCGGCGGGCCAGCGTGCCGATGCTCATGCCTTGTCTCATGAAAGCCTCCGAAAGCGCTTGCTCCTATAGCGACTATAGGTGCGAGGGTGGCGCTACGGAAGACGGAGGTACGATATGGACAAGGAAATACCAATTGCCTGTTCGTTGACGGGCGAGGCGTTCGAAGCGCGACTTGATTGGTTGAAGGCGCTGCAGAAACGCGCACTTATCGATCACTGGCGGGAGGGCGCGTCGTTGCATCTCGTCTTCGACAAAACCGCCGGCTGCGACGTCGAGGAGTTGATCGAG
>Ga0210396_10006484_pt1 | contig 11212 bp, 8 predicted proteins | sample IncBWH17OmetaG_FD_155466 | JGI IMG/M metagenome (GOLD analysis project Ga0210396, IMG submission 155466) | Forest soil microbial communities from Barre Woods Harvard Forest LTER site, Petersham, Massachusetts, United States - Inc-BW-H-17-O ...
GCACCGGCGAGTCTTGTGGTCGTGCCTCGATGATGGCCGTTTTCATCTTCGCTTTCTCGGTCGCGACCTTGCTGATGTTTTTCGTCTCGTATTGCCGCTCGCTGATGGCTTCGTCTTCTCGGCATGTGCTCTCCGAAGAGGTCCGCGACGTCACGGGAATTCATTCCGGCGCCTCGCCACGCGATTACGCGCGGGTGATGCAATTGCTCCAGCTTTGCCCCGAGCGCCCGCAGGATACCACCGGGCTGCACGCCGTAGGCGTCTACTACTCCATCTTAAACTTCGCCCAAGCCACGTTGCTTCGCATGGTGCCCGCTTTGCAGCCTTGGGCAGAGCAGGAACGGGCCGGCTGCGCCTATTTTGCGGCCGTGGCCCTGGATCGCCGCATTGCCTTCAGTCGCGAGATGCTGGCACAGCAAGTCGACCTCTAATCTCTTTACTTGATATCTCTTACGCAACTTCCATTGCTCTCTTTCTCTGCAAATTTTTTCGTTTGTGATATTCTCAGCAGGTCTACTCCTCACCGGAGTGAGCGTCCGCAGCGCAAAACAAACCGGTGAATACAATATGCTCTCAGTGTGGCTCGGTGCTTGCCTCTGGCGTGCACCAATGTACGTTCTGCAATACTCCAGACCTCGCAAACTCGCAGGGATCCCTTCGCGTGGAAGGAATTCTTCCGTTGGATGAGGGGACTGCTCCCGAATGGCGTGGTGAACTCGACCAGCGCCTTCAGGCCTATCGCGCCAAGCGGCGCAAATCTCCGGCAGCCGCCAATGCGGCCCAGACCCGTCTGCCCTTTGAGGAGCAGCGTTCCGCGCCTCCATCTCGCACCGCAGCCGTGCAAGTGGCCGAAGAGGAGCGATCGGCACCTGCGCGTCCCGACGACTTCGCGTTTACGATCGCCATCGGTCGTCCTCCCAAGCGCCAGGAACCCGAAGAACCGCGCTTGCTGATCGACGTTTCTGTGCCTCCACAATCGGAGGAGGAGGCTCCTCAAGTATCCACTGCGCCTCTGAATACCGTGGAATGCAGCCTGTACCCTTCCGCATCGCTACACGAGCGGCGTAAAGCCGCGCTCATCGACGGAGCCTGCTTGGCGTTTGCGTATGGCGGTTTTCTGGCGCTGTTCGGCTCGCTCGGCGGACAATTCACCTTCAGCAAGCTCAGCGCGACAATTTGCTTTTTCACTTTTGCCTTTGTGTACCTCCAGTACTTCGGCCTGTTCACAATTTTCGGGGGCACTACTCCGGGCATGATGATTCGCGGCCTGCAAGTAGCCAGCTTCTCGGGGGACGTGCCTACACCGCGGCAGTTTGCGTTGCGCGCTGCGGGCTATCTGCTTTCAGCTGGCACCTTATTCCTGGGATTTCTTTGGGCGCTCTGGGATGAAGATGGGCTTACCTGGCACGATCGTCTCTCTCGCACGTATCTAACGGCTCCAGACTCGCTGCTCGAAGCTGAACCTTCGCATGCCGCCGCTACACGTTGAGAAACGACAAAGACGGGCACACGAACTGCGCAGTGATGCACGAAATTGCGCTGCGTGTTCGTTTAATTGATTTGGATTAAGACGAGTGGACCGCGGGGACTTCCTGCTTCTTCACCACTTTTTCGTCGGAAGCAATCTGGCCGTCGCGAATGAAGATAATGCGGTGAGCGTGTTGCGCGATGTCCATTTCGTGGGTCACCAGAATGATGGTATTGCCCTGCTGGTGCAGGTTCGCAAATAAATTCATAATTTCTTCGCCGGTCTTGGAGTCCAGGTTTCCCGTGGGCTCGTCGGCCAGCACGATAGAAGGATCATTCACCAAGGCGCGTGCAATTGCTACGCGTTGGCGCTGTCCGCCGGAAAGTTCATTGGGCTTGTGATTCATGCGCGGAGTCAGGTCCACGCGTTGTAAAGCCAGCTTGGCCTTCTCCACTCTCGCTTCGGCGGGCGTCCCGTTATAAATCAACGGCAGCTCGACGTTATGCAGGGCCGTGGCGCGTGGCAGCAAGTTAAACGTCTGAAACACGAAGCCAATTTCCTTGTTTCGAATGTAGGCCAGTTCGTCGTCATCCAGTTCGCTGACCAGCCGCCCTGCCAGCCAGTAACGTCCGGAACTAGGCGAATCCAGGCATCCGATCAGGTTCATCAGCGTGGATTTCCCCGAGCCCGATGGGCCCATGATGGCCACGTATTCGCCTTTGTGAATTTCCAGATCGACGCCGCGCAGCGCATGCACTTGCTCTGAGCCCATTTCGTAAACCTTGGTGAGCCCTTCCGTGCGGATCACTACCCCGGTGTCTACAAGGTCTTGCCGGTACGATTCCGAAGACGTGATCTCCACGGCCATGTTCTTCTCCCTGTCTAAATCTCTAATTGGATAACTGCGTTGCTGCTTACTTCGGCTCTTCTTCCGTTTTCTTCGGCGCGGTGTTGTCCACCTTTACCTGCGCCTCGGGCTTCAGCGTACGAAGAGCCTTGTAGCTTCCGGTGACAATTTCGTCGCCTTCTTGCAAGCCTTTGGTTACCTCAATGTCCGTCACGCCAGAGATGCCGGTTTCCACGGGGCGGAAAAAGGCTTTCTTTCCGTTGACCACAAACACGCCCTGGACTTCGTCTTTCTTCGGATCCGCTCCCGAAGCCGCCGGCGGAGGAGCTGCCAGAGTCACGTTGCCACTGTCTTTCTTGCCATTCTTCGCAGCTTCGTCCAGATCTTTGCGCGAACGAACCGCGAGAGCCTGGATCGGAATTGCCACCACATTTTTCTTTTCTGCAGTCTTGATCTTCGCGGTAGTCGAAAGCCCGGGCCGCAAATTTTCTGGCGGGGTGTCCAGCGTCACTACAACTTTAAAGTCTTTCGCTTCCTGATTGCTGGTCGTCGTTTGCGTCGTGGCCAAGCCGGAGGTGCGCAGCACGGCTTGAGACCCGATGTCTGTGACCTTGCCTTTGAACGTCTTGCCGGGCACGGCGTCAATCGTTACGTCCGCGTCCTGCCCGATCCGTACGTTCACGATATCCGTCTCGTCCACCTTCACTTCCGAAGTGATTGTCGACATGTCCGAGATGGTCATCAAAAAGCTGCCAGTAGCGTTCTGCATGCCCAGCACTTCGTATTCGCCTACCTTTACCGGCAAATAGCTGACGATTCCGTTGATGGGCGAGACATACGTGGTCTTCGACAGAACGTCCTTGGTACGCACTAGCACGGCTTTACTCTGATCCAAGGTCGCTCGGCCCTGTTCCATCTGCGCCTTTTGCGCCATCACCCGCGCGCGAGATGCCTCGACGGCAGCCACCGCCGCATCGTAAGACGTCTTGCGCTGATCAAAGTCTTGCTTAGGGATCAGCCCATCCTTCAGAAGTCCCTGCCCACGGTCAAAGTCCAGCTTCGCTTTTTCCAGGTTGGCTTGCTGCTGCGTCAGATCCGCCTGTGCCGCCCGATAGCTGGCGTCTGCCGCTTGCACTCCCGACTGATTGGAGTTGATCATGGCCGCCTGCGCTTGCACATCGGCGTTGGCCTGAATATTTTCTTGCAGTAGCAGGCGATCGCCCTTCTTCACGTGATCGCCCTCATGTACCAGGATCTCCGTGATTCTTCCATATCCCTGCGCTGTAATATTTGTGTAAGTCCTCGGTTTCACTTCGCCTGAGGCCGTAACCACCGAAACCAGTGCATCCTGCTTGGTTACCTTCGCGGTTTGCACCGTCACGACGCCTTTATTCGCCTGGTTGATGCTGAACACCACGATGCCCGCGGCAACGGCCAATCCGCCGAGACCTATCCCGACCTTTTGCCAAGTCTTCATACTTTCCCTCTCGATGAGCCGCTACGGACCACCCGCGCGGGGTACTTCTGCTATGGAGTTTTCGCTCGATGCCTAACGTTAATACGCCTTTGCCAGGCTAAATGTTTCGTGGGAGTGCCCGGCTGGCTGGCCAACGATGTCTCTGCAGGCTTGCGGCTGGACAGGAGTCCCCCCGCAGGACTATGTCAGCCATCGACACCGCTATTGTAGGTCCAAATCACGGGAATTAAAAGATTTGTACAGGCTAGCCAAGTCCTCCTGCCAGTGGCAGGAGTCCACATGCACGTTAGACGCTGCTTACCCTCATTTTGTCTTCTCATTGGGCGGAACTTGTTAGTCGGGAGTACCTGGACCCCGGGACCCGTGCGACCTTTGGGTCTTCGGTCCTGGCGTAGCTGAGTAGAAGAAACGCTATTTTTTGCTGCTGGACGGCTTTTGTGGCCCGAATTGCTGCGATTGGACGATGCCTTGCCCTTCTTTGACGTGAATGAGCTGGTTTGGCCTGATGTCTTTCAGCGTCTCGACTAGGCCACTGGGCCAGCGGATCTCCAGTAGGTCGACTTTTTCCGCCTTGCCCAATCCGAAGTGCACGCGCATGTCGCTGACTGAAAAGTAGCCGCTGCAACTTCGCACCTCGTCGATTTGCGAATGCGGAGCCTTTTCGTCAGCCGGATGGGTAACGCATTTCAAGCGCGCGCCGATAGCACTGCGATTGGATTTGGTGCCGACGAGTTTCACTTTAAGCCAGTTGTTTCCGGTACGTGAATCGCAGCGGAGTAGTTGCGGGTAGTCGTTTACCGTGTTCACCACTACATCGATGTCGCCATCATTGTCGAAGTCGCCGAAAGCGCAGCCACGCGATGGACTGGGCGTAGAGATGCCGGGGCCCGCATCAAAAGAAACATCGTCGAAGCGCCCGTCGCGCAGGTTCTTGTACAGCAGCTTGCGTTGCGCGTAGCCCGCTTCGGTTTTGAGCTGCTCCACTTCCGGATACACGTGGCCATTGCAAATCAGAATGTCGGGCCAGCCATCGTTGTCCATGTCGAAGAAGCCGCAGCCCCAGCCCAGAAATTGCGTGTGCTTGCCGAGCCCGGCCTGATACGTGGTGTCTTCAAACGTGGCGCCACCCTGGTTGTGATACAACGAGGGCGTGTCCCCAGCGAAATTTGTTTTTACCAGGTCGAGATTGCCGTCCAGATCATAATCGGCGGTCGCGATACCCATGCCTGCTTGCGGTTTCCCGTCGGCGCTCAGCGCACAACCCGCTTCGGTAGCGATATCGACGAACGTGCCATCTTTTTTGTTCTGATAAAGGGCGCTGGCTGTGGAATCGTCGGCCACATAAATATCCGGCCAGCCGTCGTTGTCCAGATCAGCGGCCAGCACACCAAGTCCGTACGTGCCGTTGGCACTGAAGATTCCCGCTTTTTCGCTGACGTCGGTAAATGTGCCATCGCCATTGTTGTGATACAAAATATTTTTTCCGCCGTTCAGGCCCGGCGGCCCGCACGCCACCATCACGCCTTTGTACAGGCACGGCCCGGACTCCGGCACCGGAGCTGTTCGTAAATCCATATCAATGTAATTGGCTACGAATAAATCGAGACGGCCATCGCGATCGTAATCCACAAAGGTGCAGCCGGTGTTCCAGCGCTTGCCGGTTCCCGCCACGCCGGCTTTCTCGCTGACATCGGAAAACGTGCCGTCGCCGTTGTTGTGGTACAGAACATTTTTGCCAAAGTAGCTGACGAACAGATCGTCGAGGCCGTCGTTGTCGTAATCGCCGACGCACACCGCTTGTCCCCAGCCGGAATGAACTAGGCCGGCCTTCACCGTGACATCCGTAAACGTGCCATCGCGATTATTTTTGAACAGACGCGAGGTAGGTTCCTGGCCGGACGTGAAGCCTTCCAGCCGCGTGCCGTTCACCAGGAAAATATCCAGCCAGCCATCGTGATCGTAATCGTAGAACGCGACGCCGCAGCCGGTAGTCTCCAACAGATACTTGTTTTTGTGCTCGCCGCCAAAGATTGTCTTTGTATTCAGTCCTGATTCGCGAGCCATATTCACGAATGTCACGCCCAGGTCGCGACCTGCAGTCTGAGGAGTAGTCGAAGCGCTTTGTAATTCGGCGGAAGGCGAGGCGAGCGCAGTTTCAGGCGTAACCATTCTCAGAATTTTCTCGACCGGGAGGATCAGCGCAGTCCGAGACAGGGATTTGAGAAAAGTGCGCCGAGCGAATGCCAAAGAGAGTACCTTTTCCGTGCGAGTGTGCTGCTAAAAACCAACGCTGTCCTTTATAGTAAGGCGAACATGGCAATGCAAGCATCGGCCTCGCCAAAGGCATCCGCATGCAAAGGCTACTAGGCATTTTTGTGCGCAGTTCGCGACGGCCAGGTTGGCGGCACGCCGTGCGGCAGATCGGCTGCTACGCTGCGATCTTTGTGTGCTTGGGGATCACTGTCACGCCGTTGCAGGGACAAGACTCGCCAACAAACCAGCAGATCCTGGAGCTCTCGCGACCCGCACGGCCGTGGGAATTTCTGTCCGCCACCGGTACGCGTGCCAGCCTGCTTGGCAACGAAGCTGGACAGATGGAGGCGTGGGTCTATCCGCTAAAAATTTTCCGCGGCTTTCATCTTGAATTCCACACCGAGGGTCGCACGCTGCCCGCGGAAACGCTGGCCCGCACACTAACCGTTCACCCCGAATCCGCAACCATCGTGTACGCCGGAGATACATTCCGGGTCCGCGAGACGTTCTGCGTGCCGGTCAAGGAACCGGGTGCGTTCATCATTCTCGAGGTCGAAACCGAGCAACCCCTGGAGATCGAAGCATTTTTCCACCGGGATTTTCAGTTGGAGTGGCCTGCGGCCCTCGGCGCTACTTACATCGAATGGCTGCCGGAGCAAAGGTCATTTTATCTAAGCGAAGAGCGGAAAAAATTTGCGGCGCTGGTTGGTTCACCCAGCGCTACGCAACCCGGCGAGGAATATCAGAGCAACTATTCGCAATCGCGGGAAAGTTCTTTTCGCTTAGGCCTCACCGAGAAGGGCAAGCAAACCAAGATCATTGCGATTGCCGGCTCGATGGAAGGGCGCGCGGTCGCAGAGCAAACGTACCAGCGATTGGTTGCCTCCTATCCGGACTTGTTGCGGCAGTCCGCGCAGTATTATTCCGACTATCTTGCGCGCACCGTGAGCCTGAGCCTTCCTGACAAGCAACTCCAGGCGGCCTACGACTGGGGGCGCATCAGCACGGTCCAAGGCTTGGTGACCAATCCGTTTCTCGGTACTGGCCTGGTCGCCGGATATCGCACATCGGGAGAAAGCGAACGCCCCGGATTTGCATGGTTCTTTGGCCGCGACTCTTTTTGGAGTTCGCTGGCGCTGAACGCCGAAGGCGATTTCGCCACCGCGCGTGTAGCGCTGGATTTCATCGGCAAGTATCAGCGTGAGGACGGCAAAATTCCGCACGAAATATCCCAAGGCGCGAGTTTTGTGAATTGGCTGACCGACTACCCATTTCCCTACGCGTCCGCGGATGCCACACCGCTGTACATCATTGCGGTGAACGACTACGTAGTAAAAAGCGGCGACGTCGCGTATGCGAAAGACAAGTTGGCAAGTTTGCAGAAGGCGTACGACTTTTTGCGTTCCACGTATGACGAGCGCGGCTTCCCCGAGAATCAAGGCGTCGGGCATGGCTGGGTGGAAGGTGGTCCGCTGCTACCAGTGAAGACGGAGTTATACCAAACGGCACTCGGCATTGAAGCGCTGCGTGCTCTTGGCAATTTGGCTCACCTGACCGGTAAAGAGGAACTTAGCGCCGGCCTGACGAAAACGTTCGAACAGCAAGAGCAGCGAATGAACGAGGCATTCTGGCTGCCTGATGCGAAACGGTTTGCATTTGCATTAGACCAGCAAAATCATCCCATAGACGAGCCCACAGTCCTGTCCACGGTGCCGATGTGGTTTGGTCTGCTGAACGGCGCGCACGCGCAAGACATGATTTCGCAGCTCGCGGCTCCGGAACACCAGACCGACTGGGGCATGCGGATCATCTCGTCGAAGTCGCAGAAATTCAGCGGCGGTGGCTATCACTACGGTTCGGTTTGGCCGCTGTTCACCGGATGGGCTGCGGTCGGCGAATACAAATATCACCGCGCATTTCCCGCGTACGAAAATCTTCGCTCCAACGCCTTGCTGGCGCTTGACGGTTCGTTGGGGCATGTAACGGAAGTTATCTCGGGAGATTATTACCAGCCGCTATCGACCAGTTCGCCGCACCAAATCTGGTCCGCAGCCATGGTGATTAATCCGTTGCTGCGAGGCCTATTTGGACTGGAAACTGATGCCATCTCGCACAAACTCACGTTCGCGCCGCACGTGCCTCCCGATTGGCCTTCGTTCGTAATTTCCAATCAGCCGGTCGCGGACTCCAACATAACGATCAGCTATGTGCGAACTGCTGATGAGCTACAGTTTGACTTTGTGCGCACAAAAGGCGGCGGAGAATGCCAAGTCGAGTTCAGTCCAAGTGTGAGTCCGCGCGCGAAGGTCACGAAAGTTGAGCTGAATGGCAAGCCGCTGGCGTTTCACATGGAACAAAGCCCAGTCGATCAGCATGTCGTCGCGCGGTTTCCCTTGGCAGCCTCGAAGGCGCAAATAAAAATATTCGTTCAGCATAATTTTGGACTTGGGCTGAGTGCTCATTTGCCCGCACTCGGCGGCAGCAGCGAGGGACTGCGAGTCTTGTCAGAAACATGGTCCGCCGCCAAGGATCAACTAACGCTAGACGTGGAAGGAATCGCGGGCCAGACATATTTACTGAAAGTTCTTGACGCGCAGGAAGTTCAAAAGGTGGAGGGAGGCTCAATGGAACATGCCGTTGACGGAGATTTTCTGCGAGTGGTAATCCCAAGCTCCCAAGAGCAGGCGTACACGCGCAGCAGGGTCACTCTTCATTTTTAAGCGAAAATACAGTTATTTCTAACGATTCACGGCCGGCCTGGGCCTCCAAGAATCGATGTTTCCCGTGTAACCTTCAGGCCAATCGCCACTCCCATGTACGAACGGAACAGCGTAAGTTCCGGGGTATAGTGCATCTAAATAGAGGAAACCGCTGACGGACCCGGGCGCGTAGTAAACAAGAGGTAGCGCATGCTGATTAAGAAAGAAGCTGATCTGACCTACGCGGACGTCACGCCTAAGGCGACGTACCTCAACCGCCGTCAGATCCTGAAGACCATGGGAATCGCGGCGGGAGCCGCAGCGGTAGGTGGAGCGGCGCTCTCACGCATACTTACTCCGTCGACCTCGGTCTATGCCGGCGCGAAGCTGGATGTCGCCGTCAAGAGCCCGTTCAGCACCACAGAAAAGCCGAACACCTACGAAGACGTGACCCACTACAACAATTTCTACGAGTTTGGCACCGATAAGGGCGATCCTTCCAAAAACGCCCAGAAATTCCGCACCTCCCCGTGGACCGTCTCCGTCGAGGGCGAGGTCAAAAATCCCAAGAAGTACAGCATGGACGACATTCTGAAGCTGGCGCCGCTGGAGGAACGGATTTACCGGCATCGGTGCGTGGAAGCATGGTCGATTGTCGTGCCGTGGATTGGATTTTCTCTAAATACCGTGGCCAAGCTCGCGCAGCCTACCGAGAAAGCAAAGTATGTTGCGTTCGAATCCTACTTTGACCGCTCGCAAATGCCGCAAGCGAGTTATGCCGGCATCGACTTTCCTTATGTTGAAGGGCTACGCCTCGACGAAGCTATGAATCCTCTTACGCTGCTGTGCGTCGGCATGTATGGAGAGACGCTGCCCAATCAAGATGGCGCGCCGGTCCGCATCATCGTTCCCTGGAAGTACGGCTACAAGAGCATCAAGTCCATCGTAAAAATTCGCTTCACCAAAAGTGAGCCGCCCACCACTTGGAATCGCTCTGCTCCCAACGAGTATGGTTTCTATTCCAACGTGAATCCCAACGTGGATCATCCGCGCTGGAGCCAGGCTTCGGAGCGCCGCCTGGGTGAGATACTCAAGCGCAAAACGCTGCTGTTCAATGGATACGGCGATCAGGTGGCTAGCATGTATAGCGGCATGGATCTGAAGAAAAATTACTAACGTGATCGCGACGCTTCGAACATTTCTCCTGACCAAATGGGCCAAGGTGCTGGTGTTCACCCTGGGTCTGCTGCCTTTGGTTTTTCTGGGATTCCGCGCATTGAATGGCCAGCTCACTGCCAATCCTGTGGAATTTCTGCAGCACTTTACCGGCGACTGGACGCTGCGTTTTCTAATCATCACGCTGGCTATCACGCCGCTGCGAAAATCACTGAACCTGCCGGAGCTGATCCGTTTTCGCCGCATGCTTGGCCTGTTTGCGTTTTTCTATGTCTGCCTGCACTTCCTTACGTACATCGGGCCGGACCAAGCCTTTAACCTCGCCGGCATGTGGAAGGATGTGGAGAAGCGCCGCTACATCACCGTGGGCTTTCTAGGTTTCCTTCTGCTAATCCCACTTGCCATCACCTCCACCAAAGGCTGGATTCGTCGCCTCGGCGGCAAGCGCTGGCAAACTTTGCATCGCGCGGTGTACATCGCCGCGATCTGTGGAGTGATTCACTACTACTGGCTGGTGAAGTCAGACGTGCGCAAGCCAGTGTTTTACGGAGTGCTGGTTGCCGCTCTGCTGCTGTGGCGTTTGGCAGACTGGCTGCGCAAACGAACCGCTGCGGTGGCAGTTAAAACCGCCCCCAGCGCCAGCTGAGAAAGAACTTCATACGAGTTGGAATTGGGGACTGCAGAACGGCGGGCTAATTCGAGTTATCAGGCGTGGCGTTACGAGGCTGGGCTTGTGCATCGAAATCAATTCCCCAGAAATGCGGCGCTGGAGTCAGGAATTCCACGCCAACTCGCTGGCCCCGCGCTCCCGGCTCGCCCACAAACACGATACGGCATTCCTGTTCTTCCAAAGTCTCGGGATTAATCAGAACCAGCAGCTCACCCGGATCCACCTCGTTTTTCAGGTAGACCAAGCCTCCGTGCGCATTCACCACCTGGCTCTCGCAGGTTTCCCGGAACTTGCGATGCGCGTGGCTGCGCCCCTTAGCCTGCAGGCGCATCCGATGAAACACACGCTGGCTACGGCGGCTCGAGGTATAGACTGCTTCGTTCATGGGACTATCATCAGTTGGGCAGGAAAAGCCGTCAATTGCCCTTCCGTACAGTGTTTCCCATTCGCCAAGCCGTCATTTCAGGCAGCGAAACTTGTGCCTTGCCGTTACTAGCCTTAGAATAACTACAGCGGTTTCGGCAGTAGCAAATAAGTCGTTCATCCCTATCCGCGGCCGCCTTTCTTTGAAATTTCGCGTATTTACTCGCATCTTATCCGTAGAACGAAATCATACTGCCTG
>Ga0210396_10006486_pt1 | contig 11210 bp, 7 predicted proteins | sample IncBWH17OmetaG_FD_155466 | JGI IMG/M metagenome (GOLD analysis project Ga0210396, IMG submission 155466) | Forest soil microbial communities from Barre Woods Harvard Forest LTER site, Petersham, Massachusetts, United States - Inc-BW-H-17-O ...
ACCCGTTCGTCATGACCTGGATCATCTTGTGGGTCACCGACCGCACCGTGGGGCTGCGGGTGAGTCCCGGAGACGAGGAAGCCGGCCTCGATCTCAGCGAGCATGGGGAGGTCGGCTACCAGCTGGCCGAAGCGGCAGCCGGCATGACGAGCGACCGCATGGTGGCCGCTCCTGGCGCGCCGCAAGCAACCGAAACGCCATAAGCAAGCCGACATGACCGGCCAGCGGCTTAGCAGACATCGCGTCGGCCGGGGGGATCGGCAATGCGGCGGCAATCGCTGCCGCGCTGCCAGCGTGTCCTGAGGCCAGGTCCGATCCATCGCGCGGCGATTCGAGGGCGCTACGAACCGGCAAATACGGCCGTTCGCGACCGCTAGCAGATTATCGCGTAACACGTACGCCTAGTCGGCAGGTTGCATGCGTTCTGAAAATAACGCTAAAGGCATAACGCTCAGTAATTGGTATTGTAAGAATCGCAACGCGATCTTCCGGCTGAGGTGGCTCGATTGATGCGGGCCAGTAGTGGCTGGGCACGTCGGCGTGGCTGTACGCTGGTCTGGTGTTGGATTGTCGACACTGGTGCGCCAGAGATCAGTGAGAGGAATCGAGTATCCCGTGGCCCAGAAGATACAGACCCTATTCATCGATGACCTTGACGGCAGTGCCGCCGAAGGCACCGTCCGTTTCGGGCTCGACGGTACGGAGTATGAGATCGACTTGAACGAGAAGCATGCCCAGGCCCTGCGGGACGCACTTGCGCGTTATGTCAGCGCAGCCCGGCGGCCCAACGGTTCCCGTCGGCCAGCGCGAACCGTACACCGGGCTCCGGCGAACGGGCTGAACGCCACCGAGGTCCGTGAGTGGGCCAGGGTCCAGGGCATCGAGGTAAAAGACCGCGGACGGGTGCCCGCCGAGCTGGTGGTCAAATTCAAGGCGGCCACCGGGCAGTAACACCCAGATATAGCGGCCGCACCTTCGGCAAATCGGACGCGGCAATCCAATCGGCAACGCCACAGGCGCCACGCAGTTGATCCGAATGCGTAAGGCCGTCTCCGGAGCACCGGTAAGCTCGCACCCCGCAGCACGGCTCACATAAGCCACGCCGACCTGCGGGGTACTCAAGGCCAGTGATCCCCCGTGCCAGGCACGATCGCCGCGCGCGGCACAATCCTGTTCTGTAAATGGCCGGGCGAGCGGCGTCCGCGGTCCCGGCCGGGTCGCTGTCATAGGGATTAGGCGCCCCAGGCGAGTACCTCGGCCCGGCTGGGATGAGACCAGAACGCGTCCAAGGACCTGGTGTACCAGCGGACGTGCGTCGTGGACGGTCGGCCGCCATCAAAGGCGAGCGCTGCGCAGAATTCGTCCAGCGTCGACCTGTACAGTCGAAGCCCCACGTTTCTGCTGCATCGTTGCGAGGCGACAAGAGCACGTACGTAGTTCCGTGCGCCACCATGGCGGTATTCCCCGGGGAGTACGCTGGCGGAGCACTTGGCAACGACCTTCGTGCGGAGGCAGGCTCATCCCCGTGTGGTGCGCAATTCACCATTCTCGCATCGTAAGGCGCATCGCTGGACGGCCGCCTGCCCGCGTAACGTACTTCCCATCAATCGCTATAGGAACGCGACATCACGGAATTCGAAGATCGGCTCGCCGTCGTCGTCATCAAGCATGACATGAAGGGGTCCGACATGCATCTCACTCACATGCCGAATTGAGGACGTTGCGAGTTCGTATACTTGTACGCCAGGCTGTATGTCATCAGCGGTCGCAGCGATCATCAATTCAACATTGTTATTCGTACTGGGAAGTGCGCCGAACGATGCCGATTATTTTGTGGCCAAAGCTAGGCTGCCGCAACGGGCGGCTGCACGCATATGTTTCAGTTCTGTGGCGTCATCCTCGCCGAGCGACCGTGCTCAACGCCGGTAGGCCGCTGGCGAGGTGCCCGCCGAAGGCGGGTCCCTTTCCAGTGATCTCCGGTCCGAACCCCGCGGGGGATCGCGTAGTGAGGTTGGGGAGAGGAACGGCTGGAGTGGGCGGTCGTCGACGATCTCCGGCAGCCGTCGGGGCACTCCGGCCAGGAGGTCGGCGACCTGGACTCGCGGATCGTCGCGGGAGTCGACCATTATCAGCCCGGCCAGGGGTGAGATCCCGGCCGCCGGCGAGCCAGTCTCGTCGGCATCGTCGGGCGGTGAAGCGCCGACGCCGTCGGCCAGCACCTGCTGGAGGCGACTCAGCCGGCCGGCCGTGAGGGCGCTCTGCTCGTCGTGGGTCACCAGCACCTGTCGCTTTCCGCCGCCGCTCCAGAACAATACGGTCTCGGCCAGGGCCGGCAGCATCGGCTCCAGCGGTGGCGGGATCGACTGGTCGCCGGCGAACAGCCTGGTCAGCACAGCCTGCACCCGAGTGCGGCTAAGCCCGTCGAGGACATCCTTGGCCTGTGCGCCGAGCCGGTCTCGTAGCAGCGCATCCCGCGCCTGGAAGAACCGTTCCAAGGCCAGGGGATCCGGCCGATGCCGTCGTTTGACCCGAACCAGGTCGACAAAGGCGGCGAGGAAGACGCGCCAGTCGCTGCCAGCCAGATGCCCGGCCCGGTACAGGGTGAGGGCGGCCGGACGCTGGTCCTGGGTCAGGCGGGTACCGGCCGCGTATGACGGCTCGGCAAGCAGCAGGTCGACGATTCGGGTGATGAGGAAGTACTCCTTGTCGACCAGATGGACGTGCGCCCGGCCGCGCAATGCCGCCAGGAGCCACTCCAGGGCCTCGCCCGCAGCCGGGTTGCGGAGGAACTGCCCGGACTTGAACTCGTTCGGCGAGAACCGGAACCTGGACCGCAGCGCCGTGATCAGCTCGACCGCCTCGCCGGTGCATAGGTCGACACTCGCATGCGTGATCACCGGGGTGGCCGGGTGGAGCAGATTGGTACCGGAGAAACCGGACTCGTCACACGCGATCCCCACAACGGCGCCGGTCACCGTATCCACCGGTGGCAGCCCGCCCTGAGGCGGCAACCTCATGCGCCGTCCCCCGGCATCACCAGCCTGAACAACAGCACCAGTAAGCTGCCGGATCGACGCCGGACGAGAGCGGTACCCATCTGGCCATGATGCCCGCTCCCAGCAGTGACGTCACGCGAATATCCCCACTCCCGCCCCGCAGAAGGCGCGAACGCATGGCCGCGCCGACACCGGTACGCCGGCCTGCCGTTGGACCAGGCTGATTCCATCCGCCGCCCGCACACACCGCAGGCCAGCAGCCCGGCCAGCAGGTACCGGCGCAGCACCGGACCGCCCTGCGGCGCGGAGCGGTCGGCGGCGTTGACGTCCTGAGCAGCGATGAAATCGGCTTCGCTGACCAGCACTAGTTCTGGCGTTGCCTCATCGACCAGATGACGCATCAAGTGAGCCGGACTGCGACGGATCATTCGCTTTTCAGGAAACCGGGCTACCACGCCCTGAGAAGTCAAGACGCCTCTGATTTGGCTGATCTGGGCGCGTATTGGGCATGACTAGGCGTTCAGGGCCAAGCTGCCGGTCCGATATCGTGCCCGTTATCCCCGTCTAATAGCGGCGACGCCGGAGGGCGGCAACGGCCCTCTACACCGACCGCGCCTTAACGGGGCAGGAGGCTGTTTTCTTCGTCCGGAAGCCAGGTACACGCACCGGCTGCCAGCACCGCAGCATCCGTGGCCTGCGGCAGGCCGCCTGGCCGCCATGTGTCCTTTACCTATTGACCCGCTGAAATATTGCTCATCGTGGCGCGTTTCGGTAGTAGCGTTGAGCGCTGTTGGACGGGCAGAATGCGGCCAGTGTGACCAATGTAGCCAGGTCTGTTCGGTCGTCCGTCATTGTCGAGGCCCGGTTGAGGGCAGCGCCCGTTGCCGGTCAGCCCGGGCTCAGACGCTTGACGGTGACCGCAGGACCGCGGCGGAGGCATGGGCCAGCAGCCACTGGTTCGAACGCTCCAGCGACCAGCCGAACACGTCGCGGGTTCGGAGCAGGCCGTCGATGCCGTAGTAGTAGGTGATGGTCCGGGTGGCCAGCCGTGCGTCGACGTCGTCGCGCAAGGCGCCGATGTCCTCGAGATGGCGGCAGATCTCCGTGAGATTGTGGTTGTGCCGCTTTTGCGCGGTGGCGAGCACCGCGGCGGACTCGCCGTCGTGCGGCGCGACGTCGATCACTACCCGGATGACGTCACCCCACTGCTTGGTGATCTGGAGGTAGGCGGCGCTTAGGGTCTGCATTATGAGGACGGCGTCGGCGGCGGCGAGTGACTCCTGGTAAGACTCGGCGACTACCTGGGATTGCGTCCAGCTGTCCATAAGCAATCGCAGCAGGCCTTGCTTGCCGCCGCACTGCGCGTACACCGTCGCTGGAGACACCCGGCTCAGCTTGGCGATCTGCTCGACCTTCGTCTGGAAGAAGCCGTTCTCGGCGAACAGCTGGCGTGCCGCTGCGATCACCGCGGCGCGGGTCTGGTCGGCATACTCCTCGCGCCGCGGCCGGTCGGCTGGTATGTCCATGGCAGCATCCTAGTCAGTCGAGCCACCCTTGGCTTGTCAGGCGACAACCCTGACTGTTAGAGTCGAACTCCAGTCAGAAGAGTCATTGTCTGGAAGAGCGGAGAGGCAAGCCATGGCCGAGTTCACGACCCAGGACGGAACCCAGATCTTCTTCAAGGACTGGGGCTCCGGTCAGCCGATCGTCTTCAGTCACGGATGGCCCCTGTCGTCCGACGACTGGGACGCCCAGATGATGTTCTTCCTGCACCACGGCTACCGCGTGATCGCCCATGACCGGCGCGGGCACGGCCGCTCCGCGCAGGTCAGCGAGGGCAACGACATGGACCACTACGCCGACGACCTGGCCGGCCTGACCCAGCACCTCGACCTGCACGACGCCATCCACATCGGGCACTCCGCCGGCGGCGGCGAGGTGGCGCGCTACGTCGGCCGCCATGGCGAGTCCCGCGTGGCGAAGGTGGTGCTGGTCAGCGCGGTGACCCCGTCGGTTCTGCAGACCGACGCCAATCCGGCCGGCACGCCTCAGGCAGCCTTCGAGGGCTTTCAAGCGGCGCTGGCCGCGAACCGCTCGGAGTTCTACCGGGCCGTCGCGTCCGGGCCGTTCTACAACTTCGACCAGCCGGGCGTGGACCCCTCCGAGCCGGTCATCGCGAACTGGTGGCGTCAGGGCATGATGGGCGGCGCCAAGGGGCAGTACGAGTGCGTCTCGGAGTTCATCCGCCAGGACTACAGCGAGGACCTGAAAAAGATCACCGTGCCGGTCCTGGCCATGAACGGTGACGGCGACCAGGTCGTCCCCCACGACACCTCGGGTCCCCGCGCCGTCGAACTCGTGCAGAACGGCACGCTGAAGACCTATCCCGGCTTCCCCCACGGGATGCTGACCACGCACGCCGACGTGCTCAACCCCGACTTGCTGGCCTTTATCCGCTCCTGATCGTTCTGGCGCGGGGAGAACGGGGACCCGTGTGGCACCAGTCAGCGATGACCGATCCCGTGACCGACCTGAAAGTACCTCGCGCTGCGACCGCGCACCCGCGCCGGGCGGGCGTCCTCAACGCTGAACCCGGTGGCGGGTACGCCCCAGCGGTGCCGCTCCTGATCCCAATACGGCTCATCTCGCAACGTAATACTGGCGCAAGCGACTAAGGTCCGCCGCGCGCCTTGTCCTGCCCGTGTCGCGCAACGCCGGGGCCCTTGCGGCGTCGCCTCCGCCTGCTTCCCCGGCCGTTCCGCACTCCGTAATCATCTCGCTGCCAGCAACCTATGCGCCGACGTTGCTGGCTTCTTCGGGACGTGCTCGGCCTGGCCTACGGCGTGAGGTCCCCTGGAGCCGGAGGGTCGCTTCTGCTGCCGACCGTGCTGTCGGTCCTGACGTTGTCGGTTCTAATCGTGCCCCTCCCGCGGTGAGGAGACGTGGCCAGGGCGGCGCCGTCGTGGACATCTTGGTGACCGGCGCGGCGCTGGCAGGTCACCGAGGGCGAGGATGGTGCCGTGATCTCCCACCGCTGGCAGGCGGCCGGGCCAGCGCAGCCGATGCCGTACAGGTCGCGAGCGAGGCTGGGCCTCCGGGCCCGGGCAGCCGCCTGCCAGCTGCCCCTGCTGCCTGGAGGGTCAGCAGCCCTCTCCCGGCCAGCGCGACCAGGGGCGCCGGCGCCGCAGGAACGGGCAGCACGGCATAAGCGGCGAAGGCTCGCACACGGGATTGCCGTCCTGGGCCCGGCCCCAGTCCGTTCGCGGATGACGCCGTCCGGCGTGCGCTGGCAAGCGTGCAGCCACGCAGTCGCCGTCGGCGGCCAGTTGGTCGTGCTGCTTCGCAAGCCCTGGTAGCGGAAGTCGGTGATCCAGCCGACCGACAGGACCCCGACCAGCGCCGCGACCGCGGCGACGGTCCGCAGCCTCTGCTGCCCGTGGCAGATGAACGAGCCGACCGCGACCACTGCGGCGGCCTCGATGAGGAAGATGGGAAGCGCGGTATACCGGGAACCGGACTCGAAGTTCTCCGCGACCGGGCTTGTCGTCACCCCCGACCTCAGGGTCGCGCCGAACGCGGCGGACAGGAAACCGGTTATCAGGGCGGCCACCACGAACACCCGGGCCTGCCCGCGCTGGGTGAGCAGGGCCCACCCGAAGAAGGCCGCGAGGATTGCGCCGATGATCAGCGTGGCGCCGTTTCGCCCGGCGAAAGCTTGCAGCCGCCAGGCCAGGTGCCAGCCGAGCGCGGGCAGCACCACTTCGTGCCCGTAGAAGGCGAGCACCGGGCCCGGTGAGGCCGGGTGAGCCGCCCGGGACTGGGCGCTGCCCAAGTTGCTCACGACGTAGGGAACCTGCAGCAGGCAGCCGGCTGCCCAGCCCGCGGTCACGGCGTGCTCGCGCAGCCGGGGCAACGCGATGACCCGGGCCAGCAGCAACGGCGCGAAGACGACGCTCATCGTGGTGGAAGCGGCCGTGAGGAAGCCGACCGCCGCTGCGCCGGCCATCCCCGCGCGCGTCCCCGGGCGCCACAGCACGGCCCAGAACAGCGCGAACAGTAGGTACCAGGGGGTGTTGACGCCGCTGTCGGCGATTTCCAGCGGCGCGACGGGCAGCAGCACCACGGCGAGAGCGAGCACGACTCGCAGCACCGCGGAGCGGACATGTCCCGCGCTCGCATGGAAGATGAACAGCGCGCATCCGGTCGTGACCAGCGCCCCGCTGATCGCGAAGGCGGCCGCCGCGTCGCGCAGCGGCAGATAGACCACGAACTGGGCGATCAGCCGCGGGACAAGCTGAAGGTACCCCGCGGCCGGGACCAGCAGGTGCCAGGGGTGCTGCAGCGCCTGGACCAGGAAGATACTGAGGTCCTCGGCATAGATACTGTCCCAGGCCGGGACCGGGCCCGCGACGCGCACCAGCATCACCAGGACCCCAAGAGGGACCGCGTCGGCTAGGAGGAGGACGGCCAGGCTGCGCGGCACGCGCCGGAACTCCGGCTTCGCGGGCTCAGGGAACAGCTCGCGGAGCACCCCGACGGCACGCCGCGCGAGCGGCGGGCGCTGCAGGCGAGCCTCCTGCCGTGATGGAGCCTGTCCAGCCACCTGGGACGGGCGGCGCTGAGGGCCCAGCAAACGAACGCCTTCTGTCACGTCGGCGCCATGGATGTGCAGGAAACCTTATCACCGACCCGGCAGGCGGTTAGGCGCTCAGCACTGATCGATGTCGCGCGGAGGGGGTGATAGTGATCTGGCCGTGGCCTTCGGCCCGCCTGCCCGCCCGCCCCGGCGAAACAGAGGAAGTCAAGATCATGAACGCGACCCCCTCGCGGGGTGCCTTGCTCACAGGCACCAGCCGCAACCGGTGTCAATCGACAACCGGGTCACCGCATCCCGGACCCGCCCGCCGCTCGGCGGCCAGCGCGGACAGCGTCGAACTCACGAAGATCCGCACCCGCTGATCAGGCGTGCGGATCACCAAGCGCTCGGACATCGCCCCAGGCTAGCCCGCAGCCGCACCGCCGCGAAGATCACGCGCACCGGGTGATCTGCGTTCCACTACGCACCCGCCCGACGGCTGACCGACCCTCAGATCTGCCGAATGGCGCGTGTTGCTGGAACGCAGATTTATGCACTCGCCTGGATGCCGGTGCGATGTCCGGCGTCGCCATGTCCGAACGACGCCCGCAGTGCATCGGTCAGCAATGCGACCAGCGCCTCGAGCTGCACGTCGGTCGGCGAGGAGGCCTCCTGGTCCGCCCCGTCCAGCGCCTGGGCGGCAAGCCCCGCCTTGCCGTCGATCAGCCCGGCGATCCGGGCGTCGATGGTCTGCGCGGCAATGATGCGCCACGCGGTGACCGGTTCGGCCTGCCCGATGCGGTGGCTGCGGTCGATGGCCTGGGACTGCTCCGCGTCGGTCCAGGACAGCTCGGCCAGCACGATGTTGGAGGCGACCTGCAGATTCAGGCCCACGCCAGCCGCGGTCAGCGAGCACACCGCGACCGTGATGTCCGGGTCGTTCACGAAGGCGTCGACGTTCGCCTGCCGCGCTGTGGGCGTCTGGCCGCCACGAATCGATGAGAAGCGCACCCCCTGCCGCGCGAAAATCTCTTCGGCGGCGTCCATGACGTCGACGTGCTTGGCGAAGAAGACGACCTTGCCGGCGCTGCGGGCCAGCTGCGTCGCGTAGTCCGCGGCCAGTTCCGCTTTCGCCTGGCCGATGCGTCGCATCATGGTGAACACGTTCTCGCCGGACCGCTTAGTCGTCGTGTCCTTCAGCTCCGACCGGGCCACCCGGCGGACGAGGTCGTGGTCGATACCCTCGACGCCGGCGTCGGAGGATCGGTTCGCGAGCGCGGTCTCGTATTGTGCCACCATCCGGCCGGCGAGGTTCTGCTCGGCCGCCCGGATCGACCGGCCAACCCGTCCGTCCAGTTCGACGGGGAGGTCGGCGATGCGGCGGGCGGGGATGTCGGCGGCCACGTCGAGCTTGCGGCGGCGCACGATGCCGAGGTCGATCACGCACTGGCGCGCCGCGGCGTAGAAACCGCGGTCGGCGGGCGTCAGACCGGTGTCCTCGAGCGCGTCCATGAGCTCGTTGAGGGGCTTGCTGTCGTCGATCCAGCCGAGGAACTGCCAGATCGCCCGGAAGTCCTCGATGTCGTTGATCAGCGGGGTGCCGGTCAGCGCCATCAGCAGGGGCCGCGCCGCACGGGACCGGATGCGGTCGGAGAGCGCGAGGACGCGCTGCGAGCGCTGCGAGGTCTTGTTCTTGATGAAGTGGGCCTCGTCCACGACCATGCCGCGGAAGTCGAAGTCGCCGAGCCAGCCCATGTGGCGGTCGAGCACCTCGTAGTTGAGCACGACGATATCGGCGAAGCCGTCGACAGCCTCGCCGTCGCCCTGCACCACGGTGGCCGGGCGGTGGGGCGTCCAGCGGGCCGCCTCACGGGCCCAGTTGGTCTTGACGACGCTCGGCACGACGACGAGCAGCGGGTAGGCGTTCGCTGCTTCCGCGGCGAGCAGCGCCTCGGCCGTCTTGCCCAGGCCCGGTTCGTCGGCGAGCAGGAACGTCCGGTGACCGGCAGCGGCCGCGGCGACCACCTGCCCCTGATGCGGCATCAGTTCCAGGCCCGCCGGGGTGAAGCGTGCCGTTGGTACCGGGAGCGCCATGCAGGCGGGAGCACCCCCGCCGGCGCGCTCGAAGGAACTCAGCAGCGGGCCGAGCAGTTCCCAGTTGGCCAGGCGGCGCGGACGGGAGGTGAGCTGCGGAGCGGCGGAGAAGTCGGGGGCCAGGAAGGGATTCGCCAGCTGCCGGGAGATCACCGACTGCGGCACGACCCGCCGCTCCGTGCCAGCGGGAGCGGTCGCGGTCTCCGCCGGCGCGATCTCTTCGGGCGCCGGCTCTATGCCGAGCTCCCGTAGCATCTCCCGCTTGAGTGACCGGGCCGCGTCGGAGACGTCGGAGTCCTCGGCGAGCAGCGCCAGTAGCTGAGCGTCCCGGACGGCGGTCGTCGCCAGGATGGTCGCGATGCCGTCCAGGCGCCTGAGCTGCTCGGCCCGACGACTGTCACTTCCGGCCGCCGCCCGGACCCGGGCGCGCTCGTCCCGCAGCAGCAGGGCGATGGCCTGGAACTTCGTACGCACGGCAGGCGTCACGCGGCCGCGCTGGGCAGCCGCCTCGACCTCACGGGCGTTTCGGGCGAGCACCGACACGACGTCGCCGTGATGGCGGACGCGTCGCTGATTCCGCGGGGCGGCACGGCGAGCGCTCGTCTGGCGCTGGCCTGGTCGAGCCAAAGACTTCTCCTCTGGGTTGCCGAGGCGCGGTGGCCGCGGCAGCATGCCGGACGGTCCCCGGCCGGGACGAGGAACGTCCCGAGCACCGGGCCTGGTGCTTCGGACGCCGAGCCGACTTGCGGATCTCCAAGGATCAACGCAGCGGGCCCAGCACGCGTCTCACGCGGACCCGGAGCCGCCGGCGGGTGGGCTGGTAACCACGGCCCGGGGAAATCGCCGTCGGACGACCGGCTCGGTTCTTGGGTACTGCTCATGTTAACGCATGCGAGGGCACATAATTCCCGGCCGCGCCGTGGGCGAACGTCCTAAATTGCCGCGGACAGGGTGAAGCGCCGGGGCCCGGTTTGAGACTTGGCTCTGCTCGGGTGGTCGTCGACAGCCGTGAACTCGGCTAAGGGCTGTCCGGCAAATGATCTCCGGTCGGCGGCCCAGGCTTCGTCCTCGCGCGCCGATCAGCGTTTCGTCCGCTGTCCCGCAGCGGGCTCGCGTCAGCCGATCTGTTCGGCCAGGGCGACGATGATGCCCGCGGGGCCGCGGAGGTAACAGAGCAGGAAGATGCTCTCGTACTGTGCCACCTCGCCGAGGAGTTCGGCGCCGTGGGCGCGCAGGCGGGCGACGGTGTCATGGATGTCATCGACAGCAAACATGACGCGATGCAGGCCCAGCGTGTTGGGCGGCGGGTTCTCCGGCTCGGCGCCGTTCTGATGCCGGTGACGTACGCTCAGATCCGCCGGATGGGTGTACAAGGGAAGTCATGGACAGACGCGCGCTGGTCCTGGGCGGCGGTGGTGTCACCGGCATTGCCTGGGAGATCGGCATGATCGCGGGGCTAGCTGACCTGGGTATTGACCTGACCGCAGCCGACGTGATCATCGGGACATCGGCCGGGTCGGTGGTCGGTGCCGACATTACCTGCG
>Ga0210396_10006488_pt1 | contig 11209 bp, 8 predicted proteins | sample IncBWH17OmetaG_FD_155466 | JGI IMG/M metagenome (GOLD analysis project Ga0210396, IMG submission 155466) | Forest soil microbial communities from Barre Woods Harvard Forest LTER site, Petersham, Massachusetts, United States - Inc-BW-H-17-O ...
CGCATCGATCACGCGAGGAAGATCCTCGGGATGGACAACGTCGCTGGTCCCCCAGTTTTTCAGTTCCTCAGTCGTCTTGCCGAAATATTCCAGGACCTGGCGGTTGACCAGTTCGACCTCGCCCGCCGCACTTAAGGTGCATACAAAGCCAGGAACGGTGTCTACGATCCGCCGAAAGCTTTCCTCACTCTCCTGGAGCGCCGCTTCGTTGCGCTTGCGCTCAATCGCAACCGCTGCCAGATGCGTAATCTGCCCGATGATTTTCTGATCCTGTTCATTTGGGCTGCGGGGCTCGCGCCAATAGATCGCGAAGGTGCCCAACACCAGGCCATTCGGTGCCAATATTGTGGTCGACCAGCATGCATTTAGATCGTGCGCCAGCGCAGACGTGCGCCATCCATAAGTGTCCCACCGAGGGTCCGAAGCGATGTCCGGCACGATCACTTGTGTCTTGCGGAGCGCTGCCTCGGCGCAGGGTCCCCCTTCAAGTTCCACCGGTGCGCCTCGAAACCGCTCGTTATAGCTGGAAGGCAGGCTTGGAGCAACCGCCTGCTGGATTTTCGAGCCGTTGGGATCGATCAAAAGGACACTGCAGAGAGATCCGCTGGCGGTCTGCTCTACAACTCGGCACAGGGCTTCGAGAATAGATTCCAGGGAATTTCCCTTGGCAATCATTTCGAGAACGAGATTCTCTCCAGTGAGCAACAATTCCGCGCGTTTTCGGTCTTCGATGTCGGTGTTCGTTCCGAACCAATTGACAATCCGTGCATCATTGTCCAGTGACGGAGTCGCACGGAAAAGAAACCAGCGATACACGCCATCGAACTGGCGCAGGCGTCCTTCAATTTCACCTGGCTCCCCAGAAGCTAGAACAGATCGCCAGTAATCCACTAGGGCGTTCAGGTCGTCCGGGTGAACGGCAACCGTCCATCCCCAATCACGCGCCTGTTCGGCCGAGAGGCCGGTATAGTCGAGCCATCGCTGATTGAAAAAGTCAGCCGACCCGTCCGCACGCGCCGACCACGCGAGCGCCGGGATCGTGTCAAGCACAAGGCGAGCGTCCTGCGCCTGCCGAGCCTGCTCGGAGCTTTGCTCTACTGATGCCATCGCGTCATTATAGGTGGTCGCAGCCAAGGGTTGCTAAACGGAGGCTGCAGCGATTCGTCTACCATTCTTCCCGTTTGCTCTCGGCATATAAATGAAAGCAAGGCGAGCTCACTCAGCTGCCACCGCTAATTCAAGCCCGTCGAACCAAATTCCGAGGTTAACGGACGCCATGGACACCAAGACAACTCAAATTGTGGTTTCGTGATTAGAATAGTGCTTTCGCGCGTTGCCGGCGAGCAAGTAATCGACACGTCATGAACCGTTGGAAGAACTTTCTTCTCTTACTTCTGGTGGTCGCACTCCTTGCGAGTTTCTTCGCAATGCTGTTGATCCGACGCGGGTTTAGGGCCACATCTGAGCCTTCACATTTCGAGAGGACAGTGGCTCGGAGGGTGAGGAATTTCGCGATTCCCCGTCGTGAACGCAACCAGAAGAATCCATTGGTGGTCAACTCTCGGACCCTGACGGAGGCTCGCGAACATTTCATTGCGCGATGCTCGATTTGTCACGGCATCGACGGCAGAGGGCGGACGCAAGTGGGGCAGAGCCTTTACCCCAGAGTACCTGATCTGCTCTCGCCTCAAACCCAGAACCTCACGGATGGTGAACTCCACTACATCATTGAAAATGGGGTTCAACTTACGGGAATGCCTGCATGGAGGAGTCCGCATCAGGAGACAGAAGACGACAGTTGGACGCTTGTTCTTTTCATTCGCGATATACGACCGCTGACTAAGGAAGAAAAATCAGAAGAAAGCAGGACTTCGGATTCGGCGCACTATGTTGGGTCCCAGTCCTGCCGGAAATGCCACGAGCAAATCTACGAACACTGGCGAAAAACGCCAATGGCAAATGTCGTGCGCGATCCTCGCGAACATCCCGATGCCATCATCCCCGATCTCGCCACAGACTCAGTGGCAAAATTCACAAAGAATGATGTCGCGCTGGTCTACGGCAGCGTTTGGAAGCAACGTTATTTCACGAAAAGAGGAGATGACTACTTCCCGGAACCCGCGCAATGGGATATTACGCATCGCGTCTGGCGTCCATATTTCGTTGCTAAGGGGACAGACTGGTGGGAACCGTATTACCCGCCGGATAATATGCAGCGACCGACGGGTCCGACCTGCGACGGATGTCATTCAGTGGACTACAACATCCATACCAAGCAGGTAGCCGAGTGGAATGTTGGCTGCGAAAAATGCCACGGACCGGGTAGCCAGCATGTGGAGCATCCGTCTCGCGGCAACATTCTGAATCCGGCACACATGGACTATGTAGCAGCCAGCGACACCTGTATCCAGTGTCATTCGCAAGGGCGCCCTCTGACGATTCCGATCGAAGGCAAGTATTACGACTGGCCGGTGGGATATCGGGTGGGACTAAAGCTGCAGGATTTCTGGAAATTGGAAGACCATACTCTGGGCATGACTAGTTTTACGCATTTCCCTGAGGGCACCGCCCACAAAAATCGGATGCAAGGCAATGACTTCGTGCAGAGTGTTATGTATCGGCGTGGGGTCACATGTTTCAGTTGCCACGACGCGCACGGTACGGAAAACTATGCTCAACTGAGAAAACCAGCCGACAAGATATGTTTGGATTGCCACGGACCTTTGTCGCCTAACGGACCTCGGACGGCCACCCTCGAAGAGCACACTCATCACAAAGACGGCAGCCCAGGAAGCCTATGCGTTGCCTGCCACATGCCGCAGATTGAGACAACAATCGCCGACGTGAAGGTTCACGCTCACACTTTCAGGTTTGTAACGCCCCAGATGACGGAGAAATACGGAATAGCAAATCCGTGCACGTCATGTCATACCGATAAATCCACCGCGTGGGCGACCGATGCGTTGCGTCAGTGGCCCGAGCGGTCTCCCTGGAGGTCTCAATAGCGACAGCGACACGGGCGCTTTATTATGTGGACGCAAGCTGGGGGGGAACAGATCCGCCCGTCGTAGCGCAATTGTTCAATGGCTCAACACGATCACTTCACTGAAACAGTAATCTCGGAGCCTGACGCAGCAGTCAGTTTTTGGTCGGGATGAACGAGAGCGGCCTTGGTAATCTTCACAGGGAATCGTCCAGTGGTCTTCGCCTCGAAGGTCAGGGTTGTTACGACACCGTAACCCGACACTCCTTCCGATTTCGGTGGGCGAGAAGCAGTGATCTCGACGGCATCGCTAGCGGGGTTCTCCCGATGAACCAAGGCAACGACTTGTTCTCCCTGAGACAGAAAACTCCCGTTCGAGATATTCACCAGTTGTAAACCCTGTTTGTCATAGGCTATCTGCAAGGGGACGGAATAAACATTCTGCGCGCCAGATAGGACTACATCGAGGGTGAAGGTTGCACCTTCAGCCACCGAGATTGCGGTAGGATCAAACTCCAAAGCGGCGCTTGTTTCACCGGAGGACTTTGCTGCCGGTGTGGTCTCAGATCCTTTGTCAGATTCCAGAGTCGGATTTGTTGCAGCCGCGTGACGAAGATGGATGGAATTCGCAGTTCCAACATCGAGAGTCCTTCCATTGAATTCGTTCAGATCTTTACGCCGAACAATATGCGGAATTATCGCAAAGACAATTTCGCTATCCGTCACTTCAGTATTCTTTTGCCCAAACAGATACTTCAGGATTGGGATCTGTGAGAGCCCGGGAATACCGGTCAGTGACTGAGCATCCTGCTGCTGGAGCATTCCGCCAAGGAGACTCACCTCACCATCTTTCAGCCGAATCTCATGCTCGACTTTCCTTTGACCGATCACAGGTTCGTCAATCCCGCCGATCGGTTGCTGGTTAATGACGGACGAGACGTCGAGTGCAATCTTCAAGGTAATATCTCCGTCGGGATGGATATGCGGCGTGATGTCAACGTTGACCCCAACATCGATGTACTGAAATTGAGTATTAACCAGACCGCTTACCGCGAGACCGCTGATCCCTGACTGGAAAGAACCGGTCGCAGTCGGCACCCGCTGGCCGATCTTGAGAGATGCCTTTTGCCCATTCAAAGATCGAATCTGCGGGTTCTGAATAATCTTGGTGCTGCTGTCGGTAAATAAGGCAGTCGCATTGGCGCTCGAAATCGTCGCCGCGAAGTCCGTTGCATTCAAGTTGGCAAGTGAGTTCAAATTGACACCATTACCAGAGGCGCTGCTTGAGCTCGATGAGACAGTTGAACTGTTCGAACCGTTGGTGGAACTACCGTTTATGTTGCTCGAATTGCTCCCAATGTTCGCTTGGAGCTGGACAGAAGCGCTGGTCGGGGGATTGATTCCCAGCGTGTGGACCTTATCGCGGCTTACTTCCATCAAAGCGAAATCGACGACCACTTCGGGAGGCGCTTGGTCAAAGTCGCTCACAATCTTTTCTGCCAGGAGAACCTGGTCAGGGGTTCCCCGAATCACTATAGCTTCCTGAGAAGCAAGTTGCTGAACTCGAGTCACGTCGAGGACGGAGCGGAGTGTGTTCACCAGATCCTGGAGTTCGGGGGGTGCCGTGAGGTTTGAGAGATAAAAAGCCTTGATCACATTTTCGTCCAGTTCCTTACGTTTCGCAGGATTGTCTGCTGCCACGAAAATCGTATTGCGAGTCATGGGTTTCCAGAAGGTCTTTGATTCGGCGGCGACGAGATCAAATGCCTCTTGCAAGGTAACTCCGTTCAGTTCGATATTGAGTTGCCGCGAGGTAAAGTCCGCATCAAAGAGCACGTTAACGCCCGCCAGCTGTCCAATAGTTTGATAGACGATCTTGGTGTCTTGCGACAACTTTAGCGTGACGGGAAGACTGGAAACGTTGTTCAGCTTCACTGGGCCTTGCGCATCCAAAATGTCAGGGCTAAGGAGAGGTCGGGGCTGAAACGGATTCTCCGCGCGACTCCCATGCGCTTGCTGAATCATGTTGCGCGTATTTATCGCTTGCTGTGATGCGATGGGACTAGACGGGTCGATCCTGGCGGCTTCTTCAAGCAGTATCAAAGCCTCATCGAGTTGTCCCGCTTGCTGCAATAGAGTTGCTCGGTGCACTTTTGATGCCGCAGCCAGGAACCGGATTCTGGTGAGTGCTGCGCGATAGCGCGTGTCCCGCGGGGACGCGTCATAAGCGCGCTGATAGGCAGCATAGGCGCCTTCATAATTCTGACGAGCCTCCAGGTCTCTGCCCTGTTTGTACGACGATTGACCTTTCTCGGCCAACGCCGGCGTGACCAGAAGCACGACCAAGAACACCGTGCGGACGCTTATAAGAGACTTCATGATGTGCGTAGCAGAAAACTTCTTAGCCCTGATCCGAGGACGCAAACAATTCCACACTTGAGGCTCCTTGAGAGATCGAACTTATCGAGTCGAGCGGCAGGGACTTGACTTCTATGAACGCGACCTCGGCTGACGGTTGCAGGATTTATGCGCCGGAAGCGTGAATTTTACAAATGCTTTTTCAATTATTTCTCTTGCGAATTTCGGATCGATTCCAACTATCGCTTGGTGATGCGATCGAACTAGACACGTCGATCCTGACGGCTTCTTAAAACAGCGTCAAAGCGCGCTAAAGAATCTGGCGGACCCCGGTGTCCGATGCCTTCTGAATCGCGTCCAGCAAGTGGTGGCGTTTGACGGCCACATCGAAGTCTGGGCTGGCGGACTTTCCTTCGCGAATACCTTCAGCCATCCGCAGGTACAACTGCGCAACGTTGAAAGGAAGCCCGGCCGGGACCGCGGGCGGAACCCAGCGATAGCTCTCCGGTATCGAGAGATCCGCCAACGGTTTGCCCGCTTGCGCACCGCTCACAGTGAACTCGGAGACTTGTATGTAAGTCGCCTGGCGAGGATCTGCCGGCACGATAGCCAGGTCGCCCTCGGTGCCGTGAATCTCGAACAGGAACCCCGTCCCATTGGCGAAGCCGCCTTTGAGGTGGACCGATGCGACCGCGCCGCTTTGAAGGACGCCGCCTATCAACACCTGGTCGGGTGCAGTCATCGGGATCATCTCGCCGGTCTCGACGATCTTCACTCGTTGGCGCTGATTCGCCACGATGCTGGACAGCTCTTTGAATTCACCAAGGCAGTAGCACAGCGCGTCGATTGCGTGTCCCCCGACACTGGTCAATAGAGTATTGCCCTTCGAGCGATCTGCCATATAGGCCCAGTCGCGCGTGAATTCGTCGCCCCACGTGGGCGTCGTTACGATCATCGTGCACGAAAGCACCTTGCCAATGTAGCCCTCGGCGACCAGGTCTCTGACGCGATTGAACTCGCGAGCCCCGCGGGCTTGTAGTCCAACCATATGGTGGACCCCTTTGCGGACGGCCAAATCACGCATCTGCTGAGCCTGCTCTGTAGTGGCCGCAAGCGGCCATTCGCAGTAGAGATGCTTGCCGGCATTTAAAGCGGCCATCCCCAGCTCATGGTGAAAAGGCACCCGCACGCAGATCGCGACGAGGTCCACGTCGGGATGCTGGACCATTTTGTAAGGGTCGGCAAAAGCGTGAGGAACTCCGAAATGCTTGGCCGTTTCGTCTGCGGTTTCCTGCCGGCTCGTGCTGACCGCCGTGATTTCGAACTGAGGAAGCGCGCTCAATGCCGGAATGTGGGCATCGCGCCCCCAGCCGTTGCGCATACTTGCTCCAATGATGCCGACTCGGATTTTTTCTGTCGCCATGATGTTTAAGTCTCCCGCGGAAGCCAGTTCAATCCCCGCCACGTCCTATTGTTGCCAGCCTCCACCGTGAACAGCCTTTAGTGAACCGAGACCTTCGCTCCTTTGCCTGGTTCATTTCTTTTCAGCAGAAATGAAGCCACAAACATAATCAGTGAGCCCATTGCCAGCAGCCAGTAAATATCGACGTACGAGAGAACACCGCCTGGGACTGAACTAGAGCGTACAGTCGCCCTATTGCCGGTTGTTGAGCACTATGCGCACTTACACCGGCGCGCGTCAGCCGCACGGTGAGAGCTGTGATAGACGCGTGAAACCGGCCAGAAGCTGTGTATTCCGCCAAAACAGATTGATGATATTGACTGCGTCGAGCAATCAGGGTCGTGACCGCGGATGTCCCAACGCTCTGCTCCATGTTGCGAAAGAAATTCATCAGCCCGGCAGCAGCATTGGTTTTTTCCGGCGCGAGTCCGACGTATCCGGCAAGCGTGAGGGGGACAAATAGAAAGGCCACCGGGATATACTGCCACACACGTAAGAAGGTGGCTGAGCGGAAACTCATCAGCAGATCAACCTGCTTGCTCGATATGTACATGGCTACCGCCAGACCTATCCAACCGAAAGCTATGATGCGACGCGCCTGGAATCGGGTGGTGAGTCTGCCCACCATGGGAAGCACCATCTGTTTATGCCGAGGGCTCTTCCGCTTGAGAGGCCCACACTCTTGGGACCAGGTCTCGCTAACACTAGTTTGTCTCTGTGCTGCGTTCTGATTCTCATCTTCCGCATCGCTTTCTCTTTTTTCCGAGAGCGCTACGTTCTCTTTTGCCCGTGCGTAATCAACCTCGGGAATCCATCTGATCTTCGTTCGGCGTTCGGCGCCCCGTGAGCGGCTATGTGTTCAACCTTCCATCGCAGCGCCTGGGAGTAGGCCCTGGCTACAATTCCGCGGGACACGTCCAGCAAGAATGCGCAATCGACGAGCGAAACGTGTTGTATTCCCCGCAGGACCAAAGCGCAGCGGGCAAGGGGATCGAGCGCCGTAATGATTTCTCGTGGATCGATGTGCCGAAGCGACACGATCTGATCGTCGGAAAACACGTCATCATCGGCCTGTTCGGACGGCGACTCTACAAAGTATGTCGCCGATGCGGAAATGAGATCGTGGACTTCTCTAACCGCCGCACGCGCGGTTGCATAGGTCGCCCACCCGTTGAGCCAGTCGCGAAACACACTGCTATAGTTCGCCGACAGATCGCTTGCGTTTACCACTGCCTGGTCCGCGAGGGCGTCGTCTCCGGTAATGAGCAGCGCGATCCAGTTCAGATAGTCGCCTTGCTCAGCGAAAACCGATCGGATCTCATGGCTCGAGGCGAGACCGCCCTTGGGCCGGTCCGATTGTTTTCGCTCAGTCGAATAAAACCATTCCATGACGGGTCTCTTACCTTGAATAAACGGCAGGGACTTTCCTGTACGGACGGGGCGAACTACGGTGAAGCAAGATCTCTGCGATCTCGCGGATCCTCTTTTCAGAATCGTCCAATGCGGCTACGAGAGCCTGATAAGCCGCAAGGTTTCGCCAGTGGTACCACTCCAGATGGCAAGCAAATAAGTACAGTGGATCCTGGGTTCGTGCAATAGCGGATGCTTCCGATATCGATTGTTCCGATAACCATGTGCAAGGCAAACCGCTGCTGTCCGCGCCCATAGTGATATGGTCCCGAGCTTTTTGCTTTCCCTGTGTTCGCATGGCACTTCGCACCCTTTCCCTTTCGTCGCCGGTGTGCATCGCTAGATCGGCCAAGGCCTAAAAACGTCTGCGAACGCGCTACATCGCTTGGGGAAGGGCCGTGGCGCACTTCGGCGCCATCGGCAAATGCAGGCGTTCGCAGACGTGGAGGGGATAAGAGTTCTCGGCTATGAACTCCCCTCCAATCCGCGCTAACCACAACAACACTTCCTCACCCATCAGATCGACGAATGTCACCTCCGATAAATTCACAACAAGGCGCAGCGGAATCTTGCAGCGCGTCACCAGATCCCTTGCATCCTTGGCGAATTCTCCGACGAATCGGCCTTCCAATCGCATGGTCACAGCGTTCCCAATATCGAGGTATTCGACACGCAACATCGATAGTCTCCATCGGCGAGCTTTCGCGATCGACTACTTCAGATAGTGCAGCCGGCATGCCATCGCAGTTGGCGTTCTAACTTGCTGGAGGCGAAGGATCTTTTGGCGTAAGAGGAGTCGGTGCCATGCCCTATTGCGGGCAGTGCCTGAATGTGGGCAAGCGGGAAGCGCCACCAGAATGCAGCTCAGTTCAACCTTGGCAGCGGATGATGCCCTTCCAATTGTCAAGTGCCGACATTTGCAGTGAGGACAAATATGAAGTGAGGCGGTCCAAGCGGGGACCGCCTTTATCCATAGCCATGTTCGCTAAAAGACGATCTTCGCTTGCAATTCGATTACCCGCGGAGATGCATCCGCACCCAGACCAGAGCCATAGATTGTCGTCGGCTGACTAACGGTCTGCGTGATTTGTCCAAACTGGTTGCTGTCCAAGTTGGTGTTAGGAAAGGCAAAGTTCGGATGATTGAAGAGATTAAAGAACCTTGCGCCAATTGAGAAGTGAGCGCTCTCCCATCTCGGAATGGCAAAGGACTTTTCCACGTCGAAGTCAGTGTCGAAGTAACCTGGGCCACGAAACTGGTTACGACGCTGGCTTCCAAAATTATTTGTTGGGTCAGCGAAATTGGCGGAACTGTAGCACGGATTGGGCAACCCGTTCACCAACTGTGCAGCTGAGCCACCGCAGGTGATGTCAGGAGAACCGACGACGTTGGCAAGGACCGCTGTGGTGGTGGCAGGACTCGTGCTGCCAAACAGACTTCCTTGTAGAGTCGCCGTCGCGTTACTGCTCCAGATCGAGTAGGGGAAACCAGTGTGCTTGAAGATCGTTCCGGAGAACGTCCAGCCCTTCACCAGCGCGTTCGGACCCCATTTAGTCAGGTGACGGAAAGCGTCACTCCAAACGTAGTTCATAACGAACGACTGGCGCACGTCGTAGTCAGCATTGCCGTAGTTGAGCTGCCGGATGTTGAACGGATTTAGAGGCGTGACAACATCCACATTGCCGTTGGCATTCAAGCCGAAGGGATTCAAGGAGCTATTGGAGATTTCATCCAGAGCGTGACTATAGGTGTAGGACGCCTGGAACTGAAAGCCTCCATTAAAGTGGTGCGCGGCAGTCACGGTGACGCCGTTGTAGTTTGAGTTCCCGACGTTTTGTGTTTGTGCAACCACTCCGAATCGCGCGTCTGGCTGGGTAATCGGGAGACTTCCGAATGCAGCGCCCGTTGGACTAAAAGCGTTCAGGGCTGGATTCGTGATCTCTTCATGCTCGCCATGATTGCCCACATATTTCACGCTCAGCGTGGTGTGCCAGCCCAGAGCTTGCTGGATTTCAAGGTCCCACTCGTTGTAACGCGGGATCTGCACTCTGCCGGGGTTAAAGAAATTGAAGGCCGGAACCGCGCCGCCGCCGGCAAAATTAGCGCGAAAAGCGGCGTTGGCCGCGGTCGCTTGCCCATTCAGATTTCCTGCTGCCGCGGGTGAGAGCGCACCATTAAAAAGAACGAACGAGGGATCATTTGGTGCATTGGTCAGGATGTCGTCAATCGCACCCGTAGGAATGGCGTCACTGAAGATGCCGAATCCGCCGCGGATGACAGTGTTCCTGGCGCCGAACGGGGACCAAGCGAAGCCAACCTTCGGCTCGTAGACAACGGACGTTACGGACGGGAACGCAGTATTCAAGCCCGTCCTCAAGGCTTGATTCACGGGCGCCGTACGATTCAGATCCTGAAACGGTGCGGAAAGGCTTTGGAAGCAACTACTCTGGCATACCGGATTCGACAAGTGATCAAACCGCATGCTCAGCGTTACCTTCAGGTTCGAAGTGACCTTAAGCTCATCTGACGCGTACCATCCGAGCTGATAGAGCGCTATGGGAACATTTGTATTGATGGGGAAGTTCTGCGCTACCAGGTTTCCTACTCCGGTGTTCGAAGGCGCCACGCCTCCGAATGCGAAGTCGTTCAGAGTCGTCTCCTGAGCAAAAGGAATGACACCGGTAAAATTGTGATCGCTCACGTCGTCGCGGCGGTAGTTGACGCCGAACCGGAAGCTGTGCCTCCCGCGAGTCCAACTGAAATCGTCCACAATTCCGTACTGGGTCACAGACCGGCCCTGGGGAAAGGCGGTTCCATCATTATTCAGGGGGAATAGTGAACCGTCACCGAATGCAACCGTCTGAGGAAGAGTCTGGAATTCTGCGGTTTGATTCACCATCGTGAAGAGCGCGCTATACCACTGCAGTGAGGCGATGAAGTTATTTACTTTGTTGTTGCCGAGTGTGTGAGTCTCGCTCACCTGGGCCTGCCATTCC
>Ga0210396_10006489_pt1 | contig 11208 bp, 7 predicted proteins | sample IncBWH17OmetaG_FD_155466 | JGI IMG/M metagenome (GOLD analysis project Ga0210396, IMG submission 155466) | Forest soil microbial communities from Barre Woods Harvard Forest LTER site, Petersham, Massachusetts, United States - Inc-BW-H-17-O ...
CCAGGGTGCACTGGCGAGCTATCGCAAAGCACTAGGCATTCGCCAGACGTTGGCTGTGGTTGATCCCGAGGATGCCACAAATCGTTTGGAACTGGCCAAAAGCCACAACAAAGTGGGCGACATGTTGGCCAAGATGGGAGATTTGTCGGATGCGTCCGCCAGCTTCCGGGAAGCGCGCTCAATAGCTGAGTCATTGGTCGCACAAGACCCCTCCAGCCTGGACAAAGGGCACGAACTGATCTTAACGTACACCCGAAGCGGGTATGTGCTCGAAGACATGGGCGACAACGCAACCAGCCTGGCCAGGCATCGTGAGGCGCTAGCCGTGGCACAGACGCTGATAACCTACCATCCGGCTGATCCTCTGGCGTGCCACGATTTGGCCACGTCGTATAACAACGTCGGCCACCTCCTGGCAAAGACTGGCAGAGTGCGCGAGGGGTTGGAAATCTATCGCAAAGGCCTGGCGATCTGTGAGTGGCGGTCCGCAGACGATCCCGAGAGTACACAGACCAACACTCGCGGCTGGTTGGACGATTTCCTCGAGATGGGCCGGATGCTGACTCAGCTGGGCAACAAGAAGGAGGCGTTCGAAAACCTTCACAAGGCACTGGCCATCGGCCGGCGTCTAGCTGCCGCTGATCCGCAAAATGCTTTGGCAAGCAGCGACCTCTCGGCCTGCTACGAAGCCATCGGAGATTCTCAAGTGGCATTTGGTGAAATCATCATGGCGCTGAACAGCTATCGTCAGGCCATAAAGATCAGAGAGCAATTATCCGCTAAGGATCCTGAGAACGCGGAGGCTCGCGCAGAACTCGCCTCGTCCTATGCCAAGCTAGGCCAGGCTTACATCGCACTGGCATCAAATGCCAAGATCCGCCCCGCAAATCGCGCGGAGAAGTGGCGAGAAGCCCGTGCGTCGCTGCAAACAAGCCTGAAGCTTTGGACCATCATGCGCGACAACGGGACTCTGCCAGGTAGCGATAAGTCCCAGCCGGGCGGTATCGCGATTCAAATTGCCCGATGTGACAGCGAACTCAAGAAATTCGCGAACAACCTGTCAAGTCCGCCGAAGAGCTGAAAACCGCCGCGGCACATCTCGCCGAAGCCGGTTTGGGGCCAACTTTGTGGTGCCCAGCCACCAATCCACAATCATTGGTCGGCTTTCCGGAGAACTTATTTTCGCGACGACAAGCAGCCGATGCGTGAGAGGCCCTGTTTTCGCGAACTGGGTCAACTTCGGAATCGTTAGTTACCGGCTATCGCAACGACAACGCAGATGTTCAAGGCCCATCTCGGCAGCAGCATCCTATGGACCTGCGGCTAATAGGAGTTGGTCGAGGAAAGTCCCATCGCTGCTTACACTTCACAATTTGTTGCAATTTGTTGCTTCCTTTTGACACAGCGCTGAATCGTGTGGCTTATGCTCCCCGAATACCTGGCGGAGAAATTACTCATGTTGAAGCTGCCAATTCGACGCTGGCCCGAGCGGTCAAGGATGCTGGTCCTGATGCTGGCGGTCTTGTTGCCAGCGGCTGCGCTGATTGTGGTCAGCGTGCTTCACCTGCGATCCATACAGAGGGAAAAAGCAGTGGAGGCCGTGATTCAGAGGGACTATCAACAGGTCTTGGCTATCGCCGAAAAGCGCATCATCGACCGCGCCTACGAGGTCACGGAAGATGCGAAAACAACTTTTCCCGATGTCGATCACCCGGAGCAACTCGACGCCTATCTTCTCGCCCACCCCGACATTGCTCACGCATTTATCTGGAGCGAGAAGAACAATCTGGCGTTCGTATCTCAGCCGGCGAAGATGAGTGATCCCGACTTCCATGAAGAAGGCAAGAAGCTTTCATTCCAGCTTGGAGCCTGGTTTGGTACGGAGTCGAATGAATATTTGTACAAGCTGAAGAAAATGGACATGACGGAAGGGCGGCACTCCTACATTACGTACACCTGGGTGGACCGGGGGGACAAAATGGAATACCAGAGCCTCGTCCTGTTCGTGCCTCGCGGTTCGAATGCAGAGCATCCGGCGCTGGCAGGGTTTGCCTTTGACGCCGACTATTTGAGGGACAAATTCTTTCCGCAGGTCCTCAACACCGTTCTACCGAATCAGGACCCCTTCGACACCGAGCATCCCCAGCCCGCAATCATGGTTCGCTCTGCCAAAGACCAGGTTCCTATGGTCGCTTCCAGTTGCTGGGACGGCGGTCCCGCGGAGGTGGAACGGACTTTCGACAGCGTGTTTCCGGGATTGATCCTGGGGATCAAACTGCGGGGAACGACCATCGCCAGCATCAGCAACAAATTTCTCCGGACCAACTTCCTGATCCTCGGCGCCCTCTCGCTGTTGATGGCGGGAGGAATGTTTTTGACCTATCGCAACGTCACCCGCGAACTGGCACTGGCGAAATTGAAGTCCGATTTCGTCTCCAATGTCTCGCACGAGCTCCGGACGCCGCTCGCCCTGATCCGCCTTTACGCCGAGACCCTGGAACTGGGACGCCTTTCGAACCCGGCGAAGCAGCACGAATATCATGAAATCATTCGCAAAGAGAGCGAGCGGTTGACGGCGCTGATCAACAATATCCTCGATTTCTCCCGCATCGAGGCCGGTAAGAAAGAGTACAACTTCCGGGAGACCGATGTGGCCGATCTGGTGCGCAGTACCTTGGAGTCTTACCGCTACGAAATTGAGCAGAATGGATTCCAGTTCGAACAGAAGATCGACGATAACCTGCCTCAATTGCGAGTGGATCGCGAGGCGATTGCACGCTCCCTGCTGAATCTGGTGAACAATGCGGTCAAGTACTCGTCCACGGAAAAATATCTGGGCGTGCACCTGTATCGCAACAACGGCCGCCTGAACTTGGAAGTTGTCGATCACGGGATTGGAATTCCCGCCAGTGAGCAGCCAAAGATTTTCGAGAAGTTTTATCGCGTGGGTGACCCGCTGGTGCACAACACCAAGGGCAGCGGATTAGGGCTTTCCCTGGTGCGTCACATCGTCCAGGCACACGCCGGCGAAGTCAGAGTAGAAAGCGTACCCGGCAAGGGCAGCAAGTTCGTCATCACCTTGCCGGTTCGAGGTTCGGAATTCCACAAAGCGAACGGAGCGTCAGCATGAGATCAGAAGCGAAGGTGAAGACGGGTGAGGCGCAGACTCCAGCAAAGATTCTGGTGGTGGAGGATGAGCCGAACATGGTCGCAGGACTTCGCGACAATTTCGAGTTCGAAGGGTACACGGTTATCACGGCGCGTGACGGCGTAGAGGGCCTGCAGCGAGCGCTGGAAGAGTCTCCTGACCTGGTTGTACTTGACGTCATGATGCCGCGGATGAGTGGCCTCGAAGTGTGTAAGCAATTACGCGCCAAGCGCGGCTCTATACCGATCATTATGTTGACGGCACGGGGGCAGGAAGTGGACAAAGTAGTGGGCCTGGAGCTGGGAGCGGACGACTACGTAACCAAGCCGTTCTCGATTCGTGAGCTGCTGGCGCGGGTCAAGGCGGTTCTGCGCCGTACCGCGGTCGTTCCTAAGGATTTGGATCAGCATTCCTTCGCCGACATCGAAGTTGACCTGCGGCGTTGTCGCGTCCTCAAGTCGGGCAAGGCGATCGATGTTTCTTCGAAGGAATTTGAACTGCTCAAGTACTTCATCTGCCATTCCGGCGAGACTCTCAGTCGGGACCGTCTTCTGGAGGACGTGTGGGGATATGAAAACTATCCCACAACTCGCACCGTTGACACGCACCTGGTACGACTGCGGCAGAAACTCGAGCCTGATCCCGATCAACCGCAATACTTTCTCACGGTGCATGGAACCGGTTATCGATTCGTCGGTTGAGCCTCCAAGATTTAAAAGTGGGAGGCTTGGACGTGGAGAGTGTGATGCCGCAAAGTCGAACGAATAGACGGAATACCAGCCATCGTCACTGGAGCGCGCAGCAGTTGTCGGCCGCACTGCTACCTGTACCTTTGACCGCGAGTCTGCCCTTGCATGATGAATTGCATTCACTGCTGCGGGAACGGCTTGACCTGCACGCAGAGTTGTTCGAGGCAGCACAAATCCAGCGAAAGCTAAGCGGCCCCAGGGTTTTAAATCACGGCGATATGCAGTTTGCCAGCGAGGTCTTTGCTGCGCATTATCTCTCGGGCGACTTCACGGTGCTCACGCAGAACGAGTCCAAAGTCCTGATGACACACGGAGACATTGCCGGCAAGGGTTTTGCTGCAGGAATGTGGTTCACCAACCTGGCCGGACTCTTGCAAAGTTACTCTAGTCCTTCCGATCCGGGGAAGACCGCTTTAGAAATCAATCGTCATCTTTGCTATCTGCGGCCGGTAGCGCCGTTCGTCACTGCATTCATTGCTCAGATGGACTGTGATCGGGGAACGCTGACCTATTGCAACGCCGGCCATTTTCCGCCGATCCTGCTGCGCGCTGACGGACGCACAGAATCGCTGGAGACAGGCGGCCCGGTTTTGGGTGCGCTTGAGGACGCCAGATTCGAGTCAGGCCAGACGACCTTCGAACCGGGCGACATGCTGGTAACGTACTCCGATGGCGTGCTGGAGTGCCGCAACCCTTCAGGCGAAGAGTTTGGTTCCGGCCGCTTGCTCTCGGCAGTGCAGGAGGCGAAACAGCAAACGGCTCAAGCCACGCTAGTGATGTTGCTGGCCGCGGTGCAGGACTTTGCGAATGGCGGTCCCTTGTGCGATGACGTCAGTCTGATCGTCATTCAGCGCAACTCGAAGCGGTGATCTCGGGAAGGTCCTGTTCAACTGGGCAGCCCTCTCCAGCGGGTGTCCATGCGCACATGGAAGCCGCCGTCTAAATCAGATATAGGGAGCACTCCAGCGCCGCATTGAGGAAGAGACCACAATCCTTGAAGAGACCACAATCCTTTTAGACTTGGATCTGATGTCCTCGAAGCCGATTTCTGGCCAGTTTATGTTGGCCGACAATCGGTACAGAACCCGGCACTTCGCTTTCCTCGACGGTGTTTCTCGCCACTAGGGACGCTTTTTGCAATGGCGATGTAACGACAGCAAAAACCTGGGTATCGCAAGTCTTAGTTTTGCGAAGGCAACCACAGACTGCCCACAATTAATCACACCGCGTAAAACCTTGGGCAAGCTCCGCTTCAACCCAACCCAAAACTTCCGAACCGGGAGACATCTATGCGGTATCCGCAACAACGCCCTCGCAAAATCGCCTTGGGGCAGGCAGCCACACTACCGCTCACGATTGCGGTTTTCGTGAGCGTCGTCGCAATGCAACCAGCTCGTGCCCAAAGTTACCAAGTCATTTACGAGTTCAATGGCAACAGTGGCTATAACCCGCCTGCCGGAATGATCTTTGATTCGGCGGGGAATCTCTACGGCACGACCTCGGCGGGGGGCGGAGCGATTGATTTCGGGACCGCCTTCGAACTCTCGCGCTCGGGTTCGGGATGGGCGCTTAGCACGCTGCATGCGTTTGACTGGAATCCTAACCAGCAGTTCAGCGATGGGGCAGACCCTCATGCGCCGCTCGTCTTTGGGCCGGATGGCAGCCTTTATGGCACGACCGGCAGCGGGGGCTTGCCCGCGTCGGGAGGAACGGTCTTCGAGCTCACGCCTTCCGGTGACACCTGGACCGAGACGATACTTTACCGATTCACGGGTGGCGCCGACGGCGGTGAGCCTGCCAGTGCCGTCACCTTCAATCAGTCAGGGAATTTGTATGGCACCACCAGCAACGGCGGAAAACTCAGGGACGGGACAGTGTACGAGTTGTCTCCCGTCAACGGCGGATGGAGGGAGACTGTGATCTGGAATTTTGGCGTCTTCACAAGTGACGGCGAAACGCCATTTAGCAACGTTATCCTGCAGCAGGGAAATCTCTACGGTACGACTGTGTTTGGCGGTACCGGCAACGGCACAGTTTTCGAACTGGTACCGGCCGCAACCACTTGGCGCGAGAAGGTGCTCTACAGGTTTACCGGTGGGAACGACGGCGGCAATCCTATAGCCGGCCTGATCCCGGACCATGCAGGTAATATGTGGGGCGCGACGAGTTCAGGTGGCTCCGGAGGAGGCGGCACGATCTTCGAATTGACACCTTCCGGCAGCGGCTGGGAATTTCACCTGATTTACTCCCTCAGCGGCTACGGGGGACAAGGTGGTCCGTTCGCGAACCTGGCGTTCGATCAGGCGGGCAATCTTTACGGCACCACTTACGCTGACGGCGCCAATCACGTCGGGACGGTATTCAAGCTGACGAACTCCAATGGCAATTGGGTCTACACCGACCTTCACGACTTCGACGGGACCGACGGAGAATACCCGGAAAGCAGCTTGACCTTCGATGCGAGCGGTACTCTGTACGGTACGACCAACGCCGGCGGGACAGGCACGGGCTGTAATGCGACGTGTGGCGTCGCGTTCGAGATCACGCCACAGTGAGTCGGTACATTAAACGGGAGTGAATGAAAATCGGCGTGGGCCTGATGACGAAATAGCGCTCGCGACGCCGATTCTGTCTTTGTTGGGGTGCCGGAGCACAATCTGCATTCAAGAAGGTGTACCACATCGCTTTCGGTGTGCTCCTACCAAGAGAGGAACCGCCGCATAAGAAGCGCCTCCATCGTTATCGTGCCATCCTGTGCGGAGCTGCCACATTTCTCGACTTGCCGTTCACGGAAGGAGTCGATATACGACTCCCTTGTCGACAGGACCGCCAGACTCTGCCACGCCATACAAAACACCACGATTGTCCTGGGTCAAGCCTACCGGATAGGATCCCTCGGCCCCAGTGAAGGTATGCAGTACCGAGAAGTGTCCGGTAGTATCCACTTTGAAGACGGTTCCGCAGCCCATGCCCTGACCGCAGCCCAGGTTTCCGCCATAGACTGCCGTGCCATACAGATTACCCGCGGAATCCATAACCAAAGCAGCACTCGGCCACGCGCCATCCGCTCCATCCGTAAACGTATAGAGCACAGTTTCATGACCGCTGGATGAAATCTTGAACACTACGCCGCAACCCGGAGGAATTCCTCCGCCCCCAGGCTGGCAATTCAGATCCCCACCTAATACTGTCGTCCCGTAAAGATTGCCGGCGCTATCCGCAATAAGGCTGGCTGCTGGATTGCCTCCATCCGCCTGATTCTGGAAGCTGTGCAGCACGGCCTCGTGACTGCCTGCGAGTTTGAAGACGGTTCCGCATCCGGTGCCGAAGGTAGTGACACAATTGCCAGTTCCCCCAAAGACAGTGGTTCCGTACAGTACCCCTTGCAGGTACAACGGTGCGGCTGCCGGCAAAGCTCCGTCGGCGCCGCCGGTAAAGTTGTACAGCACGCTCTCACGGCCGTTCGCGATCTCGTAAACGGTACCTTCCCCGGGATTGCCATTCACCGAATACGGACCCCCGAAGTACGTTGTGCCGTATAGAACCTCACTGGAACCAAGTGTTGCTCCGGGCTCGGCGATCACGCCCGCCTGCGGGATGATGCCGTCATTCGGCGGCTCAGTAAAGCTGTGCAGTATCGTCTCATCGCCCGCACTTGTGATTTTGAACACCGTGCCGCAGCCGTTGCCCCCGTTGCAATACTGATATGTGCTGGTGCCGCCGTACTGCGTTGTGCCGTAAAGCGTTCCCGAATGGCTTATGCTCACACCCGGCACGCTGATCACCGCCCACGGGCTGGCGCCGTCAGGCGGACCCTGAAAGGCATATACAGTGCTCAGGTGGCCAGTGGTGTCGATCTTGTATATCGCGCCGCAGGGCATCCCGGCGCACTGCAGGAGGCTTCCTGTGGAAGCGCCGTACAAGTTACCGAAGTCATCACGGGCAATACTTGATCCTGCGCTCAGATCGTCCAGGCCATCGAAGGAATAAACAACGCTGAATTGCTGGGCCTGCGCCGGTTGATAGACAACCGTTGTCATTGCCAGCACCAGAGCACACAATGCCACGGGGCATGCCAATTGACCTGCCGAATAAACACCGGTGCTACGCCTGTTAATCATATGGAATCCTCCCGTTCGCTTCGTTTCAGGGGAAAAGAAGCTATGACCACCGGAGTTGGATAGCAAGAATTTCGTCGAGCGAACTGGGCAGGCCGCTTTGTGGTCTGGCCCGCTCGAATATTGGACACTGCACAGCCTGAACTACTGCAATGTGACCAGGACCTGAATCACGCCATCGCCTTGCGGAAAAGGCTGCAACGCTTTTCCAACAATGGCGCCAACCATCTTGCTGCGATCGGTTCCTTTCATGGCATAGCCTGATTTGGCGGAAGTGACGAGCAAGTCTCCGCGATGGATGGGACCATTAGCCGCCGTTACTTTGCAGGGCACAATCCCGACCACCGCGAGAGGTACTTCCGATTTCTCCACCTCACCTAATGCGTGTGGACTGGCGACGACACCCGGCTTGGTTGAATAAATTCCAGCGACCAGCGTTGAATACGGCTGATTGGCTAGCGCCAGACGGCGATCGCTACTGCTGTCGATCACCAACACATCGCCAGCTCCGTATTGAGCGGTTATGCCCCTCACCGCAACCGACTCAGCGAAGTCAGCGCCGCCGGTGTGATAACCTCCATCGGCATAAACAGCGCCCGTGCGATCAACACGAAACACGTTCGTACCCGGATTCGCCGACTGTCCTATAAACAAGTCGTCATTGTAAGGACTGGGTGCAGCCAGGATTCGGTATCCTGAGACACCGTGAGTGTCCACCAGAAACCCGGTTTGCAGCGTGCCACTGGAATTCAGATATTGCCCCATTAGCATCACGTTGTAGGCGCCACTCTGGGTGGCGTCCTGCTCAAACAGTCCGGGGATACCGCAACACTCAGTGCCCGCTTTGCCGAAGACGCCCGCGCCGCTATTGTCCTGAGAATCGATCATGCCCATAACGCCGTAGCCGTCGACGTAGGCGTGACCGTAGACTCCGATACCCTGTCTGCTATTCACCGCGAAACCGGCAACCCCGGTACCGCCAGTGCTCGACATGGCCTCGCCCCGAACAGCCACTCCGGCATTGCTGTAGGTGCGTCCCCAGATGCCATTATTGAAACCGGTGGTGCCGGTCGCCTGCCCGAAAATCGCCCCCACCGACGCTGTGGAGTTCGTATTTGCTTTTAACGCGTAGCCGCTGCCATTTTGCTGGACATTCACGATCTGCGTGCTGTTCGAGCCAGTAAAGTTCGTCGGACCTTGGTTGGCCTGAGCTATCGAGTTGCCCGAGCATGTGATCACAAACAGGGCAGTCGGGATCAGTGGAATCAAGCGCTGCATAGTGCCTCCTGAGGTTGGACCGCGTGGGGAGCAGAGGCCGTGGTCGAAGTTGTGCAATTCCGATTCTTCCGCTCAGGAGCAAGTTGCCTCTGCGAGAGTACTAAGGCTAATTTTGACTTTTCCCAACCAGAGGCTTGCCTTGGCAGTAGGCTTGCTTCGGCAGTAGAATTGGTCATTCTGTTTAGGGTTCTCCCGGGTAAGAGCCTCGGCCTGCTCCGATGATTGACGACGGCAGGAGGTCTGATTGGCGAACAGCGCACGCCTCCGTGAAGACTTGGATGCCCCACGGTTTTACGGTACCTGTGGGACATCGTCCCAATCTGTCCCGATCACGACTCCGGGCGCAGAAAGCACCAATAACTTGACGCGTGCGCGCCGGCTCGGCCCCCGGTGGCAGGGACAACGGCAGGTAAATTCTCAAAGGGCAGGTCCTGGCGTGCTCCTCGAGATACCCAGTCCATCGAAATCTCTTACTGAGCCTCCCGGTCAACGGCATGAGGTCAGCATCCGCGGTGATGCCGCACCTAGTTCTCATGCTCCCAGCGCAGATCTTGTGGTCAAGATGCCGCTCAGGACGGCAGCCGCGCCCGACTCGCCGCGCAGCGAGTTGGTGGGCTACGCTACTCCGGTCGACGCCAAGAGGCGGTCGCAGCTGCGATGGGAGATTTGCTGCGCGCTGACGACATTGACAGCCCTCATTCTGCTGATTGCGATCGCCTGGCACACGCGGGCAAAGCCTATAAACTCTGGCGCGGTTGCAATCGAGAAGCTGCAAACTACGCCCGCAAATACCTCACCAGTGATCTCTCCGCCGAACAGCGGGTCCGTACACGATACGGTGTCGGCGAAGAGCGAAGCGACGCGCGATCAAAGTAAGCCTGACGAATCCGCAGATCGTGCGCGGCAGCCGAACGCTGGACAGAAGGAACATCAGGTAGAAGCTGTCGTAACTAACAAGAAAAAGTTAGCCGCGCCAGACAGTGCCACTAATCTTGCCCGAGCGAACGCGACGACAGGCCGGAATGCGAACGCACTCGTAAACCTGGCAAATGAAGACCTCAGGAGCGAGGGGGTGCCACGGGGTTGCGCCAAAGCCATGCTCCTGTTGAACGCAGCGGCAGCGAAGGGAAGTGCTCGGGCATGCAATCGACTGGCGTCGATGTACGCTATCGGAAGCTGCGTGCCCCGCGATCCGGTGCAGGCATACCGTTGGCTGGTTGAGGCCCTCGACGCCGATCCCCACAACCAGTGGGCACAACAAAACCGTGATCTTTTGTTGCGCCAGATGACTGCCGAACAGCGCAGTCAAATACAAAGTGCCGAATAGATTACGAGTTCGAGTTGTATTCCCATTTTGAGTACCGCAAAAAGCAGTTGCTACGGTATCCAAATGGGAGCCAACCGTCCCCCTTGACACACCGGGCGTTGGACCCCATGCGGGGTCATTTGGGGTGCTTGCCCAAACAGCCGCAGGCATAAGTTACCACTAGCCAACTTCAGGGGACTAGTTTCGGCCCGGCGGGACTCCCACCTGGTCGGGACGTCCAAGTGACCACCGGATAATCGACGAGCAGGCGCATGGAGTGAGATCGTTATTGCGAGTGGGCATCCTACCGCAATGTCTGATGGGCGAGTGGGGCGCTGTGTACGACGCGACACTAACCTGCTTAGCGTTCTTCAACTTTGTACGGATCGCACCCAGGTGATGCCCCCGCATTCTCCTGGTTCCGCAGCGCGAAATTCTTGGCCAGGCGCGCTGCTTACGGCGTTATCTCAAAGACCAGACCAACCTCACCACTACCGCCGCCTTGGGTCGTGGTGTAGAGATTGCCGCTGCCGTCGAAGGTCACGTTGCCGCAGGGGTTGTCCCCCACGCCGCCCCAAGAGCCCGTCAGTGTCCAGCCGCCATTCGACG
>Ga0210396_10006490_pt1 | contig 11207 bp, 10 predicted proteins | sample IncBWH17OmetaG_FD_155466 | JGI IMG/M metagenome (GOLD analysis project Ga0210396, IMG submission 155466) | Forest soil microbial communities from Barre Woods Harvard Forest LTER site, Petersham, Massachusetts, United States - Inc-BW-H-17-O ...
CCGATCGGCATCAGCTCCTCGCGGACGAGCCGGTAATATTCGAGCGCCCGCTCGCCCAGCTCCTCGGGTGTCTCGAACCCGAAACCCAGCGAGCCCATGCCGAGCCGAGCCGCGACCATGGTGGTTTCCCGACGCGAGGCGGCCACCCACAGAGGCGGATGGGGCTTCTGGACCGGCTTGGGTATGACGTTGCGCGGCGGCATGGCGAAGAACTCGCCTTCGAAGCCGGCGTAAGGCGTCTGGGCCATCATGTTGGCGATCTCCCGGGTCGCCTCCTCCCACATCGCCTTCTTCTGCCGGCGCTCCACACCGAAGCCTCCGAGCTCCATCTCCGAGGCGCTCTCGCCGGTGCCGAACTCCACGCGGCCATTGCTGAGGATGTCGAGCGCCGCGATGCGCTCGGCCACGCGCGCCGGGTGGTTGTAGCGCGGCGGCGTCAACACGATCCCGTGGCCGAGGCGGATGTTCCGCGTGCGTTGAGAGAGCGCCGCCATCATCAATTCCGGCGCGCTCGAGTGAGAATATTCCTCGAGAAAATGGTGCTCGACCTCGAAGACGTAGTCAAAGCCCACCTTGTCGGCGAGCTCAACCTGCTCGAGCATCTCATGATAAATTCGGCGTTCGGCTTCGGGCCCCCAGTCGTCACGGTCGCCGGGCTTGGGGAGCTGCAGCTCGTAGAAGAGGCCGAACTTCATGAGTGGCCGTTTCCTTACCCTGAATATTATCCGGGGGAACGCAGGACGTTCACGACTGTCGAACCGCCAGTGATCCAGTTTGGCTCACGCGGAGCAGGCGCGGCAAGCGCCCTTGCTCGATTTGTGGTTGGCGCCGGGCGCCGCCCTGCCCTAGTCGTCGCCGGTCAAGCAAGAACCGACGGGAGGCGCAGGGCGCGCATGAGCATCAAGGGCAAGGCCTATGTCGTGGGGGCCTGGGAGCATCCCCGACGCGAGATTCCTGATCTGTCCACCGCCCAGGTCCACGCCGAATGCGCGCGCGGCGCCCTGGAGGACGCGGGCCTCTCCCTCTCGGACATCGACGCCTACTACTGCGCCGGCGACGCTCCCGGTTTCGGGGCGATGTCGATGGCCGACTACATGGGCCTCAAGCTCAGGCACATGGACTCCACCGAGACCGGCGGCTCGTCCTATATCGTCCATGCCGGGCATGCCGCGGAGGCCATCGCGGCGGGCAAGTGCAAGGTGGCCCTGATCACCCTCGCCGGCCGACCTGTCGGTTCGCGCGCGGGGCTGGGCGATGGCCAGGGAGGCGCCGGCGGCGCGCCGCGCGCGGGCGGCCGCGGCGACTTCGGCGGGATCAGCGAGGTCCCCGAAGCCGGCTTCGAGAACATCTGGGGCGGCTCGACCCACAACACCTATGGCATGTGCGCCATGCGCCACATGTATCAGTACGGCACGACGTCCGAGCAGCTTGCCTGGATCAAGGTGGCCGCCTCGCACCACGCCCAGTGGAACGAGCACGCGATGCTGCGCAACGTCGTCACCGTCGAGGATGTGATCAACTCCCCGATGATCGCCGATCCCCTGCACCGACTGGACTGCTGCGTCGTCTCTGACGGCGGTGGGGCGGTGATCATCGCCGCGCCTGAGGTGGCGAAGAGCCTGAAGCGCCCGCTGGTTAAGATCATCGGCCACGGCGAGGCCAACAAGGGCCCAAGCGGCGGCCGCAATCTCGACCTCACCTATTCCGGCGCTGTCTGGTCGGGTCCCCCGGCGTGGGAAGAAGCCGGGGTGAAGCCGGCGGACATCAAGTACGCGTCGATCTACGACAGCTTCACCATCACCGTGCTGATGCAGCTGGAAGATCTCGGCTTCTGCGAGAAGGGCCAGGGCGGGAGGTTCGTCGCAGACGGAAACCTGATCTCTGGCGTAGGCAAGCTGCCGTTCAACACTGACGGCGGCGGCCTCTGCAACAACCACCCCACCAACCGAGGCGGGATCACCAAGATCATCGAGGCCGTGCGCCAGCTGCGGGGGGAAGCGCACCCCAAGGTGCAGGTCCCCAACTGCGATCTCGCCATCGCCCACGGCACCGGCGGATCGCTGGGCGTGCGCCACGGCTCGGGCACCCTGATCATGGAAAGGGAATAGGCATGACGGACACCATCGATCGCCCGCAGGCCCAGGCCCGCCGCATCCCCGCCCCGGCCCAGAATTTGGAGAGCAAGCCGTTCTGGGACGCCGCGCGGGAAGGTCGGTTTCTGATCAAGCGATGCAAGGCATGCAAAGAGCCACACTGGTATCCACGCAGCATCTGCCCGTTCTGTAACTCGCCGGAGACGGTGTGGGAGGAGAGCCCGGGTGAAGGGGAGATCTACACCTACAGCGTCATGCACCGCGGAACGCCAGTCCCCTACGCCATCGCCTATGTAACGCTCGACGAGGGCGTCTCCCTGCTCACCAACATCGTCGATTGCGACATGGCGAGCCTGAAGATCGGCCAGAGGGTCAAGCTGAAGTGGACGCCGACGGAGGGCGGGCCGCCGGTCTTTACCTTCGCGCCGGCCTGACGACTTGCTTTGCCCGGCTCAGCCGGGTTCCTATCTCGAGGCCCGCTGAGGTCGTCCCGGCGCTCCGCGGTCCGCCAGCATGCAGGAGCTTAAGTGATGGCCGACGACGCACACGTCATCCAGCCCTTCGACCACATCAGCCCCGCGCGGGTGGCGTTGGGAGAGAACGTCCGCTCCCGCAGCGTGGCGATGCTCAATCATATACTCGCCCAGACGATGGCGATGCGCGACCTGTACAAGAAGCATCACTGGCAGACCTCGGGCGAGAACTTTTACCAACTGCACCTGCTCTACGATAAGCACTACGGAGAACAGGTCGACATGATGGACTCCTTGGCAGAGCGCATCCAATCGCTAGGCGGCGTGGCCCTGGCGATCGCCCAGGACGTAGCCGAGACATCCAAGATTCCGCGCGCGCCCCGCGGACGTGAGAAGGCCGTCGCCCAGCTGGAGCGCCTGCTCGGGGCGCACGAGATCGTGCTTCAGGAAACCCGTCCCTTCGCCCGCGAGGCGGCGGACAATGGCGATGACGGCACGAACGACCTGCTGGTCAGCCAGATCGTGCGGACCAACGAAGCTCAGAGCTGGTTCCTTCACGAGCACCTACGCAAGCAGTCCAAGGCCTGACGAACCGCAGCCGGACGGACCGGGCGACGTCAGAGTCCGATGGACTGTGACGTCTCGGGGCGCGTGACGGCGGCGCGGGCTCGCGGACGCCGCGGCTTGAGAATCGCGATCTTGGCTCCGCCGGCCGACCGGGGCGGTAGGCCCCCAGGCCCTCGCTGACGGGCGAGATCCCGTTCCAGGCGTGCGATGTCGCGGCCCACGCGCACGGCGTCGGCAGCCTCGCCGGCCGCCGACCTCGCCAGAAAATCGTCGAGCAGGCGCTGCGCCCTGCGAAGCTCTCTTTGCTCGCGGGTCAGATGCGCGATACGGGCCTCCGCCCAACGTCGCAAGACGCCGCGGATCCGACCGGGGTCATCGAGGATCGGGACGGCGGCGCGTATGGTCTCGAACTCCACGCCGAGCCATTGGCCAAGGCGGACAAGTCGCAGAACCGCGAGGGCGTGTGGGCCGTAACGATGAAGGCGCCCCTCGTACAAAACCTCGCCCAGAAGGCCCTCGCGCTCACAGAGCAGGATCGTCTCGATCGTCTCGCCTGAGGCGGAGGCGAGCGCTTCGACGGACATTGCGCGAACCATGGCGCACCCCCGATGGTCACTGATTATGGTCTATGACCGTCAGAGTTCGTACGAAAACCGGCGTTTTTTAGACAAATGACATCGGACGAAGTCGCGGATCATTTCTTGGCTCGAGGCGCACACACGCCATAATCGTTTCGTGAGGAACTCGGCCTCCAGCCTCAAGGTACGGGAGCCGAAGGAACGGGAGAGGCCATGGCGGGCGCATTCGAGGGCGTGCGGATTCTCGACACAGCCCAGGGCGTGGCCGGATCTATGGCGGCCATGCTTCTCGCAGACCATGGAGCCGAGGTTCTCAAGATCCAGCTTCCCGAATTCAGCGATGCGTGCTCGCCACGCCGACTCGGCGTCGACCGGAACAAGCGCAGCCTCGCCCTCGATTTGACGTTTCCGGAGGACCGCTCCCGCTTCGAGAGCCTCCTCGGGGCGGCTGACGTGTTGGTGAGCGACGGGGGTCCGGCTCATCGCGACCGGCTGGGTCTCGACGGCCCGACGTTGACCCGCCAACACCCGCGTCTGGTCTCGCTGTGGACCCCACCCTTTGGACCGAGAGGTCAATGGAGCAACCTTCCGCCCCACCATGGCATGCTCACCGGTCTGACCGGCGCGTCCATGCGCCAAGGCGCCTGGAGCGACCAGCCGGTATGGCACGTGGCGCCGATCGCCCACTACGCCCAGGCCGTCCTCGGCGCGACCGCAGTGGGCGCCGCCCTGTTCGCACGGCACGACAGTGGCCGCGGTCGGGCGGTGACGGTCAGCGGACTTCACGCCATGGCCCAGGTCGCCTGTCCGATCGCCGAACCTGGAGCGGGAGCCCTGGGACGCGCAGCGCCCATCGGATCGTCTCCAAGCTATCGACTCTACCGCTGCGGGGATGGCCGCTGGCTCTTCCTGGGGGCGCTGTTCTCCCACTTCTTCAGCCGCGCCGCTCGGGCCTTGGAGCTGAAGGGCTCGGAGATCTACGACCCCGGCGGCGCCATCTCCGCGCGTCTGGCCTCCGCGCCTCGAGATCACTGGTTAGACCTGTTCCGGGCGCACGATGTTCCCGCCGGTCCCGTGGAGAGCCGGGACGACTGGCTCAAGCACGAAATCTGCCGAGCCAACGACCTTTGCGCGCAGCTGGATCACCCGAGCCTGGGGCGGATCGACATGCCTGGCGTCGCCGCGCGCCTCGAGACGACGCCCGGCGCCGTCCGTCACCTCCTGATGACCTGCGAGGCTGAGGATCTGGCCGCATTCTCCATGCCTCGTCCGGCGTCGCCAGCGACGCCGACGGAGCGACAATCGCCCGCCCGCCCTCTCGAGGGCGTCAAAGTCCTGGACCTGGGGACGGTGATCGCCGGGACCTACGCCGCTGGAATCCTGGCCAACTTCGGTGCAGACGTGGTGAAGGTCGAGCCGCCGGAAGGCGACCCGTTCCGTTTCGCAATGACGGGGTTCATCAACTACAACCGCGGCAAGAGGGGGCTGGGACTCGATCTCAAGGCGGCGGCGGGGCGCGAGACGTTCCTGAAGATGGCGGCCCAGGCCGATGTGGTGATCGACAACTACCGCCTGGGCGTGCGCGAGCGGCTCGGGATCGACCACGCCGCCGTCCGCGCGGCGAATCCACGCCTGATCTCCTGTTCGGCGAACACCTACGGTTCGCGCGGCGCCCACGCCCGACTTCCAGGCTTCGATCCGCTGATCCAGGCGCAGAGCGGCCTGATGGCCGCCCAGGGCGGGGACAGTCCTCCGGTGTTTCACACGATCCCGGTGAACGACGTCGCGACGGCGGCCCTCACGGCCTTTGCCGTCATCGCCGCCCTCCACGCGCGCACGAAGACGGGAGAGGGTCAGGTGGTGGAGACCAGCCTGGCGGCGGCGAGCACGCTGTATCAGTTCGAAGACCTCGTCGACTTTGAAGGGCGCCCGCCCGCTCAGATCGGCTGCCGCGACTGTCCAGGCTTTTCCGCCCTCGACCGTTACTACGCCGCGAGCGACGGCTGGCTGACCCTGAGCGCACGCGAACCCGGGCAATTTGAAGGGCTGGCGGAAGTGCTGGTCCAACCTCAGTGGCTCGCCCGCTGGCCCGGATCAGCCTCCCTGGACGAGCCCAGGGACGGAGATCTGGCGCTTGAGATCTCTCTCGCCTTGGACGCCATGCCTCGCGAGGCCGCGCTGAAGGCGTTGTCCGACAGGGGGATTCCCGCCGCCCCCGTGCACTCCCCCAGAGAGGCTGCGGGTTGTGAAACCCTGTGGGAGAACTGCTACTACGAGATCTTCTCCCATCCGCAGTGGGGGGAGCTCGTGGGCTCCCGCGGCTATGCCGAGTTCGACGGGGAGCCGGCGAGGTTCGCCCGTCTCGAGCCGGAATTGGGTGAGCATGGGGCCGAGGTGCTGCTCGACTACGGATTTCCTCGTGACCGCATCGTCGAGCTCGCGCGCGAGGGCGTGATCTTCAGGGGCTGAAGGGAAAAGGGAAGACGGCGTGGCGCTTTACGAACATCTGATGGTGGAGATCACCGGAGGTCCTCCCGCGCGCGCCGCCCTGGCCGAGCGTCTGGCGGCATGGTCAGGCGCCGATCGCCCGATCGGACTCTTCACCTCCCAGCTCGGCTGGGCGGCGTCCGAAGCCGCAGTTCTGATCGAGGATGGCGATGGCCCGACGCGCGACGCCGCCGAGGCGCTCGCCCAGAGCCCTGGCCTCACAGTTACCCAACGCCGGGTGATGCAGCCGACGCTGCGGCCTTCCTCCGGCGCGCGGCTTTCGACTGGCGGGGTGTGGGTGCATCGCACGTTCGAGGTGCGAACGGAGACTCTTCGGACCTTCGTGGACCTTTCCGGCGAAGGCTGGCGGGACTTCGAACACCGCTTCGACGCTCGGGTGTTCGGCCTCTTCGAAGTGATCGAGCCGCGCCGTGATCCAGCAGTGACCGAGTTGCTCCTCCTCACCCGCTACGGGAGCCACGGGATCTGGGAGGATTCGCGCGATCCCAGCACCGAAGCGATGCAGACCTTCGCCCGCCGCGCCGCCCTGACCCAACGCACCCGCGCCGCGAGCAGCCTGCTGGCGTGGGCTGCCGGTTGATTGGTCCGAGTTCGCCAGACCACAGTCTGGCTCCCGCACCTCCGCCTGGCGGAGAAGGGCGAAGGCCAGTCTCGACCCGGGCAACATGATGGCGGGCAGAGCGTTTGCGGGAGTCGATCCCTGGAATCGGCGCCAATGGACCCAAACCCAGCTTCCCCCTCCCGCCGCGCTTTGGTCGGCGACAACGCGCAGCCCTGATCTGGCGGGGGCGAATTTGCGCAAGCGCGAGACACCAGGGCGACCTCGATCCGGCAAAGGGCAGGTCCTCGGGCTCGCCGCCGCATTTGTCGCCGGCGCGGTCGCTCCGGCCGTCGTCTGGCGCTGCGCGGATTCAGTCCTCGACGCCTTTCGTTCCAGTTCTGGACCAAGCGACTTCGCCGGCAGCCCCCTGCGGATTTCCCGGCGAGGCTGGATCGAGGCCGTCAGCCACACGATCCGCGAGTTCTCCGAGGATCGCATACTCGCGGTCGCCGCGGGTGCGGCCTTCTACAACCTGCTGGCCCTGTTCCCCGCCCTGGGGGCGTTCGTCTCGCTCTATGGCCTCGTCGCCGATCTCGACCAGGCGCGCGCGCAGCTCATGTCGTTGTCCAGCGTTCTGCCGGGCGGCGCGATCAGCATCCTGAGCCAGCAGCTGACACGCCTCGGATCGAGCGGGCACGCAAGCCTCGGCCTCGCCTTCGCGAGCGGCCTGCTGATCTCGATCGTCAGTTCGAACGCCGGGATGAAGGCGCTGATCAGCGGGCTCAACGTAGCCTACGACGAGCATGAAAAGCGGAACTTCCTAGAGCTCAACGCCGTCTCCCTGGCATTCACGATCGGTTTTATCGTCTTCTCGGTGATCGCAATCGCCGCCGTGGTCGCGGCGCCCGAATTGCTGAGGCGCCTTGGATTGGGCGCTGGCGTCGGAGCCATCACGCTGCTCAAGTGGCCGCTACTACTAGTGGTCCTGCTCGGCTTGTTCTCTGTGCTTTACCGCTACGGTCCCTCGCGCGAGCACGCGCGCTGGCGGTGGATCACGCCGGGCGGGGTCGCCGCCGCCATAGGGTGGCTGGCGATGTCCCTTCTGTTCTCCTGGTATGTCGCGAACTTCGGCCACTACGACAGGACCTACGGCTCGCTGGGCGCGGTCATCGGCTTCATGACCTGGATCTGGCTATCGCTTATCGTGATCCTCTTCGGCGCCGAACTGAACTCGGCTCTCGAGCTCGAGACGCTAGTGGATACGACCAAGGGCCCGCAGCAACCGCCTGGCCGCCGCGGCGCCTTCGTTGCTAATCATAAGACCTTCGCCGGCCCAACGATCCCGCCTCTGCGTTCGAGGTCGCCACAACCGAATTGACCGCCTCGCACGCCGAAGGCTTTGCGCCCGGCGCCGCTCCAGCTTTAGGGTCAGCCAAGACCTGGAGGAGAAAATACGATGCGGCTCAGAGAGCCCCGGATCGCGCCGCTGGACATGGCGAACCTGACCGAGGACCAGCGCGAAGCGCTGAAACCGTTTGAAGGACGACCTGCCCTCAACATCTTCCGCACCCTGGCCAATGCGCCCAAAGGGCTGACGGCATTCCTGGCCTGGGGCAACTACGTCCTCTCGCGACGCAACAGCCTGCCGCCGCGCGAGCGCGAGATCGTCATCCTGCGAACCGGATTCCTTTGCCGGTCGGGCTACGAGTTCGCGCAACACCGGCGCATCGGCCTAGACCAGGGCCTCACCGCTGAAGAGATCGAGGCGATCAAAGTGGGCGCCAACGTCGCCACGTGGAGCGAGGCCGACGCGGCCCTCATTCGGGCGTGTGACGAGCTTCACCGCGATCAGTTCATCGGCGAAACCGCCTGGCGCGCCCTTGCGAAGCACTTCGACGAGAAGCAGCGGATGGACCTCGTGTTCACCGTGGGACAGTACACACAGGTCTCGATGATCCTGAACACTTTCGGCGTTCAGCTCGAGAAGCCGGAGGACCTCGATCCGGCCCTGGACGGGCGCTGAGATGGCCGGTCGCCTTGCCGGCAAGGCCGCCATCGTCGTCGGCGCCGGCCAGACGCCGGGAGAGACGATCGGAAACGGACGCGCGACCGCCCTGCTGTTCTCTCGCGAAGGGGCACGGGTCCTGTGCGTGGATCGCGTAGCCGAGCGCGCTGAGGTCACTGCATCGGAGATTCTCGCCGAGGGCGGCCAGGCGCACGCGTTTTCCGCCGACATCGCCCGAGCCGCCGATTGCGCGGCCATCGTCAAGGCGGGCCTGGAGCGATGGGGAGCCGTCGACATCCTCGTGAACAACGCGGGGATCGGCGGCGGGGACGCGCCGGCTCACCGGCTGGAGGAGGCGGCCTGGGACCGGATCTTCGCGGTAAACCTCAAGGGGATGTGGATGACGATCAAGGCCGTCCTGCCGCACATGCGCGAGCGGAATCAGGGCGCGATCGTCAACATCTCCTCCCTCGCGGCCAGAGCCGGCGGGATCCAGCTCGCCTACGAGGCTTCCAAGGCCGGGGTGAACCGCCTCACGACCAGCGTGGCGATCTCGAACGCGCGCCATGGGATCCGCTGCAACGCCGTGGCGCCCGGACTGATGGACACGCCTATGGCTGTCTCGGGGATCGCTCAGGCAAGCGGGCGAACGACGGCTGAGGTGCGCGAGGAACGTGATCGTCGCGTCCCCCTCGGCGGCAAGATGGGCACGGCCTGGGACACGGCCCACGCCGTCCTCTTCCTCGCCTCCGACGAGGCCAGTTTCATCACCGGCGCCATCCTGCCCGTCGACGGCGGGATGGGCGTGCGGATCGGCTGAACCCACACGCCCGGCTCGCCCAGGCGGCCGCGATCTTCGGGCAAAACGCTCCGGCCGCCGGCGCGCCTTCATTTGCTCGAATAGGCGGGCTCCGGATGAACTGACCCGGCTTCGGGCCGGCTTCGCCATGGATCCTGAGGCTTACGTCCCTGCGATAGCGCCGGAGAGCACGGCGACCCTCAGCTCGCCCTCGCGGGTCTGACCGCCGAGTTCCAGGAACCGGCGCATCGCCCGGCGTCCGTCGTCTGTGCGGATCAACTGCTGGAACAGGAAACTCTCCTCGGCGAGCCCCTGGTGCGGCGCGGGTTCGGCCGCAAGCACCGCGCGCTTGGCCAGGCGCACCGCCTGGGGCGGGAAGCCGGCGATGCGCCGCGCCAGGGCGTCGACGAACGGGCCCACTTCGTCGGGCGGCAGGGCGCGGTTGAGCCAGCCCCAGCGCTCCGCCGTTTCCGCATCGAGATCCACTCCGCCCAGGACCACCTCCATCGCGCGACCACGACCCAGCAGGCGGGGCAGGCGCTGGGTGCCCGTGCCACCGGGAAGGATCCCCACCGGCACCTCCATCTGATTGATGATGGTCCGCCCCAGGGCGCCGAAGCGCATGTCGAACGAGGCGCTGATCTCGGCGCCGCCGCCTCCCACTCGGCCTTCGATCTGGGCGATCGTCACCTTGTCCATGATCCGGAAGCGCTCGCACATCACGTGCCAGGCGTTGGCGTCCCACGCCGCCTTCACCGGCGGCGTGTCCGTGGGCATCGACAGGATCGCCTCCACGTCGAAGTGCGCCATGAAGAAATCCGGATCGGCGCTCTTGAGGACGAAGACCAGGGTGGTCTCGTCCGCCTCGAGCTCCTGGGCCAGGCGCGCCAGCTCGCCGTAGAGTTCGCGAGTGATCAGGTTGATCGGCGGGTTGTCGATCGTAGCGATGACGAGCCGCCCCGCCGCAGCGATCCGCAGCCGCTGGTATCCCTCGTACGCCATGGGTTCCTCCTCGCCGCGCGCAATCTCTTGAGGTCGGGTGGGCCCGCGGCTTAGCCTCATCGATCAAGCCACGGGCGGAGATACGCGATCAAGGCGAAGGAGACCCTTTCGGCGGCCGAGGCGCGCCGTATCGCCCTGGCCGCCCAGGGGTTCGCCGATCCAAGGCCGTCCGCGCCAGCTGACCGCCGCCAGCTGAAGCGCGTCCTCTCGCGGCTAGGCCTCTTCCAGATCGATTCGGTGAACGTCCTGGCGCGGGCCCACTACCTGCCGATGTTCTCGCGCCTCGGCCCCTATTCCCGCGAGCTGATCGAAAAGGCCGCCTGGGGCCGGCCCCGGGAGCTGTTCGAATACTGGGCGCACGAGGCTTCGCTCCTGCCCCTCGATCTGCACCCCCTCCTGCGCTGGCGCATGGCGCTCGCAGAACGGGGCGGCGGCACCTGGAACGGGTTGAAACCCTTCGCCGGCCCGCGCCGAGCCGAAGCGGAGGCGATGTTGAGGCGGATCGAGGCTGACGGACCCTTGGCCGCCTCCGACCTGGACGCGCCCAAGGGCCCTGGCGGCTGGTGGGGCTGGAGCGACGGCAAGCATGCCCTGGAGTGGCTGTTCTGGGCTGGCCGCATCACCACGGCCACCCGCCGCGG
>Ga0210396_10006491_pt1 | contig 11203 bp, 5 predicted proteins | sample IncBWH17OmetaG_FD_155466 | JGI IMG/M metagenome (GOLD analysis project Ga0210396, IMG submission 155466) | Forest soil microbial communities from Barre Woods Harvard Forest LTER site, Petersham, Massachusetts, United States - Inc-BW-H-17-O ...
GGCCAGCAGCCCGTTCCCCCAGGGCAGATCTTTCAGCTTCCCATGGATGCCTTGGGGCGGCTCGACACGGAGAGGCAGTTCGGAGACATCATCCTCAAAGCAGGCCAGGCCACCGCCAGCGGAAATCCCTCGAGTCCGGTCGTCCACGTGCGCGACGTCGCCAAAGTTGAAATGGGGGCCCAGAGCTACGACCAGTTCTGCCGTCTGGATGGCGAGCCGTCCTGCATCATTGCTGTGTTTCAACTCCCTGGTTCCAACGCCCTCGACGTTGCGAAGCTCGTCAAAGCGCGAATGGAGGACCTCAAGGCGCGGTTTCCGCCGGGGCTCGATTACCGAATTGTCTACGACACGACCCCCTTCATCACGCAGTCGATCGACGAAGTTATTCACACGTTGATCGAGGCGATCTTCCTCGTGGCCCTCGTCGTCCTGTTCTTCCTGCAGGACTGGAAGGCCATGATCCTGCCGATGATCGATGTCCCGGTGTCGCTCGTCGGCACCTTTGCCGTTCTGGCCGTGCTCGGTTTCAGCCTGAATAACCTCACGCTGTTTGGCCTGGTGCTCGCGATTGGGATCGTCGTCGATGATGCGATCGTCGTTTTGGAGAACATCGAGCGGCTGATCGGCACAGGCTTGGACGCGCGGACCGCCACCATCCAGGCGATGGACGAGCTGACCGGGCCGATCATCGCCATCACGCTTGTCTTGGCCTCGGTCTTCATCCCGAGCATTTTCATTCCCGGGCTCACGGGGCAGTTTTATCGGCAGTTCGCAGTCACCATCGCCACGGCGGTGATCATTTCGGCGCTCAACGCGCTCACGTTGACGCCCTCGCGGGCCGTTTTCATCTTCCGCACGGAAGAAACCGACGCGCAGGGCGAGCCCAAAAAAGAGGCCCTGCCGTGGTGGATTTTCGGCGTGATCGGCGGGTACGTGACGTATTCGCTCGCCCCGAGTTTCGCCGGACTGGGGTTGGCTGTTCCCGGGAGCGAAGGGCAAAGCTGGCCTGTCTGGTTGGGCCTGATCGCGGCCTGGTTCCTCCCCGGAGCGATTGTCGGGGGCGTAATCGGCTGGTTCATCATTCGGCCGGTCAACGCTATGCTCGGCGCGATTTTTCGCGCGTTCAATCGCGTGTTTGACCACGTGACCGCGGTTTACGGCTGGATCGTCGGCCGACTCATGCGGGGCGCGGTCATCGTGGGAATCGTCTACGCCGGTCTGCTCTTCGCAACCTGGTGGAGCGTGGCCTACGCGCCCAAGGGTTTCGTTCCCACGCAGGACCAGGGGTACCTGCTGGTCAATGTGCAGCTCCCCGATTCGGCTTCGGTGCAGCGGACCGAAGTCGTCATGGACAAGATCTCTAAGATTGCCAGAGAAATTCCCGGCGTGGCCCACACCGTCTCGATCTCGGGCACGTCATTCCTCTTGTCAACGAACGGGTCGAACCTGGGCTCGATGTTCGTGGTCTTGAAACCCTTTGATCAGAGAAAAAGCCACGCGGAGTACGACGAAACCGTCGCCCAAGAGATTCAAAGGCGTTGCGCGCAGGAGGTCGAGGGAGGAATCGTGCTCGCCTTCCGCGCGCCCCCCGTTCGCGGACTGGGCAATGCCGGCGGCTTTCAGTTTCAGACCGAGCAGTACGGCTATTTCGATCTGCCTGAGCTGCAGAAAGAGACCGACGCGCTCGTGCAGCGGCTCAACAGCGATCCGCGATTTGCCGGGGCGTTCACGGTGTTTCGCTCTGCCACTCCCAGCCTGTTCGTCGACATCAACCGCACCAAGGTCGAGGCGCTGCAAATCCCCATCCAGGACGTCTTCACGACGCTCAACGTCTACATGGGGGGGCTCTACGTCAACCAATTCGATCAGTTCGGGTTGGTGTGGCAGGTCCAGGTCGAGGCGGCCCCGGAATTTCGCACGACGGCCGACATGCTCAAACAGTTTCAGGTGCGAACGAGCCAGGCGCAGATGGTGCCGATGGGCTCGATCGCCGCGATTCGCAATTCCACCGCGCCCCTGTTGGTGATGCGCTACAACATGTATGCATCGGCTTCGGTGAATGGGAACTCCGCCCCCGGAGTCAGCTCGGGGACGATCGTCGACGCCGTCACCCAGATCGCCAAAGAGATGGGCATCCCCTTCGAGTGGACGCAAACGACCTATCTCGAGGTGCAGGCCGGGAACGTCGCGCTTTTGATCTTTGCCCTCGGCACGCTGCTCGTCTACTTCGTGCTCGCCGCGAAATACGAAAGCTGGAACCTCCCGTTGGCGGTGATTCTCGTCGTCCCCTTGTGCATGCTCGCCGCGGTAACTGGGATGGTGATCGCTAAGCTGCCGATCGACATCTTCGTCCAGATCGGCTTGTTGGTGCTGGTCGGCTTGGCGAGCAAGAACGCAATTCTGATCGTCGAATACGGCCGCGATCAAAGGCTCCAGGGAAAGGAGCTGCACGGGGCCGCCTTGACGGCGAGCAAAATCCGCTTCCGGCCGATCATCATGACGTCGTTCGCCTTTATCTTCGGCGTGATGCCACTGGTCTTGGCCACGGGCGCCGGGGCCGAAATGCGTCAATCGCTGGGCACGGCGGTCTTCAGCGGCATGATCGGTGTGACCCTCTTCGGTATCTTCCTCACACCGGTGTTCTTCTTCGCGCTATCGTGGCTGGCGGACCGCCGGCACGCGAAAGCCAGCGCTGCCCCGGAAGCACCGAAGACGACGTGACACATCGCGGCACGGACAAGCGGGCAACGGGGCTTGCGATCTGCAGTCGCGCCTAAGGCGCCAGTATGTGCCGGCCGCCGGCGAATTGCTTGTGGCACGCGTTGCAGCTCGTGAGCATTTGCTCGTAAGTCTTGCGGCTGGCCGCGAAATCCCTTTGACGTGCCGACTTGTAGAGCTGGCTGGCCGCGTCGCGAACGGCCGCGCTCGTTTCGCTCCACTTCCCGGGATCTTTGGGGGGCGTGTGCAGGAGCAACAAATTACTCGTCTCGGCAAGAATCAGTGAATCGGACTTGATCGTCTTCCAAGCCGGCTCCGACGCGTGCGACGGGTCCATCGCCGGCTTCAGCCGCCGAAAAGTCGGCTGGAAGACGTACTCCATGAACTCGTGCATATTGGTTTCCACCGGCACAACCTTGGCCCCTGCCGCAGGGTCGTCCGCCCGAACACGTTGCGGCGCCATGATCCACGAACCGGCCAGCAGCGTTACCAACAAAGCTGCCGACAGAACAAGGCAAAAGGTGGGTGCGCGATGCACAGTTTGTTCCTCCGACGTTGTCGATCGTTGATTTAATCGTTGGCAGAAGCGGCAGGGCCGGCGTGAACGCGGCGCGAGAGCGCGGCGAGCGCTCCGATCGTAATGTCGTCGTGAGCCTTTTGCCACGACGGCCCGACTTGGCGCGCCCGCGGCGGGGATTGCGGTCGGTCCAGAGCTTTGGCACGATCACGGGCTTCCGCGGAGCACGACCAAAGCTCCGCGCGAAAGGACATTTCCCACGATGAACGGTCTGTTCGACGAAGTCAGTCGGCACGGTGTGCTGGCGTTGATCGGCATGATCTGCGGCGGCATCCTCACCTGGTTCGGCACGCGCTGGAAGCGCCACAAAGAGCGGCTGAGCATTCTCCGCGGCGATGCCCGCGACACGATCGTGATCCAGCAGCACATCGTCACCGCGGCCGAAGTTCCCAATCCGCACGGCCCGGGGGTCAAGCGGGTGCCCAGCTTGATCCGCGTGCGGCCACTCGGGCAGTCCGAGCTTTCGCGGGTGGTTCCGAACGGGCACCTGGCTGCCGAGCTGTCACGCCGCGCATTTCGTGTCACGGCCAAGGATACGCTCATTTCGATGGATGGCGCGGAGGGCTCGTTCCTGTTGGAGACGCTCACGAATTTCGTCTGCGATCGGGTGGCCAACGCACCCTTTGAGCACGATCTCTACGCTATGGCTCCCTGTTGCGAACCGGCCGGCATGGCCGTGCATCAACCGATCACCATTCTGTTGATCCCGGTTGCCAGCCTGGCGCTCTTTGAGAACTGGGCCGATTGCCGGGATGTGCAGGTCGAGCGCGGAGCGACGGGGATGCGGATCCTGACCTTGATGGAACTTGCCCGCCGCTTTCGAACTGAGCAGGAGCGGCTGACCGTCCTGCGGCGCGAGGGGAAGCGCACGCTCTACGAAGAGACGATCTACATCCTCGATCTGTGCTTGGACCAGCGTTCGGCGGCCGTCCCGCTCAAGAGCGTGCCTTGGGGCCGGTTCGAGGAAGTGCTGAAGAAGCTGGGTCTGGAATAGCGCGAACGACGCGACGTGTCCTGCTGTTGGCGCTGGTCGCCGAATCTCAAGCGAACGAAGTCGTCCTGAAGCGAACGGGCGGCTAGGGCGTGCGTTCGCGGCTCGCGGCCGTGGTGCCGGGCGCCTCGGGGAACTGGCGGATCAAGGTCAGATCAACGCCCACGTCGTTGTTGTCGGCCCCGCCGGCCCGGGCCGGACTGTCGCTCGGTAGCTCGAAGTCGTTCTTGCGAATCGAAGCGAACGACTTGCCCTGCCACGTGTGCGCCCAGGAGATGGTGCCCGCGTTCGAGTCGTTCTCGTTGTCCCCCAGCAAGTGCTTCCAACTCTCGAAATTGAGCGGCATGGCCGACGAGTCGCCGCCGGACGCACTCACCGACCAGTACGACGAAAACCGATCGTAGAAGTTGTGCGTTCCTTCCCAGCGGATGAGCCGCGAATCTTCTTCCTTCGTTCGTCCCGTCAGCAGAATCAGCGGAGTTTGAGAACTCGAGGCGAAGACATTGTTACCGGCCGTCACGTCGAGAGGGACGAGCGTGCGGGGAACGTCGCCGGCGTCGAGTTGAAGCAGACCGCCGCCGAGGAAGCACGAGAGGTGCTCCATCCGCAAGGCGATCCGTCGCATCTCGGCCGATGAATTCTCATCGCCCAGATTCGAGACGAAGGCTCCCTGCAAAGCCACGGCCGACTCCCGACAGACGATGCGGCCCCCCTCAGTCGTGCGCAGTGCAAAGAGGGCGCAGCTGCCGCGGATCAGGCAACGCTCGAGCTCGATCTCAAACTCCGGCGGTGCGCCCATTGGGTTGGGTTGGCGGGACGGCATGGGCGTGTTGGAGGAGATGTCGACCACCTCCGCCTGCCGGTTGCCCGGGTTGGTGACGGTGATATTCACGTTGCGACAGGTCAGCCGATCGGGACCGCCGAAGGAAAACAGCGACCAATGATCGGAGTTCGTGGCGTCGGGGACGGTGGCTTGCACGTCGACGTCGAAGAGGTCGAGCCGCGCGTTGTTGAGCGCGATCATCCGCCCCTCGAACCCGGTCGCCGGCAATTCGCGGGGCGAGAATGAAATCACCGGGTGATAGCCGCGGCCCGCGCGAATCGTCACGCGCTTGCCCGAGATGCGGAACGGTTTCTCCGAAACGGCGCGGATCCCGTTGAACTTGAGCTCGATCGTGCCACCATCCTTGGCATCGGCGACGGCCGCCTCGAGCGTGATATAGGGGGTGGGTACCTCGCCGCCATCCGAAATGGAGATTTGTGCCGAGTCGTCCGCCGCGATCGGGTTGGTTTTCAGGTTGTTGCCGTTGGCCGCCACCGGAGTCGGCGTGTCCGGCATGGGCGGAGCCGTCGACGGTTTTTCAGGCTTTGGACTTGGGGTTGGCGTCTCGGTGCGGGCGGTGGATCCGTTTGTCGCCCCGGGCACGAGCGTGCCGCCGGGCGGATCAAAAGCCGCCTCCGGCTCCATCGGCGGGAAATCGAGCGGAGCGATCTCGCGCGCAGCATCCTTCGCGACGAGTCCCTTCGCGCCCACTGGCCCGTTCACGGGAGCGGAAGCCGGCGGTCCACTGTTTCCCGTGATTGCCGGCGGCTGAGTGGACGTGGCCGGCCCTGCCGACTTCGTCGGTTCGTCCGGCAGATCGATATTGTCCGGCGGCGCGCTGAAGGCGATTGGCTTGTGCTCGTTTGTGCCGCGCGGCTGCGGGGGAAATCGGTCGATCAGGAACGCGACGAGCGCGAGCACGGCGATGCCCGCGATCCAGACTACGTTTCGCTCGATGACTGATCGCTGCTGCGGGACGTGCGATGTCCAGACGAGCCCTTCGGGGTTCACGCCGCGCAAACCCATCTCGGCGGCGATCGGCAGCAATTCGCGGATCAGATCGTCCGGTGTGGCGATGCGGTCGCGCGGATCGGGGGCCATCATCCGGCGGACGATCGCGGAAAGTTGCGGCGAAATGCGCGCGTTCTTGGCAGCCGGATCGGGCACATCCTTCGCCTGGTGGTCGAGCAGCTTTTGCAGCACGGTCCCCTCCGGATAGGGAGGCGTGCCGGTCAGCATGTGGTAGACGGTGCAGCCCAGCGAATAGATGTCGCTGCGAACATCGACGTTTCGCGGATCCTTCGCCTGCTCCGGCGAGATATAATCAAACGTGCCGAGCGTCGTGCCGGCGATCGTCAGGTCGCCGAACGATTCGGAGGCAACCTTCTTCGCCAGTCCAAGGTCGACGAGCTTCGCCCGGCCGCGGGGCGTGATGATGATGTTCGAGGGCTTGATGTCCCGATGCACGACGCCCGCCGCGGACGTATGCCTGAGAGCCGCGGCCAACTGCAGCGTGTAGTTGACGGCCTCGCGCGGATCGAGAGCACCGTGATCGCGAATGATATCACGGATTGTGCGGCCGGTGACGAACTCGTGCGCGATGAAGTTGAGTCCGCGATCTTCGCCGACGTAATAGACGCGAGCGATATTGTCGTGATCGAGCCGTGCCGCGGCCCGCGCTTCGTTGAGAAATCGCTGGATCGAACCGCCGTCGCGGCTGAGCGACGGGGACAAGACCTTGAGCGCGACAACGCGATCGAGGCGCTCGTCGACCGCGCGAAAGACGGCCCCCATGCCGCCGGCGCCGATCGTCCCTTCAATCCGAAAGTGACCGAGGCTGCAACCAACGGCCGTCGGCGCGCCTTCAGCCGGCGGCGCATCCCTCGGGAACAGGCGCGACCAGAGCGAGGAATCCTCGGTTCGGGGTGTGACGTTTGAATCACCCGTCGTCCCGCGCCGCTCCGGATTCACGACCGTCTGCGGGCCGTCAAATTCAATCGGGGACTGCGCGATGGGCGGGTGCGAGCCGGACGGGCCAGATGCTCGGGGCGCGCCCGAATGGGCAGAGCCCGGCTCGCCGGACCGGCCTGATAAAGACGATCCGCCGGTGGTCGGATAGTCACTCATGGACGGCTGAATCTCGGCCTAGGAAACAGGATTCCATCCCTGTCGACAACCGAAGCGATGCGGCGTGTTTCGCCATCTTCCGCGGTCGTTTCCAACCGCATCGCCGTCGAGTGCAGATTGTTGGCGTGACGTTTTGCCGCGTTCGTCGCGGCCGAAACGCCGGCTGACAATCCGACTCATTTCTTCGCGGCCACCGCCCGAGCGAGAGCTGCCGAAGCGCGTGCCGTCTCGATGGGAAAATTTTGACAGGAGTCGCCGGAACTCGCATGAAAACCCGAGCGCCAGCTACACCATTAGGTTAAGTGACCCGAGGCCGGCTGACAAGAGGCAATGGGGGCCGGCCGCGCTTTTTGGACGTTTCCGACACGCATCGAATCCGAAGATTTGGCCGTGCGTGGATCCCTGGCGAGCGATGAGCGTAAGCTGGCCGCTGCATTGCGTCACCGTCGCGATCGCTCATTGCCATAAACTCGACGTCATGCCAACCGCGGATCAACGATTCAAAATGAAATGGTGGGGCTGGGGATCGGAACAGATCCGCAAGGAGCTGCCTCACTCCGCCGCCACGCGGGACTATCTCCGCGCAAAGCTGGGAATCGAAGAGTTCGCGCCGCGCAGCGAATTCAAACTCGACGCACTGCGACTGCCCGAGAGCCGCGCGGACCAAGCGCTGGTCGCGCGCCTAGGCGCGATCGTCGGCGAGGAGAACTGCCGCATCGATCATCGCGAGCGGGCGCTGCACGCGCTCGGCAAGAGTTACAAGGATCTCTTGCGCGTCCGCCAGCTCGTGCTCGAGCGCGCTCCCGACGCCGTCGTCTATCCCCGCAGCGAAGCCGAGGTCGCGGCCCTGCTCGCCTGCTGCCGGGAGCTGCAAGCCGCTGTCGTGCCTTTCGGCGGCGGAACCAGTGTGGTCGGCGGCGTCGAGCCGGAAGCGGGCTCGCAACGCGTCGTCGTGACGATCGATCTGGCCTTGCTCAATCGCGTGCTGGCGATCGACGAGGTCTCGCAAACGGCGACCGTCGAGGCAGGAATCTTCGGCCCCGAACTGGAATCGCGGCTGGGCGAACGGGGCTTCACGCTGGGCCATTATCCTCAATCATTTGAGTTCTCCACGCTCGGCGGCTGGATCGCCACTCGCTCGAGCGGCCAGAATTCGCTGGCCTACGGCGGCATCGAAAAACTTGTCGAAAGTCTCCGCGTGGTGACGCCACAGGGCACAGTCGAAACGCTGCACGTCCCCCGCCGCGCCGACGGTCCTGACGTCGGCCAGATGCTGATTGGTTCGGAGGGAGTCTACGGCGTGATCGTTTCGGCGACGGTGCGGATTCGCCGCGCGCCGGCCGAGTGCGACTACTTCATGTACGCGTTCAAGGACTTTGCCGACGGCCTGGCCATCGCCCGCCAGCTCGTTCAGAGCGGCGCGGCGCCCGCTCTGGTGCGCGTCTCCGACGAAGAGGAGACGGCCGCTTCGCTCGCGCTGGGCAGTCGCGGCGGGGGGACCGGATGGCGAAACGCCGTCCGGCGAATGGCGCGAAAAGCCATCGAGTGGCGGCTGGAACGGCTGGGCATCCGGCCGCCGGCCATGTCCACGCTGCTGATCGGCCTGGAGGGAACGCTCGACGAAAACCGCCGGCAGCGGCGACTGGTGCACGCCGCTCTGCGTGGCGCGTCGTGCGTCAATCTGGGGCGGACCCTAGGTCATCGGTGGCTCGAGACGCGCTTCGACCTGCCCTACCTCCGCGATGAGCTGATGGACAACCATCTGCTGGTCGACACGCTCGAAACAGCGACCACGTGGAATCGGTTGTTTGCGTTGTATGCGGCCGTCCGCGAGGCCATCCATCGGGCCGCGGCGCAAGAGGGGGAACCGATCGTCGTCTTCACGCACGTCTCGCACCTGTATCGCGACGGCGCCTCGCTCTACTTTTCGTTGCTCGGCCGGCAGAAACGAGCCGACCCGATCGGCCAATGGTGGACGATCAAACGCGCCGCGGGCGACGCCATTCGGGCGCAGGGGGCCGTGATCAGCCATCATCACGGAGTCGGGCAGGACCACCGCGCGCAAACGGGCCGCGCGCCCGTCGAGCAGCAGATGCTCACCCAACTGAAAGCGACGCTCGATCCGGCCGGCATGATGAATCCGGGCAAGCTGCTATGAGACGCCGCCGCGCCGCCATCCTCGCCGGCCTGCCCGAGGCGAGTTATGACGTGCTGATCGTCGGCGGGGGAATCACCGGCGCGGGCATCGCGCGGGACGCCGCCGGCCGCGGACTGCGGTGCCTGCTGGTCGATAAGGGTGATTTTGCCTCGGGCACCAGCTCAAAGTCAGGCAAACTGGTGCATGGCGGCCTGCGCTACTTGAAATACCGGCAGTGGCGGCTCGTGCTCGAGGCGTGCCGCGAGCGTTGGCTGCTGCAGACGAAGATTGCCCCGCACCTGGTGCGACCGATTCGCTTCGTCGTCCCTTGCTACGCGACGAGCCGCACGCCCCGCTGGATGTTAGCGCTGGGGCTGGTCGCCTACGAGCTGTTGGCCCTGGGCCGCAACGCAGGGCATTTCCGAATGCTTTCGCCGCGTCAGTTGGCCGAAGCGGAGCCGGCGCTGGACCAGGGCGACTGCCGGGGTGGCGTCGCCTACTTCGATTGCGCGTGCCTCGACTTTCGGCTGGTGATCGACACGCTCAAGTCGGCTGAAGAACACGGGGCCGATCTGCTCAACTATTTCGAGTTGTGCGGAGCGCCGGCAGCGGGAGCCGCGGGCCACTTCGAGTCGAGCGTCCGCGACGTGCTGACCGGCACGTCGCATCGCGTGCGCAGTCGAGCTGTGATCAACGCTGCCGGGCCGTGGGCCGACGACGTGCAAGCGCGGCTCGGCGTCGGTGAACGTTTCGGACTGAAATTGGCGATCGGCGTGCACCTGGTCGTAGCGCGCGAGCGACTGCCGGTGAACAATACCGTCGCGCTGGAGATCCCCGCCGACGGACGGATGATCTATGCGATTCCCTGGGATCGGCACGTGCTGGTCGGCACGACCGATACCTTCTATGCGGGAAGCTTGGACCGCCTGCCCGTGACGACCGATGCCGTCGACTATCTGTTAGCGGGGGTCAACCGCTACTTCCCCACGGCGCGGCTGACGAACGACGACGTCTTGCGAACGTTTGTCGGCGCGCGGCCCTTGCTGGGCGGTGAAGAGGAAGCTTCCGAAGACGCTGTCTCGCGCGACGATCGCGTGCTCAACCCGGCTCCCGGCATCTGGGCGATCACAGGCGGGAAATTGACGACCTATCGTGCGATGGCCAAGCGACTGGTCGATGGCCTCGTGCGCGAGAGCTTTGCCGATCGTCCGCTCCGCGACTGCTCGACGACCGCGCCGCTGTCGAGCGCGCAACAAGCTCTTCCGGGAGGTGCCTCGCCCGTCCTGCGAGATTTGTGGAGCCGCTACGGCGCCGCAGCCCGCTCGATCGAACAACGGCTGGCTAACGAGCCCGAATTGTCCGAGCGGATCGATCCCAGCGCGCCATTTGTGTGGGCCGAAGTCGAGCACGCTCTCGACCACGAATGGGTTGAGCAGTTAGACGATTTGCTCGATCGGCGGTTGGGAGCCTTCTTGCTGGCTCCGGACTGCGACCTGGGGCCCAAGATTGCCCGCTGGCTGGAAGCCCGAGGTCATCACTTCCCGTCGGCTCTCCGCGATGGCTCCGACACCAACCATCAAGAGATCGTGGGATAAGTCGGGAGCTCATTCCCCGACTTTCCTCGTCTCTCAGGCGGCCCAGGGCGCAACCCTTCCCGTGTCGGTCCCCGCCCGACTCTTTTGCCAACATCACAGACTTTTAAGAAAACCGCGCGCAGCATGCCCTGGCGGGCCGGGCTTGGTCTTGCGGCGAGGGCGAGATCTTCGCCGGGAGCGGCTCACTGGTCGATTGGCGAAAAAAGGGGAGAGGTGTGGCGATGAAACGGGCTTG
>Ga0210396_10006492_pt1 | contig 11203 bp, 17 predicted proteins | sample IncBWH17OmetaG_FD_155466 | JGI IMG/M metagenome (GOLD analysis project Ga0210396, IMG submission 155466) | Forest soil microbial communities from Barre Woods Harvard Forest LTER site, Petersham, Massachusetts, United States - Inc-BW-H-17-O ...
CGGTCTTATTGAGCAGATCGAGGCTGGGGCTTGCGGCCTGAAGCTTCACGAAGACTGGGGTGCGACCCCTGCCGCCATCGATTGCTGTCTCGCTGTCGCGGATGACATGGATGTGCAGGTGGCTATCCACACCGACACGCTGAATGAAAGTGGTTTTGTCGAGAATACCATCGCTGCCTTCAAGGGCAGGACCATTCACTCCTTTCACACCGAGGGCGCCGGCGGCGGACATGCCCCCGACATCATCAAAGTGTGCGGCGAGGTCAATGTCATCCCTTCTTCGACAACTCCGACACGGCCCTACACGGTGAATACCCTCGATGAGGCCCTCGATATGGTCATGGTCACGCATCATCTTGACCGCCGTATTCCCGAGGATGTCGCCTTCGCCGAGAGTCGCGTCCGCAAGGAAACAATCGCAGCCGAAGATATTTTACATGATCTGGGCGCTTGCTCGATCATTTCATCGGACAGCCAGGCTATGGGCCGTGTTGGTGAAGTGATAATTCGCACGTGGCAGACCGCAGATAAAATGAAAAAACAATTCGGGCGGCTGGCTGAGGAGAAAGGCAACAACGACAATTTCAGAGCGCGGCGCTATGTCTCGAAATACACCATCAACCCCGCGATAGCTCAAGGCATTTCCTCTTATGTCGGCTCGATTGAAATTGGCAAGCTTGCAGATCTCTGCGTCTGGGACCCGGCCTTTTTCGGCGTGAAGCCCGACTTGGTGCTGAAAAGCGGTACGATCGCCGCCGCGCTCATGGGAGACCCCAACGCCTCCATACCTACCCCTCAGCCGGAATATTACCGACCGATGTTCGGCGCATTCGGTCGCTCCTTGAGTGAAAGCTCCGTCACTTTTGTCAGCCAAGCGGGACTAAGCAAGTGTGCGACGCTCGGACTTGCAAAGCAGCTTCTTCCTGTGACGAACACCCGCAAAATCGACAAGCGCTCCATGGTGTTGAATGGCGTGACCCCGCGCATGGAGATCAATCCGGAAACCTATGAGGTGCGCGCAGATGGCAAGCTTCTCACCTGCGAACCTGCAAAAGTGCTGCCCATGGCGCAACGCTATTTCATGTATTGAAACGGTATCGCAATGCATTCCGCCTTCATTCATCGTCCCGTTGGGTATTGGCCGGAAGAACAGGCCGTAGGCGCTCTCACCCTCGATTTTGATGGGCGTCATCGGCGGCGAATGCGTCTGACGACGGATCTTGGCGAAGAAGTGCTTCTCGATCTTCCCAAAGCCGTCGCGATGGCAGATGGGGATGCCTTACAGCTCGACGATGGCAGGTTATTGAAGGTGCGGGCTGCCGCGGAGCCTATTGTCGAAGTCCGCCATAAAGAACCCGATCAGCTCGTGCGCCTCGCTTGGCATTTGGGAAATCGGCATTTGCCGACGGAAATTCGAGACCAAACGCTTCGCATTCGGCCTGACTCCGTGATCGAGGCAATGCTCCAAGGCTTCGGCGCTGAGCTCGTAAAGGTGCGCGCCCCTTTCCAGCCGGAAGGCGGCGCTTATGGCGGTCATGGCCATCATCACGACCATGAAGACATTGGGCATCATCATGAGTGATGAACGGTGCGATTTCTCACCGCTAGCGTTTCTGCGATTGCAAAGTTGGCTCTCGCCTGCATTCCCTACCGGTTCCTATAGCTATTCACACGGTCTCGAATGGGCTGTCGAAGCGGGGCATGTCCACGACCGCGAAAGTTTGGTGGACTGGCTGGACGCCGATCTTCGTTATGGCTCGGGACGAAATGAAGCGATTTTCTTCATCGAGGCTTGGCGTTGCGCTATCAAAGATAATCGCCCGAAATTATTTCAAATTGCGGAATTAGCAGCTGTGTACCGGGGGACGTCGGAATTTGCTCTTGAAACAGCGCAGCAGGCGACGGCCGGCCTCGCTACGCTGCGCCAAGTTTGGCCCGACTGTGTTCTGGACTGGCTTTCGAGCTCACTCAGAGAAGGTCGAGTTCAGCCGACACCGGCCGTCGTTCTTGGTGTCCGCTCGGCAAGGCAGGGCATACCGGTCGCCGTGGCCTCAGTCGCCTACCTGCATAATTACGTCGCCAATTTGGTGATCGCCGGCGTTCGGCTGATCCCTCTTGGTCAGGTCGGTGGACAGCTTAGCATTGCTGCACTGGAGGACGCGATATTGGTTACAAGCGCGCAAGCTGAAGAGGCCACGATCGATGATCTTGGCTCCGCCGCGTTCATGGTCGACCTCGCCTCCATGGCGCATGAAACGCAATATACGAGGCTATTTCGCTCATGACTGTTGTTGCTAGGCCAGATCCGCAAGTCCGAATAACGACGACAACGCATCACGGCCCGTTCCGCGTCGGCATTGGCGGCCCGGTTGGCTCGGGCAAAACGGCTCTTGTTGAAGCGTTATGTAAACGGCTCCGGGACCGCTACGACATCTACGTGATTACCAACGATATTTACACGAAGGAAGATCAACTTATTCTGATGCGCGCACAGGCCCTTCCTGCGGAACGCATCATGGGGGTCGAAACCGGCGGCTGTCCGCACACGGCTATTCGGGAAGATGCGTCCATGAATCTCGTCGCCATCGACCATATGAATCAAAAATTTCCGAATGCGGAATTATGCTTTATCGAATCCGGCGGTGACAACCTTGCGGCGACTTTCAGTCCGGAACTTGCGGATTTGACGATCTATGTCATCGACGTTGCCGCGGGAGAAAAAATCCCTCGCAAGGGCGGCCCTGGCATTACCCGCTCGGATCTTCTTGTCATAAACAAGATCGATTTAGCCACTCTGGTAGGTGCAAACCTCGAAGTGATGGAAACGGACGCCCGGAGAATGCGTGCACGGCGTCCCTTCGTTTTTTCAAATTTGAAAAGTGGCGAAGGTGTCGACCAAATCGTGACTTTTGTGATTGCATCTGGCGGGCTAGCACACTCGGCCGCGTAACTGAGCCAAAGTCATGCGCATTTGGCAATCGCTGATAGCGGGGGCTGCACTGGTCGTCTCGATATCGGTCAGTTACGCCGGCCCATGTTCGCAGGAGATCGTTCGCTTTCGGGCCGAGATCGACGCCAAGCAGCACTCGAACGCCGCTGCCGGGTTGTCCGCGCTCGAGAGTACCGCAGCGACGACGCACCGACAACCGACACAGCGCTCGATCGGAGCCGCTGAGAGTCAGCTGGGTGAGGTGTCGCCAAAGAAGTTGCAGGCGGTCATGGCCGCTGTGGATCGTGCGAGTGAGGCCGACCGCGCCGGCGACAAGATCGCCTGTGAGGAGGCCCTAGTCGACGCGTGGCGAGCTTTCCGCCAGTAGCTAGCCGGCCACCAACATTGTTCTTTGAATAAGCTCGAAATGTTCGAAGCAAGCCTGCGCGGGAAAGAATTCCGAAAGGTTCGGATAGCTCCTGCTATGAGCGTTGTTTCGACGGGCATCAACGCAATACAAACAAAATCAGAGCAGGCGAGGAAAAGACATTATGCGCTAGCCGCTATATCCACTGGCAGCAGAAGTCACCAGAAGGAGACTGGGCAAAATGCCGGAAAAAATCAGAAGGTACGGCGCCACAATTGCACTTGCAGCAGCGTCATTTGCCGCTCTTGCAGGGGCGTCATCCGCGCAAACGGTTCGGCCGTGGCACGAGTACCGGAGCTACTATGACTATGCGCCGGGTTACCATCGTTACATACCCAATCCGTCCCTCGGGGTGCCTGGCGCATTCTACGACATGGTCCCGACATTTGGACCGCCCGACCCAGCGAGCTGCGGCGGTTTTCGTTGCTGAAGGTGTCGAACCTTGGATGGTTGAATCGCGTGTCGCATTTTGGAACGGTTGAGAGTGAGCAACGTGGCACTGTTATGAAAGGAGCAAGGCGATGAGTGAGGTCAAATTCATCATAGACCAGAACGATGAAGAAGATTTTGCCGCTGAATTTTCAGATGAGGCGTTGGAAGCTGCGGCTGCCGAGTGGAGACGTGCAATTTTCACACTGGCTGCCTGCACCGGTTTGTCGGCTTGCCCTGCATAATTTAATCAACCCGGTCATGATACTTACCGTGGAGGCTCGAAATAGCCTGCACGGTTGATTGGGAGTGGCAATGGACTACGAATCCTATTTCAGTGGTCGCCTTGAGCAGCTTCTTGGCGAAGCGCGCGTCGATAATCGCAAGATCAGTAAAATGAGGCAAAATCATGCGAAGACGCTGCGATGCAAACGCTGTCTAGTGCTGGCGGCCCCTTAGATCCGATCACAGTCGATCCGGAAAGGGGCAAAGACGCTCAACGCTATTTCGGATCGCGTCATGCGATTCGGTTCGGCTGGATAAGGAGTGACCGATGAATGTTCAAGATGCCAAAACGCGCAGAGTTGCTCCACTTAATACCCCGGCCGGGTTGGAGTCCAATGCCGTGCGGGATATTTCCGCCGTGCTTAACCTTGTCCTGGCCGATATCTTTGCGATCTATCTGAAGACGAAAAACTTTCACTGGCACATGTCGGGCCTGCATTTTCGCGACTTTCATCTCCTCTTGGATGAACAAGCGGATCAAATCCTTGCCGCGACCGACGTGGTCGCCGAACGAGTACGAAAGATCGGCGGAACGACGCTGCGCTCGATCGGCCACATCAGTCGATTGCAGCGCGTGTTGGACAACGATGCCGATTTCGTTACGCCACACGCAATGCTTGCCGAGCTGCGTGACGACAACAAGCAGCTTGCGCTGAATCTGCGCGAGGCACATGGCATTTGTGACGAGTTAGGAGACGTAGCAAGCGCGAGTGTGCTTGAGAATTTTATCGACGAAGCCGAGCGCCGTAATTGGTTCCTGTTCGAGGCCACTCGTTTCGAATAAACGCGGTACCGACGAGGAGGCTTCAATGACCAAGTTCGACACCTATAGCGAGGGATATTCAAACGCCCGCCTTACCCGCAAACCCAACGGTGTACTCGAAGTTGTCTTGCACACTGACAGCGGCAAGTTGATCTTCAACGGCCACACGCACGAGCAGTTGGTAGACCTGTTCCACGTGATCGGCGAAGATCGCGACAATCGCGTGGTGATCTTGACCGGGAGCGGCGACGCCTTCATGGACGCGATCGACCCGGAGGGCTTCGACTTCTTCAGCCCGCAAGGCTACGACAAGATCCTGCGCGAAGGCCGCAAGCTTCTCGCGAACATCCTCGACATCGAAGCGCCGATGATCACTGCCTTGAATGGGCCGGTTCTGCTGCACTCCGAATACGCGCTGCTGACTGATATCATCCTGGCCACGCCCGAGACGGTGTTCCAGGACAAACCGCATTTCGACTTCGGAATCGTGCCGGGCGACGGCGTCAACCTGCTGTGGCCAGAAGTGATCGGCTCGATCAGAGGCCGCTATTTCGTCCTGACCCGCCAGCGGCTCGACGCGCAGACCGCTAAGGAATGGGGCGTCGTCAACGAGATTGTGCCAGGCAACCGGCTACTGGGGCGTGCTCATGAGATTGCTGACGCGATCGCCGCGCTACCGCCACTCACCAGCCGGTACACCCGGATCGCGCTTACCCAAAAGCTGCGCCGCATCGTCGATGAGGGCGCAGGCTACGGGCTGGCATTGGAGGGCATCAGCGCGGCCGACGTCGCAAGAAGAACGACGCCATGAGCGAGAATCAGTAGGAGCGCCACGAGAGTGGCAACCCCTTTGAGGAGTTGCGCCTGGCACCTTCGGGTGAAAAGCGTAATCCACTGGCGGAATGGGATGAAACGGATCACAGCGTTGAGCCGAAGGGCTTTGCCGACACGCCTCGTGCCAGGGGATGAAAGCGACGCCATCGCCCAGGTCGTCGATCCGATAGCGGGTCCTTCCTGCACACAAATCGTACGCGGGAAAACTTGGCGCGATATTTCGCTAGCGAAACTCAGCCAAAAGTACCTTGACCGCCTTGACCACCTTGACCGGGCTTGACCGTCAAACGCTAGGCCACCTGGGGCCGAACGGCCGTCCGCTGCGCGGCGACGGCCGCATGGGCGCGGGCAATCGCGTCGGCAAGGCCGCCGCGGGCGGCGTGCTCGAGGGTTGCGCGGTCGTGCGGATCAAGCACGGCGCCGGCGCGGTTTGCCACCGCACGCGCGATCGGATCGGCAGCACTTTCGGGCGAGGTCGCCGGCCGCATCACGGTGGCGCCTCCTGGTCCGCTTCCTTCGCCGCGCCTTCAATCTCGTCAGGCAGCGCCAGGTCGACGGCGAAACCGCCGGTCGCCTCGATCGCCTTGCCCTTGTCGCCGATTGCCGCCAGCGCCGTTGCCAGCGATCGCAAGATGTCGCGCTCGGCCGACTTGAGCAGAGCGCGCATTCCGATCACGCCGTCCTTAGCGCCGACTGCCACCGCCTCGGCCGCCCGCATGTGCAGCCGACCGACCGCCTGGCGGAACGCGTCACCGATCTCGCGCGTCGCCTGCTCGATGCCGTGGTCGCCGCCGATCGGCAGCACCTCACCGCGCGCCTCGGCGTATTTGAGTGCCGTCAGGCCGGTGTCGTAGAGCAGCTTCTCGCGCTGCACGTCGCTGATCGACCGGCCGCCAGGCGCAGCCGGTTGCGCCAGCGCAAGCGGGGTTTCGGTTAGCATCCGCACGGTAGCGGCCGCCGCCGTCTGCGGCAGGAAACTGTTGTCGCCGGTCAGCTGATCGAATTGCGCGATATTGACCAGCCGTTCGCGCCCTCGACCTGGCCGCAGCTCGATCTTGCTGCCGAGCCGGCCGATGCGTTCGCTGACCGCCTGCTGCGAAATGCCCTTGCGTCTTGCCAGCTCGGAAATGCTGATCCAAAGCGCCGGATCGTCCATCACAAGTGCCATTCACAAGTCCCCTTACAGGGCGTCACAGGCATCACAAGCCAGCAAAAGCCTTGTTTCAGCTGGCGAAAGATCGCGCCAAGTTTTCCCGCGTATGTTCTGCGCTTTGAAAGGACCCTATATCTTTGGGCCAGGGTCTCAGAGCTTTCCCGAGCCATGGCTTTGCCGAGCGCCCGCCGCGTCGTCGCGTTGTGCGGCCGGCGGTCCTCGATCGTTGCCGGCAGCGTGGTGCCTGCCGCCGTTGTCAGTTTGCGAAATCCAGGATGATCGAACAGGCTGCGACCAACCGACATCCGCTTTTTCCCCGATTGCCATTTCGAACGCTTCCGCTTTCTCTGATTCGATCGTCATTCGCAATTCTATTTTGACGCATGACGCACTTGACGCACCACAGGCGCGCGCGTGCGCGTGTGTATGGGCGCGAGGCTTAAAAGTGCGTCAAGTGCGTCAAGATGCCAATTGTCTCGTTGGCAATCAAACGCTTACAGCAAATGACGCACCTAAAACGTGCGTCAACAAGTGCGTCATGCGTCAACGGAATAGATTGTGGAATTTCAAATCTCGATCTTATCGGCAAGCACTTACTGTGATGCCAGTTGTCAGTTTGCGAAACAGCGGACGATCGAACAGGCTGCGACCGGCCGACATACGTTTGCCTCCTCGATTGCGTTCCGAGGTTTTCCGCTTTGTCTGATTCGATAGAGCTTAACAATACACAGATTCGCAGAGTCGCAGAGTCGCATCATTTTACGCGCGCGCGCGCACGTATGCACGGGGCAAGGTGCGACTCTGCGACTCTGCGACTCCTCGATTGGATTTTTTTGCGGCTCGGCAAGCGCTTAAACACGGGAGTCGCATCCATTACATGCGGCGGAAAGTGCGACTCTGCGACTCGGAAATCATTGATCTTTTCGGCCAGTGCCTCCGTTTCGCATATCCGATAGCGCGTTCCCCGCCAGCCGCGTCCGCGCGTGTGATTTTGGGCAACGCCATTTCAATCCGCAGAGACCAGGCGCGCGGAATGACGACTGAATCGCCGGCAGGCGTCAAGAGCCGGCCCGGCGGCGCCGGCCTCGATCAAATGATCATAAAGACTTTTCGCGTTCATTTTTTGCCTCCTCCGGCCTCGTTGCCCCACGCGCCCCATCCGGGCCGTGCGAGGCCGCGGTGGAACAGCGACACGAAAGCGCCGCCGGGCAAGATCAGCTCGACCTGCTGCTCCGACCAGTCCGGCTTTTGCGAGTGCAGCTTTGTCTTTTTCCAGTTGAACAGCGACAGCGGCCGATCGCCGGCGTCTGGCGGCGGCACGTCGCCGCGCACGGCGTAGACGATATGCTCGGAAACGTCGCGAACAAAACCGTTGCCGAGGCCGGCAATGATCTTGTTCCAGCTGACCACCGTGCGCGGCTCGAAATCCCATGCCTTGAGCACCACCAGGTGCGAGCCGATCGCCAGGTGATAGCGCGTGATCCACAGCAGCAGGATCGCATGCGGGCCGAAGATTTTACCGACCGGCAGCGCGGCGATCTCCTCTGGCGTCATCAGCGGGTAATGATGACCATAGTGCCGCCGATTGAAGCCGATCGGATTCTCTGGATCGATCCATGGCGGATCGGCAGTGCCGCCGGCGAATGGACCTTCCGGTAGCCGGCGCGGATTGAGCGACAGCGCCACGGCCTCGCGCCGGCGCTTTTCCTTGTGCGCCGAGACCAGCACATTGCTCTGCGGATTGAGCAGCCGCGCGCCGCCGGCGAGGATTTTCTGCCGCGTCTCGGCGACCATCGCGGCAAAGCGGCGCTCCGGCACTGCCGCCAGCTTTTGCGCCGAGGCCGACAGATTTTTGCTGATGCCGGCATCGCGCAGCTGGACCCGCGAAAACGGTCCGTGCTTAGTACCGTTTTCGCCGGCCTTGCGCGGCCGGCCCTCGGCGACCTGGCCGGCGGCCTTGGCCTCGACCAGCATTTCGCCCAGCTTGCGTTCGGCATTGAGCTGCAGCTCGGCGGCGTCGGCGATCATGCTGCGGTCCTTGGCCTGGCGCGCGCGTAGCTTGAAGCGCTGTGCCCAATCGCGCACCTGGACCACCTCGTCGACGCGGCGCGCAGCGGCCAGGGCCGCGCGCGCCGCATCGTATTTGACCAGGCCGGGACCGGACATCATTTGAGGATCGTCGTGAGCTGGCGCACGTCTGGCATCACCGGGCCGCCGGCTTCATGATCGCGCAGGATTCTCCAGAATGTCCGCTGCGGCTCATCGAGCGGCGCCACCATGGCGACGCGCTCGCGCGGCCAGCGATCCGCCTCATAGCGGCGGAATTTGGTGACAATGAGCGACGCGGCGGCGAACGGCCGCAACATCGGCCACAGCGTCATGCGCAACCCCCGCAAGGCCTCGTTACGCCGCGCGATCGCTGCCGCCCGTCGGGCGCTCTTGCCGCCGCGTCTGCCGCGGCTAAGCTGCTTGCGCACCGCATCGGGGCGGCGCTCGATCGTCTCGACCAACCAAACAACATCGCGGTCATCACCGGCACGCTCGCGAATCTTGCCCACGGCGCGCGCAAGCTGGTCATCGGCAGCATCGAGCGCGGTCTCCGGGCGCGGTGTCATATCCGCGCCCGCAAGGCGGCCATCGAGGTTGACGTAAGCGGGCCGGACTTCACCTTGGCGGCCCATGCGTCCAGGTCAGCCGCCTCGTAAATCACATCGCGCCCGACCTTGCGGAACGGCGGGCCGCCGCCGCGGCTGCGCAGCGTCGCCAAGGTCGCCGGCTTGCGGCGTATGCCGTGCTGCGCCAACAGATACGCGCTGGCTTCGGCCCCCGTCATGATGCTTTTCCGTCGAGTCGCATTGCAATGCGACGGAAGCTAATCGCGCAAAAAATAGCCGTCTAAATCGCGCAAAAATCGCCGCCCAAAATCCGGCGAATTACCTCATGGGCGGCCGGCCCGGCTTTTTTCGCAGGTGGGCGGGCATCTCGTTCTTGATCCAATCTCGCACCAACTCACGGGGAACCTTGTGGCCGGGAAATTCATATTGCGCTCGCTCCCACAATCGAGACTCAGAGAGGTCTTGCGATTCGGGGGGCAAGCCCGTCACATGCGACCGCAAAAATTCATCGAGACCCGCGCGCGAGATGGTCGGGCGGTCAACGTCGATCGGCTGCCTACCGATGACCGCCGCCGCGATTTCCGGCGACAAGTCCGACAGGTTCAATATCTCGATTCCTGACCACATTTCGTTGTGGTCCATGCGGAGCTGACGGCGTTGCCAGTCCATCGTGCCGGCGGCCCAATGCGTTTCGGGAATCCGGTCAAGGTTTGCATCCGGTTTCGGCCGCCCGTAGGCGAGCAAGCCGAGATAGCGGTCCGCCAACAGCGGTCCTTGCGCCAGTTGCCGCTCGGCGATGCGGAAAAGCGTGTTGTTTGTGCCGTCGTAGGCCTGGCTGTATTCCTTCCACCGCAGCGTAGCGCCCTGCGCCTCGGCCTCCGTTTTCGCGAGCTTGATCTCCTTGCCGGCGGTCTCAAGATCACGGAGGTTCACGGCGCGAAGCTCGGCCCAGCTTGCTCGCCCTTGCGACGCTGGCTTTAGCAATAGGACGTCGGGGTTGTTGATTATGGCGTGATGATCTTGTGCCAAACGGTCGAGCAGTTCGTCATTACTGAGAAAGTGAAGACCGGTCAGCAACAGTCCTTTCATCGCGCACCTCGCACGGGCACACATCGCCCTTCTGTTGTGTTCTCCCTGGACGATCGCCGCAAGGCGCCGCGCCGGTTTATCCCCCAGGGACCGTGGGCGAGCTGCTTACATAGTGCTTACATGAGCCAATGCCGCAACACCGGCCCCGACGCCACCAGCGTCCAAACATTTGATTTTTAAGGCTATTATGGCGCGCCCGGAGGAATTCGAATCCCCGACCTCTGCCTTCGGAGGGCAGCGCTCTATCCAGCTGAGCTACGGGCGCGTGAGGGTTTAGATAGCCGAACGCCGGCGATGCGGCAACGGCTTGCGGCAGAGAAGAAGTCTATTGAAAGGCCGAGAAAGCGGCCTTGATCGCATGGAAAACACTCTGTTCGCGTTGGTGATCTTGTCAAGGATCGCAGACCGCCGGAGGCGGCGGCGCTTCGCGCCGTCCTTGACAAGATCACCAACGCGAACAACCAGCATCCATGCGATCAAGGCCGCCATCTGATCAGTGGTATCGTCCCGCCGCTTGCCGCTGGTGACATGGACTCCTAAGCTTGCCTCTGGCGGGAACCCGAGGAGACGCGCGATGACCCAGGTTGCGGAGAAAACGCAAAAAAGCCAGCCGAAAAGCGCCCAGATCAAGGACGCCGCGTTCAAATGGGACGATCCGCTCGACCTCGAAGGCGAGCTG
>Ga0210396_10006493_pt1 | contig 11201 bp, 11 predicted proteins | sample IncBWH17OmetaG_FD_155466 | JGI IMG/M metagenome (GOLD analysis project Ga0210396, IMG submission 155466) | Forest soil microbial communities from Barre Woods Harvard Forest LTER site, Petersham, Massachusetts, United States - Inc-BW-H-17-O ...
CGGCTCCGCCGCCCTCGCGATCGCCACGGCCCGACGGTGACGACCCGCTTCGCCCGGCTCCGCCGCCCTCGCGATCGCCACGGCCCGATGGTGACGACCCGCTTCGCCCGGCTCCGCCGCCCTCGCGATCGCCACTAGACAGTGACGGACAGCGCGGACATGCCGCGCAGCGTGACATTCGGCTTGTACTGCGGCTCGCTGTCCAGCCGGGCGTCCGGGAAGCGTGCCGTGACGGCCGACAGCGCCACGCCGGCTTCCAGCCTCGCCAATGGAGCGCCCAGGCAATAATGCGCGCCGCGGCCAAAGCCCAAGTGCCGCAACGTTCCCCGATCGGGCTCGAAAGTATCGGGCCGGTCGTATTCGGCGGGGTCCCGTTGCGCCGCGGCCAGCAGTACCAGCATGGTGTCGCCCTTAATCATGGTTGTGTCACCAATGACCATGTCCTCGAGGGCATTTCGACCCGCCAACTGCACCGGCGGGTCGTAGCGCGGGGTCTCCTCGACGACCGCCGACGCGCGGCCGGCGTCCGCACCCAGTGCGGCCCACTGCTCCGGGTGGCGCAACATCGCCAGGATGGCGTTGGCGATCAGGTTCACCGTGGTTTCGTGTCCGGCAATCAGCAGCAGATTGCACGTCGAGACGATCTCCTCCTCCGTTAGCTGATCGCCGGACTCCTCCACGGCGATCAGCCGCGACAGCAAGTCATCACCGGGATGCGATCGGCTGCGCTCGATCAGTTCGTGAAAGTATCCGCGCAGCCAACGGATGGCCTGCATGCGCTCCTCGAACTTGCCCGACGGCGCCCCGGTGATTGCGACGAACGGATCCAGCGCCTCCGCGAGCAAGGCGGATGCCTGGCTGAACATCGGCTCGTCCTCCAGCGGCACGCCCAGCAGCCGGCAGATGACAGCCACCGGCAGCGGATACGCGAGGTCACCGATCACATCGAAGTGACCGCGCTCGGCTATCTGGTCCAGTAGTCCGTCGACCATTGCCGTGATATCAGGTTGCAGCGCGTTGATCACTTTGGGCGCGAAAGCCTTGCTGACCAGCTTGCGCAGCCGCGTGTGATCCGGCGGATCGAGAAACAGAAATCCCGGCGGCACCGCCGGTTTCGACCACGCCCCCGAGGCGAGCTGTCGCTGCGCGATCGTCGAGTTCCACCGGTCACTTGAAGACGAGGGATGCCGCAGCACCTCATCGCAGTCGCGAGAGGTGGAAAAGACGGTGACGTTGACCGCCGGCAGCTGGATGGGTCCGCGTTCCCGGAATTTCGCGTAGAGCGGGTACGGGTCAGCCCGGTTGGCAGCGTCCAGCAGCTGCAGCAACAACGCTTGCAGTTCGGCCTGCTCGGTGCCGGTGCTCGTCGTCATGCTCACATTGTGCCCGCGCCCGCCGGATCCAGCGGCGGCCCTTACGTTCCTTCGGTTAGTTTCGACAGCGTTTGGTGCGCCATCAACAGGTCGAGGAACGCCCGCTGTCCCGTGAGTAGCTTGCTGCGTGCCTGTGCGACCGGAAACCAGCCGATGCGATCGACCTCGGGGAACTCGCGCATCCTGCCCGATCCCTTCGGCCACTCCAGCTCGAAGGTGTTGCTCCGCGCCTCGGTGATGTCAAGGTCACCTCGCACAGCGAAGGCGGTGATCACCTTGCCGCTGGGTTGTTTCAGTGCACCGAGGTCGATGCGCGGCCCACTCGGCACCGGCAGCCCGATCTCCTCGCCGAACTCACGCTGCGCTGCCACCCAGGGATCTTCGCCATCGGTGTACTCGCCTTTCGGGATCGACCAGACCCCGTCGTCCTTCCGAGCCCAAAACGGGCCACCGGGATGTGCAATAAGGACTTCCACAATTCCGACTGTGCCGTCGCGGGGTTGATACAACAGCAGCCCCGCGCTGAGCTTGGGCACCGACCCTAGACCCCGACCGCGGCTTCCAGATCCGTGAGCGACGACTCCAGGTGCGCGAGCAGGCGCTGCAGGTGCGGCACGCTGCGACGGCATCCGACCAGACCGAAATCGAGATTGCCCGCGTTGTTCACCAGGGTTATGTTCAGCGCTTGTCCTTCCGGGAGCGCCGACATCGGATAGCTGCCGTCCACGCGGGCGCCACCGTAGTACATCGGCTCGGCGAGTCCCGGCACATTCGAGATGACGAGGTTGAACGGCGGCGGGGTCGACGAGATGAAACCCGGGACACCCGCCAGCGTCAGCGGTGCCATGTTCAGTGCCGACAACGCCAGCACCTGTGACCGCGGCAGTTGTTTGAAGACCTCCTTATTGCCGCGCATCGATTCGCTGATCGCAGCTATCCGCTTCGCCGGGTCCTCGACATCGGTGGCGAGGCTGCACAAGATGCTGCCCACCAAGTTGCCGCCCGCGTCCGCTTCCTCCTCCGAGCGGAGGCTGATCGGAATCATCGCGATCAGCGGTGCCTCCGGCAGCGCATTCTGCTCGATGAGGTAGTAGCGCAACGCACCCGAACACATGGCCAAGACTGCGTCGTTGTAGGTCACCCCGGCGGCCTTCTTGACCTTCAACACACGATCCGCCGACCAGGACTGAGCGGCACATCGACGCGCGCCCCCGATCTTGACGTTGAACATGGTGTGCGGAGCCGCCATCGGCAGGGTCAACTGCTGCTCCAGCAGGGCCGCGCGGGCCAGCTTCACCGTCGATGGAACAAGTCCCGCAATGGATTTCGCCGAATTAGCCAGCGAGCCCAACGGGGACGAACGTCCCGACTTGGGGCGCGGTCGCCGGGGCAGGCTCCACATCGCCCGCACCTCGGGGTCGCCTGGGTCGACCGAAAGCGTGCGCTGCATCAGCTTCATCGCCGAAATACCGTCGATCAGTGCGTGATGCATCTTGTTGTACATGGCGAACCGGCCATCGCTCAGCCCCTCCACCACGTACAGCTCCCACAGCGGTCGGTGGCGATCCAGCAGGCTGGTATGCAGTCTCGAAGTTAGCTCGAGCAGCTCGCGGACCCGCCCCGGCGACGCCAGCGCCGAGCGCCGAATGTGGTAGTCGACGTCGATGTCGTCGTTGTCGTCGTAGGCCCATGCCAGAGGCGCGATCCCGCCCATGATCGTCGCGGGGCGCTTACGGAACGTCGGCTGGAATTCGTCGTTGGCAACCATGGCGTCGGTGAACTCCCGGACGAACTCCCGACCGGCGCCCTCCGGAGGCTCGAACAACGTCAGGCCGCCCACGTGCATCGGGTGCTCACGAGATTCCGCGAGCAGAAATACCGAGTCGGTGGGCGCCATGAGTTCCATGCGTCCATTAGACCCATTGCGGCGCGATCCCGAAAGCCTGGTGTGCCGCGCGCCCAGCTACAGCAGATCGGTGATGGTCTTGAGTCTCGCGTCGTAGAGCACACCGGGCAGCATGCCGCCGTCGTGTTCGATAGTGGTGCCGTTGACGAAGTCCGCATCTCCGCTCGCGAGGAAGACGCAGACGCGGCCCACCTCCGCGGGCTCTCCCGCGCGGCGCAACGGGACTGCGGCGAAGTACTTCTCGCCGATGGGATCGTCCTTGGGCAGCACGAACGACCGGAAGTTTTCGGTCATCGTCGGGCCCAGCGCGATGCAGTTGACTCGCACCTTCGGGCCCCATTCTTCGGCCAGCGACCGGGTGAGGTGGTTGAGTCCGCTCTTGACCGCGCCGTAGGAAACCAACGTCGGCGAGCCCGCCGGATGCCCGGCGCCGCTGGAGATGTTGATGATGCAGCCCGTGCCGTCCTGGGTGCGCATCTGCCGGTACGCGCGGATGGCGAACCACAGTGGGCTGATGAGCTCATCTGCACGGCGAAGGCGTGAAACAGGGCGGTGCGCTAGTACTCGTCGTCGGCGCGGGGTGCGCCCTGGATGCGTTGCACGAGCTCGGGAATGCTCTCCGCGTGCGGCGCCGGTACGGTTCCGCCGGCGTTGTTCACCAAGATGTCGAGGCGGCCGTGGGCCGCAACGACTTCGGTGACGAAGGAGTCGATCGAGCGGAGATCGCCTTGATCGCAGACCTTTTGCGAGGCCCGGGCGGCCCAGTCGGCCTCGATACCCGGGATGGCGTCCAGCGGCGAACGCGAGCAGCCGATCACCGTGGCCCCGGCTCGCAGCAGTTCGTGGGCGATCCCGACGCCCACACCGCGGCTGGTCCCGGTGACGATCGCGATCCTGCCATTTAGGACGCTCATTGCCAGCCCTCCTGCGGAACGCGCTTATTGACAGTCGCTGCCATGCGGTCATACTGTGCCATCTTGTCGTCTCCGTGCCAAGAGAGGTCGCCCGATGAACAGCCCAGCCAAGTTGCGTGTCATCCAATGGGCGACCGGCGGCGTCGGCAAGGCCGCTATCGAGTGCGTATTGAATCACCGACAGCTCGAGTTGGTCGGATGCTGGGTGCACAGCGCCGACAAGCACGGGCTCGACGTCGGTCAGATCCTCGGCACCGGCAACCTCGGTGTCGCCGCGACCACCAGCATCGACGAGGTGCTGGCGCTCGACGCCGACTGCGTCATGTACAGCCCTTTGGTCCCCAACGACGAAGAGGTCGTGGCGATTTTGCGGTCGGGCAAGAACGTGGTCACCCCGGTCGGCTGGGTGTACCCCGACCTGAGCAATCCGCGCCACGAAGCCATCGCCGAAGCCGCACTCGAAGCCGGAGTGACCCTGCACGGGTCGGGAATTCACCCCGGCGGCATCACCGAGCGATTCCCGCTCATGGTGTCCTCACTGTCGTCAGCGGTCACCCACGTGCGCGCCGAGGAATTCTCCGACATCCGCACCTACAACGCCCCGGACGTCGTGCGCCACATCATGGGGTTCGGTGGTACCCCCGAGGAAGCCATGCAAGGGCCCATGGCCAGCCTGCTCGAGGCGGGGTTCAAGCAGTCGGTGCGAATGATCGCCGACCACATGGGATTTCGCATCGACCAAAATATCAGGACGATCCAGGATGTCGCCGTGGCGACCTCCGAGATCGACTACGCCCCGTTCCCGATCACGACGGGAACCGTGGCCGCGCGCCGGTTCCGGTGGCAGGCCCTCGTCGACGGCCAGCCGGTCATCACGGCGGCGGTCAACTGGCTGATGGGCGAGGAGAACCTGGAACCGGCCTGGAATTTCGGTGGGCGCGGCGAACGCTTCGAGGTCGAGATCACCGGAGACCCCAGCGTGAGCCTCACCTTCAGGGGGCTGCAACCGGAGACGATAGCCGAAGGGCTGGTACGCAATCCCGGCGTCGTGGCTACCGCCAACCACTGCGTCAACGCTATCCCCGACGTCTGCGCCGCCGAGCCCGGCATCAAGACCTACCTTGACCTGCCGCTGTTCGCCGGTCGCCCAGCTCCGGATCTCGCCTGGACCGCACGGTGAGCAGTCGCAAAACCCCCCGATTTCCCTACGGAATAGGGACTTTTGCGTCTGCTCGCGCTAATCAGGGGGCCCCATGACCGTCCTGACCGATGTGTCGTTCTGCCACCTCGTCGTTGGGGTCACCGACATGGACCGTGCGCTGGCGTTCTACCGCGATGTGCTGGGCATGGAGGTGGTCTTCGAAACCCTCATCTCTGGTGAGCCTTTCGACGCGGTGCTGAACGCCAAACGTAAGCAGGAGGGCCGGGTGGCCGGCGGCTTGCTGGGCGGACTGATGGTCGAGTTGCTGTCGCTGGGCGCCAGTGTGCCCGACCAGGAACCGCCACGTCGTCGCGGCATCACCGGCATCCACAACGTGTCTTTGTCGGTGCCCGATCTCGACGACGCACACCGCCGCATCACCGCCGCAGGCTACACACCTGACCAGGACCCGTTCGAAATCGGCGGGGTCCGAATGTTTTTCGTCAAGGATCCGGACGGGACCGCGGTGGAGTTCATCGAGCTGCCCGGCGCGGTGCGCAGCACCTACGAGATGCACCGGGGCGTGCGGCTCCAGATGGGACCAGTCAAATGACCTACTCGCATCCAGATTCGATGCGCGGCCATGTCGCGATTGTCACCGGTGCCGCTCAAGGGGTCGGGAAGGGCGTTGCCGCCGCCCTGGTGGAACGTGGTGCGTCGGTGCTGCTGGTCGACATCCTCGATGAAAAGCTCAGCGTGACAACCGCTGAGCTTGCGGCACTGGGTCACGTCGAACAGCTCGTCGCCGACTTGCGCGACCCCGGCAACGCCCCGCGGATCGCCGCTGCTGCCGTCGACGCGTTCGGCACCGTGCACGGCCTGGTCAACAACGCCATCGCCACCAACGAGCCCAAGGCATTCGTTGACATCACCACCGATGACCTGGCGCTTGGACACGACGTGGGCCCCCGAGCGACATTCCTGCTCATGCAGGCCGTCCACCCGCTGATGGTCGCGGCGGGCGGAGGGTCGATCGTCAACCTCGGCTCCGGCACCGGCACCGGCGGCGAACCCAAATGGGGCGGTTACGCCGCCGCCAAGGAAGCCATCCGCGGGCTGTCCAAGGTCGCCGCCCTGGAATGGGGGCGCGACAACATCCGCGTCAATGTCATCTGCCCGTTCGCCGAGTCCGACGGCGTCAAGCTGTGGAAACAGTTTGCACCAGACGATTACGCGAAGTCGGTCCGGCGAGTTCCGATGAAGCGCATCGGCGATGTCCGCACCGACGTGGGAGCGCTGGTGGCGTTCCTGCTCAGCACCGACGCGACGTTCATCACCGGGCAGACCATTCACGTCGACGGTGGAATCGGCTGCTTCCGCTGATGGTCACCAGCGAAGGGTCGCTGCGCGATCGCCAGCGGGCACAGATCCGGGCCGACATCAGGCGGGCGGCGTTCCGGCTATTTATCGAACGCGGATACGACGCCGTGACGACCGACGAAATCGCCACTGCCGCAGGGGTTTCGCCGCGCACCTTCTTTCGCCACGTGCCTACCAAAGAAGAACTGCTGCTGGCGCCCGTTCGCCATGGCGGCGCAGCGATCGTCCACCTGCTCGAGCAGCGACCCGCCAGCGAGTCACCGGACGTCGCGCTGGTCAACGCCATCATCACGCGAACCCGCTCGTTCGACGACTCCGACACCGAAGAGTGGCGGGAAGCCCTGATGATGGCGCCCGATCTGATCGACAAACTCAGGTTTCACACCCCCGCGGACAGGGAGCGGGCGACGGAGATCATCGCTGAACGCATGGGCACGAATACCGACTCTGACATTCGTCCGGGCCTGCTGGCCCAACTCGGCTTCGCGGCAGCCGATTTCGCCTTTCAGCAATGGGTCCGTCAATCGAGCAACCGCTGTCCCCTGGACCGATATGTCACCGAGGCGCTGGAAGCGGTCAAAAGCCCCCACTGGAAAAGGAAGAAGACGCCGTGACAGCCGGCTATAGCGCTTCGAGTATCTTCTCGGCGAGGGGCGCGGCCGAGGCTGGGTTCTGACCGGTGTAGAGATTGCGGTCCACGACCGTGAACGGCTTCCAAACTTCTCCCCGGACGAAGTCGACACCCAACTTGACCAGTTCGTCCTCGACGGTGAACGGCGCTTTCACTCGCAGCCCGACGGCGTCCTCTTCGTCGTTGGTGTACGCAGTGACCCGATAGCCGGTGAAGGGCGATACGCCGCTGCGGCGAGTGGCAAGGATCGCGACCGGTGCGTGGCAGACAATGGCCAATGGCTTGCCCGACGCGAGGGCGGCGATGAGCAGGCGACCGGAGTCGGCGTCCTGCCATAGGTCTTCCATCGGGCCGTGGCCCCCGGGGTAATACACAGCGTCGTAATCGTCCAAGCGGGCGTTGGCGAGTTCGATTGGCCTGCGCAACTCTTCGGCGGAGCGGAGGACTCCTTCCAGTTCCTCGGCGATTTCGACACTGCCGGCCATCGAGGGACGCAAGCTCATCACGTCCACGTACGGCACGGTGCCGCCGGGAGTCGCCACCACAATTTCATGACCGGCCCGGCTGAGCGCGCTGTAAGGGGCCGCGAATTCCTCAGCCCAATACCCGGTCGGGTGCCTGGTGCCGTCCTTCAGTGTCCAGAAACCCGTTGCGGTAACGACGAACAGAATTTTGGCCATTAGACGATCACGCCCCTTAACCGGTGTGGGTTAGGCACTCACCTGCCGGCCAGCCTAGCTGCTGTCACATCGACTACGACGTGATTGCCGGCGGGTAGGGCAGATCGGTAGTGGAGTGAGGGTCCACGTATACCGGGCGACCGAGGAAAGGGAACGCGCGTTGTGGACAGGCACGTCGGTCGCAGATCTTGCAGCCGGCACCGATCGGCACGGTCGCCTCGGAGTCGGTCAGGTCGATGCCCACGGAGTAAATCAGTTTCTCCGCGTGGTCCACGTCGCACCCGAGCCCGATGGCAAAGCTCTTGTCCGGACCGAGGTAGCGGCTGGGCTCCGTCGTGGTGGTCCGCGCGATCCAGAAATACGTGCGCTCATCGGGCATCTGAGCTACCTGTTTCAGGAACTGACCGGGGCGGGAGAAGGCATGATGAACCACCCACAGCGGGCAGTTCCCGCCGACCCGAGAGAAGTGAAATGCCGTGGCGGACTGCCGTTTAGAGATGTTACCCGCGCTGTCGGTGCGGACAAAGATGAATGGGACTCCGCGCGCGCCCGGGCGTTGCAGCGTGGACAGCCGGTGGCAGATGGTTTCAAAGCCGACCTCGAACCGGCGCGCCAAGTGGTCGATGTCATAGCGGACACTTTCGGCGGCAGCGAGAATTCTCTGGTAGGGCAGCAGCAGTGCGCCGGCGAAGTAGTTGGCCAGGCCGATGCGGGCCACGCCGCGCGCATCGTCACTCAGTTGGTCGTTGCCGGCGATGATGCCGGCGATCAAGTCGGCCTGGGTGAGCAGAGCGATCTGGGTGGCGATCTGAAAGGCACGTTGGCCCGGGTAAAGCCAGCGAGCCAGATACAACGTCCTCGAATCGGGCTGAAACAGGCGTTTGGAGTTGGGATTTAGCGTCTGGCCGTCGTCGATGACCACGGTCACGCCGAGCTTGTCGCCAAGGAGCTGTGCCAGCTGGCCATCGAGTCCGCCGACCCGCAGGTGGTTGCGGTTGAACAGTTCCTCGGCCGCGATGTCGAGTTCCCCGATGTAGTTTTTGCGGTCGTAGAAGAAGTCCCGGACCTCCTCGAACGGCATCGGTTGCTGGGCCACCGCCGATATTTCCGAGATGTCCAGATTGGCACGGCTGTGCAGCGCTTCGAGATCCGCGGTGGCGTCGTGTAATCGCCGGTGCAGATTGACCAGCGTCTGACCGACGTCTGGCATCCGGGCGACGAGCTCTTCTATCTGCGCGCCGGTCGCGTTGCTCTCGGCGAGGACCTCCCGCAGGTCGGAGACGAGGCGGGCATCGGAATCCGGGGCGAAGTACTGGGTCGGTAAGTCGAAACGTTCGGTGAGGGTGAGCAGAACCGAGACCGTGATCGGGCGCTGGTCGTTCTCGAGTTGGTTGACGTAACTGGTCGACAACCCCAGGACGCGCGCAAGCGCCACCTGGGTCAGCCCGTGCTCCTCGCGCAACCGCCGTAGCCGAGCACCGGCGAACGTCTTCGCCACCTATGTCACAGTACGCCCGCCTCCTTACACAAGATTCGCAAAATTGGGCGGCTAAGGACACAAAATTACGCTTTTACAGTGCATTTACGCCAGAGCGGCAGCTGCGTAACGTGCGGTTTATGCGGATCCATGATGTTCGAACGCGGCGTAGCGCCGGGGATTTCCCACGCAGCGAGCACCTGGCGTGGAAGATCGCCGAGGTGGCGGCGGACCCGGTCGCCGTGCCTGTGGAGACCGAGTCGATGGCGATCAACCGCATCATCGACAATGCCGCGGTTTCGGCGGCCTCGGTCATCCGCCGTCCGGTGGCCGCCGCGCGCGCCCAGGCGCAGGCGCATTGCAGCTCCGCTCGGGGGGCGAAGGTTTTCGGTGTCGAGGGCGACTACTCGCCGGAATGGGCAGCCTGGGCCAACGGCGTCGCGGTGCGCGAATTGGATTTCCACGACACATTCCTGGCCGCGGAGTATTCCCACCCGGGCGACAACATCCCGGCCCTGGTGGCGGTTGCCCAGCACCTCGGAGTGGGTGGAGCGGACCTGATCCGTGGCATCGCGACCGGCTACGAGATCCAGATCGACTTGGTCAAGGGCATCTGCCTGCACGAGCACAAGATCGACCACGTCGCGCACCTGGGTCCGTCGGTGGCCGCAGGCCTGGGCACGATGCTTCGTCTCGACAAGGAGACCATTTACGCGGCGATCGGTCAGGCGCTGCACCTTACGACGTCGACACGACAGTCGCGCAAGGGTCTGATCTCGAGTTGGAAGGCATTCGCTCCGGCGTGGGCCGGCAAGGTCGCCATCGAGGCCGTCGACCGCGCCATGCGCGGGGAAGGTTCGCCCGCACCAATCTGGGAAGGCGAGGACGGGGTAATCGCCTGGCTACTCTCGGGCCCCGAACATACCTATCACGTGCCGTTACCCGAACCGGGCGAGCCCAAGCGCGCCATCCTGGACAGCTACACCAAAGAGCACTCGGCGGAATACCAGAGCCAGGCCCTGATCGACCTGGCACGTCGGATGCGCGAACGAATCGGCGATCTCGACCAGATCGCGACCATCGTGCTGCATACCAGCCATCACACCCACTATGTGATCGGGACCGGATCCAACGACCCACAGAAGATGGATCCGGACGCCTCGCGGGAAACGCTGGACCACTCGGTGATGTACATCTTCGCGGTCGCATTGCAGGACGGAACCTGGCATCACGAGCGGTCCTACGCACCGGAGCGGGCCCACCGCCCCGAGACCGTCGAGCTGTGGCACAAGGTCTCCACGCGCGAAGACCCCGAATGGACCCGGCGCTACCACTCCAGCGATCCGGCCGAGAAGGCATTCGGCGCCCGCGCGGAGGTCACGCTCAAGAGCGGCGAGGTGATCGTCGACGAGATGGCCGTCGCCGACGCTCACCCGTTGGGCGCCCGGCCATTTGAGCGCAAGCAGTATGTCGGGAAGTTCAACGAGCTGGCCGACGGGGTGGTCACCGACGCCGAGCAACAGCGGTTCATTTCCGCGGCTGAAGCCCTTTCGGAACTGCAGGCAGGCGCTCTGGGTGCCCTCAACATCACGGTCGGTCCGTTGGTGCTCGACAAGGCGCCAACGATTCCGCCGGGAATCTTCTGATGAGTGGGTTGATCGGCAGCGATGTGCCCGCGGCTCAGAAACGGGCACGATTC
>Ga0210396_10006494_pt1 | contig 11201 bp, 7 predicted proteins | sample IncBWH17OmetaG_FD_155466 | JGI IMG/M metagenome (GOLD analysis project Ga0210396, IMG submission 155466) | Forest soil microbial communities from Barre Woods Harvard Forest LTER site, Petersham, Massachusetts, United States - Inc-BW-H-17-O ...
CATCGGGGAAAGACGTTCCAGACGAGGTGATCGTGCAGGTCAATTAGGCCGGGAAAGATGACCCCGCCAGTTTCTATGACTGGCGTTCCCTTCGGAATAGGGATTTTGGACCCGATTCCTTCGATTGCCCCGTGAGAAATGAGCACAACGCCGTCATCGACAACTCCCCGTGCCGTCACCAATGTGCCTGATAATGCGTAGCTCTCGTCCTGACAATGGAGAGCCGTTGTCGAAAAAAGCGCGCCCAGCAATACCCACGTTTTGGCGACTAGGACAATTACCCGCTTCATGCATGCTCCCGCGAACGCACTGAACAAGGCCCGGTACGATTCTGATCCTTCTTCAACTCCATTTCAGACTATTGAGTCACGACCATGTCTTGGTTGTTGGAGCCCGCAAACGCCGCAGTGTTAACCTCGCGTTGATCGTGGAGGCGGCTGGATACACACCGTCCCCTCGTCGAGCTTACAAAGAGAGAACGGCCCTTTTACCCAGGAAAGATAATCGAAGGGATTATAAGTTGAGTCGATTGTTTGTCAACAAAGGCTCGAACGCCGCAGTGCCTGAACTCCGCAAGATACGTACTGCCGTCAGGCACCCTGGTGTATCATCCCGGAGCAAAGCGCATCAGCGGCCCGTCGGACGGTCAACATGCGTGCAAATATTTCCAAACTGTTGCCCGCGGCGAGAGAAAAGTTCGGCGCTTTGCTCGGCCACCGCGCATTCCTGTTTCTCTTCGCCACACTGCTGCTCGCCGCATTCTTGTACGAATCATTCTGGTTCGGCCGCAACGTCCAACCTTCCGAACGTTCCGCTGACATCTCGTGCTCCGATCCCAAGGATCGCAACTCTAGCGCCGCACTCGGTCTCCACTCCGCTTGGGAAGCGGAGCGTGACGGAAAGGTCGACATCGCCGAGAAGCAATATCTTGCCGCAGTCGATTCAACGACTCCTTGCGTACGTAGCGCAGCCCGTCTCGCCATGGATCGCCTCGCACTCTCGAAAGAAAGTTGGGGGCCCGCGTACGGGCTCATGGCCGATTGGGCACACGTCTCGTCCGAGCTGCGGAGCCCCCTCGTCTTCGTTTACACGGCCTGGGTCGCGTACCTTCTGCTTGCCTGGTTCGCTCCTCGCAATGGGATCCGCATCGGACGATTTTCCGTACACGGAGCAAGTCATCCCGCAACCGCGGAGTTGTTCGTTGACTCCCTAGTGTCGTTCAGCGCCACTATTCGCCGTGCCTATGATGCCGATTACCTCAGGCGCGCCGGTCTGACTGTGCTTTTCGAGGATCTGACCGGGCCCACCGTCGAGGGTGCTGACGAGTTTGAGAAGGCGCTCGCAGATTCGGGAGAGTCGGACGTGAAATCTGTCGTTCTCCTCGCGTTCAAAGCGTTAGGTGTCATTCGCCGCCTCTCTGATCGACCGCGATTCATGTTAGAAGGCAAGGTCTACCTTCTTCCGGATGCTGCCCGCGTCACCGCAGTGCTCAATGACCTCGCGAAGCGGAAGGGCAAAAGAATCTATCTCGATGCCACTCTCGCCGAACTCGACGTCATTCCGTCCGCATCTTTGGTCCGCGAGGCTCTCATCCACCCAGCAGACGCGCACCGCTGGGCCCGCCACTACGGCAAGGCGGAAGACCTCCGCGCCGTCAGCCTTCAACTGCATAACTTGGCGCTCGTGCTCGCTTCCAAGCTCCGTTCGATGCAGTTTCAGGCAAAGGAAACCGAATACAGGCCCCGCAATTGGGTGACTGTCTGTCTTTTCACCGCCGCTGCAGCCCATTTGGAGATTGAGGCACGAACACCATGAGCGAAAACTCACATCCCTTCGCTCGTGCCGCTGCCTTATCCCAGCTGGCGCAAAATGAGGATCCGCTCTACATTCCTGCCTCGTTTCTCCTTGGATACGTCCATCTCCGACGGGGTGAAGCGGAGAAAGCGCGTCAAGCCTTCGATCCGATCATTCATCCCTTCAAACGGGAAACAGAACATGCGGTCGCCCTTCTCAGAAGCCGCTTTACCAAGCAAGCCAGATTTGGGAATTTGGTCAAACACATCACGATGCTTGCAGAGTGGAGGAAGTATTTTATTCAACAGATCACGTACCTGCATGGCGGTACGTTCTACAGGGCCGCAATCACGTGGGAACAAATTAAGCAGGAACGCGCCGAAGAGCTGGCAGGCAGGAGGTCTGAATTCAGAACGGCGCACATCCAAAATCTTGCTGAAAATCTGGCAAAACTATGGGACCCGGTTCGTGCAATGGCGGCCGCTGGCCTTGGGACTACCGATCGCGATCAAGTGCTGCGCGCACAGCGAGAACTGGACACATTCCTCCGATCTTCAGATTTGAGCCAGTTCAACTCAACATTAAACATCCTTTCTGCGCTGCCTGCGATGATCGCGGTGCAATTATTCCCAGGTCCATTTGAAACGCAGGCTGAACGCGAAGCTAGGAATCAAGAAAGAGAGGCGGACAAAGCGAGCCTCCTACAGAAAGTAGACGGCCTTGAAGCGATCCCCATCGGCCGGCTTCTTTCAAATAGGATCCAGTCGCTGAAACAGTTGATAAAAGTGGAGAAGTGGGAAGAATCTAAAGACCAGATTGAATCCATCGCACAGGAGACAAGAAGCCCCGATGACAGGAAATTCGCCGAACTGCTGAACGATGCTGACGTCGACTCTCTCACGGGCCGTTTCGCGAGCTTCTTCCTGCCGGCCTTCGCTGAAGTCAGGAAATCGCGAGCGTATCTGCGCCGGTTGTATTGGCCAACACCGGGCGACCGCGTTCGTCTGCCCCTGTACACCGAGGCTAGCTACTACTCCTTACAGGCACAGCTGCTCACATTTGAGCCTCACCAAATGATCGAAGTGTCCGAGCAGGCCGAAAAGTTTCGCAATGCCTATCCGTCCAGGTCCTTCAAGACTAGCGACGTCTACTTGCTCATGCTCTCTCTCGAAGCAGAAGCCCTCTTACGTGCACGCATCCAACGGTCCGACACAGATACAAACGTTCATGTCATCCTGATAAAGTCGCACCGGGAAGTCCTTAGGAATGCCGTGCAAAGTCGCCGCGTGCAAAGCGGCACTCGTGCGTCGGCTTACCTTGCGTTGGGCCTGTTTCAAAGAGATGAGAGAATACGCGACGAAGAAGCCCGGTCTCGCACAGGGCTCGAGGACAAGTATAAGGACGAACTTGCAAGGTACGAAGAGGTCGATCTATATATGCGATCACTCGATCTCCTTCCCTCGGCCTCCGCTCACTGTTATATTGCCGAATGCCGGCTCGACGAAGACCGCAAGAGTGAAGCACGCGCCCACATCAAGCAGGCGCTCTCTATGTCCCCCGAGCATGCACTTGCCAAGAAACTAGCCGCCCAAACCAACCTACCCTCCTAATCGACTCGTTCATTAGGTCGACTTCGGGTGCGGCAGCGGCCTCCTATCATCGCCTAGGTGTTTTGGACAGCGTGTCAGCAAACCGCTCTCCGCGCTGGTCTCGAGCATAAGGGCACCCGCACACACCTGGCGACACCGCTTTGCGACGCACGTACTCGAAACAGGTGCTGGCCTCCGTGTTGGCTGAAGCACAGCCCAATGAGGAGCTTGCAGAAGCATTTCGCGAACGCTGGATTGTCGTCGTTTGTCGTGGTGTGATCGCAATTCTAAAGAAGGCCATCTCTCAAGGGCAGCTTCGCCCTGATATCGATTTCGAGTTGACGACGGATTTGCTTTACGAACCTCTTTACTTACAGACTCCTTATTGGCGCGGGCACAATCACGACCGCCTTCGCGGGCGCACTGTACGAACAATTTATGGCTGGTCATCATCCCGGGGCATCGAGTCGGTCTCGTCCACTGTCTCAGTGAGACGTTTCGCTGATTTCGAAACACAGATTCGCAGGAGATATTTAGGAGGTTTGCCCTCTATGAAAATGGTGGGCAATCCAGGGAAGCGCAAAGCCGCAACACATGCTGGGCTATATGTATCTGCATAATGAGCGGTCTAACGGCAAGTCGCCAACGCACGCACTGAGGAATACGGTAAATAGCCCGCAGCACGGTGTGACGTCGTCGCCCGAGAGCACAGTCCTGCAAGGCGCCCCCTTCCGCTGATCTAGCTGACGAGAAGCGCGTTTGTCGTTACGTATTCGCTCTCTCATTGTTGTAGATCTGCATATCGCGACACTTCGTCTCGATATAAGGCCAAGCTTAGGCGATACTCCGCACCACACGGAAGCCGATGATGTCAGCCCGGATAGATGGCGTAGCCCTCATTCGCGCGGCTGAGCGCAGCATTGCAGCGCTGTCGCGCCAGCCGCCGCCGCGAACCACGCGCATGCCGCTCTGGCCGTCCAGCGCCGGTCTCCCGTCCTGCGGGGTCGAGTCGTAGGAATCGTGCCACAGGTCGGCGGTCCACTCGCGTACGTTGCCATGCATGTCGTACAGCCCGTATGCGTTGGCTGGATATCCGCCACTTTCTACCGGTCCAGATGTCAACCCGAATGCAGCCCTTTTGGAATCAATTGTGTCGCCACACGAATAACGCGTCTCCGATCCAGCCCGGCAGGCATATTCCCACTCCGACTCCGAAGGGATTCGATACTTCTGCTGCGATGCGGACGAGAGGCGATCCACGAATGCACGGGCGTCCTCAAACGAGATACGGATGCAAGGTATGCGTCCTGCGGGAATCGCGGCCACCAGAGCTTGCGAGGGCGGCTTCGAGGCGCTGCGGAGTCGCCCGAACCAGCTTTCTTTCGGAGCCGGCAGAGCAGGTGGGTTCGGAAGTGAACCAGCAACCTTGATGTATTCGGAAATCAGGACAGGAAAGACTCCGACGGCAAACGGCGCAGGGATATCAATACGCTTTTGCGGCGCCTCACAGGAAGCGCAATCCGGGTCATCCTGTGTGGTGCCCAGCAGAAACACGCCCTTCGGCAAGACCCGCATCACCGGCATCTCTTCGCCATCGCGAAAGGCGGTGCCCGGTGGCGTATGGGGGCTGATGAACGCGCCGTCGTATATGGCGTCGCCAGAAGGAAGTGTGCCGACGGCTTCGCGATAAAGATTGGGAGTGGGGGTCGTCAGATTTCCCGGCGCTTGGGCGCCCGACGTGGAAACGACATCGGTTATCCAGGTCAGAAGTTTGCGCCACTGCAGGTGGGCGGGATCGTCAATCCAGCCGGACAGGTTCACCGTCTGGGTGAGCGTGAACGCGATTGGAATGGTGCATGCCTCGACCAAAACCGGAATGAGTTTGCCGTGATCCTTGCCGTAATGGGCCTCGGTGCGAACCCACTCTGAAGAGACTGAACGCGGGGACCACAGTACCACTACAGTAGATGCCGCCGAGATAGCCGCCTCGATCTCTGCATCCCACGCTTGTCGCGGCGTGATGCCGTCATCCCACCAGACCGAGATTCCGTTGCAGCGCATGGCGTCCACGATGCGCCTCGCAATCTCCCCGTCTTGTCGTTTGTAACTCAGAAAAACATCAGCCATAGCCGAACCGCCGCACAGATTCTGGCCCCTTGCCAAACGGATTGTGCTATTATCTTGCGAATTCCCGGGCGCTGACAACATGGGGGCTGAAGATGGCAGAGCCTCTGCAGGCCTTAGACAACGACGTTTTCTACTCGCTGAAGCATCCGCTCCAACCGCGTCGATTCGCGCTCGCTTTGTTTTTCTCCCTCATCCTGTTTCCCCTTATCGCCGTATTGCTGGTAGCCGGGACCGTCTTCGTCATTGTGCCATTTGTCGCGTTCCTGTTGTGGCTGGGGGGAAGGGTCATGTTTGCCTCCTTCATGGGCAACAGCATCCTTGTTTCAGAACTGAACTATCCCCGTGTACACAACCTTGGCCAGGACCTCAGGACCAGGATCGGATACGCGAAGCCCGTCGACATCTTTGTGTATGAACAGGGCGATTTCAACACCTTTCTGTTGAAGTTCTTCTTCTACCGGCGGGCGGTGTTCCTTAACTCCGAACTGCTTGAAGCGGGAGTTACCGATGACGAACTTCGGTGGCTGATTGGCCGTTTCGTAGGATACCTGCGCGCGCGGCGGCAGGCAGGGTTCTGGGGCTGGACAATTCGCGCCGCCCATCCACTCCTGCTTTTCAACTTCTTCCTTCTACCCTACGAACGCGCGCTCGTTTATACCGGGGATCGCATTGCCCTGGCAGTCATCAACGGCGACATCTCCAGCGCAGCCTCCGCGATGCAGAAGTTACTTGTCGGGCGCCAACTAGGCTACTCGGTCAACCCTAACGGCCTCCTTGATCAGCACCGAAAGGTGAAGGGATCACTGTTTGCATTCCTTGCCCGGGCAGCGACGGCCTTTCCCCACACGACGGCACGGTATGTTGATCTGATTGAGTTCGCGAAGGAAAGATTTCCGGAGCAATTCCAGCGCTTCGAGGCACAAAATCCCGGCTTACCGGATGACATACGCCCATTGACGGCTCTTCCTGGCGCGACGACGCCGATGCACGGAAAAAGGGATCCGGTGTGGGCAAGCCTTACAGGAGCGGCAATTGTTGTCGGCCTCTTCGCAGTCCTCACTGCCTTCGTGGTTGTCCCGCAATACCGGAGTGCCTTATCCAGAGGGTCTGCTCAGACCGCTCCTGTCCTCGACGACACGAAAACGTCCTCGCCAACTGCGGTTCCGGCGGCGGAAGCCCAACCCGCCGCCGCGCATATTTCACCGGCGGTGCTCGAGGCGCAACCTTATGCATCTTCTGAAGGCCACTTCAGCGTTGCATTTCCGGGATCCCCGACCTATGGCTCCCGGCCGCTTAAGCTCTCGGAAACCGAATCGGCCACGCTCCATCAGTTCCAGTTCAGCGGGGACGGTCTGGTCTACGCCGTGGTGTACAACGATTTTCCGGCGAACCTCGTTGGCGGTTCACCAACGGAGATTCTGACCACAGTTCGCGACGCAACGCTGGAATCACACAACACACCCCTGCTTATCGACCAGGTGATCGATTTGAACGGCGTGCCAGGCCGCGCGTACGCGTTTACAAAGAAAGATGGAAGTACCTTTGTTGCACGGGTCTTTCTTAAGGGCGGCCGCCTCTACCAAGTCGTGGTCATCGTGAACGCCGGCTCTTCCCCAACGCAAGCCGATAAGTTCCTGAATTCGTTCCAAATTCTTGGGGATTGATGTGGGCGTCCTCGAGGCAGAGACACCTCGGCAGTGATTGCCTCCTCTCATCAATCCGGCTGTTGTCTCAATCAGCGCATCATCCCCAATGCACTCGCCGAACATGGAGAGGTCCTCAAATGTCGGCTTCTTGTCGCTGAAGGCGAGGGTCGGCTGCTTTACCCTGACAACGCCCTTCAATCGCCGAATCAATTTTGACCATGGGTCAGTACCGGGGGTCGGCTTCTCAGGTGTAACAGCGTAGGACCCGCAGGTCATACCGCGCAGTGATAGATTCGGAACCGACAAACGACAAGAAGAAAAACAACTGGTCCCTGCGACCGTTGAGCTAAATTGGCAGCGTGACGACTCAACCTCCTTCCGGCGCATCGGCCAGCACAGCGGACAACAACACCACGCACCAGAGCCCTTCAAGAAACCTTGGACTTGACCTTCTGAGAGTCGTAGCGACCTATATGGTCGTGCAGATCCACACCGGTGAGTTCTATTACATCGGCCCCGGCGGCTCTGTACTCGACACGCCCGCTGCGCACTGGGTGGGCTGGCTCAACTCTCTATTTCGCTCCTGCGTCCCGCTGTTCGTGATGATTTCCGGAGTCTTTCTCTTTCCTGTGAGGAATGAAGGCGCCTTCTTCCGGAAGCGATTCAGTCGCGTGTTAGTTCCTTTCGTCGTATGGTGCGTGATCTACGCCTTCTACCTTTACTGGCAAGGCGCGACCACCCTGCAGGGAGCGCTGCTCGGCATCCTCAAAATACCGGTGAACTTTGGCACGGATGTCGGGCACCTCTGGTTCGTCTACATGCTGCTCGGCATCTATCTAGTCGCCCCTGTTTTGTCGCCGTGGGTTGAATCCGCCAGCCGCCGCAGCATGGAACGGTTTCTCGCCCTGTGGGCGATCAGCCTTACCATTCCGTACATTCACCTTGTCTTCCCGGAGATTTGGGGTGAAGCCTTCTGGAACTCCACCCCCATGCTTTACTACTTCACTGGCTATATCGGATACGCGGTTGCGGGCGCTTATATCAAACGCTTCCGCATGCAGCCTTCCCGGTCGCTTTCTTTGGCTGCCGTCGTATTAATCCTCGCCGGCTATGTGATCACCGCTTCCGGCTTTCTGCACAGGCTTTCGACAGAGCAGGTTCTTCCCAGACTCGAATTGACCTGGGGATTCGAGACCATCAATGTCGCCATGATCACTGTTGGATTCTTTCTGCTGTTCAGAAATATTCAGCCGGCGATGCCCGACAGTGCGCCCTGGAAGCTAGTAAGAAACATATCGCAGAGAAGCTATGGCATATACCTTGCGCACATCATCGTGCTCAACGCGGTCTATGGTCTGTTGAACGGGCGCCTGGAAAGCCCGATTATCAAAATCCCCACGATCGCCATCGTGGCCTTCTTGGGGACGTATGCGTTGATCATCTTAATCGCGCTGCTTCCGAAGAGTAAGTGGATCGTCGGCTGATCGGCAGCGAACGAGCTTTCCTTCCGCATGCCCTGGCCTTGGATGCCGCGCCTAGCACCCAGGGCAGCCGCTCACAATCCGAGGCAGGGCTGAAACTTTGAAGATTGGGACGATCCCAAGCGCTGAAGGAGTGCTAGTTAAAGCGGGGAACCTCCAGTGTACGTCAGAGACCTGGACGCACTGGGTCGTTGTGCGGGCAGAGACGACTGTCCCGCTCCGTCCGACACATGGACAGCCGGTACTGTGTCGATCCTGCTTGGAGCAGAATCGGCGTACAGATTCAACACCCTCGCTTTGAGCTGTTCCAGTTCGATGACGAGAAGCGCGTTTATGAGGACCGATTGTAGGGACTGTTAGACTGCCTGCAGAGGGGCAACCGGGTGTTTATCGGTCACTTCGCTGTCGGCTTTGCCGCCAAAAGATACGCCCCTCGCGCTTCTTTGGCCCTGTTGCTGGCCGCACCATTACTGTCCGATCTGTTGTGGCCCCTTTTTCTACTGCTGGGATGGGAAACGGTCCGGGTTGATCCGGGCCGGATGAAGCTGGCGCCTTTAGACTTCGTAAGCTATCCCTGGTCCCACAGTCTCCTGATGTGCGCCGTTTGGGCAGGTTTATTCGCCACAATCTATTACTGGATGACACGGTATCGGCCTGGAGCCATCGCCATTGTGATCGGCGTGCTAAGCCATTGGTTTCTAGACTGGATAACGCATGGAACGGATATGCCTCTGTACCCAGGCGGTCCGAAGTTTGGGCTCGGTCTTTGGAACTCTGTGGCCGGAACGCTGTGCGTGGAGCTCGCGATGTTCGCGATAGGCGCGTGGCTCTATGTTTCGGCCACCAGAGCACGTGACCGCATCGGCCGGTATGCCTTCCTCGCATACATTGCGCTGCTCGTTGCGAGCTATTTGAGCAATACCTTCAGTAGCGAACTACCGCATTCGGTCAAAGCAGAGATTGCGTGGCCAGGTCTCATTGCCGGGAGCCTCATGCTGATTTGGGCATGGTGGTTTGATCGGCATCGCGAGCCCACCGGGCCACGCCTTACGACGTGACAGTTGAGTTATTACAGGCGAAGCGAACGCCTCTGAATCACTGGTACTGCGAAGCTACTTTTCTGAAATCCTTTAGCCGAAGAGATAACGTAGGCTATTTTTCGCACATTCGATTTGAGTTGGAGCTGGGGAGGTTGGTACAAGCAGGAGGAGCGAGGCCTCTGAGGACGGGTGATGGAGCCAACCGAAGCAGGGAGCGAGACGAAGGCGCTGGGGTCGGTGGTGCAGATCGACGAAGGCAAGATCCAGGCGCACTTGGACCAGGTGGTGCGGTCGACAGTGGAAGAAACGCTGAACGCGCTTCTGGATGCAGAAGCCGATCAGTTATGCGGTGCTCGGAAGTACGAGCGGGCCGAAGGGCGCAAGGATACACGGGCGGGCAGCTATGAGCGGCAGCTGCAGACCAAGGCCGGCGAAGTCAGTCTGAAGGTGCCGAAGCTGCGGAGCCTGCCGTTTGAGACCGCCATCATCGAGCGTTACCGGCGCCGTGAGTCTTCGGTGGAAGAGGCGCTGGTGGAGATGTACCTGGCAGGAGTGAGCGTGCGGCGAGTGGAAGACATCACGCAGGCCTTGTGGGGCACGCGGGTGTCGGCCTCGACGGTGAGCGATCTGAACCAAAAGATTTACAAGCAGATCGAAGAGTGGCGCCAGCAGCCGCTGGTGGGTGAGTTCCCGTACGTCTTCCTGGATGGCTTGTGGCTGAAGCGGAGCTGGGGCGGCGAGGTGAAGAACGTCTCGGTGCTGGTGGCGATCGGAGTGGCGCAGACCGGCTACCGCCAGATCCTGGCGGTGAGCGAAGGCGCGAAGGAAGACAAGGCGAGCTGGACCGCGTTCTTGCGCGAGTTGAAGGAGCGTGGGCTGCAGGGTGTGAAGCTATTCGTCTCCGACAAATGTCTGGGGTTGGTGGAGAACCTGGCGGAGTTTTATCCAGAGGCGAGCTGGCAGCGCTGCGTGGTTCATTTTTATAGAAACGTGTGGACGGCAGTGCCCACCGGCAAGGTGAAGGAAGTGGCTGCCATGCTCAAGGCAGTGCATGCACAGGAAGATGCACAGGCGGCGCGAGAGAAGGCCGCACAGGTGGTAGAGAAGTTGAAGGCGATGAAGTTGGCGCGAGCCGCGGAGATCGTCGCAGCCGGCGTGGAAGAAACACTTAGCTACTACGCGATGCCTTCGGAGCACTGGCGCTCGATCAAGACCAACAACCCGCTGGAGCGGCTGATGCGCGAGATCCGGCGACGAACACGCGTGGTGGGCGCCTTCCCCGATGGCAGGTCGGCCTTGATGCTGGTGGCCGCCCGACTCCGATATGTCGCCGCGACTCGATGGGGCACGAAGCGCTACCTGCAGATGAACCGGCTGGCCGAAGTGGTAGCCATCGCCTGACCGCCTGCTCTGGTCCCCATGGGGACCAGAGCAAATCAACCTCAACCGAACAACCTTCCTCAGTGCTAGCTACGATCGAAAGTGCGAAAAACTCTGGACACTACCTCCCCCTCATCAATCGCT
>Ga0210396_10006495_pt1 | contig 11200 bp, 7 predicted proteins | sample IncBWH17OmetaG_FD_155466 | JGI IMG/M metagenome (GOLD analysis project Ga0210396, IMG submission 155466) | Forest soil microbial communities from Barre Woods Harvard Forest LTER site, Petersham, Massachusetts, United States - Inc-BW-H-17-O ...
AATGCAGCGAAGCTGAGACCGACTGTACGTCGGGATATTGCCGATAGAGATTGGTGGCGTCCTCTATGGTTTTCTTCCAGGCGGAATCATCGATCTGCAGCGCAACAGTTGGTTCCAGGACGCTGACGACCGGAGCTTTTGCAAAATCATCCACCGGAGCGGTCTCGGTGCTGAACTGCTTCAGCGCGGCTTGCTTCTCGGTCAGCGCCTCCACTGCTTCTTTGTAGGCGTCGTCGGTGGCCAGCCAGATTTGATGGCGCAGCGCGATGGGGTCATCGTCGAGCGGGAGAATATTAGTTTCACCCATGCCGATGCCGTAGTAGCTGTCTTGCTTGTAGTCGCCGATGCGGACCACGACGCGAATGACGCGGTAGCGGACGCGCTGATTTTCACGCAACGCGCCAAAGGCGGCTTCCGCCGAATAGTCGTCGATGTCGTTCACGCGATATTCGATGTAATAGGGAGGATCGACTTGATCCATTCGGAGTTGCGACTTGGAACGATCGAGTTCGGTCAGGAGAGCTTCCAGCAAGGGATCGCCGCTCGCGGCGGCATGAGCCGGGCCGGACGCAGTCGTTGGCGCGGTTTTCGAGACGTCGTCAGAGGGCTTCGCGGCCGCGGCAGCGATCCCCGTCATTCCCATCGTCGTGAAAATGGCGATGGCAAGAGCGCAGGGGGTGCGGATGATGGTCATGGCTTCACCGTCCGCTTTGCTGGCGTGTCCTGCTCGGACGCTGTCGTCGTTTCGAAGCCGGGCGGGGGCAAGATGGGCGGCCGCTCGTGGGAGTGCGCACGCTTCTGCACTTCCATTTCAGAGAACAGCATTGCCGGTGCGACGGCGGATACCGGCACGCTGCCGCTTTCGGCGCCGCAAACGCCGTTGAAAACGTGTTGCTGGTCGCCGGTGGTAATGATGCGGGTCAGTGCGGCGAGCGGTGTCCCCACGATGTCGACCCCACGCACCAGCTCATCGGGGCGTCCGTCCGCGTACACACGATACACAATCACGGGCAGCACCTGGAACGCCTGAGGTAGCGAGCGCGTCGTCAGCGTGAATCCGCCCTGGATGTCATCGAAGTAGAGGCCGTAGGGCTTGCCTTGTTTCTTGACCTCGTCGATGAGCTTCTGTCGCAGGTCCACTTCGGGGACCGATTTCGTGGACGTCACGATTAGATTGCCTTGGCGGCCCGTGGGCATCAAGCCCGGTTGATTGCGCCCGTGGCCATTCGACACACTGAAATCCTTGATCGGCATCCGCGACATCAGAAAGTTCTTGAGAATTCCATCTTGAATGACCGCGACTCGTTGAGCGGGCGAACCCTCATTGTCGAACTCATAGTAGCCCGCGAGTTTTACTCCCCCGAGTTCCTTGATGGTGGGATCGTCGCTAACGCTCAGAAATGTTGGCAGGACTTCCTGGTTGACCTTCTTCGTAAAGGTTTGTCCTTCGTCTTCATCCTTCTGCCGATGGCCTTCCATCCGGTGGCCCAGGACTTCATGAAAAAATACCGCTGCGGCGCGGCCGCTGAGCAGCGCGGGTCCGTCGTAGGGTTCGGCGACAGGCGCTTTACGCAAATCCCGCAGGTCCAGCGCCATCTTGTCGATCTTCGCGATGAGCTCCGCTTCACTGGGTAGCCCGCTGGCCGCCGGTGCCTGGAATGTTTCCACGCGCAGAAGCTCCATGCCGTCGGACGCGCGCGTTTGCGCTTCGATCACCATGCGCGTCGAGGCGCTGGGCGTCGCGATCATGGTTCCTTCGCTCGAAACCAGCCGCGCGTTGGAGTTCTGCACCTGCAGCGTTACAGAGCCGAAATACACATCGGAATATTTGCGGAACGCACCGGATAGACGGCGAATCTCGCCTTCCCAGGCCGCGCGATCGAACCCCTGCACGGTCAACGGCTCGCCCGTGTGGGTCTGCGGCGCTTCCTTGGAAAAGTCGGGCGACTTATCCTCTTCTTCCGCGCGGACGGCGGTATTGGTCTTTACGTTGAGATAGGCAGGGGCGGCGCGTTTGTATTCACGGTCGGTCAACTCCCACAAAACGCGCGCGATGGCGTCGGGGTCGTCGCCGAGCGGCAAGCTGCCGGAGGTCATGCCGCTGGAGCGGCTCTGTCCGTGCGTGTTGTCCAGCGCGGGCGCACCCACGCGCATGGTCACATCGGCCTGGCGGCGCCGGAGGCCGGCGTCGGTCAACAAGCTTCCGTACGAACCAATCAGCACGACCAGGTCTTGGTCATTTACTGTATAGCTGAGGTAGTAAGGCGCCGGCTCGCTCTTCGCCAGGGAACTGGTGGCGCGGGCGAGTTCGCCCTGCATCACCTTCAGGATTGGGTCAGCAGTTGCCTTCGAGGCAGAAGCCGCGCGATTCCCGGAAGCCGTGCCGGCCGAGGTAAGGGGCGACACCGCAAGCTGCGCGGCCATCGCCAAGCACGCTGCCATGCGTGCGAATTCTGTCGGCCGGGAAGGACGCTTCCCGCATGCACCTGACGATCCAGCAATCTTTATCAAGCCAATTCTCCAGTCTCTTGGTCAAAAAAAGTTTCAGAAGGCAGCGTTTTTCGTTCCTGCTCGGGATGCAGCGGCTCCTGCGCAGCAGTTGTCCTGAATTTCGGGCTCTGAGGTGCCGTAAAAATCGAGTATGCCCTAGCGTTCCGCCGCGCGCAAACTACGTGTTGCCGAAGCGTTGCCCTTCGGTCAACCGGGCACCGGACGCAAATTCAAATGCGTTCACTTTCTTCCCGCCCTCTTGTTTGACGGATAAGACCCGCAATTCGGTTGCTCCCCCGCAGGATACGACCAGCTCATGCCCAGTGAAGCGAATCGTTCCGGGCGGCAAACTCTCTCTCTGTGATGCCGTTCCTTGCGATCCAGCTTCTTGCACATCGTTAGACACCGGCTCGCCAACAAGGTGGCAGGTACGTTCGCGGAACGTGGTGTAGGCTCCGGGCCAGGGCGTAAAACCACGCATGCGGTTGTAAATTTCCTTTGCCGGTCGTCTCCAGTCGATCCGGCCGTCTTCCTTCTTGAGCAGCGGTGCGTACGTGGCCTCAGCATGATTTTGCGCCCGGGACGCCAGCGTTCCGGCTCCAATACCCCTCAGTGTGTCGGTCATCAACGGCGCGCCGGCTTCGGCCATCCGGGCAGCGAGTTCCGGTGTCGTCTCGCGCGGACCGATGGCCATCTCTGTTTGCAGCAGCATTTCGCCGGTGTCCATACCGGCATCGATGCGCATGGTCGTCAACCCGGTCGTGCCCTCGCCATTTACGATGGCCCAATTGATGGGCGCGGCACCACGATATTTCGGCAGCAGGGAAGCGTGAAGATTGATCCATCCGAGTTTTGGAATCGGCAGCAGCCGCGCCGGAATGATTTGTCCGTAGGCGATGATGACGATCACGTCCGGCGCGATCGCCTGCAAAAGTTCCTGCGACTCCGGCGAGCGGATTTTTTCCGGCTGGTGTATTGGTACCCCGGCAGCCATCGCGGCTTCCTTCACTGGAGAAAACGAAACCTGCATCCCGCGGCCGCTCGGGCGATCGGGCTGTGTGACGACCGCAGCGATCTCAAACTCTGGCTGTGTTAGCAACTGCTTTAGCGTGGGAACCGCGAACTGAGGTGTGCCGCAGAATACGACTTTCATCCGCCTCCAAAACAGTCTTGTGGCATGCGAAAGAGTCCCTCAGCAGCTGAACAGTCTGGGGAAAAAGCTCTTTTCTTCAGGAGGTCGGTGCTTTAGCGCCGACGTAGACTGCGTGCACTCAACGGGCTTCAGCCCCTGAAGGAAGCTTTTTTCTCGTTTTTGCATTTTTCCGCAGCCTGTTAAGCCGTGCCCTGACGTTGCCACACAGAGTCCAAAATCTACCACTCGCCCAGCTTCCGCATTTTCTTGATTTTGCGCTTGATCAGGTCGCGCTTGAGCATGCTCAGATGCTGGATAAAGAGGATGCCATTCAGGTGATCGATCTCATGGCAGAATGCCCGAGCCAGCAGATCTTCGCCGCGAATCTCGAACGGTTCCCCTTTGGCGTTTTGCGCTTTCACGGTGACGAACTGCGGCCGCACTACGTAGCCGCGAAACCCCGGAATAGACAAGCAACCTTCCTCCTCGCGCTTTTCCCCCTCGTAATGAATCACTTCCGGATTCGCGAGGACGATCTTCGCCTCAGGATTCTTGCCGCCCGTGACATCCACCACCGCCACCCGCATGCTCAACCCAATTTGCGGTGCGGCCAGGCCAACTCCCTGCGCCGCGTACATCGAAGCAAACATGTCTTCGGTAAGCTGCTCGAGTTCGGCCCCGAATTCCTTTACCGCCGGAGTTGATTTCTCGAGAATCGGGTCGCCGTATTTGACGATCGGATAGATTTTCCTCAGAGCCGAGCGCGTCTCGGTAGCGGCCTCAGCCGCCTGCGTCTCTTGCGGTTCTTCCGTCGCCGGACTCGCCGGCTTGGCCGCCATTGGTTTAGAAGTCGTCGATTTGTCGGGCATAGTTGTCGAAATTCCGCCGCATCTCGGCGAGTGAGTCTCCCCCAAATTTTTGCAGAAAAGCATCGGCCAGGACAAGTGCCACCATGGCCTCGGCCGCCACTCCTGCCGCGGGCACCACACACCAATCCGAACGTTCATACGCGGCCTGAATCGGCTCTTTCGTAACCATGTCGGCGGTCCCCAACGGCTGGCGCAGAGTTGAGATCGGCTTTAGATATCCTCGCACAACTACGTCTTCGCCGTTGGTGATGCCGCCCTCGAGTCCCCCGGCGCGATTGGACGACCGTCGAAACTTCTTCGCGTCCTTGTCGTACGAAATCTCATCCTGCACTTCGCTTCCATTCGATCCTGCCGCCGCAATCCCCGCGCCGATCTCCATGCCCTTGACGGCTTGAATGCTCATCACCGCCTGCGCGAGCCTCCCGTCCAATTTTTCATCCCACTGCGCGTGGCTGCCGAGTCCGACGGGCACAGGATGCGCCACCACCTCGAAGATTCCGCCAACGGTGTCACCTGCTTTGTTCGCGGCATCCACCTCCGCCTTCATGCTGTCCTGCACCGCCGCATCTACACAACGGAGCGGCGAATCGATGTCCGCCGTAACCTGCTGGATTTCGTTCCAGCTAGCCGCGCGCTCCAGCCGTACGTGCCCGACCCGCACCGTATGACTCGCGATTTCTGTTCCCAACTCGCGCAGCAACTGCTTGGCAAGCGCCCCGGCGGCCACGCGTGCGGCAGTCTCGCGCGCCGACGCCCGCTCCAACACGTAACGCGCATCGTGAAAATTGAACTTCTGCGAACCCGCCAGGTCCGCATGTCCCGGTCGAGGCGCGACCAATCTTCGTTCCTCGGCAGCCGCAATTTGCGAAGCCTCGACGGGTAGAATCTTCTCCCAATTGGCCCAATCGCGATTCTCGATCCGCAGCGCAATCGGCGCGCCAATGGTCTCGCCGCGCCGCACGCCCGCAAAAATCTCCGCGCGATCCTTCTCAATCTTCTGCCGGCCGCCGCGGCCATAACCAAGCTGCCGCCGGTGCAGTTCGTGATTGATGAAGTCCACGCTGATGGGCAGGGACGCCGGCAAGCCCGAGATAAACGCCAGCAGCGCCTGTCCGTGCGACTCGCCCGCAGTGTAGAAACGCAGCATTCCCGTCCGCAATCTCCCTGCTCGATCCATTTGCCGCTGTGGAAACAAACAGTGTAGCGGTCCCGCCGCCTTCGCGTCCAGTTTCGGCCTGGCGGGGTTCACTCCACGCCAGCCGAGCTTTCTGAAAAGAGCGAGCCACAAACTCGAGGCTGATACAAAGTTAGTTCAACAGGAATGCACCGAACGGGCGTGTGACTACATTTCGCGGTAATTGAGTAAAACCACGCCGATCAGCAGGAAGCAAACCGGCCAAATGCCCGCCATCGCGAATCGTGCGCGGTTCTCGGCAGGAAGACGTAACTCCAGCCATCGCGACCATGCCGCGGTGACGCCCAGAACTGCCAGCGGCGCATGACTAAGCTCCGCCAGCACTTCTTCCTTGATGTTTCCGAGACTATGCGAGTGCGTGAGCAGGAGCGCGCTGGCCACCGCCACGAGAATCGGAAAAATCAAATGGGATCCTGTCGAAGCCACGCGCCCCGTTTGCACTCTCCATTCAAAAATCGCCAGCCCAATCACAAGGAGCGCGACGATGCGGTGAAGCAGGACTTCCGGGTCCGTCATACTCACCCAAAAGCCTACGGGGCCGAGAGGCCAGGTTTCCGGATCGCTTCTCAGTATCAGAAATGCGGATAGCGCCAGGAAAATGAGGGGCCAGTTTCGAGTCCAAGAAACGCGGGCAACCTGCGCGATCAGTGCAAGCAGACCAATCGCCAGCACGATCAGGCCCGCCCAGTGATGGTTGTACTCAGACCAGGCTTTTTCCGCAACGGTGTTTGGGCGGGTTCCGGCCTGCCCGGGAACGTACGAGGCGGTGGAGAGGCCTCCGGAGTCGGTTGATTTTTTCTGTGCTGCGTATACGTCTTCCGGGAGTTCCTCATGCTTTGGACTCGTGAGCCGGGGTACCCGCGGACTCATACGCCCGTAGATCTCTGTGGCGTGGACGCGGTCCGCGGCTAAATCTGCCGCGGGCGGAAGTGATGTCAACGACGCCGCCAAGAGAATGACCGTGATGCCGATTCCAATCTCTGCTTCTCCAAACCGCCGCAGGCTATCCAGCAAACGGCTGGATGATCCGCGAACGATCTGGTAGTTCATCGCGCCAAGGAGCAGAAGAAGCCCGAAGAGAACGATCTTGGTGATCACCATGGCCCCATACGACGTGCCATACGCGGCGCTGAGCGAACCAACGTAGGAAAAACTCAAGACAAGGCCAGCCGTCGCGAGGACGGCAACACTCACGAGCGCGAGTCGCGAGAACCGGGCGCTCAGGGCGCGTGCGACGTCCACATTCGGCGCATGCTTCAGCCCAAGCAACAGATAGGGCAAACCACCCAGCCATACTGCCGTCGCCGCTTGGTGCAAGGCTGTGAAAGCGGCCAGCGGCAGGCGGTATTCCAATCGCGACATCGCGTGACTGGTCATCACCGATGACACCAAAACAAATGCCGCCGGCAGCAGCATGTCCGCATAACCGCGCGAGCGCTGCGTGTGCGCCAAAGCCACAATCGTTAACGACGAGACGATGCCCAGTCCGCCAGCGACGACGAAATTCGCTCCGCTGACCTCGCCGAATGACATCCCTGCCGATTGCATCAACAGAAGACAACTGGAAAGCACAACCGCAGTCTGCGCTAGTGCAAGCGCCACCGCTGCGCGCCGGATCCAGCGCAGCGCCCCCTGCTCTAGTTGGTCTGCGGAAATCCTCATCGGCCCCGCGACGAACACAAGAAAGACGATTCCGCCGATAGTGAGCGATTGGAACGTCAACGTCGCGCCTCGCAACAACACAGAGAGGAAACCGAAGATCTGGAGTAGTTGCGCCATTCGTTAGGTTTTCAGGAGTTGGTCACGGTGAAGGAAATCTCTCCCCGCGTCAGGTGCCCGTCGGATGCCAGCACTTGCCATCGTAAGCGGTATTCCCCCGGCGCGAGACCTTTAGCTTGCGATGTCAGCGTGTCCGCGGATGTGGGCTTGCCCAGCTCAAGGCTTTGCGTGGAACCATCCGACCGAAGCAGCGCCAGCCGGGAACGGCTGACATCGATGCGCACATTGAATCGGAGCTGCACGGGAACGTCCGGTCCGGAGACCTGCCCGTTCAAAGCGGGATTGGATTCCACCAAGACCGCATGCGCTTCCGCCGTTCGGACCATTAAGAAACTAGCAACAACGCCGCAAATAGTAATAGTAAGTGTTAAAAATAATCGCCGATCGATCGGCATGACCACCTGCTTGTATCGAGAAAGTATAATTCTGATCTGTGACCTAATTTGACCTTAATACTCCAGCCCTCATTCCAACGTTCGTCATCCCGGGACCACAACGGCCAGAGTACATCAGTAAGCAAAGCAACGCACTGCGGCTCTTTTTGTTGGTAGAAGCAGTGTAAGCAGCAATGCGTTATGAAAGTGCCGCAGAGCTACGGGAGTTCGAGGTCAAGGGCGTAGACTTCCTGGGTGCTCAAATCGCGCACAAAAAGGGCCGACCCGTCCGGTGCAAGACCCGTCCACGCACCGATAAAGTCAGCCCCATATAGGCTTAGGCCCTTCAACCCTACCAACACTTCGCGGTGCGCTTGTCCGACTTTCACGCGCCCATAGTCAGGGTGGTCCGTGAACGAACTGTCATAGTAAAGATAACTTCCGTCGCGCGACCAGGTCGGGAAGCCGACACTCGCAGCATGGCTCCATTCCGACCATTTGTTGCTCTTGAAATCAAAAAGGAAAAGTTTCGTGGAATCTGTGGAAAGCGCAGCGATGTGTTGGCCGTCAGGGGACCAGCGCGGGCTGAACAAGTTCTGGGACCCGGGAATCGTCGAAATTTGACGGGTCTTGAGGTCGACAAGGTAGATTGAAGAATCCTGCGCCGGGCCCGAGCGTCCGAAAGCGACTCGGACGCCGTCAGGTGACCAGGTGGCGTCGACCTCGTCCTTGTCCTTCTCCTGGACCGCCAATCGCTGAGGAGTGCCACCCTGTGCCGAGATCAAAAAAATCCTCCAATTCTTGCCGGGCTGCGACGCGGAGTACGCGATTTGTGTTCCGTCTGGAGACCAGCGGGGCAGCACGACCTGGATCGGCGGATACGTAAGTTGCAACGGGTCGCTGCCATCGACGTGACTGCGCCACAGCGAGCGCTCTGGATAAGTAACGTAGGTAACCCATTTTGTATCGCGCGAAAAATCCAGCTCTCCCGCTGAGATACCCGACAGAAAGGGCACAAATTGTTTGGATTGCGGATCATAGCGGACAAGCTCTCCTCGCGGTTGACCTTCGATCACGTACAGCTTCTTGCCGTCGGGGCTGGGAGCCCCCGCGGAAAAGTTCAATGGACTGGTCGCGATCTGCATCGGGACAGATTCTCGCCCGTGAAAAAATCCTTTCCCTTCGCGCAGCGCCCAGATAGCTCCTTGCGAGTAGAAGAAATAATAGCGGCCGTCCGCAGTCCATCTTCCGCAGCATTCGTTTGGTGGATTATGCCACCCTGGAAAAAGCGCGCGAAGACCACTACCGTCGCTGCGAACTTCCCAAAGCGAGAGAGCATTTGTTTCAGAAGCGGTGACATTAAATCGAATGCGGTTTCCATCGGGCGAGAAACGAGGTCCTCTGATGAACCCGGAGGCGGTGATCAGCTTACCCGCGTTGTTCCCGTCAGAATCCGCCACGAAGAGATCTGAACCATTTGCGAACGCGACCTTCCGTCCGTCGGGCGACCAGCCTCCGTCGTGACCCACGATCTCTCCCAGACGGCGCGGGGCCCCGGCAGGCAGCGGCAAAGTCCATAACGGATCTTCCGACTCAGTCCCTCCAAATCCCCGCGCCAGCAGTTGCGATCGATCCGGTGAGACGTCGTAAATCTCGATGTTCGTGAATGGTGTCGGGATGACCGAAGTCTCACCACCGGTGGCCGACACTTGAGCCAGAATGAAATTTCCGACTCTGGACTCCGTCATGTAGAGCCGCGAACCGTCGGTCTGGAGATTGTCCTTAAAGAACCCGTCGTGCGTGAGCCGCGTCGTGGTCAGAACTCTGGGCGGAGGCAGCGGTGGGCGGAACCAGGCGACTAGTCCAGCAAGGGCGAAAATCCCTGCAGAAGCTGCGGCGATCCATACCCAGCGGGATTTCGCCGGCTCTGCCGGAGGGAGCGGCGCCGCAGGCGTAATCTTTCCGGAACTGGTGTCGCGCTTCAAGCGCTTTAGATCGGCTCGCAGTTCCGCGGCGCTTTGATAACGGACGTCACGATCCTTCTCCAGGGCCTTCAGAATGATGCGCTCCATGTCGGCAGGAAGCTCGGGATTGAGGCGGAGTGCGGAAATCGGCTCTTTGCTGAGGAGTGAATGGAAAGTGGCGGCCGAAGTGTCTCCGCGAAACGGGAGCGCACCGGTGGCCATCTCGTAGAGAACCGTGCCGAAGGAAAACAGGTCGGTACGAGCGTCGAGCGTTTTTCCAAGAGCCTGCTCCGGAGACATGTAGGCGACCGTACCCAGCGCTGTTCCCGGACTTGTGAGGTGTTCCGGATCCACTTCCAATGTGGGCTGGACGTCGGTTTCACCCGTCGCAGTTTTCGCGACACTTACCTTCGCCAGACCGAAATCGAGAATCTTGGCATGGCCGCGATCCGTAACGAAAATGTTGGCAGGCTTGATGTCCCGGTGGATGATCCCCTTGGCGTGGGCAGCATCGAGGGCGTCGGCCATTTCGATCGCCACATCCTGCAAAATCTCTTGTTCCATGGGCCGATTCGCAATGGTGTGCTTCAGGGTCTTGCCTTCCAGATACTCCATGGCGATGAAGGCTTGGCCAGACTCCTCGCCTATGTCGTGAATAGTGCAGATGTTCGGATGGTTCAGTGCAGACGCGGCGCGCGCTTCCCGTTTGAATCGTTCCAGCGCCTGCGGGTCGCGCGCAACGTCATCTGGAAGGAACTTCAGCGCAACAAAGCGGCCCAGTCTTATGTCTTCGGCCTTGTAAACAACACCCATACCGCCGCCACCGAGCTTTTCGACGATGCGGTAGTGCGAGACGGTCTGCCCGAGGAGTGATTGGGACTCCGCCATTTGGCGCTCATCTTAGGTTGCGACCTGAGGCAAGTCAATGAAGCTGACCTGAAGCCGAATGGATATCAGGCCGAAAATTCACTTAGTTAGTCTGCGATAGACGCGGACACCCAGAAGTGGAGTTTTCGTACGGCAAATGTCCGCTCATGCGATTCCCCAGGACTTGTTCGGAGAAGCTCATCTACCAAGGAACCCCCTATCTGCGGCCTAGGCGTTTTAGAGCTTCCTCCCCTATCTGGAAATTTCGCAATTGCTGGAGACACTCGCCACCGAGCGACTTGTAGAACTTAATCGCGGTTTCATTCCAATCCAGAACATCCAAACGCATCGTGTGACAACTCTCCTGTTGTGCGATATCGGCCACCTGACTTAGAAGCGCCCTCCCGACACCCTGACCACGAAACGCCTTTCGCACGAAAAGGTCCTCAAGGAATAGACTGGGACCTGTCCAAGTGGAATAAGACCCAAAAAAGACCGCATAGCCAGCCGGCTGTCCATCCTGCTCGGCA
>Ga0210396_10006498_pt1 | contig 11197 bp, 11 predicted proteins | sample IncBWH17OmetaG_FD_155466 | JGI IMG/M metagenome (GOLD analysis project Ga0210396, IMG submission 155466) | Forest soil microbial communities from Barre Woods Harvard Forest LTER site, Petersham, Massachusetts, United States - Inc-BW-H-17-O ...
CTGGAAGGTGTTGATCGCCTGGGTCGTTTCAGCCGCCACATCCTGCAGGACAGGTGTTATCTGACCTACGGCATCTGTTTGCCACTGTGGGAGCGAAGCACGTTCTGCCTCGATAACAGCGATCTCCTGTCCGACCTTATTCACCTGATCTCTGAGATCAGCCAGGCTGTCAGCCTGGAATTCCGAGTCATCGGTTCTGTCGATTGTCTGATTCATGACAAAGGCGTTGTCAGCAATTGCGGCGATCTGTTGGTCCATCACCTTGAGAGTGGCTTCGGCAGCCTTGGCATTCTTAGCTGACAGTTGATCAACCGTCTTAGGCGCTGCATAGGCCGCGTTGACGGAAGCAGCCATTAACACGGCCGCAGATGTGAGGGTAAATAGTCGATTCATGAAAATTCTCTCCTTGTAGTGTTTGCCTGACATTCGTGTAGGCAGATTGGTTCAAGCTTGGGCGATCAGACGCTGAAGTGACTGCCGTATCGGCCAGCCCCAGTCGCTGTCGATCTTAGAAATTGCAGTTTGATGGCCATTCACATCGCTCACTTCCCCACCAAGAATGAGACGATTGGCGCGTCGGAGTGACCGGTTGCGACGCCTATCCGTCTCACGCTGTCGACGGACCGGCACCGGGCTCGCTCAGCGCCTGACTACCACGTTTTTCCTTGCTGACGCTGAATCATGGCTTCAGGAATCTCGGCGGTTTAGCATGCATCCTTATAGAGGAAGCATTAGAATGGGGGTTTGCATGGACCGCAGAGATTTTCTGAAAACAGCCACCGTTGCCGCCACAGGAACAGTTACGTCTGCGAACGCCCAAAGCGCCCAGTCCTCCGTCGCCGCTCGCCGTCCTGAGTCTCCAAACATGATTTATCGCGAGCTTGGGCGCACAGGAGAACGTGTCTCTGCTATCGGAATGGGTGGCTACCACATTGGAAAACAGCAGGACCCTGACGAAAGCATCCGCTTGCTGCGAAGTGCAATCGATCGCGGTATCACCTTCATGGACAACTGCTGGGATTACAACGGCGGCATCAGCGAGGTCCGGATGGGCCAAGCACTCCGCGATGGTTACAGGCAGAAGGTCTTTCTGATGACAAAGATCGATGGCAGGGATAAGAACACGGCTGCCAGGCAAATTGAGCAATCCCTGGGACGCCTACAGACGGATGTGATTGATCTGCTGCAATTCCATGAGGTTATTCGCCTCGATGATCCGGACGTCATCTTTGCCCCTGGTGGCGCTATCGAAGCGGTTCGGGAAGCCAAACAAGTGGGCAAGATACGCTACATCGGCTTCACAGGTCACAAAGATCCGGCCGTGCACCTGCGCATGTTTGAGACTGCGGACAAGCACTCTTTCCATTTCGACGCTGTGCAGATGCCGATCAATGTGATGGATGCGCATTTCCGCTCGTTTCTGAATGGTGTTGCGCCAGTTGCGCAGCAGCATGGCACCGCGATTCTTGCCATGAAGACTTTCGGAGATCCTTACATCCTCCAGAGCAATACCGTGACTCCCCTAGAGGCGCTGCACTTCGGCCTGAACTCCCCGGCGTCGGTGGTTATCACCGGGATCGACTCTCCAGCAATCCTCGAACAGACATTCCAGGCCGTGCAAAGCTTCAAGCCCATGGACCGAGAGCAGGTGGCCACGATTCTCGCGAAAACGAAAGAAGCCGCCATGACCGGAAGATTTGAGCTCTTCAAGACCAGTTCGCATTATGACGGAACGATCAAGAATCCGTCCTGGCTGGGATACAGCAACGGCTAAGCAAAACGCACCTCGATGCATCTGCGAAACTCCAGACGAGGCGCTTCTCTGCCAATCGTCTCGATCGTCATGCGTTGGCACTGCAGGTCGAGAAAGGCTTCGCAGCCTAGTGCAACTTAGCTGTTAAGCCCCGCCACATGAGCTCATTTATTTACCAACATAGGAGACGCGCCAGACGCTACGAGAACCATCGTCGGTGACGAACATGCTTCCGTCCTGCGCGATGGCGACGCCCACGGGCCGGCCCCAAACTTGTCCTTCCTTCGTGACAAAGCCAGTGAGGAAGTCTTCGTAGCTTCCGTCTGCATGGCCGTTATGCATTGGAATGGAGATGACCTCGTATCCGGCGCGATTCCTGCGGTTCCATGAGCCGTGTTCGGCGGCGAACGCATCGCCGTCATAGGTTGCTGGAAAGTTGTTTGCTTCGGTCGGATAGAACACCATCTCGAGCGACGCCATGTGCGGCTGAACCAGGACATCCGGAGTGATCACCTTGGCGGCAAGGTCAACACGCTGGCAGTGCTCGGCCTGATCCGGAGTGAGCGCGGCAACTTGAGGATTTGGCCCTGTGCCGTTTGCGCATGGCTTCGGCAAGCGTGGATCCTGGTGGCCACCCATGTAGTACCAGGGCCAGCCGTAAAAGCCGCCTTCCTTAATCGAGGTGACATAGTCGGGAACGAGATGGTTGCCGAGGCTATCGCGCTCGTTTGTGGAGCACCAGAGCTGACCAGTGATTGGATTGACTGCTTCGCCGACGCAATTGCGGATGCCGGAGGCGTAAACCTCAATGAACTTGCCTTCGGGAGTGTACTCGAGGACGTCGGCGCGATGAAACTCCTTCGGGTGGCTGTCGGGATCGTCCGCATTGGAGCCGGACCCCACGGAAACCAGCATGTGCTGGTCGTCTTTGGTGAAGACGACGTCTCGGGTCCAGTGACCTCCGCCGGTGAGTTGAGCGTAGCCAGGGATGTCAGCAACGATCGTCTGGGCCGGCGCCGTGGCATGCAGGTCGCCAGAGTGGTATGGAAATCGCTGGATGGTGGTGGCGTTGCCGACATAAATATATTTAGGGTTCGTGCCAGGGTAGAAGGCGATGCCGAAAGGATGATCCAACCCAGTGGCGAACTTCGCTATCTGTGCTGCCTTGCCATTGGGCCCGACGCCACGGAGTACGAACAGAGTGCCGGCACCGGAATCGGCGAGGAAGAGATCGCCATTGGGGGCCGTGCGGATGAGGCGTGGCATGGTAAAAGTGCCGCCGCTGAGGGCCATCACCTGCTTGTTATCTGCTCTCTGCATAGGGGCAGAGTCTCCGCCGGCATAGAGAGTGACCCGGAAGCCCGCAGGCGCGAGTGGCCACGCGTTGACAGGACGTGGGACAACGTGGGGCGTGTTGTTCACTGTCTCTTCCGGATCGGGCTTGGGCAGGTCAGCGAGGGTTATCTTGCGCCGAACGCCGGGATGCTGCTGGTTCCAATCTGCGAATGCGGCTTGGCCAGTGATGGTCTGCTGAGCCGGGAGAGCTGCGGGAAGAATCAGGACCGCGGCGGCGAGGACGATAGAAGAGGGGGATAGCATACTTAAGGCACCTCGGGTTGAAAGCATTTCGTTCTTGGGCTCGTGCTGCGCGATCTCGTCGGACCTAACGCGCAGCACACGCTCAGGCTGCTCAGAGGCGTGTCCTACGCTGTTCCCTCTCTGGCTTCTTTCCAAAGATCAATCGACCCCTCTTGAGCGTAGAGATCAATTTCTGCGAGCTCCGCGTCGGAGAATTGAAGTTTCTCGATCGCGTCCAGCGAGTTATCGAGTTGCTCCACGTTCCGCGCTCCAATCAGTGCCGAAGACACTCTCTTGTCGCGCAGAACCCACGCGATGGCCATCTGTGCCAGCGACTGGCCGCGCCCTTTTGCGATTTCATCCAACGCACGTACTCGCTTGAGATTCTCTTCGCTCAAGAACTCCTTCTGGAACGAGCCGTTGTCATTGGCGCGCGAGCTCGCCGGCACACCGTTCAAATACTTCTCGGTCAGTAAGCCCTGCGCCAGTGGAGAAAACGCAATGCAACCTACGCCAAGCTCCTCCAGCGTGCCCAGCAGCTCCTTCTCCACCCAACGATTCAGCATCGAGTATGACGGCTGATGAATCAGCAGGGACACGCCCTCCTTCTTTAGAATCTGTGCCGCTTCGCGCGTCCGGTCGGCGTCGTAGGACGAGATGCCCACATATAACGCCTTTCCCTGTCGCACCGCCTGAACCAGCGCACCCATGGTTTCTTCCAGCGGAACATCCATCGTTGGCCGGTGGGAGTAGAAGATGTCGACATATTCGAGTCCCATTCGATCTAAACTCTCGTCGAGGGACGCAAGAAGATACTTGCGCGAGCCGCCTATGCCATAGGGTCCCGGCCACATGTCCCAGCCAGCTTTGGTCGAAATCAGAAGTTCATTCCGGTGGCAGCGAAAATCCTTTCGCAGGATCTCACCAAAGTTCTCCTCGGCTGATCCATACGGCGGCCCATAGTTATTCGCCAGATCGAAATGTGTCACCCCTCGATCGAAAGCGCGACGAATCACCGCCCGGCCGGTCTCGAACACATTCACGCCGCCGAAGTTTTGCCACAATCCGAGCGAAATCGGCGGCAGTACGATCCCCGATCGCCCGCACCGTCTGAACAATGCTCCGTCATACCGCTTTGCATTGGGTATATAAGTCATCCCATCTCCTCTTCTTAGACCTACTCTGCCACTATGCGACAAAAACCAGATTTTGCGAAACAGTCCTAAAGGTGCCCATATCCTTTTTCGCGAGTCCTGACGCGAGGTCATGCCCATTTTCCGATGTGCAGACGCTCGGGCTCCATGTGGTCTGAGCCTCCACGACTGACACTGTGAATGCATACAGCGTGCCAATCGTGCGGGCGGAGAAAGAACGCGTACTTTCAGGAATATGCTCCGAGCGGGCGATCGCGCCGGCTTCGTATCGCCCACCCAACGTGTCGTGCATTCGACTTCCACGTCTGTTGTTTCGACAGGCTTTCGCTGAGGCGGCGAATGATCACCCGGGCCGCTCCAATCGGGCTCGTCAAACGCAGGCAGGAGTCGAGTGTCGAAAGCTCTGCGCCCTCTGTCGATATCTAGACAGATGCTCTGATGCTCTTCAAATGTGCGACGAGATTCCCAGAAGAACGCCCTGTGGATTCAGTTACATCGAAGGCTGCTCTCTGGAACCGGCTTTGGCATCGCGAATGCTTTGAAGGGTATTGAAGGAGAAAAGCACAATGACTAGCGAAAACAACGGTCCAGATACTCAGAACGAGCAGGATAACCAGAACGCACCCGGCACTGCCGAGAGACAACGGATAAGCCGCCTCGCCAATGACCTTGCGAAGCGAGCAAAAGAAAGGCAGCTCCGGTACGACGACCGGCACAACATCTTTACGAAGTAGTGATGATTCTCCGAGGTTCTTCACTGGCCGCCTAACTTCTGACGTAATGCCTCGGGAAACTGAAGCATCATCCGTTGGCTGCAGTCTTCGCTCGCTCGGAGTGCGGACACATGGGAAGGCCACGACGGAGTGCGGTTCCGCGCTTATCTCTCGCGGCAGGCCGACAGGTGCGAGGGTCACGAATCTGCAGCCACGCGCCCCGCTTATCGGCAAGGTCCCACTGCAAATCCTGGAAGGAGCGTCTACAAAATGGAAACACAATCATTCACTTTTGCAACTTCTCCCTTCGTGCCGGTTGCCATTGGTTTCTTTGGCTTGGGTACGGGCTATTTCATCTGGGGTGCACAGGCTTTGTTTGGCTTCCCGAAGACTAGCTCCGAAGTGAACCGCACGCTGGGACTATGGGGCTTCTGGATGCCGGGCTTCATGCAGTTCCTCACCGGCATTTATCTTCTGACAGGACTGACGTGGTTCAACGTCTTCAGGAATGCCGCCCCCTTGTATATGGCCGGCCTTGCGTTCACTGCCTACGGCATTCACTGGTTTGCCATGGCTCACAGACGATATATAGATTCCAACGCCCAACTCGATGGCTGGATGGCCGTCGCATTCTTGTTTCTCAGCCTCCTTGGAGTTGACGTATTTCGGCGTGCCGGAGACATCCCGGTGATGATCATCTTTGTCGGCTTAACTTTGATCTACCTTGCCGAAATTCCTAGCCGATTGTTGTCCTGGGGCCGTGGTAGCCGGACTGTCGGCCTCTTCCAACTGCTCACCGGCGTCTGGTTAATGTATTGCACCTACGCTATAACCGTCGACCTGACGTTGGGCGCCAAGGTGTGGATTTGAACGGTGAGTTACAGCACCGATTCCGATAGGACTACCCGTCGCTACGATCGCACACGATAGAAATCGTATCGAGCGCGCCTTGCACTCTGCAAGCTTTGGGCCCACTGCGCGCCGCCCGTGATGCTGCTATGCACGTTACTAGCGATCTCAAGAAGAGGCCGAACAGAGTGAACACGGCGACAAGAACCCGTTGGAGCTGCTTTTTTGCATTATTTGCTTTGCTTAGCATCTTCCCAGCAGCAGCGTCCGCGCAGTATCAATATCCGCAGAGCTCGACCCCTACATTCGATGAATATAAGGACTACCCACAGTTACGCGGTCAGACGCAATCCTTGAGCGAGGATGCTCTGCCCTCCTGGATGGCATTAGACGGCGAGATCCGATCGCGCAGTGAAGGCCAAACGGCGATCAACCTTCTACCCGGACAAGGCAACGCGTACGAGCTCGAGCGCATTCGTGGCGGGATGAGAATACGTCCAACTTCCTGGCTCTCGACCTATGTCCAGTTCCACGATCTTCACGCCCTGGGACTTCCACTCAAGTACACGGCTGCCAACATGCGGGACAACTTCGACTTCCGCCAAGCCTATGTGGAGTTCCATTCCAAGCAGGTCAAGCTATTTGCGGGAAGACAACTGCTGAACTTCGGCAACGAACGCGTGATCGGGATCAGCGACTGGACTCAGACCAGTCGCAGTTTTGATGGCTTTGACGCTCGCATTGGAGACAAGAACCGAGTGGATCTGTTCAGTGCTTCTGTGGTGAATATCTACCCTACAAGTCTCGACATGCATGCGGGAGGGCTGAATTATCACGGGATGTACGGCTCGATCAATAGCTGGATTCCTCGGACGACTGTGGAGCCCTTTGTGCTGGTGAAGGCGATGCCGCGCGTGCTGAGTCAACAAAATATCTATGGCACGGAGACGGAAGTGACACCGGGCCTGCGCGTCCAGGGTTTTCCAGGCTGGAACGTCGACTATGACGTAACAGGCACATTGCAACGCGGCAGTTACTCGAATGATTCGATCCATGCCGGATCTCTCTTGGCAAAAGGCGGGTATATGGCCGCGTCTATGCCCTGGAAACCACACCTGGTGGCTGAATACGACTACGCGACTGGCAACACGCACCGGAATGCTCAGAGAATCAGCACGTTCGATCAACAGTATCCCAGCAACCATAATGCCTTTGGACTCGTTGACCTATTTGGCTTCCAGAACATCCAACAATATCGGCTCAACATGGACCTGAATCCCTACCCAGAGCTGACATTGCTTATCCAGGCAGAGTCACTGCATGCTGCGACCAAGTTCGACGGTTTGTACAGCAGCGGCGGCTCGCTCCTCGTGAAGGCGCCCGCCACAGGCTTTCCGAGCGACGATATTGGCACTGGATTCGATGCGTCGGCGAAGTATGTGTACCACAAGTACTTCGTATTCCAGGCTGGTGTGGGGCATCTGTACCCGGGACGCGCGATGACGAGCAGTAGCCATGGGACCCCGTTGACGATTTCCTGGCTACAATTCACATACCGATTCAAAATGAAATAAGCGAGCTTTCCTGGCAGCGACGGCCTCGCCTCAGCTGAGAAATGGGGGCCGCGAGGCGGCTAAGCGGTCCTCGTCGACACCTCGATTGCGAGTTGAAGATTGCTGAGCTGCGGATTGCTGACTTGCGGCAATTCACTGGTATTCGCCAGAATGGTGTGTATCGGAGCAAGTCGCCTGTGAACCGGGTCGTGAAGCTGCGGAATTATGGCGTGGCGGTAATCGCGTGCGGTGTGGCCTTAATAGTCGCACGTCCGCTCTCGGCTCCCTCTTCTTGCTTCCTGCTCGCCGTTATCGCGAGCAGTCTCTTTGGCGGCCGCGGACCGGGGCTGCTCGCCGTTGGACTTTCTGCAATCGCCTTTGACCTGTTCTTTCTTCCTTTCCCACTCCCGTTCTCGAACGACCCATCCTCCTACTTGCGGTTTGGCGTTTTTCTCGCTGCATCGACCACCGCGAGCCAACTCATCGAAGCCAAGAAACGCATCGAGGACACTCTGCGCCGAACACAGACGCGACTCTCGCGAGCAACTCAGATCGCGACGGTGGCAGAATTGGCAGCGTCCATTGCACACGAAATCAGTCAGCCTTTAAGCGCGGTGGTAGCTAACGGCCAAGCGTGCATACAATGGCTGTCGGCCGAGCCACCCAATATGATCAACGCGCGTGTAGCGGCGGAGAGAATCGTTCGCGATGGCAAGGATGCGGGAGAGGTAGTGCGCCGCATACGCGCACTCTTCAAGAAGAACGCACTCACCATGGTCGATCTGGACGTCAACAACGTCATCGATGAGGTGCTTCGTCTAATCCGCACCGAAGCGGTAAAGAAAAGAGTTACAGTTGAGACCGATCTGGAGAAGAAGCTTCCGGTCGTGCAGGGCGATCGTGTGCAGTTGCAACAAGTCATTTTCAACTTACTGCTCAATGGGATCGAGGCGATGGATGCGGTGAATGATCGTCCAAGAGAGCTTCGGATCTGCTCAAAGCGGGGGGACCAGGATACGATCGTCGTGGAGATTCGGGATCACGGTACCGGCCTGGCAGATCCCGAAAAGGCTTTTGAAGCTTTCTATACTACGAAGGAAAAGGGGATGGGGATGGGACTTGCGATTTGCCGTTCGATCGTGGAAGCACACGGAGGGCAATTGGGGATTACTCCCTCCCTAGGTCCGGGAACAACATTCTTTTTCACTTTGCCTCTTGGCTCCCATCCATCCAGATGACAACGGACGACCCCATCATCTACGTACTGGATGATGACCACCGAGTACGCGAAGCTCTGTCAAGCCTTCTATCCTCGCTGGGACTGCGAGTCGAGGTATTCGCGTCCGCCAAAGAGTATCTGCAATTCAAGAAGCCGGACGCACCTGCATGCTTGATTCTAGATCTGGAGTTGCCCGGCATGAGCGGGCTGGAGCTTCAGAAAGAAATCGCTGGGGAGCAAGCACCACCAATCGTCTTCGTCACGGGACACGGAGACGTACCGTCGTCGGTTCGTGCCATGAAAGCTGGGGCCATCGAGTTTCTGTTGAAGCCCTTCGATAATCAGGAACTGTTGAGAAGCGTTGACGCCGCCATCCTTCAAGATCGCGAAACACGACAGAAAAGAACGGAACTGGCGGAATTGCGGCGGCGCTATGCACTGCTTACGCCTCGCGAGCGAGACGTCTTACCCTTCGTAGTGTCTGGCCTTCTGAATAAACAAACCGCCGCCGAACTTGGCACCAGCGAGATTACAATTCAGGTCCATCGAGGACAGATCATGCGCAAGATGGCTGCATCTTCGCTCGCAGAACTTGTAAAAATGGCCGGCAAACTTGGGATTTTCTGAGAGTTAGCGGCTTATATAAAGACATAATAGGCAGGCGACCCGTTCCTCGCTACTATCGAAACATGAAGCGAGGCCACCTATTCTGATGACTGTCACGTCACAACCCACCGTCGTTATCGTTGACGATGATCCCAGGATTCGCGAGTCGCTGGAGAGCCTCATCGAATCCGCAGGGTTGAAAGTGCAGACATTTCCCATGGCAGAAGACGTCCTGAATGGAGATGTCCTTGCAGCGGCGAGTTGTCTGGTGACAGACGTCCGGATGCCAAGGATGGATGGTCTGGCTCTGCAACGCCGGATCCGCCTCGAACGGCCCGAACTGCCCATCATTTTCATCACCGCTCACCATGACGACAGGGTAGAAGAACGCGCTTTTGCGCAAGGAGCGGCCTTTTTTTTCCGCAAGCCCTTTGACGCCGGTGAATTGCTTCGAGCCATTAAGTTGGCGATGTACAAGCTTCCTGGTGAAAACGAGGATACTCTTTAACGCTGTTGGAGATGGAGTGATCATGAAATTTTCTGAACTGATTGGCTTGAGCGCACGGTTTCAAGCTGTATTAGACGACGTAAGAGTCGTTGCCTCGGCTGAATGCGCTGTCTTGATTCAAGGCGAAACCGGGACAGGGAAAGAAGTGATCGCTCGTGCGATTCATGACTCCGGTCCGCGGCAGACAGGACCCTTTGTCGGGCTCAATTGCGCCGCGATTCCAGGAGCCTTGCTGGAGAGTGAACTCTTCGGCCATGAGCGGGGCGCCTTTACAGGTGCAGTCGCGCAGACCATCGGGCGCTTTCAGGCTGCGAATGGTGGCACCCTGTTTCTTGACGAGATTGGCGATCTTCCCTTGGAGCTCCAACCGAAACTCTTGCGGGTACTGCAGGAACAGCAGTACGAGCGCCTGGGTAGCACGCGCACAATGCGGGCCGACGTAAGAGTCGTCGCGGCGACGAACCAAGATCTGTGGCAGATGGTGGATGAGAAGACCTTCCGCGCTGATCTCTATTATCGATTGGGCGTCTTTCCCATTAGCCTGCCCCCACTGCGGGAGCGAAGCGAGGATATTCCGTCGTTGGTGGGTTATTTCGTGAGAAAGTTCTCCCGCCAGATGAGCAAGTCCATCGAGCACATTCCAGACGAAGTAATGGATGTTCTCAAGGTCTACCACTGGCCCGGCAATATACGGGAGTTGCAGAATTTCATTGAGCGCTCCGTGCTTGTGACACAGGGTCCGATCCTAGCACCACGAATTGCGGAACTTAAGGGTCTGATGCACGCAGCCGCATCTGCACCATCCCAGAGTCTGTCCGACGCAGAACGCGCCCACATCATGGGAATTCTGAAGGAGACGAATTGGGTGGTCGGAGGCCGCAACGGCGCTGCCGTTCGGCTCGGCCTTCCTCGGACTACGCTCATCTCCCGGATGCAGAAGCTCGGGATCTCGAACAACCCGAAGGGCATCCACCTGGCTCCTGTTGAGGCGGCGACCATGGCTCGGGGTCAGAATGAATCACAGTTGATGGCAAGCTGAGCATGCCTGGTTCGCCCCCTTAGGCGTAATGATCAGATCATGCTGGTGAGCGCGAACGGTGCGAGATCTGTTAGGCACTCCCATTCCGACCAAGCACCGACGGCACATAACAGGACACACTGACGGCTGATCCGACGCGCGGGGCCATGGGGTAGGTGTCGAGAATCGGTAGGCTCTGTCGAGATACCGACGTTCTTCCGGTGCTTACTAGCCTGATAGCAGGTT
>Ga0210396_10006501_pt1 | contig 11195 bp, 11 predicted proteins | sample IncBWH17OmetaG_FD_155466 | JGI IMG/M metagenome (GOLD analysis project Ga0210396, IMG submission 155466) | Forest soil microbial communities from Barre Woods Harvard Forest LTER site, Petersham, Massachusetts, United States - Inc-BW-H-17-O ...
GGCCTCTCAGAGGAGCTCGGCACTGTGTCCTATGGCGAAAACCAGGACGAGGTTTTCCTCGGGATGTCGGTATCGCGCACCCAGAATGCCTCCGAGGCGACGGTGCAGAAGATCGACAGCGAGATCCGGCGTCTGGTCGAGGAAGGCTACAACGCCGCGACCAAGATCCTCACCGAGAAGCGCGCCGATCTGGAAGCGCTGGCCAAGGGCCTGCTGGAATTCGAAACCCTGAGCGGCGACGAGATCATCGACCTGCTCAAGGGCAAGAAGCCCAACCGCGAGTCGGTGCTGGAGCCCTCCACGCCGCGCACCTCGGCGGTGCCGCCGGCCGGCAAGCCGCGCCCGCGTCCCGATCCGGATGCCGGGCTGGAGCCGCAGCCGCAGGCCTGACATCGCAATCCAAATGGCCGGCTATTCCGGCACACCTATTATCCAAAAGCCCGGCACCGAGCCGGGCTTTTGCATTTTTGTCGCCAAGGTCCGGGCCATCAACGAAACTTGGTCCGGGTTGAAATTCGTGATCCCGAAAGGCGAGCGCACCAAGAGCGATCGGCGGGTCAAGCGTCTTCCGGCCTGACATTCTCCAACATCGCTGCTGGCGCGGGATTTGCTTACGGGCTGATCACGTCAATCTTGTCGGTGATGGTGTGCCCGTGGATTTTTGTCTCGAGCCCGCAGGCGGCGTCGCGGCGTGGTACGAAGTCTATCAGAGATTATTTGTCGTCATTCCGGGGCGCGCATCTTGGCGTGAACCCGGAATGACGAGACGTCATCCGAGCTTGCCGACTTCGGCCTCGACCAGTGTCCAGCACTTGGTGCCGAGCTTTTCCTTCCAGGTCGCATAGACGGCAGGAAGTCTGGCGCGGAAAGCGGCCTGGTCGACTTCATTGAATACGAGGCCGCGCTTGACGAAATCGTTGCGCAACTCGGCATTGAGCACGGCCTGCTCCTGACGCTGCTGGCGGACATATTTGGTGACGTTGCGCTCGATCACGTCCTTGATGTCGCCGGGTAGCGCCTGCCAGGTGCCGGCGTGCGCCATCGCATTGAAGCCGGACCACATATGATTGGTCAGGCTGACATACTTCACGAGTTCATAGAGTTTGAACCCTTCCAGGATTCCCAGCGGATTTTCCTGCCCGTCGACCGTGCCGACTTTCAGTGCGTCGTAAATCTTGTTGGCCGAAGTCGTCACCGTCTGGGCGCCGAACGCGCTGAAGGTGTCGATCATCATCTGTCCTGGCGGAACGCGCATTTTCATGCCGGCGAAATCCTGCGGCTCGACGATCGGGCGCGAGATGGTGGCGACCTGCCGCATGCCGTTGTCGAAACCGGCGATCGGAAACAGATACATGCCCTTGGCGGCCATTTCCTCGCCGACATATTTTCCGAGCGGGCCATCGACCACCTTGTGCGCCACCTCCGGCGAACTGAAGGCGAACGGCAATTGCTGGGATTCGGCCACCGGCACCACCGTGCCGATGATGCCGCCCATCAAAGTGAAGAACTGGATTTCTCCCGCGATCAGCATTTTCAGCGCATCGGGATCGCCGCCAGGTAACTTGTTATTCTCAGGGTAGACCGTGGCTTCGACCCGGCCGTTGGTCTCGACGCGGATGGCTTCCCACATCGCAGTGAGGTTCTTGTGCAGCGTGCCGGTGTCTGCCTGATTGTGATATTGCGAAAATCTGTATTCGGCAGCCCGCAAAGGCTTGATGATAAGGGTCGATCCCATCACCGCGGCGCCTGACAATACCGATCGTCGTGTCCAGTTCATCGTCATCGTCTCCATCCGATCCGCCCATTGCGGGCGGCTTTTTTTTGCGGCCGACTGTCGTCGATCTCGGGCAATTTCGCCACGAAAATCCTGCCCGATGAGGCCACCTGAAGCCGGACTGGAAGAAGCAAAAAAGGTCAGCGTCGCAGCGATCGACAGCTACAACGCAATCCTGCCCGAGCTCGAGCTCGCCGAAGAAGCCCGTGTCACGTTCATTCCTTTGTTGACCATGCCGGAATGGCACACCCTTGACGGCCTCCATTTGAATGCGGCCGGCTACGAAGTCTGGGACCGAGCCGTTATCGGGGGTATCAAGCCCGCGATCTGCAAATTCACGTAAAGAATGTCATGAAGCGTCTTATCAGGCACAGGTAGCGATCAACGCCAGGCGCTGCCTAATCGTCATTGGATGCTGTGGTATGCGCCGCTTCGCTGCGTCCAAATAGCGACTTGTCATCCGGTCTGAATTATTGTTCAGTTCTTCGAGGCGATTTATGTCAAATTGTCCAAAAACTGAATAAGCGTCGGAACGAGCCCGTAGGCCCGGACACGCGCAAGGGATGAGAATGCGCGATGGTTTATCGGCGAACCCATCAAGTGGTGAAGCGGCTCGCGGCGCGGCGCAGTGCCATTCTGTCGGCGGCGCGGCAGGCCGCGGCCGATGGCGGCATGACCGCGGTGCAGATCGCGCCGGTCGCGATCCGCGCCAATGTCGCCGCCGGTACCGTCTACCGCTATTTCCCGTCCAAGGCGGACCTGATTTCCGAACTGATCGCTGACGTCTCGCGCGATGAACTGGCGGCGATCCGTCGCGCCGCCGATGCCGCCCCCGGACCGTCGTCGGCGCTGGCGGCCGCCGTCACCACGGTTGCGGTGCATGTGCTGTCGCAGCGCAAGCTCGCCTGGGGCATCCTGGCCGAGCCGGTCGATGTCGACGTCACCGAGTCACGGCTGGCGAGCCGCCGCGAAATCGCCGGCGAGATCGCCACGCGCATCGATGCCGCGGTCCGCGCCGGTCATTTGCCCGTACAGGACACGGCACTTGCCGCCGCCGCGCTGCTCGGCGCGTTACATGAAGCGCTGGTCGGGCCATTGGCGCCGGACACGATGGACGACCCCGGGCGGCTGCGCGACGCCGTTCAGGCGGTGACCCTGCTGGCGCTGCGCGCCGTCGGCGTGATGGACGCCCGCGCCCGCGGTCTCGTGGTGCAGGCGGTATTGCCGGCGAAAACGCTGGTCGGCGCGTAACCGCGCCAAGAAGACTTTCCTGCAAGACATTCCTTTGACGCAACCATGCGCCATTGTCGGCCTCCCATCGACGAGGAAGGAGCATTCCCATGACGACAACATCCGGTTCGGCCAAATGGCAGGGTGGTATCAGGGACGGCAAGGGCGCGATCTCGACCAAGAGCGGCGCGCTGAAGGACTACCCCTACGGCTTCGCCAGCCGCTTCGAGGGTAAACCGGGCTCGAACCCGGAAGAGTTGATCGGTGCCGCGCATGCTGCCTGCTTCACCATGGCGCTGTCGCTGATATTGGGCGAAGCCAAGCTCACCGCCGAGCAGATGGAGACCAAGGCCGACGTCACGCTCGAAAAGCAGGGCGAAGGTTTTGCCATCACCTCCGTGCAGCTTCACCTGACGGCGAAAATTCCGGGTGCGGACAAGGCGAAGTTCGAGGAACTGGCCGCCATGGCCAAGGCCGGCTGCCCGGTCTCGAAGCTGTTGAATACCAGGATCACGCTGGAAGCGACGTTGCTTTAGTTGCTGTCATTCCGGGTTCGGATCTTTGATGCGTCCCGGAATGAGACCGCACACGACGCTTACATATCCGCGTCGCCGTCCGGGCCTACGGAAGCGATGCGCAGCATGTTGGTGGTGCCGGGAGCGCGGAGCGGCACGCCGGCAACGATGATGACGCGCTGGCCCGCTCGGGCAAACCCGTCGCGGAAGGCGATGCTGCCAGCGCGGCTGACCATGTCGTCCAGATCCTTGGCGTCCTCCGCGACGACGCAATGCACGCCCCATACCGCCGACAGCTTGCGTCCGGTGGCGAGGTTCGGCGTAATCGCGACGACGGGCGGTTTCGGCCGCTCGCGCGCGACGCGCAGGGCGGTCGACCCCGAACTGGTCCAGCAGATGATCGCCGACAGATCGAGCGTTTCGGCGATTTGCCGTGCGGCGTCGGCAATGGCGTCGCCGACGGTCGGTTCCGGTTCGGCGCGCTGCGCATTGAGTACGCCACGATAGGTCGGGTCGCGCTCCACTTCCTCGCCGATGCGGTTCATGGTCGAGACCGCTTCGACCGGAAATTTACCCGCGGCGGATTCGGCCGACAGCATAATGGCGTCGGCGCCTTCATAGACTGCGGTAGCAACATCAGAGACTTCGGCGCGCGTCGGCACCGGAGACTGGATCATTGATTCCAGCATCTGGGTCGCAACCACCACCGGCTTGCCGGCGCGCCGTGCCAGCCGCGTCATTTGTTTCTGCAGGCTTGGCACCCGCTCCAGCGGCAACTCGACGCCGAGATCGCCACGCGCCACCATCAGGGCGTCGGACGCCTCCAGGATTTCGGGCAGCCGGTCGATCGCCTGCGGCTTTTCGATCTTGGACATGACGGCGGCGCGGCCACGGATCAGTTTCTTGGCCTCAACCACGTCCTCGGCGCGCTGCACGAATGACAGCGCGATCCAGTCGACCCCGGTCACCAGCGCCGCTTCGAGGTCGGCGCGGTCCTTTGGCGTCATTGCCGACACGGGCAGATCGGTATCGGGCAGGCTGACGCCCTTGCGATCAGACATCTTGCCGCCGATCACGACCCGGGTGACGGCGCGATCGGGAGAGGTTTCCTCCACGATGAGGCGCACCTTGCCGTCGTCGAGCAACAGCGCGTGGCCCGGCCGCAGCGCTGCCAGAATTTCCGGGTGCGGAAGCTGCACGCGGGTGTTGTCGCCCGGCGTCTTGTCGGAATCGAGAACAAAGCTTTCGCCGTTGTGGAGCTGGATCGAACCTTCGGCGAACGATCCGAGCCGCAGCTTCGGGCCCTGAAGATCGACCAGGATGCCGATCGGCCGGCCATAGCTCGACTCGACATTGCGAATGGTCTTGACCAGTTCGCGCATCTTGTCGTGCGAGGTGTGGCTCATATTGATGCGGAAGACGTCGGCGCCGGCCTCGAACAGGCGCCGGATCATCGCGCTGTCAGAAGATGCGGGGCCGAGCGTTGCGAGGATTTTGATACGGCGCAGACGTCTCATGGCTTGCTTCCGGGCGCGGCCGCTGGCGGCGGCGGACTTGACGCGCCCGGTGGCGTTCCGCCCGGCGAATTCGAGATGCCCGGCAGGGTGCCGCCGGGAGGAATGGTCCCGGGAACACCCGGCACCCGCTGCGCGGGCTGCTCGCTCGACTCGGTCAGTTGTACGGTCCATGCGCGCTGCTCTCCGGTGTCGACCTCGAAGAAGCCGGTGCGGTCGAAACCGCGCGCCAGGCAGTTCTCTGTACCCTTGATGGTGAATTCCTTATCGCGCGAACACATGAAGGCCTGTCCCGACCATTCGCCACCACGGTCGTAATCGAGGGCGTAGATATAATAGAACCGCGCGACCAGCGTGCCGCGCAGCAGGGTTTCGCAGGCCCGCGAGGAAACGTTCCACCAGCCCTCGGTGGTCCAGCCCTCGGCATCCTTGTAGCCGAGCGCGATGCCCACCCGGCTCGATGTGTTGTTGCAGAGGCGGAAGTCCGCCGCCGCCGAACTGCTCCACAGGCACACCAAGGCGAGCGCCAGCGCCGGCAGCAAACCAGCGGTGATGCGCGCGGCGAATCGGTTGGGGTGATGAGGATTTTCCGGGATCATTCAGGTGAAGCTATATCAACTTATTGACGATTTCGCGTGGGTCGACCGGCGCTGTCAACGGCGAGGGTGACGTTTTCAGGCTAAGGGATGCCCGAATCTCGCCCGGCAAGTGCTGTTTGCACCGCGATATGGAAAAATCGTGACAGTTACCCATCTAGGACAGGTATTCTGGACAAAATAGCGGGATCATGGTCATGGACGACAATACCAGAACGGAACTTGAAGCTGCGGTTTTTCGGCGTCTCGTCGCACATTTGCGCGCCCGCACGGACGTTCAGAACATCGATCTGATGAATCTGGCGGGCTTCTGCCGCAACTGCCTCTCCAACTGGCTCAAGGAAGAAGCCGATGCCAAGGGCGTGGTGATCAGCAAGGACGAGAGCCGCGAGGCCATCTACGGCATGCCCTATGAGACCTGGAAGTCGACCTATCAGGGCACGGCCAGTTCCGAACAGCTCGATGCCATGAAGAAAGCCCAGAGCGGGCATTGAGCCGGATCAGGAAAGCGTAGAAAACGCAAGCCCGGATGAGCGAAGCGACATCCGGGAATGCAGGTGAAGCCGACCCGGATATCGCTTCGCTGATCCGGGCTACGCTCGCTACGATCATCACGTGAGAGCCCGCGCTGTCGCCTCGCCACGAGGAACCCTTTCTCCTGTGGGCGCGCTGTGGATGACCGCGATGCTGCCTTGACGCAAGGCATCGCACTCTGGAGGGTCATTTCGGGATGCGGTGCGTGGCAAGCGTGCGGCGTTTTCGCTACCAAGGCGTTTTCGAGCGGACCGGGTACCGGTTCGCACGAAGAAAACGCTTCAAACAAAAGAAAAGAGCCTCGGTTCTGATTCAATCGGAGCCGATCAGGGGCTCTAGCCTCAACCATCAGTTCAATCAGGAGTACCCGATGGCCACCTCTGCCGCCGCCGTCACGGAAGAGCCCGCGACAAAATTCGCAAAGGACCAGCTCAAGGCTATCATCGAGCGCATCGAGCGGCTGGAAGAAGAAAAGAAGACCATCTCCGACGACATCCGCGACGTCTATGCCGAGGCCAAGGGCAACGGCTATGACGTCAAGGCGCTGCGCACCATCATTCGCCTGCGCAAGCAGGACGCCAACGAGCGTGCCGAGCAGGAAACCATCCTGGAAACCTATATGCAGGCACTTGGGATGCTGTGAGGTTGACGATGTCATGCGCGGGCCTGACCCGCGTATCCATCAAACTTCAAAACATGATGCAAAGAGACATTTAGGAGAGGCGGTGGATTGCCGGGTCGAGCCTGGCAATGACGCTGGGCCTCTCAGCGCAGTTCCGCGGTCCGTAACACGAACGACTGTGTCGTTAACGGCGCGACGGCCGATCCGGTGAACTGGTCGCAGCTTAGTCCCATCTGCGGATCGTCCGAGAAAGTCATCGCGATCGTCGCCAGCGGCTTGCGGAAATGCGCGCTCATCAGGCTCATATCGGCATCGCCGAGCACCGTCGCGGACATTGACGTGCTCGCACTCGGCGCCAGCATCATGACCCGCATCCAGGCATCGTTGGCTTTGGAAGCTGCGATCCGCGTCGATGTTGACACGACGCCGGCCTGGCCCCGGGAGCCCTTGACGACGACCTGGTCGATCGTGGTCGAGGCCATCGCATTACGAACCGGCCGGGCGCTGTGAGGGATGGGCGCGCTGGCCGCGACGATATTCGCGTGGTGGTCAACCGGGGAAGACTCGGGGGGCGCGTAGGCCAGCGCCTCGAAGGCGCCGGAGATGCTCGCGGTCGATTGCGGGTCGGTGGAGGCGAGCGCCCGGCGGGCGTTGATGGCGGCGACTTGCGCCGGTGTGGCTTGTTGCGGCGTCGCCGGCGCATCGCCCCAGAAGCCGCGGGCATTGATGATATCAGCCGGAGTTTCCGGCTTCGCCTCGGCCGGCGCGGCCGGTTTTGGTTTTCCGGGCTGCACGGCCTGCATGTCGGCCGAGGCCAACTGGAAGGTCGAGGCCGCCGGTTTGGCGCGCGGCATCGGTACCGGGTCGGCGGATTTGGCAGCGGCGGCTGCGGCGCTCGTGCTGGCCGGGGCCGATTTCTCGCTGACGGCGGGTGCGCTGGCGCCCTCATCCTCGTCGTCGCTCGATTGGCTCCTGAACAAGGCGGCGAACAGGCTTGGCTTGGTCCTGGTCAAGGCGCCGTCGCCATTGTCGCGTTTTTCGATGTCGGCGCGCGCGAGTTCATATCCCTTGAGCGGGGCGCCGTCGGAGGGAACATGCACGGTGCGGCCATCGGGGAATACGCGGACCAACTGATCGTGGGTCATGCGTGGCCAGTGACGAATGCTGCCGGTATCGAGATGGACGAAAGGCGATCCCGATGTCGGATAGAAGCCGACGCCGCCACGCTGCAGCCGAAGGCCGGCGAAGCGGATCTGCTCAAGCGGCACGTCCGGAATGAAAAAATCCATGGCGTGACCGAGCATATGCTGGCTGAAACGCGCCACCCCAGAAGAGCGGCGGCGGAGCATGGCGTTGGTGGCGGGGGAACGGTAGGAGGAAATGATCTGGATCGGCTTCTTGCCGTCGACGTCGCGGTAGACTTCCCAGAGGATGTCGAACAGATGACGATCCATCGTGGTCTGTTCCTGGGTGCGCCAGTCGCGCAGATAGTGATTAAGCTGCTTCAGCGCCTCTTCGTCATAGCGTCCGTCACGCTTGAAGGTGACGGTGAGGTCTTCGCCTGAATGGGTGTGGTGAAACGAAAGGGTGCGAGTCTCGTTCAGCGCGCTCGCGTCGTGGACCGATCCAGCACCGGCGAGCAACAACAGGGATGTCAGACCGAAATGATATCCGGCCTTGGGCAACAACAGCGATTTGAATTGGCGTGCGAAACCAGCCAGCACGTATGAGCCCACCCGAAGACGACCGACAATTTCTTTCGCTACCCCGTGTGGCGAAAGATGGTGAATGCTGTCTTAACACGGGAGGGTTAATCGAACGCCCATCCCCCAAAGTCAGTTGCAAGCTAACCCGTCGAGTATGGCGAAAAATTGCCCACTGGTTAAATCCGGGTGGATGGGGTGGTTAATGGATGTGGCCCCGTCCTTTCGGACGAGGCCATTGATTCTACTGATCCATTCAGGAAAACGCAGGAGCGGTTGGTTACCAGTTACTGCCCGGCCACCCGGTGTTGCGGTCGATCGCGCGGCGCTGCGGTCGGCGACCCAAGGGAGCTGGCGGCGGCGTCGGTGCGCCGAACAGCCGCTCGAAGAACGACGGCCCCGACGAGGTGTCGCTGGCGAGCCTGACGCTATCGGGCAGGTTGCCGGCCGGACGCACATAGTTCGGCTGGGAATGCGCGACCACAGTTTCCAGATCCCTGTTTTTACCGCCTCGAAGCAGCCCCAGCATGATGGCGTCGCGGCCATAGACATCCTTGCGGAATTGCAGCGTGCCGGCGTCGTCCACAAACGCAGTCTGGTAGGTGATGTTGACCGGGATCGGTGTTGGAAATTTAAGATCGATCTCGCTCTGGCCATACATGCTGCGGATCTTGTCAGGCGTGTAGTGCCCGTCCGGCTCGGTGATGTTGAGCAGGATCGAGGCATATTGATCGGGATTCTGGACCCGCATGCAGCCGTGGCTGAACGCACGCTCGTTACGTGCGAACAGGCTCTTTTCCGGCGTGTCGTGCTGATAGACCAGGAACTTGTTCGGGAAGTTGAAACGGATGCGGCCGAGCGCGTTTCTTTCGCCGGGCGGCTGCGAAATATGGATGCTGCCGTCGGCGGCACGATCGAGCTTCAAACCCATGCGCTCCAGCACCGTCGGATCCTGCTGTAGCGCCGGCAGATATTCGTTGTAGATAATCGACGGCGGCACATTCCAGGTCGGATTGACGGTGATGAACTTCATCGTCTCGGTCAGCAGCGGCGTCGCATGGATACCCGGCTGGCCGGTCACGACCCTGGTGGTCCAGACCTGCTCGCCGTGCTGCATGACCTTCAGCGTATAATCCGGGATATTGAGAATGACATACGCGTCGCCGATCGCGGGCGCACCGAGATCACGCGGCAGCCAGCGCCAGCGCTCCATGTTGACGGTCACGATGTCGATCTGGCGGTCGTGCTTCGGGCTGTTGATCGCCTTGACCGTCCTGTCGTCCAGCACACCGGTCGGCTTGAGTTCGGCGCCGGCCTGGAATTTGCGCACGGCCTCGGCGACCTTGGCGTCGTAGTGGGTGTCGTCGGCGTTTTCGGTGATGCCGAGCTTGGCGCGCAATTGAGGTACGCGGTCATCTTCGACCTCGATGGCGGCCCGGTTGCGGGACGCCGGCGTGAATTTAAGCGCCGGGCCCTCTGCGATCTGAATCACCGGTCCATCGCCCTGGCCGCGCAGCTCGGCGAGCTTCTTCTTCAATTCGCGATACAGTTTCTGCGGCGGGTTGTAGCTGTCGAGCGCCGCGGAGGCGTCCTTGGCCGTCGTTACATTCGTCAGAACTTCCGTCGGATCGGTCGGGTGTTCCGGATACTGAATGTCTCCGCTGACCTGCGACCAGTGCATCCGGCCGCTTTGGGCATGACGGGCATAGTCGAGCATGCTGGCGGTCAGCTTCACCTCGGCTTCCGCAAGCGCGTCCGGCGTGGTCGCGGCGGCGAAATCCGGCACCGGATAATCGGAAGGATTCAAGCCATCGGAAGCCGCGTCCTTGAGGCGGGCGATAACGCCCTTGGCGCTGGCGGTGACAACGCCGCCTTGCGTCCACAACGGCGCGAATTCGCGCCCGGTATAGAATTTTTCGACTGCAGCCCGTTCCGCCTTGCGGTCGAAATAGCGCGACGATTTCGTGCCCAGCATGTCGCGCAATTTCTCGGCAACCGGCTGATCCGCTGCCGGGACGTTGCTGGCGGCCTTGACTGGTTCCTGGGCGGGCTCGGCGGCCGGGGTCGCAACGGTGGCCGCTGGCGGTTGCGGGGGCGTGACGGTCGCGGTGTCGTTTTTGCCGGTATCGTTCTTGTTGGCTTCGCTCCTGCCCGGCTCGGTCTTCGCGGACTCGGTGGCGACATCGGCTGGTTTTGTCTCCGGGGCCTTCTCGGTCACCTTCGCCGCATTGGGCGCCGGCGCGATGCTATCCAGCTTGAAATCGCTGGCGGTCGGGGGTGGGACATTTGCAGGTTCGGGGCGGGGGATCGCCGCATCGATCGCGAGTTCGGCGGCGCCGTTGCGGACCTGATCGCCCTGCGCGAATGCCGAGGTTGCGGACACCGTGAGGAAGGTCGCCGCGACGGCCATCAATACGCGGTCATACCCAGCACGGTTCTTCAAGCAGTCACGCATTATCACACCCCTTGGGCGAAACTGCTCCAGCATGGAACAGCTCTGGTTTTATCCATCAGCTCTCGCGAAAGCGCCGGCCTGAAGCACGTTCATACAACGTACTCCAAATCTCAAAGCTTGGTACCCTGCACACCACGATTCAAACGCGGACGATACACGCGCGCCCCTGATGCAGCCAGCGCCGCGCGGGGCAACTCACGACAAACTGACCGCAAAGCGTCGTTTTTGCTCATAGCGGTTTGCCTACTTTTG
>Ga0210396_10006505_pt1 | contig 11190 bp, 17 predicted proteins | sample IncBWH17OmetaG_FD_155466 | JGI IMG/M metagenome (GOLD analysis project Ga0210396, IMG submission 155466) | Forest soil microbial communities from Barre Woods Harvard Forest LTER site, Petersham, Massachusetts, United States - Inc-BW-H-17-O ...
CTGCGAAGTACCCGACAATCTGAGCTTTGCCCCGCCGGGAACATAGTTTTCTACGTTGTACCCGTCGGCATCGACGACCACCGTGCTTCCGTAGCTGGTGAATGAGGTTTCATCTTCTGCCTGATTCACCGTACCGACCGCAATCAAGTTAGGAAGGTGCAGCGAGGCCGGGACATCGTCGATGAAACCGCTGTCGCTATCGCTATTACCGGCAGTGGTGACAAAGAGCGTGTTCGGTGCGTTTTTGATTGCGCTCTCGATGGCAGCGCGCCAAATCGCGTAAAGTTCAGCAGCCCGCTTCTTGCGCTCGGCGGGATCGGCGCCACCACCAGCCTTGGAAATCCAAGTCTCGAACTCTTGCGGCTCATCTCCCCAGCTCATGTTCACGACTCGCAAATTGCGGGTGCGGAAGTAGTCGGACATCTGCCGGAAGTCAGCGCCAAGATGGTGGGCCCATTCGGCCGTGGGAGCAAACGGCAGCTCGGGCAACGCATCATTAAACCGGGCGACTACCAGGCGCGCGGCGGCGTTGCCACGCACCGCGATTCCGGCGCAGTGCGTTCCGTGCACATAAAATCCCAGCCATTCATCCAACTCGAAGAGTTGATCGATCTGCTCCGGGGATAGCGTATTGAACCCTTTCTGTGCTGCATCCGCAGCCGGCGAGTCGATGCCATTTTCGATGTCCAAACGCCCTTGGCGAAGTTGCAGGAATTCGGGATACTCCTTTTGCTGCTCGGGAGTAAGCGGATACAGCCACGACGTGGAGGGGCCGCCGCGGTCATCAAATGCAAGGCTGTGCGTGCCGCTAGCGGTTGGCTTTGAGTCGGTGAACAACTGATTGGGGAAGACGGAAACATCGATCCCGGAGCCCCAAATCGCGACCAACACGGAAGGCAGATCCTGATCTTTGGTGAGGGTGACTTCATGGGCAGCCCAGATATCGCGATCGGCCATCGGTTCTTTCTGAGCGTTTAACGACAGATCCTAGTGTTTTCAACTAGAGCAAAGTGGTCTCTTTTATACAGTCTCGCCGAAATTTGCTTGGTAGCCTGAACATCCCAGCGCCACGTCGCCTGGTCCCAAATAGAAATGATGAGTGAGAGCAGTCGAATCACGTCGCCGCAGGGATGAGGTCGTCGGATGAACACAGTGGATGTGAACAGCAGTTTCTGAGAGGGGACTCACTATGAAAACAGCAGCGGCAGTCTTGGATCCCAAAGAGGGTCTGCTGGTCGAGCAAACCGGACGCGCAAAAGAAGCAGCGAAGAGCGAACTATTGGATTTGGCGGTCAAAGCGCACGGCGGTCTCGACCGTTGGAACAAAGTGAATGCGATTAAGGTTGCGGCGTCGATTACGGGCGCGATCTGGTTTGTCAAGGGTAAGGGAGACGTTCTAAAGAACGTGTATTGACTGCACAGACGCGGAACGAACGTGTCACCATCGACTTTCCCGGTCAGGACAAGCGCGCAGTTTTCGAACCAAACCGAATTGTGATCGAGAAAGTTGACGGAACCCTGATCAAAGCCCGCGATAACCCAGAGAAGTCATTCGAAGGACAACAGCGAGAAACGCCTTGGGACGACATCCAAGTCGCGTACTTTGTCGGTGAGGCATTGTGGACTTATCTAAACACTCCATTCCTGTACACCCATGACGGCTTCCTTACTGAGGAGATTTCGTCGATTCAGGTCGAGGGAGAAACCTGGCGACGGCTGAAGGCGACCTTCCCAGATAACGTGACGAGCCATTCAAAGGAACAGGTATCCTGCTTCGGATCTGACGGACTACTGCGCCGGCACGACTACACAGTGGATATTCTTGCCGGCGCCACCGGTCTCAACTACGCGTCGCACTACCGTAACGTCGACGGAATCATTGTCCCGACCAAGCGTCGAGTGTACGCGTATGAAGGCGATTACCAGCTTGTGAAAGAGCCTTTGCTCGTTGGAGTCGACATGGGCGAGATCACGCTTCTCTAGCCATCCCGCGAAGACAGCTAAAGTGAGAGGCTCACAATGTCCATAGAATCGCTCTTCAGTCCTCGGCAGCTCGGGGCACTCCAGCTTCCGAATCGAATCATTATGGCGCCTCTCACGAGGATGCGTGCGGGAGCCAACATTGCCGACCCCGCTGAACGCCATTACACTCAGCGTGCTTCCGCGGGTCTCATAATTTCTGAGGGAACGGCAGTCAGTCCTGATGCCGATGGCTACCCTAGCGACCCGGGAATCTGGATGCCGTTCATGCATGCGGGGGAAGGATCATCATCCAAATCGTTCACAATGGACGAAACTCGCATTCTTCGTTGCGACCGGATGGCTCTGTGCCCGTCGCCCCTTCGGTGATTCTGGGAGAATATTCGAGTTGAAGAAGTTCTTTCTTCCAACAACGCCTTCTTCGGTCGACAACAGTACGGGCGACCTGAATGGCGAGTCTGTGGAGGTGGCGAAGGATGATGGCGAGGTCGAAGCCGATACTGGACTTGAAGAGGAGGAACTTCAACAAGTTCGAGAACGTCCTGAACCGAAACCCGCCAAGCCCAGTATTATGGAGTGCTTTGCGCGCAAGCACGGCTTTCGCAAAGATCATGACAATCGTTTCTTTCACTCTGACGGAAGCTGGATCGAGAAATCAGACGACGTGCGATTCTGGGACCGGCCACACGACGTGTCTGCACGTCCCATCAGTTGGTTTGGTGGTCGCTGGTGACGCCGCTTACAACGACGTTCACCTTTACCTCGCCGAGTCAAACCCGAAAACACGCAAGCAGTGGATCGCTGCGCTCGACAAAATCGAGACGCTCAAACCCTGCGCGGTGATCGCCGGGCACAAGAAAGCTGAGAAGGATGACAGCCCCCGAATCATCGAAGAGACCCGCCAGTATATACGTGATTTCGAGCGCTTAGCCGAGTTGACGACAACCGCGCGAGAGCTTTACGCCAAATAGCCCTAAAACTTCGTAAGAACTCGCTCTCATCAGTGACATCCCCATAGAGAAACCCGATGTAGAAGTTTTCTCCCAAGCGAATGAAGTCCCTTTCCGGATCCGCTTTCATGATTTTGCCACCGAGGACATCACAATAGAATTTGCGAATACTGTCTCGATCTTGCCGCGGAACTAGAACTGACGAATGATTTCTACAAATTACCCTTGCCATGATTTGCTCCTTTTCTAGTGCCTTTTACGTGAGCCTCTTCCAAACTGCTTAAGGAAAATATTTGGGAAGTAGTTCCAGCAGCTTCTCCTGAGTAAAGCTTTATCTGGTTTCACCGGGGTGATAGCCAGTTTCAGCAGTTGCCAACGGAATGCACTTCTCCGGCTTTTCCAGGAAATGTTTAACTATTGGGATCACCCTCTCCTGTTCCGAAAATAGGACGAAGTGGCTGGCGGACGGGATCACGGCGAGTTCGGCGTTGGGGATGAGCTTGACGGTCTCAACGGCGTGCTCAAGGCGGACAAAATCGTAGTCTCCGAGAAGGATGAGAGTCGGCGCTTTGATTGAAGCCAACTCTTCGTTCGAAAATCCTTCCCACTGAATGCTTCCAAGCTTGTCAAAAATTTTGGGCCAGTAGTTTGGATCAGGAGCCACTTTCTTGTAGTTTTCTCTCTGAAATTGCATGTTCCTGGAATCAGCGGTAGGCAGGTGGTCAAAGTGCGTTGTCTGGGGGTTTAAGGCAATCTGAGGAGGGCCAAAGGTTGCTGCATAGGTCACCACACGACCGACAAGCTCGGGGTAGCGAATTGCGATCATGGCCGCTGCATTGCCGCCGTAACTTTCGCCAAAGAAGTCGGCCTTTGAGATTCCAAGATATTTCAACAAGCCAACCACATCTTTGGCGTATTGCTCGATCGAAAGCGGACGCTCCGGGATATCGGCCGTGCGTCCATGCCCCTGAAGATCGACCGTAATGACCGTGTGGCTTTGAACCAGCGCAGGATACGGGTTCACGCCGGCGTATCCGAAGGCAGGAGGGATGCAAACCAGCGGATCGCCAGTTCCCTCAATTTCGTAATACACCCTCAGACCGTTGACAGGCGCGTATCCGCGGGCTTCCGTTGTTGTAGCGTTGCATGAGTTCATAAACTACTTCTCCTTTCGCGAGCCATTTCCAAACTGCCCAGGGAAAATGTCTAAAAAGTAGTTCCAACCTTTCTCATGTCCCCTTGCCAGCTCATGATCCGGAAGGTCGGAATGCACGAGGGTCATGAGCGTGTCTTCTCCCTGTTTCTTAAAGGTCAGAGTAACTATCGACTCTTGTCCCAAGGTCTTGGGTGACATCCAGGTATGCTGAATTCGATCCGGCCGCTCGATCTCCGTGAATCGGCCGTAATGGGACGTCCCCTTGAGGGTCCAGTAAAAGAGCCCGTCTACTTTCGGGTCCAAAATAAACTTTTCGGCTGCATTCCAGGGATTGCCGGGGATCTTTGGATTCAGCCATGCATCGAACACCTCGCCCGGAGGAGCAGGGATTGTTCGTTCAAACTTAAATTCAAGGGTCTTCTTAGAGTTCTCCATTACCTCTTCTCCTTCTTCTTTTTGCCCTTAAAATAATGCTCAAACTGATCGAGGCGTTCGTTCCAGAACCGCTCGTACTCATGCACCCATCCTGCAACCTCCCGAAGGGGCTCACCTCGAAACGATATGTAAACTTCACGCCCCTGTTTCCTGCGCTCAATGAGGCCCGCCCTTTCGAGCAGCTTCAGGTGTTTGCTCACTGCATTGAGAGCCGTGTCGAACGGTTTCGCGACATCGAGAAATCGCGCAGGTCCGTGTGCTAGCTGCCAAATAATTGCTCGCCGAGTCGGGTGAGAGATGGCTGTCAGCACATTCGTCAACTGATCCATATATATCCTACATTACACCATAAGGTGTAATGTCGTGCAAGATATATCTATTTCGGACTGTGTCGCCGCCCGCAACGCTTAGCTCGATTGAAACGTGAAATTCGCCAGGCGCGAGGCGCTCCCGCCCAGGTTTCCGCCTGGCTCGATGCGCCCCAACCGGAGAACTCTTCATGACCCCAGTCCACTCCGTTTCCGCCTATTTCCTTGCCCTTTACAGCACGCTGCCGGTTTCAGCGAAGCCACAAGTGTCCGCAAACTCTCCCCCTTCGCCCATCCATGCCCTTACTTCCTCCTCGGAGCGGCTTTCCCCGAGCCCTCGCGATAACCATTCCGGCTTGTTTACTCAGGTCCCGCTCTCGTCCACGCCCTTATCTGAACTCTTCTCCACGCCCGGACAACATCAATTTCTGATTCAAAACACATAGTCCTGGGCGGCGGCTTCGTTCAACCGACTCTATCGCAAGTGCTCAGGCCATCAGGCTTGGTGCCGATACCTGACCGCGTCTTGGCCTGAGCACATGCGATAGAGTCCTAGTAGGTTGTGGCGCATCGCGACAAGAACGACAACCTCTTCCCGAACAAGGAGAGGTTCGAAAACAAAATTGACCCGGCTACTGCGTTGTTCACCGCATTGAGCCGAGCAATGGTGTACTCGCGTATTGAACAGAGCACCGGAGTCACGGCCATCGGCAACTGCCAGAAGTGTGGCACGCTCTGCATCGGCAAGATCGTGAAGGAACAGCTGGTGTACTTTTGCCCAGCACATGAGGGGAAAAATGCAAAATAAGCCAACTATCAATCGCGTAGTAGTGGGAGCCATGTTCCTCGGACTCGTCTTAGTGACCACAGGCGCGGCCCTAATCTATCACCCGCTGGGATTCATCGTCGCTGGCGTGGAACTAATCGCCTTCGCAACACTTGCGGCGAGAAGGGCATAAAGAATGGCGACAACCATCTGGGCTGAGTTCCGAGACGCTATCGGCTCAATCGTCAGTTTTCCACAAGACTTCTTTGGAGTATTCGGCTTGCCTCCCAGCGAGTCGGGAGCCATCGTCAACGAGATGTCGGCTCTGCAGATCGCGAGCTACTTCTCCTGCGTGCGTGTCATCTCCGACGTGGTGGGCACTCTTCCCCTGAACGTTTACGAGCGGTTAGCGGACGGCGGTACCCGGCTGGCCTTGAATCACCCTCTCAACAACATTTTGAGTTTGCAACCGAACGCTGAGTCCTGCGCGGCTGACGTCAAGCAGGCGGCCCAGTCCCATCTCTTGATGACCGGCAATGCCTACATCGAGATTGACTGGAGCAAGGGCGGAGACGTCCTCGGTCTGTACCTCCGCTCACCGTTCAGCACATTCCCCTACCGGAATGCGGCTGGCGACCTGATCTACAAGACACACGACAATCCCAACGGTGCAGAGCGTGCGGTCACGTCCGACGAAATGATCCACGTCAGAGGATTGGGTATTGACTCCCTGCTCGGTCTGTCGCCGATCAAGTATTACGCTCGCGAAGTGCTGGGCAACGACATCGCGGCCCAATCCTACAGCAGCCAGTTCTTCGCCAATGGCGCGGCACCGGGCGGCTACCTGCAATCAGGTGGCAGCCTTACCCCACAGCAGAAGCTGGACGCGACTCGCACTTGGTTGGACGCACACGGACGCGGACAGAACAAGCACAAGATGGCCGTCCTAGAGGGCGGCTGGAAGTGGGAGGCCACGTCGGTTGATCCGCAGGAAGCGATGTTAATCCAGACCCGCGAGTTGAACCGCTCGCAAATCTGCGCAATCTTCGGCGTCCCCGAGCACATGGCTGGCGGCAAGGAAGACAGCAAAGCGAACATGGAGCAGAAATCCCTGGAGTTCCTGGTCTTCACGTTGAAGCCTTGGCTCAACAAGTGGGAGCAGGCGATCAACAGCAAACTCTTTCCGACCCTCGGACGGGCGGCTGGCAAGTATTTCGCCAAGTTCGACACCACTGAGTTGGAACGTGCTGACTACGCCACGATGATCAAGGGTCTACAGATGGCCCGCTACTCCGGCCTAATGACAACTCAAGAAGGACGCAAGGCTCTCAAGCTGAATCCGTACGAACAGAAACAGCTGGACAGCAAAGACCCGGCAGACAAGTTGATGATGCCTGTCAACATGCAGTTCGTCACGGAAAACACACTCACCAAACCACCAGTACAGCAAGGTGGAGGCATCGGCGGGAATGAGTCAACCGCACCTGGTGAGGAGAATAAGAGCGTTCGCCACTACTTTGTGACCTCTTTCCCTGCGTTCCGGGATGCTTTCGGCCGCATTTTGGCCCGCAAGAAGGCGAACGAGGATGATTTCCAGCGGACATTCGCACCTGTGTTTGTTGGTATTGCATCCGCTCTTAGCTTCGATCCGAACTCGGAGCCGGGAGCAATCGCTCTGTCCTCTGCCAAGACGCAGTTCATCCGCGACTACATCAGCATGATGCCACTCCGGGCCAAAGACTGGACAATTGAGAAGGCTGACAAACTCGCGACAGACGAACTGATCCGAGCCATCAGGTACCTGCAAGAGAAGATCGAGCCTGAACCAGACGAACTACAGGAGTCATAACATGAGCAGAAAAGAATATCGCGTCTTCAAAATCGAGTACCGTGCACCCGATGGAGCTTCACCGAGGGCTGAAGGTTATGCCGCAGTCTTCAATTCCGAGACCGACCTCGGCTACTACAGGGAGAAGATTGCACCCGGGGCATTCACGCGTGCTCTCGCTGAGAAGCAGGACGTGCGCTGTCTGTTCAACCATGATCCCAACCATGTGCTCGGACGCACAAAAAACAGCACGCTTGACTTAGGTCAAGACAATACCGGATTAAAGTTCTCTTGCGACATGGCTGATACCAGCATGGGTCGGGACGTGCATACCCTAGTGAAACGCGGGGACGTTGACCAGTGCTCGTTTGGCTTCGTCGTTCGTGACGAAGAAGTCGCCTACAGCGATGACGGCTCGGTGCTCCGCACAATCAAAGATGCTGATTTGTTCGATGTCAGCATTGTGACCTATCCGGCTTACGAGCAAACCAGCGTGGAAGCTCGCAGCCGTGAGGAAGTGCTGAACGCTTAACCAAAGCGCAGCGCGGATGAATGCCAGTGCGCTTGCCCAGAGTGTGAAGAAGACAACTGTGAAGGATGTTCCGACGCAGAGTGCCAGGATGTCAACTGTCGCTGTATGGAACGCAGCAAGACTCGCGCAAAGCTCAAGACGAGGCTGGCCGAGATTTCGATGACGTTCTAGGTCAAAAGCAATCGGCCACAGCGGCTGTGGCTGTCAGCGCGCCAAAACTGCCGGGTTCGGCTGAGTTGCGCCTGCTGGGAACAATGCGGTGGAGGACGTTCAGGCCGTTGATGGTGAACGCGAAAGCGAAGAGTAAGGCGAACAGGCCACGCGCTTGCCAGCGCACCTCGGACGTCAAGAAATACTTCACGGCACGGACGAATCGCCGTCCGGTTATCCGGTCAAAAGCGACTGGTTGTTCGCTCATCCAAGCCTCCGAAGTCGCGGGTCACAGCCACTCGCCGGGCGAACCCGGCCCGCCGCAGCCCCGCAGTGATGTAAGACAGGATTTCCGTTTTGTGGGGTTACTCGGAGTGGGCCACCCGCCCACGTTTATAGACTGCCGTTCCCACCCTGCCGAGACCGGAAGAGGCGGGAACGGCTCGAAAGGACGAACGCAACCAGACTATCTACTCCGACGGACCAATTCCAACTGCCAATACCACTAGTTCTGTCCTAATTTTCCTTTGCGTCTTGGTGCTTACGATCCCGCCAGACCTTTGTTTACCAGGACCTTGACTACCACGCGCCGGTTTTCGGCTCGCCCCTGCGTCGTCTCGTTGGTTGCTGCGGGATCAGCCTCGCCCATCGCTCCGGGCGCGATCACGTGCCGCACCGGGATGTTGCAGTCCTGTAGCAGGTAGGCAATGACCGCCTGGGCGCGATCCATGCTCAACTGCTGATTCATGGCAGCGGCGCCCGAGGAGTCGGCATAGCCCATTACGTCGATGATGTAACCCGTCAGACCCACCGCACCACTGGCCAGCTTCGAGAGCGCGGCTTTGTCGCTGGCCGAGATTTCTGAGCTTCCGACGGCAAAGTTGACGCTAATATTGGCCTTGGTCTCGTAATCGCTCAACTCGGAGAAGCGCTTGGTGGACGCTGCGATCTGCTGTTGATTGGCGTCGATCTGCTCCTGGTTGTTTGCAATCGCCTGCTGATTGGCCGCAGTCTTCACCTTGTTGGCTGCAATTGCGTCGGCATTGGCTTCAGTGGCCTTTTTGTTCGCCGCGATGTCTTGCTGATTGGTCGCAACGGCGTGCTTAGTCGGGGTCAAACCAGCTTGAATGGCTTCGGCCGTTTCCAGATCGTCGGAGGTGAAGTCAATGGTATTGGCCGTCACCCGGCTCTGCGCATCGCCGACGCCATCGACCGAGATCCTGAGACCGGGGATGAGGACAGTGGCCGACATCTGCTTCTTGCGGAGGCCGAGACCTTTTGGCTGTTGCACCTTGGTGTCATCGGTCAGCACCACAGTGACGTTTCCGGAATCGGTGCTCACGACCAGAGTCTCGCCGGTTCGTGTCGCAATCACTCCCTGCACCTTGGTCTTCTCGCCGTTCGATGCGCCGTACGCCAACCCGGCCAACAAACAGCACAGCAACGCGGTACACGCTACCATCGGTTTCCATGTTCGCTTCATAGTAAGGTTACTCTTCCTTTCTTGAGTGATGCGCAAGCTGCTCGGAGTCAGGCTACCCTGCGCGTTCGTACTCTTGCCGAGGAACACACTCCCGCAATCAATATCGTGTCCAGGTTCTAAACAAAACGATGCGTACCCTCACTCTATCTAATTGATGCCAGGGGAGTGGACAACTAGGGATTTCCCTAGTTGCCCAGACCTCGAGTCAACCCTAACATCAGAACCAACGGCGGCCCGATTCACGCCTCTACGCTTGCTCGTTTTCGCTGATAAGCAGCGAGGATAAGTTGGCCTCAGCACTCGGGGGAGGGTTGAGGCCTCAACTTTTGTGCGTGCGGGTGAGCCGCATTGTAGCTCTGCACCATCTGAGCCTCATAGATCAACTGACGCTAATCGAAGATAGGTGTCGAAATCAGGCCTTATCACAACTCATCGTCCTTCTTGAACGTCATTCTGTTACTGCTATGTGGAACGGCGAGCGCCCAAGCTGTTCCTGAACGAGTTGACGCGCTATCACTGGCAATCGGAAAGGCTGAAGGGTTTGCCGTGCATGGCAGCAAGCCAGCACGTAATCACAATCCCGGCGACCTTGTGGCGCACAGCCACTATCGTGTGTTCAGGACGGATGCAGAGGGATACGAAGCACTACGCGACCAGCTATACAAGATCGCGGAAGGCAAGTCGAAAGTGTACACGCTGGACATGACGATCCGGCGAATGGGCAAACGCTATGCCGGCTCACCTGCTTGGAGCCGCAACATAGCTAGGACGCTGCACATCTCCGAAGATACCACGCTGAGTGCATGGCTGCTAGCTCCACAGTACAGCAACGCACAGCATAACGCTGGTTGACCCTCAGTTCCAAGCCAACCAGTTCTACCAAGTCGAGCATCGGAGACGTTGCGGAGTGCGGAGTCCTCCGTGGCCGAACCTTGCTCCAGGGGGGGTGGTGTAGGGAGGTAAGGCTGCTCCCGTCCGACGAAATGAGGCAGGAAAGTGTTGGGGCCAATAAAGAACGCTTCACCGACAACTTCCGATTCCCGCAATCGAATCGTGGGTGTGATCTATTCCGCTCTATCCGAATTGAACCTTCAACTGCCCAAGGGTAACCAAGTCGAGCAATCCTTGAGCACGGTTTTGTTTGGTGCCGGAGGTAGACTCGACTCGCTGGCCCTCGGCAACTTCATTGTGATCGCGGAAACGAAACTGGAAGAATCGTTAGGGTTCCAGATTGATCTTACCCAGGACGACCCTTTTTCGCCGGGAACGGGACACTTTCAGACCGTGCAGTCGCTGGTTAGCTATATTTCCCGTCTGGCGCAGCAGAGATTTTAGAGTGACTGGGGCATGAAATGCGGGTAGCTTACCTTCGGCTCGGTATTTGAAATTACACAGTAGCAGGCTTTTTTATGGGGACTTGGGGTTGAACCCGAGTCGTGGCGCAAATGCTGTCGCTCCAGACAGACATTTCTGAGCAGATTATTGACGTAAAATCGCCATTACGCTGGAGCAGCCGACAAGGCTGTGAATCTAGTGGGGTGTAAGTCCCCACACCACCAATTGCCTGGGCAGGTGGTTAGCATATCCGATGCATGCGGAGGC
>Ga0210396_10006506_pt1 | contig 11190 bp, 9 predicted proteins | sample IncBWH17OmetaG_FD_155466 | JGI IMG/M metagenome (GOLD analysis project Ga0210396, IMG submission 155466) | Forest soil microbial communities from Barre Woods Harvard Forest LTER site, Petersham, Massachusetts, United States - Inc-BW-H-17-O ...
ACTTCGTCGTCGCCGTCACCACAATGCAGCAGACGCAACCCAACTTCTCAGCGGATGATCTCGCGAAGATCCGCGTGCCCGTCGTGATTGCACAAAGCGAGCATGAGGAATTCATCAAGCCCGAACACGCCGAATATCTGGCTCGCCGCATTCCGAACGCAGAATTCGTCGCGCTCGACGGCGTGAGCCACTTCGCGCCGCTGCAGAGGCCCGAGCAATTTAACGCCGCAATGCTCGCGTTCATCGACAAGCGGTTTGCCGCGGAACGTTGACCTCTCGGGAATGATCCGCAGCTCAACCCCGGCGAGCGCCGGGCATGAGCCCGATGGTGCCTTGGCGGTTCAGTCCTGAATCGCGATGGGCGGGAACCGATTACCCAGTATCCTAGGTCCGGCTGCCGCATGGCCGAGACGGCCAATGTCGCCAAGCGCAGCTCTCCCTCTTATTGGGCCGCGTTCGGAGCGATTGTAGTCCTTTGCCAAGAACTCAATCGTTTTCCGTTCAAGTCGGAAAACGACCGATTTTCGAGATTTCCCAAACCAATGCTTGAGAGCGCCGTTCCGAGCGGCTTTGATAGACGCCTAACATGATTCCATCTCGGCGATCGGCTGATGTGAGTTCTCAGGACGGAAAATCTCTGTGAATGATTCTGTCGATGTTGTGATCGTTGGCGCCGGGCCCTATGGCCTGTCGATTGCAGCCCACCTCCGCGGCGCCGGAGTTCGATATCGAATTTTCGGGAAACCCATGGCCACCTGGCGGGACCATATGCCCGCCGGCATGTTCCTGAAATCGGATGGCTTTGCCTCCAATCTCAGCGACCCTGACAAGACCTACACCCTGCAACGATATTGCGAGCAGGCCGGGGAACCGTACGATCACACCGGACATTGTGTTGGGCTGCAAACATTCTGCGCCTATGGCCTCGACTTCCAGAAGCAATGCGTCCCCGATCTGGAACAAAAATGGGTCACCCAAATCGACCTCTCTCCGGGCGGCTTCCAGCTCAAACTCGATAATGGCGAGGAATTTCAAGCCAAGAATGTCGTCCTGGCTGTCGGCGTCACACACTTCAACTTCATTCCGCCGCTTCTGGAACGACTTTCTTCCGATCTCGTGTCCCATAGCTCCCATTACGGTGACATGAGTCCGCTGCGCGGTCGTTCGGCAACAATCATCGGCGCCGGGGCCTCAGCCTGTGACCTCGCCGCGGAACTCGCCGACGGCGGCGCCAACGTCACAATTGTGGCCCGTTCGCCGGTGATCTACTTCGGTGATCCCCCTTCAAACCAGACGCGTTCGCTCTGGCAGCGCATTCGACACCCATCCTCGGGAATCGGCGCCTCGTTGCGCTCGCGGATCTATTGCCAGGCCCCCTGGCTCTTTCACCGGCTGCCCCAGCGCCTGCGTTCCCGGATCGTTCGACGCCACCTCGGTCCGCGGGCTTCCTGGACGGTGAAAGAAAAAGTTCAAGGACGAATTCCCATCTGGCTCAACAGCACGATCCTGGCGGCAGAACGCCGAAATGGCGAGATTCATCTCACGCTCCAAGATGCCGGCGGCAATGAGACATCTCACGTTACCGATCGGGTGGTGGCTGCCACCGGTTATCGTGTGGATGTCAACCGGCTCGGGTTTCTTAGCGAGAATTTGCGTTCGCAGATCCATGCGGTTGAATCCGCGCCCGTGCTGTCTCAGCGCTTTGAAAGTTCCGTCCCGGGCCTTTATTTCACCGGCCTGGCCGCCGCCCCCAGTTTTGGCCCGGTCATGCGATTCGTGTTTGGGGTGGAATACACTGCCAAGCTGCTTGCCCGTCATCTGAAACGCTCCACTTATCGCACGCGCCTCGCCAGTCCCGCCCGCATGGATGGCGAGTGATTGATGGCCGTCATACTACGAGCCGCCTCTCCGACAACCTGTTGCTTTTCATTGGAAGCTGGGCCAATCTGAAGTCTCCCAATGAAACCAACCGCATTGTTGCTTACTGCCTACCGTTGGGCATCTTCGGCCCGCATCGGAATGTCATTCGCGGAAGCGGGATGGAATGTCGAAGCGTTGTGCCCCCGTGGACATGTTTTCGAATCCACCCGTTCGGTAGCCCGTCTGCATCGACTCCATTTTTTTGCTATTCCCTACTGCGTTGGCCGGGCAACTGACCGATCCAAGGCCGATTTATTGGTTCCTTGTGACGACTTAGTGGCTGGCCAGCTCCGCCGGATGGGCACCACCGAATCAACGGCAGAATTCCAGGCGCTCGTGAATCGCTCCTTGGGCGACGCATCCTCTTATCGGGACCTAGAGTCGCGCAGCCGAATCGCGGCCCTTGCCAAGGAACACGGAGTGGCTACGCCGGAGACCGAAGTGGTCGGCTCGGCAGGCGATCTCGAGGCCTGGATTGAACGAAACGAATTCCCGTTCGTGCTCAAAGTGGACGGCACTTCAGGTGGCTATGGAGTGCGGATTGTTTCCACTCCCGGAGAAGCGAGGGCCGCCTTTTCGGCGATCAGCGTTCCCATCGATTTTCCCCGCGCCCTGAAACGGGCGCTCGTTGACCGCGATAACACATACCTAATGGCATCGCTCAAGCGGCGTCGGCCAGTGGTTAATGCCCAACGCTTCATTACCGGCGAGGAAATCACTTGCACTTGTGCCTGCTGGCAGGGGCGCTTGCTCGCCTGCATCGTGCTCCGTGTGTTGAAGACGAATGGTCGCGTTGGAAGCGCCTCCGTCGTTCAGGTGCATGAGAATCCCAAAGTGCTGCAATCCGTCGAGGGAATGATCGGGCGGCTCAAATCCTCCGGAATTTACGGGTTTGACTTCATTGTCGATCAAGCAAGCGGACAGCCCCATTTGCTTGAGATCAATCCGCGCGCGACGCCGACCACTCATCTGCGGACATCCGCCGGCTCCCTCGCGTGCGCCTTGAAAGCCGTCCTTGTCGGTGGAGGCGATCAACCTGAGCCACTCTACGTAAATGGCGACACGATCGCGCTTTTTCCCCAGGAAAGGCTCCGGGATCCCGAAAGCGATTTTCTACGCTCGGCTTGCGATGACATTCCTCGGAATGAACCCGGATTCGTGCAGGCATGCCTCGAGCGTCCCAAACCAACCGTGTGCGGCCGATTCTTCCCGGCGATCGGTCATGCCTGACGAGCGGAGACGCGCGTTGGGTTGCCGAGCGCGCTAGCACCCGATCATCTTCGCCTGATGTGCAAAGGATCATCAAGCACGAAGAGGGCTGGCCAGCGCTCAGCTCGGCGGCGCCGTCGACGACGGACGGGACGAGCTTCTCGGCTGGCACCTCCCGGCGGGGTTTCAGCCTTGTTGTCGGCGGTCCGGATCGCCCGGTCCTTCCAGACCGGGTCTTTCCCGCATCGTGGTGCCGCCAAGGGTTTTCCGTGCGGACGGTACGGCACTTGCGTCACGAGGGGCAAACGCCGAAGCAGAATCCGCGGGGGGGCCCGACCGCGGGCCGCTCAGCCGAATTGCTGGAGATGTCGGCAGCCGAGCCGCAACCGTGAGGGGCGGGATGTGGCAATAACCCGAAGTATAAGCGCCGAGCATCGCGGAAACGTCGACGGGAGGAGCCTCGCCGACCTCGTTTAAAAAACTTAGCCAGCGATGATCAATGGGCCCTGAACTCAACGTGTTTGCCCTTTTTCGGGTGGCCGTTCGAATTCCGGGCAAAGCGCGCGGAAACGACGCAGTGGACCGGTGGTGATCGAGTTTCAAACTCTTCGAATGTGGAGCGCTCCATCGAAGGAACGGGTTTTCTGCGTCAATAACTCAAACCTTTTCTCGGACACGGATGTCGCAATGTGTTAAAATGCCCAAGCACTGCGAATCGTCAATACTGCTGCTCCTTAAGTGATAAATGGCTAAGACCGAATCTGAGATTGTCGAGTTGATGAACAAGCGAATTGATGCGGCTTTCGCCGAGGAAAAAGATAAGAAAACTGCCAGGAACAGAGCTCGCGTGAATCTTCATGCTTTAACCGTTGGTTCCGGTGATAGGCCCGGTGTCAGGACCCTGGAACAGGTCGCGAAGTATCTTGCTGACAATCCAAGTGACTACAGCTTGCAGACGCTCCGCGACCAATTCGCGCCGGGAGCGTCCAAACCAGAATGGAAGCCGAGCACTTTTTTTTGACGCGTCCCGTTCGTAATCTTCAACTCCCGATGGATCCGGGGGACATCTCTCGTCGCGCACAATGTCCGGTTCCGGACAGCGACTGAGTCGATCCTGTTCGATCGAGTTTCAGAAACTCGTCGTTTCCGGGACGTTCCATCTGAGGAACGTTTTTTTGGGGTTAGTCCTCAGCGACCAGGGCGACCGACGTCTGCGCCGTCGAGCGTGCGAGGAGTCCGGCCGGGTCCGGTCACGATCGGATCGAGACGATTGTTGAATGATAATCCCCGCCGGAGTTGTGATCCCGGCGGGGAATTGATGAATTGGTCGATCGCAAGGTTTACTCGGCGGCTTTCACGTCCAGTGTTACTTTGTTCGGCCCGGGTCCCTCGTTCTTGACGAGAAGTTTGAATGTCCCCTGTTTCGTCGGAGTGAACTTCACTTCGCACTTCGGGCCAGGGCTCGTGTCCTTGCCAACCTCGTTGTTGTCCGCATCGTGAATGAACAGGTGCACGTCCGTCTGCTTCTCCCCATTGGTCGTGACGGTCACGGGCTTGTCGGCGGCGAACGGCAAGAGGAGAGCGACCTCGCCCTTCTCCTGCATCTCAAACACCGTCCGCTTGACACCAGACTTCTTGCGCCCCTCGGTCGGCGCTTCGTCCCGTTCGGCGGCCTTCACTTTCAGCGTCACCGTGTTCGGCCCCGGGCCCTCATTCTTGACGAGGAGTTTGAACATCCCCTCTTTCGTCGGGGTAAACGTCACCTTGCACTTCGGGCCAGGGCTGGAGTCCTTGCCAACCTCCATGTTGTCCCCGTCCTGGATGAACAAATGCACGTCCGTCTCTCTCTCCCCGTTGGCCGTGACGGTCACCGGACTGCCGGCCACGAACGGCAGGAGGACGGCGACCTCGCCCTTCTCCTTGATCTCAAACACCCTGTTCTTGAACGCAGATCCGTTACCCGCTTCGCTCGTTTTGTCCTCGAGCGCGACGGCGGCACCCGAAGCCACCATCGCGCATGCGAGCGCCACGGCGGGCGCCACCCAGTTCTTGACCTTCATCCGTGTCTCCTTCGGTGATGGCTCGACGGGGGCATCTTCAGGTGGACCCCGTCGGCATGCCCTCAAGGTCGAGCCCGCTCTCTGTAGATTCGGAAGGGAAATCCCCTTTCCGAGCGTCGCAACAATGCATGTCCCGTACCGGCTTCGGCATGCGAACGGTTTGCAATCGTGACAGGCACTTAAGGCGTTATTTCCGTTCGCTGTCTTTCAGTTGGATTGCAAACGGAAAGATCGGGATTGCAAGTCGCACGATTCGCACGCCGACCGCTGCCTGTATCACGACGACCTGTAACCCGCTTCGAGCGGGCTTTCCGAGAACTGCGTTCCTGAATCTCAATGCTTTTCCGGAATCAACATCAAACGACCCATTTACGGGAGTGTCGATCGCCAGCCCGGGCCAGTCATCCAGAACATCGGACGCGTGGTATCCGTCGGCCCTCTGGTGTGTAGCCCTTTGCTGCGTGTTTGCACCGCGTCCGCGCGACAGGCAAAATGCAGGGGTCCGACCCCTCCGCGGATCACTCGAATGGACCAAAACGAGGTGCTACTGCTCGACGCAGCATCCAAGTACCTTTGCAGGAAGCTTATCGATAGCCGTTTCCCGCTCATGGCCGTCCCGGCGGAAGAGATAATGCCGGGATTGAAGACACCGGGCGAGTTGCAAAATTCTGCACGGTGGCAAAGATCCGATATTTGTCCGGCTCGAGGCAGTGCAACGGTTTGGGATCGACTTTCTGAAATGCGAACTTTTCGTCTCTGCGAGGGGTTCCCTTGAGGGCAGCTGGTCCCTTCCGGACGATTGGACTGTGGGATCGTTCGAATCACTCGAAGCATGCGTCCAGATGGGCGACTGGGCGCTAAACGAACTTGCCGAACTCTTTCGCCCGTCGACTGCGCTCGACGGTAAACAGCCGATTCTTTGAACCGCGCTGGGTGCCATCACGGCCTTGCGTGAGCATGCGCACCCACGACGCGTGGACGCTCGAGACCTTTGTTGGCCGTGATTGCGGGAAGCCAAGCCTACCCCGTGCCGTCGGCATGCCACCCGCTCTTTGTCCGAATGCCCAACGGGCCGAGACATCTATAGCCCAGGTCGAAGCGCAGCGCAGTGAGGGGTAGCCTAGACAGCGATTCTTGTTAGGGCTCGCGGACCTGGATTGGTTTCGGCGCGAGTTCAGCGAGAAGAGATTCCCTTACCTTTCCACGAAGGATGTAAACGCAAGTGTTTAATGGTGCCCGCACGGGTGGTTCGCACGGCTCACATCCCGGGCCGGGATCGACGTTCCAAGTGTCGACGTAGGGCATCGATGTGGTACCAACAAATTGGTTGGTCGTGAGGGAGTATGTGCCCTTGAGCAAGTGCGCTTCCGTTTTCCCGACCCAAGTGTTCCATCTGCCGCCGAGGCGAAGACTAAACGGTTGCGCGGCCGCGTTGGGATGATCCAAGCGAACGTCTGTGTACCAAGCTGTGGGGAACAGGTCGCCCGGTTTTATTGCTGTGAGGGCCTGCTTCACCGCGTGATCGTGGATTTCGCAAAGGACGTCGATGCCGACTTCCTGACTACCGTGAACCACAACAGGGCTCTTAAACAAGTCCGACCAAGTCCTCATGTTCCACTTTTGGTCCGGGCACTCGAGTCCAATTAGTGAAACCTGATTGCGGCAACAATAGGCTCTGATAGTAAGCGCTTCCGGAAGATCAGACGGCTGATTGGAGTACAGTCGGCAGCACGAAAAGTCGAGGGCGGTTGCCTTTGCGATCGCCTCTTTAGTGAAGCCTGCTTTGGCGTAAATCACTCCCTTGTTAGCTCTCGATGAGATGAATTCTCCATTAAACGCATCGATGTCCTGCTCATTGAGGCGATCCTTCGCGAACTTGCAACTCACGAGGATCTTGATCGCAAACAATTGACAAAGGTTTCCCTCGACCCAGACGTCTCGCTGTCGCGGCTCCCCAGTATGCGCGTCGGGAATCGTCACGTTGTGGGTGACTTTGGCGGTTGGATCGACAGCGCGCAGAAATTCGGCAACTGCAACCTCGAACTGCCTCCATTCAGGCATGTCGGCTGATTCGCTCAACGCCACGCCCTCCGGCTGAGCCCGATCATTAACCCACCACGAGTTCCAGGCTCAGGATCTATCCTCGTAAATCCGATCCATCAAGGCGCGGCTGGGTGGCACGCCCACGGATCGGCGTGGGCCTGTCGTTGCTGCGAGTCGCATGCCCAGGCAAAGTCCGTGAGAAATTTTGCCCCACGCGGTTACGTGGCTAGCGGAGTGTCGCCCCTGATGGGGCTTCGGAAGTCGGTGCGGCGCGTGACCCAGGGTGAAACCCTGGGCTATTCTCTGCTGCTCCTTGGAGGGGCTCAGATTCAGAATCTGATGCGGCAGCCCACTCGTGCCGACCCGCGTCGTCAATTCCAGATTCCCAGAAAACTGATCTTGGAAAAATCTCGTTTTTGTGGCTGAATTGAGAGAGCGGACTTTTTGCGCGCCGACGGCGGTGCAGCCGAATGGCGTAGGTGGAAACACGGGGGGTTGGGTCACGAATTTATTCTCAGATAGGTGGCCCACGAAATTTGTGACCCACCGCCGATCGCTGGGCTGGGACGGGACGGGACACGTTGTTCGATCGAGAAAAGTTCGAAGGATATGCGAGGTGGAAAGAGGTTGGCCGGTGGGTCGGGACACTTTGGTTCACTAGGAAGATGACCCGCCAAAGTCGGTGACCCGCCGCCGTCGCGCGGGACGCGAAGGCTCCTCTCCCCCGGCCCTCTCCCGCGGCGGGGCGAGGGGAGAAAGGCTGGGGACGGGATCGGGACGGGACACGTTGTTTCACCGAGAAATGCCCGGAGAAATTCTCGGGACGATGCAAAAAACACCCGACAGCTGACGCAGTCGGCTCGCCGGGGACGGACGAGCGGGAAGAGCGGGACGGGACAAGGCGCGGTTCACAGGACTGCACGACCCTCGGACCGAGTCGGTCGTTCAGCCTTCGCGAAGCGCTTCGACCGGGGCCAGCCGGGCGAAGCGCAGGGCCGGGTAGGCGGCGCCCAGAATTGCCATTAAGGCGGCCATCGCGATGCCTTCACAGACGGCGCGGAGGGGTAGATCGCCCTGCACCAATCCGGATGTGACATGCCAATGGGCCAGAGCCAAGATTGCGAGAAAACCACCCGCGACGCCAACGACCGAACCCGCGCCAGCCAAGAGCAGTGATTCCTGGACGATGAGCATCACCACGCGCCACGTCCGCCAGCCCATCGCGCGGAAGGCGCCGATCTCGGTGCGGCGCTCGAAGACGCTCATCGCCATCGTGTTCAGGATGCCGAACGCTCCCATCACGCAGGCGACGGCCGAGATCACCCAGGACATCACCCGCGTCACTCGCATCTGGTTGAGCGAGCCGACGAACTCTGCGCAGGGCGTGGCGGCGATCTCAGGATCGAGGGCTTCGATCCGCGACTGAAGGGCGGCGACGGCATCCGGGTCGCCCGGGGGATTCGCCTGCACGACGTAGCCAGTCACCTGGCCGGGCCGGTCCATCTGCCGCTGCAGGTCGTCGATCAGCATGAAGACCGCGCCGTTTTCGTAAACGCTGAAGCTCTCGAAAATGCCGACCACATGGAATGGCTGCCCGTAGACCTCGACGGTGTCGCCGGCCTGCTTGCCGAGATTGGCCGCGAGAATCCGCCCGAGCATGACGCAGTTTTTGTCCTCGGCCTGGAGGCGGCGGCCCGATTGGATTTTGACGCGATCGAGCACGGGGCAATCGGGCTCCCAGCCGTTGACGATCACCATGAACAAGTCGCGACTCTCGAAGGCCACCATGTCCATCAGGCCGCCGATGACCTGTCCGGCCCCCGGCAGCTCGCGGATTTGTTGCCCCAACTTGAGCGACACGCCCTTGGAAAGCTGCACGGCCCCGCCGCGCCGCTGCACCACGAGGTCCGTCCCTTGCTGCGTGTAGAGCGCGAGGAACGAGCTTTCGAACGACTCCGCCACGCCGACGAGCGCGACGATGGCCGCCACCGCGGCGGCGAGACCGGCGGCTGTCAACAGCGAGCGGAAAGGCCGGCGGCGGAGGTTTTTGGCGGCGATCGTCAGACTGCGCATCGCGTGACGACTCCTCCGCTCATTTGCAACAGGTCGATCTGCCCGTCGCGGATCCAGATCGTGCGTTCGGCCCGCGCGGCAACCTCGGCTCCGTGCGTGATCACGATCAACGTCACACCACGCTCGCGATGCAGCTGGTCAAACAAGTCCAGCACGCCGGCGCCCGCTCGCGAGTCGAGGTTGCCCGTCGGCTCGTCCGCCAACAGCACGAGCGGATCGTTCGCGAGCGCCCGCGCGATGGCCACACGCTGCCGTTCGCCCACCGACAGTTTTTGCGGAACGTGCTTGAGCCGGTGGGATAGCCCGACCAGGCACAAGAGCTCTTCAGCCTTTTGGACGCGGGCCCGGCGATTGAGGGTGCCCTCGAACATGGGGATCTGCACGTTCTCGAGCGCCGTCAACGTCGGCAAAAGATGAAAGGACTGGAAGACGAAGCCGATCGTGCGGGCGCGGAACCGGTCGAGGTCGCGGAGCGTGGCCAGCGACTGCCCCTCGAAACAAATCTCGCCGCGGCACGGATGGTCGAGCGCACCCAGCAGGTTGAGCAAGGTCGACTTGCCGCTGCCGCTGGGACCCATGATGGCCACGTATTCGCCGCGGAAGACGGAAAACGAAACGTCTTTGAGGGCGCGGACGGTGCCGTCATCGTATGTGCGGCAGATCGAGCGCACGTCCAAGAGCGGCACCAGGCGGGGAAGGGCGTCGGGTTTTGTGTCGTTCATCGGCTGTCCTCGATCGTTCGCCCGCTTGTCGCCCGTGGTTCCCAGTCAAACCGCTGATTTTTGCGCCGCACTCATTCAAAATGCAGGGCCGTGAGTGGAACACAGGTCGCTCCCCGATAAGCCGGATAGAGCGAGCCGGCGACCCCGGCAAAGATCGTGAGCGCGATTCCCAGCACGACCGCCTCGGCCGAGAGGGTCGGCTGCACGAAGTTGCGCGTGTACGACCAGGTGCCCAGCGCCCGCACGAACAGACCGGCACCGGCTGCTCCGCCGAGCGACGCACACAGGCCGATCACCAGCGATTCACCGAGCACCATCCGCATCACGCGGCCGCGCGTCCAACCGATGGCCCGCAACAGCCCGAATTCCTTGGTCCGCTCGAGAACGGACATCAGCATGGTATTGAGCATGGCCACGAGCGACAGTCCGACCGCGACGACCGACGTCCCCCACGCCATGGCCCACGTGAGCCGCGTCTCGGTGTCGGAATCGACGAACTTGCGCATCGGCAGTGCTTTGAACCCGAGCGACCGTCCGGACGCGTCGTGCAGCGATTCGATTTCGCGGCAGAGCCGGGAGATGCTTGTGTCGTTGGCGGCGGGGACGGCGCGGATTTGAAACTCGGACACCTGGCCCGGTCGCCCCATCAGGTCTTGCACGTCGGTGAGCGGCGCGATGATCGTGTTGGCTTCGATCGCATCTGCCGTCTGAAAGACACCCGCGATGTGAAAGGCCGTCCCCTCGATTTGGAGCGTTTCGCCCGGCCGGTGCTTGAGCCCCTCGGCCAGCGCGCTCCCCAACAGCACGGCTCGATGATCGCCGGCCGCCAGCTTTCGCCCGCTCGTCACCTCGAGCTTGTCTGCCGTCGGGCCGGAGGGGTCGACGCCGTGCATGGGAATGCCGATCAGGGCGCGTTCGCCCAGGGACACCATCTCCGTCAGGCTGCCTTCGGCCCAGGCGACGTCGGGCAGCGCGCGAAGTCGGCCGGCCAGCGCGGCGCTCAGGCTGCTCGTGATGCGCTCGGAAACGCCGGCGCGGCAGACGACCACGTCGACGCCGCGGGACGAATAGTAATCGCGCGACGAAGAGGCGAACGACCAGGCACTGCTCAAGAGCGCGGTGCTCGTCGCCACCGCGGCCGCCAGTCCGGCAATCGTCAAGAG
>Ga0210396_10006507_pt1 | contig 11190 bp, 3 predicted proteins | sample IncBWH17OmetaG_FD_155466 | JGI IMG/M metagenome (GOLD analysis project Ga0210396, IMG submission 155466) | Forest soil microbial communities from Barre Woods Harvard Forest LTER site, Petersham, Massachusetts, United States - Inc-BW-H-17-O ...
CCTCCCTAAGGTTGAAGCAGTAAATACTTCTGATAATTTAGATGGCTTTGAAATAGAATCTTTTTTGGAAAGACTAAGCACGTTGAACTTAGCGAGCCCATAAATATTTCCTGCTTCGGGTGAATAAGAATAAATGGGAACAGGCAAAATTTTAAACAGATGTTCTGCCTTTTTATTAAACTTGTCAAACCCCGATAAGCTGTCTTTTTTATTTGCAGTCGTGGGTATACTGTCTTTTCCGCTAACTGGGTTCTCCTGCGCAAAACTCTGATTACCGCAAAGCCACAAAGCCAAAATGATAAGGTAATTTTTCAATGCTGGTTTTTTGTCGGGAATGAACTCAGAACATGAATTTAACCTGTTTTCCTGAATTAATAATAAGTCGTAGAAATTGCTTTTTGACGACGCACAACAACACTGACAATACCGTGTATGATTTATAGATGTATATCTTTACAAATCATCTGGTAAACTCATGCTTATTTCTGGTATCCTCATTTTAATTTGCATTATAGCTGTTTATTTGTTCATGCACAGCACTCGTTTCGGATCACCCCCGTCGGAAGAGCGTCTTGTAAAAATTAAACGTTCACCAAATTATCGCGACGGTCAATTCCAGAATCTGACGAACACACCTGCACTTACGGAAGGCACCAGTTATTTCCGCGTACTTCGGGAATTCCTGTTTGATAAAACAAAAAACAAAATACCTCCATCAACGCTTCCGTCAGTAAAAACTGACCTTCTTAATCTTGATCCCGACAAAAATATATTAGTATGGTTTGGGCATTCCTCTTATTTTATGCAGATTGATCATAAAACAATTCTGGTTGATCCCGTTTTCAGCGGAAATGCTTCCCCCCTTCGATTTACGACCAAAAGTTTTAAAGGATCAGATATTTACACAACAGATGATTTTCCAATCATAGATTATCTATTTATAACACATGATCACTGGGACCACCTGGATTATAAAACCATATTGGCCTTTAAATCGAAAATCAGAAAAATAATAACCGGACTCGGCGTTGGAGCACATTTAGAATCCTGGGGGTATGATAAAAATAAAATCGAAGAAAAAGACTGGAATGAAAAAATCATTTTAGATGAAGGTTTTATAGTTGAAACGGTACCTGCCAGGCATTTCTCCGGGCGAGGGTTCAAAAGAAATGGAACCTTATGGATGTCATTTGTATTAATCACACCAGGCAAGAGAATTTTTATCGGAGGTGATTCAGGTTATGATACACATTTCAAACAGATCGGCAATCGTTTTGGCCCTTTTGATTTGGCAGTTTTGGAAGATGGGCAGTATGACAAGAATTGGAAATATATACATATGACTCCGGAAGAAACGGTAAAAGCCGGCATGGATCTGAATGCAAATAAAATCCTGCCGGTGCACTGGTCGAAATTTTCGTTGTCAGTTCATTCCTGGAATGATCCAATCATACGAATTAAAAATGAAGCTTCACGTCTTCATGTAAACATTATACATCCCATGATAGGGCAATTAGTTGATCTGGACCATGATCAGGTTTTTGATTCATGGTGGCAAAGGATTACTTAATTTTATCTTGGAACATTAAATGCATTTTTCCTGATATTCGAAAACACTTTTCTAATAAAAATCTAATGAACAGACTATCTTTCCTGCTCCGCAACCTTGTCGTTTTTACGTTTTGCTTTTCAATTTATAAATATGCAGACGCCAGCACCTCCATTCATTCCGGTTATTTTGAATCACCACTTGAAGGACGTTGGGACCTGACACTTCATAAATCAGGTAAATCTCTTCCCGCCTGGCTGGAAGTGCATCATTCAGGGCTTCATACTTTAATTGGTCAATATGTAGGGCCAGGAGGAAGCTCACGACCAATTTCGAAAGTCAATTTCGATGGAATTAAATTGAATTTCTCCATACCTCCGCAATGGGATCCTTCTCCCAATGATTTAGTTTTTGAGGCTCAATTTCAGGGAGACAGTTTATCAGGAACAATTGTGGAGTCAAACGGCGATAAGTATACGCTGACAGGCACCCGCGCTCCTTCTTTAAAAAGGGAAATGGAACCTGTTTGGGGTAAGGAAATTAAATTGTTTGATGGAACAGATCTGAAAGGCTGGCATGTGAACGGTGCCAATCAATGGAAAGTTGAAGATGGTATAATGAGAAGTCCGGCCTCCGGCTCAAATATCATGACAGACCAGCTCTTCAACGACTTCAAACTACACATAGAATTCAGGTATCCAAAAGGAAGTAACAGCGGGGTATATCTGCGGGGCCGATATGAAATTCAGATCGTTGACAGCAAGGGAATGGAACCATCCAGAGATTTGCTGGGTGCTATATATGGATTCCTGGTTCCGACTGATATGATGGCAAAGGACGCAGGAGAATGGCAATCTTATGATGTTACGTTGATTGGCAGGCTTGTTACCCTTGCAGTAAATGGTAAAACAGTCATTTGTAGTCAGGTGATCCCGGGTATCACCGGTGGAGCTCTCGACAGTTCAGAAGGCGAACCCGGTCCAATCATGATTCAGGGTGACCATGGCGCGATTGATTTCAGGAACATTCTGATTACCCCTGCCAAATAAGAACTTCACAAAAGTGTGAGAGTGCGAGGGTGTGAGAGTTAATAGAACTCTTCTGCGCCCTCACACTCTCACACTCTCATACTCTCATACTCTCATACTCTCACACTCTCACACTCTCATACTTGATCTACATCAACTTCCCCACACTAAAACGACGGATTATTGCGCTTAATCAATGCCGTTAGAAAAAGCTATACGGCAAATCTTGTCTGAAAATACCAGAATTGAGCTGTTCTGATATTCATCCATTATTTTATTCATTTAGTCAATTATATTGTCTGTTTAGTCCATTTAATACAGCATGGATAATTCAATTGAAACGAATACAAATTTTTTCGCCGAACTGAAATAAAAACAGCAGACAGTTGGCAACCCCTAAGGAGAAATAATATTATATTCAAATCAAATTAATCTACAACACATTTAATAACAGGGAAATCGGTTACTTATCCCCGTCAGTCCAAAAATGGGAACCCCAGGTGTAGCGTGATGACCGGATGATGAACCATTGTTAGATATTATTCTATATATCCCTTCATTAATTAGATATTCTCACGATTTATATTCTTTCGATTGAAAATAATCAGGGTGCACCTGTTATTTCATGCTCGCGTTAACGCGTGGTTAACATCAATACATTTGGTTGTTTTACAAAAACAACCAGTTATGAAAAAATTATTTCCACTCTTCGGTGGATCAGTCAGGCTTCTATTTGTTACGCCCCGCATATTTCAAATCAGCAACTACGGGCGTGGATTCCGACAAACAATTTCATAACTGGAAATTTCCTCATTAACAACCAGTCTGTTCCGCATTCAATTCAAACAATTAATTAAGGGCAATGAATAATTTTTACAAACAGTTTCTGCAAATCATTTTAGGTACGATTCTGATATTGGGCAGCAAAATATTAGTCGCCCAGACTCCGAAAATTCAGGGACAAAAAGCGCATATGGCGCAACTTTTCACGCCGAAAACATCCGGCACCCCTATGCAAATCCAGCGGTCACCAATGCAGATCCAAACTGCACAGATTGGGACGAAAGATGTAAGACCAGGAAAGATCCTAATTAAGATGAAAGCGGGAGCTTCATTTGCTACTATTCAAAGAAGACTTCCCATGCTTTCAGCAAATAACAGAACGGAAACATTCCAGACGGGAATTGCCCATCTGGATATTGTTGCCCGGCAGTTTAAAGCTATCAAAATGACCCGTGTTTTTCCGAATGCTGGTCGTATGGAAGCCAAGCAGCAGAGATATGGTCTGGACAGATGGTATTCCATTCAGGTTGATAATGCTACTGAAATTTCTTCTGCAGTTAATTCATTCAGGTCCGTTTCAGAAATTGAAACTGCCCAGCCCGCATATATAATTAAAGCCATTCAATCACCCATCATAAAAATAACTGGTTCACCTAAATCAAAACCACTGGATGCATCAAACTATATCGCTCCGGTAAATGACCCTTACTATTACCTGCAATGGAATTATCACAATACGGGTCAGGAAGGTGGATATTCAGGGGCGGATGTCGACTTGGAATCGGCATGGAAGATTAATGCAGGCAAGCCAGATGTTATAGTCGATGTAGTAGATGAAGGCGTTGATTACAAACACGAAGATCTTGCTGCCAATATGTGGGTCAATACGGCAGAACTGAATGGCATACCCGGATCGGATGATGATGGCAACGGATATGTGGATGATATCCACGGTTACAATTTTGGAGATAATTCAAGCACGATTTCTCCCGGCGATCATGGATCACATACATCGGGTACGATTGCCGCTGTAAATAATAATGGGGTCGGTGTGAGTGGAATTGCAGGCGGAACTGGTAATGGAGACGGAGTTCGAATTATGTCGAGTGAAATCTTTGGCACCAATGGCGCAGATGGCGCAGGTACTGCGGCCGCTATTGTGTATGGTGCAAATAATGGAGCTGTTATTTCACAGAACTCATGGGGCTATACAGTCGCGGGTGTTTATGATCAGGCTGTTCTGGACGCGATAGATTATTTTACAAAGGAAGCGGGGCGCGATGTAAATGGAAATCAGGTTGGTCCGATGAATGGTGGAGTAGTGATTTTTGCAGCCGGAAATGATAATCAGAATGATCTTTTCTATCCTGGTTATTATCCTTCCTGTATTGCAGTGGGAGCAACCAGTGTTTTTGATAATAAATCTTCCTATTCAAATTATGGTGACTGGGTGGATATTTCAGCACCCGGCGGAGACGATGATGTGGACGGAACGAGCCATCAGATGATCGCCAGTACAATTGCCAACAACGGTTATGGTTATATGGAAGGAACTTCAATGGCTACTCCGCATGTATCGGGTGTTGCGGCATTGATTGTTTCACAGTTTGGAAAAATGGGATTTACAAATGATGATTTAAAAAACAGACTTTTACATTCTGTCTGACCCAATGGATCCTCAGTACAATGGAATGATGGGTGTCGGTGCACTGGATGCCGGAAAAGCATTACAGACAGATAAAGGTATTCCACCAGTTACGATTACCGATCTGACAGGAAAAAGTAATGCGCAAAACAGTATCGACTTGAACTGGACTGCACCTGCTGATGCGGATAATGGCAGCGCAGATAGTTATATAGTTTACTATTCAACATCTCCTTTCGACAGTACACAAAAAAATACTGTTTCAAAATTATATATCAAGAAAGCTTTACCTGCGGGTTCTCCTGAAACATTTAATATCGGTGGATTAACACCAACTACCAGTTACTATATCAGCGTCAGCGCTAAAGATCTCTGGGCTAATGAAAGTGCACTTTCCAATCAGGTTAATGTAACTACACTCGATGGCCCGATAGTTAGTCTGCCAACCGATACGCTGTTAATGAATATCAATGTAACGGCTAGTCCTACAAAAACGACTTCTTTCAAACTCGTTAATAAAGGCACCGGTCCGATGAACTGGACGGGTGCAGCGATACCTGTTTCATCATCCTGGGCAAGACAGGATGGCGGTTTCAACGACACGTTGCGACTGGTAGATCAGGATTACACATATTATTTTATTGGCGATGATCAGCGGGTTGACTTTTCAGCTGCGACCAGATTTGATGTAACCAAAAAACCATTCAATCTTACTCATGTTGGTACTGTTTTCCAAACTTCAGGTGTTACAGCTCCAATAACCATTTATATTTACAAGGGTGGTAGTGATCCTTCACAAGGTGTGTTGCTGTTGAAGCAGACGTTGGCAGGTCCCGTAAGCGATTATTCCTTTACTCCAACTAAACTGAACGGCAGTTTCCTGTTCAAACCAGGAGAATGGTTCTGGATAGTTTATCAATACGATCCATTGTATGGATATACCCAGGGAGCTGAATATGGCGCTCCGGATTCACTCGCTAATGATTTTTATGTAAGCAGTGATAAGGGCAAGACATGGGCTACACTTACAAGTATTCTCGGACCAACCAGATTCTTCATGTATGCGTTAAGTAATGAAGGTTATCCTGGTTCACTCATAAGTCTGCAACCGAACAGCGGTAATTTATCCGGCCTTGCGACGGCTCCCATTGCTGTTAATGGCAATGCGACTACGATTCGAAATGGAGTGTACAACTATAATCTCCAGATTACTTCGAACGACTTGAACAATCCAATGGCGGGTGTTCCAATGATTGTGACCGTAACCGGACAAAAAGGAACCCTCACTTCCAAAGTAGGTATTTTGGACTGTGGTTCAGTATTTATTGGTAAGGATGGGCAATCAACAATCATGTTGTACAATGCAGGATTGTCGACTTTGAAGAAATTTAAATTCAGTTCCAACAACAATAAATTTAGCCTTGTCTCTATGCCGGATAGTCTGAACCCGGGAGACTCTGCACAATTATCCATAAAGTTTACGCCCACTGCAACAGGATTGCAACTGGCGAAAATTGCAATAACTACAGGTGACGGATCATTAAGCCTCTCAGGTACCGGCGTAGGTGTTAATCCACCGGTGATGACTTTAAAAGGTGTTCCGATTCAGATTGTTGCCAAAGTGGATTCTGTTGGGAAAAATACTTTTGTCATTTCCAACAAAACAGGAAAATATCCATTGAGTTATTCCATGCCTGAAATTGCTGCGATCAATAAAATGAAATTGAAAGCAAAATCGGCGAAGGGAAATGATGCTACGATGGACTATGCCTGGATCGACAGCAACGAACCCGATGGTCCGGTTTATAGCTGGGATGATATTTCAACGAGCGGCACAGACATTACGAATAAACTTGCTGCGGATATAAAAACTTCAACCCTTGCACAACTGGGTTTCAGAATGAAATTTTATGGTGATACCATCAGTCAGGTATATGTTAACAGTTTTGGATCGGTGTCACTGAATTATCCGGGAGCTATGAATGATGTCAGTTATGCCCTTCCGATTCCCGGAGACGGTATAAATGGAATGATTGCCGGTTTATTTGTAGAGTATATGTTCCCGGTGGTTAATTCAAACGAACATGTTTTCATCAAATCATTGCCTGGCAAATTCATTGTTCAGTACAATGACCTGGAATATTTTGGAGGCAACGAATTTGGCGGCGGATCGTTCAGTTATGGCAAAGCAACTTTCCAGATCGTTCTTTACAGCAATGGAAAGATCGAGATGAATTATAAAACGGTAAATAATACCTGGGCTACTGAAGGTTTTGGTTTAATCGGTCTTGAAAGCAGAGATGAAACAAAGGGTATTAATGTAGCTGCTTACGACGTTACACCTGCGCCTTTCGTGGTTGCAGATAATACAACTTTATGGTTCGTACCGTCAGCGCCGAAATTTATTACCAGCATTTTTCCAACCAGCGGTGCCGTTGCTGTGGGAGACAGTATCAAGATTACCGTGACTGCATCTGCAGCAGGTTTGATAGATAGTTTTTATAACAGTTCCATTGCACTAACCACCAACGATCCTTTACAGGAAAAAGTGGACCTGCCCGTGGTTTTCACAGTTACAGGTATACAGGGACTGATGCAGAAGACCGATACCCTTGCGTTCGGAACTGTTTATAAAAATGCCACATCTAAAATGGATGCGGTTTTCCTGAATGCTGGAACCAAACCTGTTAATTTAATTTCCACGTCGTTTAGTAATGCTGCATATACAACCGACCAGGGTCCGGTAACAGTCCCGGCGTTCTCTGAATTACACATCCCTGTTACTTTTGCACCTACAGCAGAAACCAATTATCCGGGGAAATTAACCGTTACAACAGATGATTCAGCAAAGAAAGTCTTTACTGTATTGTTATTGGGTAGCGGGAAAGCTGCTGGCAAAATGACTTATAAACTAACCGGAGGACAAACCAACACATTAAATGTTGGTCTAACAGTTCCCGCAAACCTTACGGTGACCAATCACGGTGACGGAGATTTGAAAGTAATGATTGAACATCCGCAATGGCTCGTGATGAACCAGCCAGGTCAGGGTATAGGAAATGGATTGGATTCCGCGAATACTTACAGTCTTCATAAATCGATGGACAGCAGTACTGCTTCCTATAACTGGATTGAACTGGCAAATGGTCTGGGTACGGCTTCCATTCTTCAACCATTGGGAATAGGAAGTCAGCAAATTAAACTTCCATTCGCATTTCCATATTACGGCAAAACTTACAGTTCACTTTATATTGACTGGCTCGGAAATATTACATTGAATTATGAAAAGCCCGTAAATCAGATTGCACCTACGATCCCATCACCACTTGCTCCCAATGGAGTAATTGCAACAGCCAATTATCCGCTGAGTCAGGCTTATGATTATGTCAACCGTAAATATATCGGACAGATTTACTATTACACCGACAATGAAAAAATGATCGTAGAATTTTATAACATGTACGGTGGGAATTTTAATGACGCGGGTTTCTTAACATTCGAGACCATTATTTACAAGGATGGCCGGATTAAAATGTTATACCAGTCGGGCGAAACGGAATCTAATTTCACGCAGAATCTTTTAGCAGGTATCGAAAACGAAGATGGCACTGACGGAACACTGGCTTACAACCAAACACTCTGGTATAAGAATCGCGGTGCCATGGAATTCGTTCCTTCCATTCCGTTTACTTTGAAGCCTGGAAAATCTCTTTCGATCCCCGCAACCTGGACGACGGCCAGCATGACCAATGGAGTTTATAAAGACTATATTACTATAACCTCCAACGATCCGCTACTTTCTTCAGTCCATATTCCGCTTGAATTGGATATGAACGGACCAAGCAGCATAAAAACAAGCAATACTGTAGCATTCGGTAAAGTGGTGGCATATACTTCGCCAAATAATGTTCAGAATACGTACAATCAACCTGTACTGATTAAGAATAACGGTTTGCAAACCATCACCATTCAGAACATAGATTTTTCAAATAACTCAGCCTTCACCCTGGATGAAGTGACTAACTACCAAATACAGTTCCCTATTACACTGGCGCCGGGAGACGAACTGAAATATCATATCACATTCACACCCATTCCATCTATGAGTACGGTGAATGAATTTGTGAATGTAAGCTCCGATTATCCTACAGCTATTAGCATTCCTATTAGTGCAACTGTAATTCAGCCACCAGTTGTAACAACAGATTCAACCGCCATTCATATTACACTTGAACAGACTGACTCTGTTAAGAGATATGTACAATTGGGAAATACTGGTTTGGGAGATATGGATTATAATTTGAGTATTGAATATCACAGGCCGGGCATTTCATACAACAGTGTCAAAACTGTTACGCCAATCAAGAAAACCGGAACGAAACCAAATGCCTACACTTTGTACGGAAGCGGCCAGGCAATTCAGCTGACGGGAAATGGAAACCCTGCACAGGATATTCCCCCGGGTGGTTTCGCGGATTCAATTTTGGCATATGAACCGGCGAACGGCAATCAGTATGTTGATTATCTGGGAACAGGTGTTGACGAACCAACCATCATGGCAGTCAGCCGTTTCAATGGAGGTAAGAAGGGCTTTTATCTTTCACACGTAGCTGACTTATACCGCACCGACAATATGTTTCCGGCAACGATCAAATTTAGAATCAGGCTCGGTTCCAATATTAATAATTCAACAGTGATCTATGAACAGTCCGTTGATGTGCAGCCCGATACTTCCGGCACCGGCACTTATTTAATTGCAAAACTGGATTCAAACATATTGATCAATGCGTATGAAGATTTTTGGATTGAGTGGGACTATGCTTCCGGCATGCGCTTTCCTCAGGGATTTCAGTATGTTACTACAGATCAGCAAAAAACACAGACCTTTTATTACAAAGTGAACGAGTCGGATGCATTCCAGGAAATTTCCTTTATTGCGGATTTCTATATGGCAGCTTACGCACAAACGGATAGTGCAGGTGGCTGGCTGACACTGAGTCCTGATAAAGGTTCTGTAGGAATAAATAAAAATCAGCAGTTAACGTTAACGGCGCATGGTCCGAAGGCGACTCCTCCTGATCAGTCCGCAGATATGATCATTCACTCCAATGATCCGGCAACTCCGGAAGCTAAAGTGGGTATTTACCTGCATATTGATCAGGCTCCTGTTCTTACCAATCATGATACATTAAGGGTTCAGGAAGCAGATACGCTGAACAGCCTGATCCCGGTTATGGATGACGCTGTTGGTAAGATTACAGTTAAGCTGCTTACAAAAAATAGCGAGGCCTCTGTCCGTAATACAAATACCGCAAACTATTTTATTTATCGTCCAGGCTATGATGATGCGGGCGTGCAGCTTTTTGCTATAAGCATGGCGGATGCCAATGGTAACAAACGGAACGATACATTGATTGTTCTGGTGTTGAATACAGATCGTGCGCCGGTTGTTATTAAACATATGGCCGATCGCACTATTTCAACAACTGGTGCGGCGCTTAATATACCACTGGATAGTGTGTTCATGGATCCTGACGGTGATGCATTACAATACGCGTTTGCAGGTCAGGCGAATCCTATGGTAAAGGTATTTGTAGATCCGTCTGGCGTATTGAGTGTTATTCCGATGGATACGGGTCATATCAGTCTGCCGTTTATGGCAACAGATATTTACGGTGAAAGCGGATATGATACGCTCCATTTGAAGATCCGAAACAATACACCACCTGTAGCTACCGATATACCCGATGTGGTTGTCGACAAAGGCAGTTACACTACTCTTGATTTAAGTAAATACTTCTCGGATGCAGATGGCGATGTCCTGACTTACACCGGGGCACTCGATAGCGTCGGCTCCGCCAGTTTGGACGTTGAGGGTTCCAAACTAAATATTCTTGGTATAAAACCGGGAATCATTCTCGCAACCATTACCGCTGACGACGGAGCTGGAGGAATTGTAACCAGGAGTTTCATATTAATTGTATTAGATAGTAAAGGTGCAACGGACGATCCTTATCATATTCGGGTTACACCAAATCCTGTCCACGGTTTAGCCCATATCTACTTCCAGTTAAGCAGGGAAAGCAAAGTAAAAATTGAACTGGTGGATATGAATGGTAAGGTTAGAGGCATCGTATTTAATGGTAACCGTCAGGCAGGTTATCAGTATATACCTTATAATTTTT
>Ga0210396_10006509_pt1 | contig 11187 bp, 7 predicted proteins | sample IncBWH17OmetaG_FD_155466 | JGI IMG/M metagenome (GOLD analysis project Ga0210396, IMG submission 155466) | Forest soil microbial communities from Barre Woods Harvard Forest LTER site, Petersham, Massachusetts, United States - Inc-BW-H-17-O ...
GACTACGGACTTCCGTTATTGGGTAAGGTCGGTCCATAATTAACCTGTTTAAAAAGGGCATCGTCTCCCCGGATGGCAAATTCGCCGATAGAAAGTTTATAGGCGCTGTCCTGTGTAAGGAATTCGATGTTGTTGAAGCTCATCGCCATACTATCCGAGGTAAGAGGGCTGGGTCCGGAGGGGTCCACGGTGAGGTTATAGATGCGGAGATTGGCTTTACGGGTGGAGGCATTGCGCGAGCGATCCGCTTTATTGCGGACCAGCAGACGGCCGTCGATGACCTGGACAAAACGGACGTTGATCCAGCGGTAGATCGTTTTCCGGATCGCGTTTCCGATGGCGTCGCCCCGGTGTTTTTGTGCGATCGGCGGGATCGACAATACGGGATCGATGCATACCAGGGTATCCAGCAGCAACTGCAGCCCGCCGTCCTTTTCGTAAACGGCGGGAAGGCGGTTGGAGTTGAAAAAGAAGCGGTCCGCGGTCAAGCTGATCTCGCCTCTGGCCGTATCCGCCTGCCGGGAAAACGAGAAAGAATCCAGCGTGAAACGTTGTCCCTTGCTGTCGAAAGTCATCCGGGCAAAATCGATCTGCGAGTGACCGTCGGCCATGGCCCAGTGCTCACGGCCGAGTGCGATCGAAAATTGTTCCGAACCCAGGAGATGGCTGTCGGCGCTTCCCAGCTGAGCGAAATTCGAGACGGACAGATCGATATGTTCGCCGTGCAGGGGCTCTGTTCCGTTGGGGCCGTGCCAGCTAAACGAAAGGTCTTTTAGTGAAAAGGCATGAACATTGAGGTGCTGCAGCAACGTTTTGAGTTTTTCGGGAAGGTCGGCAACATGCCAGGGGTTTTGTGTCCCCCGGGTCCGGGTTTTCACATGGACATCCATGGAAGCGCCGGTGATGGCGATGCTATCGATGATCAGCTTTTTATCGAAAAGCAAGGCTTTCCAGGAGGAAAGCGAGCAATAGATCTCCGGCGTATGAAGGTTGCACCAGACCTGTGCGCCGGTGGTATCGAGGCAGGATAATTGCGAACCTTTGAGTATGACCGTTCCCTTCCAGAGCGAGATCGTCGCCTCGCGGGCGTCGAAGGCATATTGACCTTTCGATTCCCTGGCTACCAGATAGCTTATGCTTTCCCTGAAGCGATAATGGATCAGGAACTCCAATGCTCCCGCGGCTATCAGGAGACAACCTGCAGGTATAAGGGAAATGAACAGGAGGCGCTTTTTTAACCTGGCGGAACGTTTCATACAATAATCGGTAGTAAATTTAAGCGAAGTTTACCTAGCGGGTACTATTAAGAAATAGAAGCCTTATGTCTAAACCCTGGAATTCATGGTACTTTTGCATAAATTTATAGTTAGATAATCTTTTTAGCCGAGCATTACCCATGATGAATAAACCGCTGCAGAACAGTTCGCGAAATATCGTAGAGGCTATATTGGTGGTCATCCTGCTGGTAAGCCTGATGCTGGCGTTATACGATGTTCTGAAGGTATTTTTCGGGGTCCTCACTTTTGCGTTGATCTTCTCCGTGAGTTTTGCCGCGCCGTTCGAATGGTTAGCGCGGGTATTGGGGAATCGCCGGATACTGGCGTCGGTAATCTACACGGTGGTGCTGATCACCATCGTGGCGCTTCCGCTGATCTACCTCATCCGGGCGTTGCAGTATCATGTCAAGGACGCCATTGTCTGGATGAACGATGTCCGGGCTAACGGGCTTCCGCCGCTTCCTAAATGGATCACCACGCTACCCCTTATAGGAGAGGATATAACCTCCTTTTGGCAGCAGTTACAAAGCAGCCCGAGAGAAACCATCGTTTCGCACGGGGAGCCGATCAAGGATGCGATGCGGCATATCCTGACGAGCGGGGCGGGGATCGTCGGGACGGCCCTGCAGTTTATTATCGGGATCATCATCTCCGCTTTTTTCCTGGTGTCCGGAGAAAAGGCCCTCCAACCGGTAAAATCCACCATGCAGCATTTGCTGGGAAGGCGGGATGGGCTTTCCCTTTTGAAGGCGACGGCAACCGCCATAAAAAGCGTATCCATCGGGGTGATGGGAACGGCCTTTATCGCCGCGATCATCTCCTGGATAGGCTTGCTGATCGCGGGTATTCATTTTAAGATCCTGCTTTCCGCGTTAATCTTTTTCCTCGTATTGATCCAGCTCGGTCCGTTGTGGGTGTGGGTGCCACTGGTGATCTGGACGGCCAGCCAGGGACACACCGGGGTGACCGTTTTTTTGATCATCTATGGTGTTGGATTGTTGATCATCGACGCCGTGCTGAAGCCCATCCTACTGGCGAAAGCCGGCGGCAAGATGCCTTTTCTCGTCCTTTTCCTTGGCGTTGTCGGCGGCCTGTCCGCATGGGGTTTTACCGGCATGTTCAAGGGCGCGATCATCCTGGCCGTGTTCTATACGCTTTTTAACAGCTGGCTGGAAAAAAGCAGCCTTTCGACACGGCAATAGACTTCCCTCAATTACTGGCACCGGGCTTAGTGACTTGATAATTGCTTCCCGGGACCGGGACGTGGTTGACATCCAGCGGTATGGTATACGAGATCTTACTGCGTACAGGCTTACCATCGATGGTGGCCGCGGCATATTCCAGGGCCTCGGCGGGAAGTCCTTTAACCGAGCGGCGGATAACGATATCGGTGAAATTTTCTCCGCCGAAGATAAGGATGTAGCTCTCCAGGTTGCCTTTTTCGTCGATGGTCAGTACGTAGTTCATCTCTGCCTTGCCCGAGGTACTTTTTACCGCCTGGGGGATATCGCGTTCATCGAAAAGCAGGTAGAACCCGTATTCCGGGCCGCCGATCTTGTAAGGGCGGCGCAGTTTAGCGGAATCTTCCACGCCCTGGGGTATCTGAAAATCATCGTGGACTACGGAGAGGGGATCTCTATCCTGGAACAGGAGGCTGTCCCGGCTATAATCATATTGCTGGACCAGTTTGCCGTTGTTATCGTAATAGCTCCATACGCCGGTTTTGCGGTTATTGGTGTAGGTCCCCTTTACGATGATCTTTTTGTCGTCATTGATCACGGTGTAATTCCCGTCTTTTATTTTCCAGTCCGCTTTCTGGACATCGTATACTTCGCGCAGGTGGCGGGAGAGGGTTTTCTTATTGGTCTGGTGGTCCTGGGAAAAGGCGTTCACTAAAGCGAGCGTAAGGGTCAAAGTTAGCAGGAACGGTCTCATACAAAGGTTTGTTTTAGGAATGGATGGTAAGTTACAAAAAAGAGCCGTCATAAGACGGCCCTTGAGTCACAAGTCACAAGAGAAAACATTTCATCGCGAGCCCTTGTAGACCAAAGTATCATAAAAATACTGGAGCGGTCTGCCGGTCTGCGTCATGATAAACGCGGCGTAGATGGTTCCGGTAGAGGGGTCATAGCGGCTGTCCGTGATAGCGGGGTTGAGATAAAGGGTTCTGTCCCGGCCGTCATTCGGCGTCGTGTTCGTCACGGACAGCAATGCATTGCTGCTGGGATCGAAAGTAAACAGCGGGGTGGTGGCACCGAAACCGGTGGACCCGCCGGAGGATGTAAATGCCGGCAGCAGGCTGCCTTCGTTCTTGTCCGAGGTTGTATTTGAATTAGCGCCGGCGGTGACGAAGCCGATATTGTTCGGCCAATTGTACGTTGAGCCGTCGTTTATGCCGTATGTCGCCCAGCCGGTCTGTCTTTCACGAAGCGAATACGAACCATCGTATTTATTCCTGCCGCTCACCGAGTAGATGGCGGTGCCGAAATTGCTGCTGATAGTACCATAGGAGGAGGAGGTGATCGTCAGCGGGAGCGCGTAGGAGGCGTTGTAGTTCCAATCCGAGGAGAGCGTTACATGGCAATAGATGGTGGCGCCATTGGAACCTTTGGGAATGGTCACCGTAGTGGGAAACGAATAGGCGTCGGCAGGCGGAAGGGTATCATTGGTCGACTGGTCGGCATTGAAGGCGCTTAATGCAGCCGTATCAATCGCGATCGTGATCTTGATGTCCTCGGGAGCGGTATACTGGGTACCGGTCCAGTTGAGGTTAATGTTGAAGCCGGAAGTATCCGGGTTCCAGAGCAGGCTGTTCGCGTATTCCGGGTAAACGCTGGTATAGGAGACGGGAATGGAGCTGTTTTGGAATTCGACCACGTTGTTGGTGCCGCCTTTCGAATCGGAATTACCGACCTTATCCTTGAGACAGGCCGTCTGCGTCAGGACGAGTAACGCGGTTAAAGAGATACCAATGATTTTATTTAGATTCATGTCTAATAATTTTGAGGATGTTTAGTTAACATTAATGGGCCCAGAAAATGAGTGAGGTATAGGGGCTGATGCCGGAGGGCACGTTCGCCGCGTTATACGAATATTCCGAGGCCGGGTACAGGATGCGGGTCGGCAGCTTGTCCGGGCGCGTGCTTTGGGAAAGCGTCGAAGCGAAGCTCGCGGTAGGATCCGTGGTACTGGATGACGAAACGGGGTATCCGGTGCGGCGATATTCGTTCCATCCTTCCTGGCTGTTGATAAAGTTCACCGCGATATATTTTTGGGTGATGATAGCCTCCAGTTGTTGCGCGGGCGTTGTGGCCAGGCTCCAGTTTACGAGGTAGCTGCCGGAATTGTCCGCCTGGTACTGCGCGAAATCCTTTGCGGGGGTATTCAGGTAGGACGCCAGTGTAGCGTCGTCGGGCAGGAGGTACAGGTACTTGAACGAGGCCAGGATACCGCTATTGAAGAGGGAATCCGTCGTAACGCTGGTAGTGATTATCCCGCGGAGCTGGGCTTCAGCCTGCAGGAAGTAGCCTTCGGCGGCGAGGACAAGCGGTTCGCCCATGTTAAGACCCTTCATGATCCCGGCGGTGTTGCCCAGGGCAGTGGTGCTGCCGGAATACCAGGCATTGGTCGTAGCGGGAGCGGAGACTACCGAGGTCGTCCCTACACCGAGCTGATTGTTGGCGGTATTGGGGTAGCTCAGGTAAATGACCTTTCCACGATTGCTATCCAGCAGTTTGGCGCCATTGTAGTAGGAAAAGGCATAGGTGCAGGGCATCCAGGCGCGGTTGCCATTCGAGCCGGCGTAGGATTGCACCCAGGTATTCCACGAGGGGTTCTGCTGTCCGCTGATCTTGGCGTAACCGGGGTTGACAATGGCGTCGGTGGTCAGGAAGCCGGCGGCGTCGAAGGTCGTATTTGAGAAAGATGCGACCGCCGAGGCACGAACGATGAGCCTTAGCTTTATGGTGTTGGCGAATTTGATCCAGGATGCGGCAACCCCGCCGAACATGGGATCGTTGGCGGAAGTGATGGGCGCCTGGTTGGCCGCCGATTCCGACTTATGCACGATGGCGATTGCCGAATCCAGCTGATCGGCCAGCTCGGGATAGATGGTTTTCGCGTCGTCGTATTTGGGCGTTACCATGTTCGAGAGACCCTGCAAGGCCTGGCTATAGGGAACATTGTTGTAGGCATCTACAAGCATTTCGAAGTTATAGGCGCGCATGATCCGCGCTATGCCGTTGTACAACACGTGGGTCGAGTCGTTGGCTGTGATGTTGATGACATTCTCGAAGTCATTCAATGCGTCGTAAGTGATGCTCCACAAGCCCGAGAAGTCATTGGGACCGTAATCATAGGTCCAGGCGGAGCCGAAACCGCCATAACCGCCTGCGTTGGCGGCAAAGCCGCCGATCTCAGCGCCGTAATCGTTGAAGCTGCTGGCATTGGCGGCAGTGTAGACGATGGCCTGGGGCAGGATGACTTCCGGAGTAGAAGTGGTTGCGGAGTTGGGATTCGAATTAATATTCGTGAACTTTTTGCAGGACGATGCCGACAAAAGAGCGATCGCCGCGAGAGAAAATATCGATATTTTTTTCATGTTGTGACCCGATTAAAAAGTGATGGAAAGAGTTCCGCCGAAATACCGGGAGGGCGGAGCCTGCAGGTTAGTAAGACCGATGCCGTTGCTGGTAGTTCCAGCGTCGCTGTATTCAGGATCGGTGTAGATATTCGACTTCGGCACCCACATAAAGAGGTTACGGCCCTGGGCGGAGATCGTGATATTCTTGATCGCCTTGCTGTGGATCACCGAAGCCGGCACGACATATGAGATGCTCAGCTGGCGCAATTTCCAGAAGGCTGCGGAAGTGACGTAGTTGGAAGTCACACCCATGTTCTCCGTGGCGTCCGTCCAGAAACCGTCGTTACCGTTGCCGTTTTGGATGACGGCGGTAGTGTTTTTGACGTACTGGCCCGCATGTGCGGGATCTGCGATCACCGAGTTGGGGAAGATGAAGCGCTGGCGGTTGTAAGCAACTGTGCGGATGCTGGTACCGGACCAGTCGTAGGTAGCTCCACCGTTGTTGAAGATCTTGTTTCCGCCGCGGTATTCGAACAGCGTGTACAGAGTCAGGTTCTTCCACCGGAGGGTCAGGTCAAGACCAAGCTGATCCTTGACGTTGGAATTCCCAAGCACCTGCAGGGTCTGATTGACCACGGGCAGGCCGGTGGTTCCGTTCACGATAACGTGGCCTTGCGGGTCGCGTTGGTAATCGGTACCCATGATCACAGGGAACTGATAGCCGGGGACGGCATAGGAGCCGGCGCCGCTGCCGTAGGTGTAGATAGACAGGGTCGGCAACGCGGGGTTGATGGAAATGACCTTGTTGTTATAGTGCGAATAGTTACCACCGACAGTCGCGGTCCAATTCTTGTTTTGATACGCGATCACGGACAGTTTCGTCTCTATGCCCTGGTTGCTGACCTCCCCGGAGTTCAGCAGGTAGGAGGAATAACCGCTGGCCAGGGATACGTTGGCCGGAACGGTTTGGTTGGTAGTATGCGTGCTGTAGTAGGTGATAGAACCGCTTACTCTGCTTTGGAACAGGCTGAGATCGATACCGCCTTCGTAGCCCTTGGTAAATTCGGGCAGCAGACCCGATTTAACGATCTGGTTACCCACGGTATAACCGGCATTGCCGTTAAAGGGATAGCCATTCACCTGCGAATAGGTGGGTTCCAGCGAATAGGCGCCGAAAGTAATGCTGTTGGGATCTGAGGTTAGGTTCACCTGTCCCACTTTCGACCAGCTGCCCCTGAATTTCAGGTAGTCCAGGTTCCTCATTTCCTTTAATGCCGTGATCGCATCGGAAGCCACGAACGAGAGGCTCACGCTGGGATAGAAGAATGAGTTATGCGGCGGATTGAGGATCGAGACCCAATCGTTCCGGCCGGTGGCTTCGAGGAACAGGTAGTTGTTGAACCCGACTTTGAAATCGCCATACAAACCGGCGAGGCGGGATTCGTAGGTGTCATTGTAAGCCGTGGGCTGGTTGATCGAGTTGCTGAGGTTGTACAAACCAGGCACCACCAGGCCCGTTACAGTAGCGCTGTTGATGGCGGAATTGTTCTGCCGTATCGACCAGCCACCGGTGAGGTTGAAGGAGAATTTAGAGATTTCCTTCTTGTAAGTGGCGTAGACATCACTTTCAAGGCGTGTCTGGTAATCCGAATAAGGGTTTACGGTACCCGGAATATTCGATTTCGAACCACCGCTTTCCTTGATGGCATAGGCGGTATAGGTGAATTTACCGGTGTACACCAGCGCAGATACGTTGGCCGTGGTCATACCGACACGCGCGGTGAGGTTCAACCCCGGTGCAGCATTCACGTCGACCTGTACGTTACCGATGAGATAGTCGTTGCGTACGTGTTCGCGGTTATTATCGGCCTCGAAATAGGGGTTTTGATACCAGGGGTTCTCGAAACCATTGGGATTGGCATATTCGTTGGTCCGCCAGTTCTTGAACATGAGAATGGGCACGTTGGCCGGGATATTCAGCAGGTTGTTGTAGATGTCGGCGCCCTGGGTAGTGACATCGTAGCGGTTCTGTGTCCAGCCCAGGTTGTAGGAGGTGCTGACGACGTTGCTGACCTTGCGGGTGCCGTTCAGCCGCAGGGTGGCGCGGTTGTATTTATCGCCGGGCATTTCGCCGGTGACCTGTGCATACTGGCCGCTCAGGTAGAGCGTCGAGTTGTCGTTGCCGGAACTGACGCTGAAATCGCTCTGGTTAGTATAGCCCTTGTTCCAGAAATTTTTGCGGTCGTTATTGGCTTTGTAGGGAACCATGAGCTGGTCGCCGTTCTCGAGGGGATAACCCAGGTTGACCATATGGCCGTCGAATTTGGGGCCATAGGACTGGTTCTCGATGGGCGAAAAAACCGGGGTGCCGTCGGGATTGATGCCATAGCCATTGCCGCCGCCGCCAAACTCCGTTTGAAGCTTGGGGTAGGACGATACCTCTTGAAACGTCGAAGTATTGGCAAGGCGGATCTGCGGAACGCCTTTGGTACCCTTTTTCGTCGTAACGATCAAGGCGCCGTTGGAGGCTTCCGAACCGTAGAGGGCTACGGCGCTGGCGCCATTGAGGACCTCGATATTGGCAATATCATCGGGATTGAGGTTGCCGAGGATTTCGTTGGGTACCACTACGTTGTCCAACACGATCAGCGCCTGGTTGTTACCCAGGAGCGAGCGTTGGCCGCGCAAAACGACGCGATAGTTCTGATTGACGCCGCCGCCTGCATCGGAGATGATCAGGCCGGGTACTTTCCCGGAGAGGCTCGAAGTAACGTCCACCGGCGCGGTATTCGTCAACTCCGTCGCTTTTATCGAGGTGGCGGCATACCCCTGCTCTTTTACGCGCGATTTAAGACCACCTGCGCTCACGACCACCTCGTCCATGAATTTGGAGCTCTCGGAGAGCGCGATGGAGTAGCTGGGACGGTCTGGTGTGAGGGTGACCCGTTCCGGGGTAAAGGCGATCGCGGAGATAAGGATCACGGTGCCGGGCCGGGCCGTGATGATGAATTCCCCTTTCGCGTTTGTAGTAGTGCCCGTTTTCGCGCCTTCGATGCGTACCGAGGCGTCGGGGATGGGTGTGCCATCTTTGCTAAGTACTTTGCCTGTAAACTTTTGTGTTTGTGAATAGGCTGCCAGGTAATAGAATAGCAGCAACGCTAACAGTGTTAGAGTTTTTCTCATGTGTAGTAGTTTTTGGTTTTCCGGGGACTAACCGGAGGATTAAAACTACAGGGTTCAAATGAAAAAAAAATTGCAGGAACGGAGTTTTGTTAATAACCGTTAACAAATGTTAACGGGGTGAGCGCATTTTAGCGGATCGAACTTGCTGAAACTGCGCGCAATTGCCCGGCTTTGCTAAATTATGTTAAAGAAATGTTAAATAATTTCCAATTCTTGATTAAATCGATTGCAAGGTAGTCGTGTATGGTCTGGTGATGATCGTGTAGCAAAAACGATATAGCCGTGATCAGTCGATGGAGGTCGGCCAATCGTCGGTGCGGAAAGGCGCGAGTGGCAGACCGTCTTTTCCGAAGATATTGCCGATATCGGCATTGCTAAACTGATAGCGGACGGCAACGGGGTTTTTAACAAACGGGGACGAGACGATGAGCTTATCACCCTTGATGCGCGCATTTGCGGGCCAAAAGACCTTGTCGTCGCCGGCGATGAACAGTGTTTTCGCCGTTTTGTCTTTGAGCATCAGACCGGCCGGGGCGTTGGCGATATCGATGACGGCCTTATCGCTTTTTATCTCCATGTTTTGATAGGCCGGGTTCCTGTAGCCGGTGAGTACCTGCCGGTGATAGGTATCTGCGAGGGCCCAGTCCGCCAGCCGGGAGCCGACATCGTGTTTATTCCTGGGATGAATATCGGTGGTGTCGCTGACGAGATCGCTGACCACCACCATACCGGTGTGTTCCAGCTGCATCACCCGGGCCTGTTGTTCCCGGAGTACGCTGGCCTGGTCCTTTACGCCATAGTTAAACGGGGCGATCTGCACATAGTAAAACGGCAGAGGCAACCCCCAGGCCTGGCGCCAGGCGGCGATCATGGTGGTCAGCAGACGTCCATAGGTCCCTGGAGCCACCGTGTTGCTCTCTCCCTGATACCAGAGGGCGCCGGCGACGGTAAAAGAGGTGATCGGGGCGATCATGCCGTTGTAGCAATAGCCGGGTTGATAAGGCCAGCCGTCCGCGGGCACTTGTTTTTCGCCCGCCCTTTCGAGGATCGTATCGCCTTGCACTAACTGCGCCGGGGTCCAGCATTCGGCAGGCGTACCGCCCCAGGCAACCTCAACAAGCCCTATGGGAACGTCGAGTTCCCGGTTCAATTTTTTCCCGAAAAAATAGGCTATAGCACTAAATTGCTTCAGGGTATTGGAGTCGCAGACCGTCCATTGTCCGGGGCAGTCATCCTGCGGAGACCGGGAGGTGGTCCGGGGTATGTGAAAGAAGCGGATCTTATCCGAATAGCAGGTAGGCAGTTCGGCCTTTACGTCGGGCAACCCCCAGGTCTCGCACATCTCCATGTTTGACTGACCGGAGCAGACCCAGACTTCGCCGATGAGGATATTGTCCAGCACGATGGTGTTCTGGCCGTTAATGGTGATCGTATAAGGTCCGCCGGCGGCGGGAGTCGTAAGGATCGATCGCCAATTCCCGTCACGGGTGCCTTTTAGCGAGTCCGTGCGGTGATCCCAGGAGGCGGTGATGGCGATCTTTTCGCCGGGTTCGCACCAACCCCAAAGGTTTACCTGTGCGTTTTGCTGCAGGACCATATTACCGGAGAGGACATTTGGGAGACGGACATTCGCCTTACAGAAAAGGGCAGACGTCAGCAAGGCGAGCAAGCAATAGTATCTCATGCGAGGGAAAGTTTTATTCGCATAAATTTACTAACAAAACTACTCCTTATGGCTTTAAAATGGACGCTTCTGACGGGCCTGATCCTGCTCGCGGGACGGAGTTTTGCCCAGCTCCAGGACCAGGTGATCGACAATATTGTAAAAGAAGAAACGGATCATTCGCAACTGCGGGAACTTGCACATGATCTGTTCGACCGGGTCGGTCCCCGGCTGGTAGGCACGCCCCAGATGGAAAAAGCCGCGGAATGGGCCATTGCGAAATATACGGGTTGGGGGATCGGCGCCCGAATGGAAAAATGGGGGGAATGGCGCGGATGGGAAAGAGGCATCTCGCATATCGATATGGTCTATCCGCGCGTAAAGTCGTTGGAGGGGATGCAGCTGGCCTGGAGTCCGGGGATGGGCGACAAGACCGTAACGGCCGATCTGGTGATCCTGCCCGACGTGCCCGATTCGCTGGC